>VFQQ010004971.1_pt1 | contig 11345 bp, 5 predicted proteins | sample 3512341 | NCBI WGS metagenome assembly VFQQ01 (sample SAMN10412373, study PRJNA504923) | tailings metagenome | isolation source: Relicate 2 Philex TSF1 revegetated site | place: Philippines: Tuba, Benguet | collected 2017-08-29
TTGGGCACCGGTGCCACCACCTCCAGCACCGGCTGCACGCTGGCCGCCAGGCCCTGCGCGCTGCCGCCGGGGCTGTCCACGGCCAGCGGCAGGCTGCGCCGCAGCAGCTCCAGGCCGGCGTCGAGGCGGCTCGCACCGTCGTGCAGCCTGCCGATGCCGCTCTGCAGCGTCTCGCTGCCACCGCCGAGCTGGCGCAGGCCGGCGAGCAGCGTCTCACTGCCGCGCGACAGCTCGCGTGCGCCTTCGACGAAGCTGTCCAGGCGCTGGTCTTCCGGCAGGCGCGGCGCCAGCAGGCCCATGGCGTTGGCGGCGCGCTGCGTGGCGTCGGTGAGGTTGGCCACCGCCTCGTCCACGCGCTGGCTGGCCGACAGCAGCCGCAGGCTGCCTTCCCGTGCCGTCTCCAAGCCCTGCGCCATCTGCTGCGCGCCCTCTTCCAGCGGCGCCAGGCCCTCGACGAGCCGGCCTCCGAACAGCGGCACCTCGTCGGCCGCGGCCTTGTACTGCTGCAGCCCTTCTTCCAGCTTGCGGCTGCCGGCAAAGAGCGTGTCCAGGCCGCGGCCGAGCTCGCGCTGGCCTTCGGTGACCTGGCGCGTGCCCAGGCGCAGCGCCACCATCTCGTTGTCGCTGGGCCGGCGCGCTTCCAGCCCGCGCACGAGCGGCCCCACCTGGCGCAGCCCACCGGCCAGTTGCGGCGCAGCCTCGGCCAGCTGCGCCGCGCCACCACGCAGGCGCTGCGCCGCATCGACGGCACCGCGGCTGCCGGCCACGAGCTGGCCGCTGCCTTCGGTGGCGCGTGCCAGGCCGCGCTGCAGTTCGCCTGCGCCCTGGTGCAGGTCGGCCAGCGCGAGGTGCAGCGATTCCAGGTTGCGCTGCGAGCCGGCCGCGGTGCTGAGCACCAGCTCCCAGCGCGCCTCGCCGAGCATCGTGTTCACGCGCTGCGCCACCTCGGGCGCAAAGCGGCGCGCGAAGCCGGCGCTGCTGACGTTGTTGCCCTCGCTCGTGTAGAGCGTGAGCTTGGCGTCACCCGCCGCCTCGCCGGGCACGGCGCGGCGGCTGAAGTCGGGCGGGATCTCCAGGATGAAGGCCAGCCGCCCCTGCCGCACCTGCGCGCGGGCCAACTCGGCATCGGTGAAGCGGGTGTAGGCGAACTGGCCGTGGCGTTCGATCGCGGCCACCACTTCGGCACCCAGGTTCAACTCGCGGTCGCGGTAGCGCGCACCGGTGTCCAGGTTCACCAGGCCCGCCGGCAGCGCGCGGGTGTGCGAGGCCGGGTCCCACATCGCCCACAGGTAGATGAAGGCGTACAGCGCCGGCACGAAGAGCAGGCCCGCAAAGGCCCAGGCGAGCTTGCGGTGGCGGCGCAGCAGCAGCCACTCTTGCGCGAAGACCTCGCGGGTGGCCCACCACCAACGCATGTTCCGTTCGACCCCTGGCACGCACCAGCGCGTGCCGGGCATTGTGCGCGGTCAGGCCAACCCGGCCAGCAACTCGGCATTGCCGCCGGCGGCGGCGGTGTTCACCGTCACCGTCTGCTCGGCGCAGAAACGGTACAGGTAGTGCGGGCCGCCGGCCTTGGGGCCGGTGCCACTCAGCCCTTCGCCGCCGAAGGGCTGCACGCCGACCACGGCACCGATCATGTTGCGGTTGACATACACGTTGCCGATGCGCGCCGCGTCGGCGATGCGCTGGGCACGGCTGTCGATGCGCGTCTGCACGCCCAGCGTCAGGCCGTAGCCGAGGGCGTTGATCTGGCGCACCACGTCCATCACCTCACCGCCCCAGCGCACCACGTGCAGCACGGGGCCGAAGATCTCGGCCTTGAGGTCGGCGATGCGCTGGATCTCGAAGGCCACCGGTGCGACCAGGCGCGGGAAGCGGGAGGTCACTGTCGTCTCGCCCAGCAGCTTCGCCTCGCTGCGCAGGCGCTGCACGTGGCGCTGGATGCCGGTGAAGGCTTCGTCGTCGATCACCGGGCCGACATCGGTGGCGAGCTCCGCCGGGTCGCCCACGTTCAGCTCCGCCAGCGCGCCCTGCAGCATGTGGATCACGCCGTCGGCGATGCCTTCGTGCACACACAGCAGCCGCAGCGCGCTGCAGCGCTGGCCGGCGCTGCGGAAGGCGCTCTGCACGACGGCGTCGATCACCTGCTCGGGCAGCGCGGTGCTGTCCACCAGCATCGCGTTCAGGCCGCCGGTCTCGGCGATCAGCGGCACGATCGGGCCCTCCTTGGCCGCCAGCGTGCGGTTGATGATCTTCGCCACCTGCGTGCTGCCGGTGAAACACACACCCGCGGTGTGCGGGTGCGCCACCAGCGCCGCGCCCACGGTTTCGCCCAGGCCGTGCAGCAGCTGCAGCGCATCGGCCGGCACGCCGGCTTCGTGCAACAGCGCCACGAACTGCTGCGCCACGCGCGGCGTCTGCTCGGCGGGTTTGGCGGCCACCGTGTTGCCGGCCACGAGCGCGGCCACCACCTGGCCGGCAAAGATCGCCAGCGGGAAGTTCCACGGGCTGATGCACACGAACACGCCGCGGCCGTGCAGGCGCAGCAGGTTGCTTTCGCCGGTGGGGCCGGGCAGCGGCTGGTCCGCCAGGCGCTGCTCCGCCTGCTCGGCGTAGTAGCGGCAGAAGTCCACCGCCTCGCGCACCTCGGCCACGCAATCACCCAGCGTCTTGTGCGCTTCCTTCACGAGCAGGCCGCAGTAGAAGGGCAGGCGGGCGTCGAGCAGGTCGGCTGCCTTTCTCAGCACCGCGGCGCGTTCGGCCACCGGGCGCGCGTTCCAGGCTTCGAAGCCGGCGTGCAGGCGGGTCATCGCGGCGTTGACCTCGTCGGTGCTGGCCATCGCCACCGGCTCCACGCGCGTGGCGGCCACGGCGGCTTCCAGCGGCGCACGCATGACGGCGCAGGCCAGGTCGGCTCCGGTGCTGTTGACACGGCCCGCGCCGTACAGCGCCGGCGGCAGCGCGAAGGCCTCGGCCTGCACGGCGGCCAGCGGGGATGCCAGCAGCTGCTCGGCACTCACGTGTTCGTCGGCCAGCTGGTGCACGAAGCTGGAGTTGGCGCCGTTCTCCAGCAGCCGGCGCACGAGGTAGGCCAGCAGGTCGCGGTGTTCACCCACCGGCGCGTAGACGCGGCAAGGCACCGACGCGTCCTTCAAGACCTCGCGGTACACACCCTCGCCCATGCCGTGCAGGCGCTGCATCTCGAAGGCCGCGCCGGCCTTGCGCGCGAGTTGCAGGATGGCCGCGATGGTGCCCGCGTTGTGGGTGGCGAACTGCGGGTAGATCACCTCGTGGTGGCTCACCAGGCGCGCCGCGCAGGCCAGGTAGCTGATGTCGGTGTGCTGCTTGTGCGTGAACACCGGGTAGCCGGGCAGGCCGGCTTCCTGGGCGCGCTTGACCTCGCCGTCCCAGTAGGCGCCCTTCACCAGCCGCACCATGAAACGCAGGCCGTGGGCGCGCGCGATGCGCGCGACCTCGTCCACCACTTCCAGCGCCCGCGTCTGGTAGGCCTGCACCGCCAGGCCGAAGCCCTGCCACTGCGGGTGCACGGTGGCGATGTGCGCGGCCAGCGCCTGGAAGAGGTCCAGCGAGAGTTCGAGCCGGTCGCTCTCTTCGGCGTCGATCGTGAGGTTCAGGTTCGCCGCCGCCGCCTGGTCGACGAGGCCCTGCACCCTTGGCAGCAGCTCGGCGAAGACACGCGCACGTTGTGCATCTTCATAGCGCGAGAACAGCGCGCTGAGCTTGATGCTGATGCCGTCGGCAGCCATCGGCGACGCGGCGACCCTGCCGCCGGAGATGGCCGCGATGGCGTGGCGGTAGCTCGCCAGGTACCGCTCGGCGTCGGCCTCGGTGCGCGCGCCTTCGCCGAGCATGTCGTAGCTGAAACGCAGCTGCTGCAAGGCCTTGCGCTGGCCCGCGGCTTCGTCCATGGCCTCGGCGATGGTGCGGCCGAGCACGAACTGCCGCCCCAGCAGCTGGATGGCCCGCACCGTGGCCGCCACCACGGTCTTGGAGCCCAGGCGCTGCAGCAGCCCCGGCGGGTTTTCGCTCTCCGGCAGGAAGCGCTTGCTCAGCGCGATGGCGCTGGCCGACAGCTGCGCCAGCATCTTGTGGGGCGAGCCTTCGCTCGCACCGTCGAAGTCGGCGCGGCCGAGCTGGTCGGCGGTGAGCGCGATGGCGGTCTCGGCATCGGGCACGCGCAGCAGCGCCTCGGCCAGCCGCATCAACGCCAGGCCTTCGGCGCTGCTGATGGGGTACTCGCGCAGCAGGCTTTCCATGGCCCAGAAGGGCGCCGGCTGCTCGCGCACGGCCCTCACCCAGGGTGATGCGGCGGCGATCACGCCGGGCCAGTCGAGCCGGCCCTGCAGCACGGCCGTTGAAGCCTCCACCACCTGCGCTTCAGCGCGGTACGGGAAGGGCAGGCGTGCGGTGGTGTTCATCGTGCGGCGGCTCGGTCTGGGCTTGGAAGATGCGCAGCTTAAGGAGAGCAGGGCCGCACCGGATTCGGAAATCTCGGCCCCCGGCGGAGAATCCTTCGTCATGGACGACCCAGCCTCCTCCCGCAGCGAGCGCGAGCTCGACAAGATCGACCGCCGCATCCTGCGTGTGCTGCAGGCCGACGGCCGCATCAGCAACCTCAAGCTCGCGGAAGAAGTGCACCTCAGCCCCACCGCCGTGCTGGAGCGCGTGAAGCGGCTGCACCGCGAGGGTTACATCCTGGGCTACGAGGCGCGGCTGAACCCGGCCAAGCTCGGCCAGGGCCTGCTGGTGTTCGTGGAGATCCTGCTCGACCGCACCGTGCACGACGTGATGGACACCTTCAAGGCCGCCGTGCAGGTGCGGCCGGAGATCCTGGAAGCGCACCTCGTGGCCGGCGGCTTCGACTACCTGCTCAAGACCCGGGTGGCCGACATGGCCGCCTACCGCGAGTTCATCGGCAGCGTGATCTGGACGCTGCCCGGCGTGCGCGAGACGCGCACCTACGCGGTGATGGAAGAGGTCAAGAACACCTCGCTGCTGCCGGTGTAGCGGACGCTCAGTGCAGGGGCTGGCGCCGCGCGGCCAGCCACTCGCCAGCGGCTTGTTCGGACAGCGGCTGCGCCAGGTGGAAGCCCTGCCCCAGGCTGCAACCCAGCTCCTGCAGGTGCGCCGCCTGCTCGGCGGTTTCGATGCCTTCGGCCACCACCGCCTTCCTCAGCGTGCTGCCCAGCTGCACGATGGCCGCTACGACGGCGGCGTCGTCGCTGCCGGCCTCGAGCTGCTGCACGAAGCTGCGATCGATCTTCAGGCTGTCCACCGGCAGGCGGGACAGGTGCGCCAGGCTCGAGTACCCGGTGCCGAAGTCGTCCACCGCCAGCCGCACGCCCAGCCGCCGCAGCGCGGCCAGCATGTCCACGGCGCCCGCCAGGTGCGCCATGAGGATGTCTTCGGTGATCTCCAGCGTGAGGTGCTCGGGCCGCAGGCCGGCCTCGACGATGGCCTGGCTCACGCGCGCCACCAGCGCCGGGTGCGCGATGTCGTGCGAGCTGAGGTTCACGCTCATCGTCAGCTCGGCGAGTTCAGGGCTGGACAGCTGCCATTGCCGCAGCTGCCGGCAGGCGCAGTGCAGCACGAAGTCGGTGAGCGGCAGCATGAGGCCGGTCTCTTCGGCGATGGGCAGGAAGCTGGAGGGCTGCATCGTGCTGCCGCCCGGGTGCTTCCAGCGCACCAGCGCCTCGAAGCCGGTGAGCCCGTGTGCGGCGGGCCCGGTCTGGCCAGGGCGCAGGCGGAACACCGGCTGGTACTCCACCGCCAGCTGCCCCTGCTGCACGGCCTGGCGCAGCTCGCCTTCCAGCCGCAGGCGCTGGCTCACCGCCGTGTGCAGGCTGGCGTCGAACACCGCAAAGCGCGCCTTGCCCTGCGCCTTGGCCTTGTACATGGCGGTGTCGGCGTCGCGCAGCACGTCTTCGGCCTGTTCGTAGCCGAAGGCGCTGAAGGTGATGCCGATGCTGGCGGTCACCGTGAGCTCGTGGCCGCCGAGCAGGAAGGGCGCCTTCATCGTGTCCATCAGCCGCTCGGCCAGCAGCACGGCGTCGCGTTCGTGTTCGATGCGCTCGGCGAGGATCGCGAACTCGTCACCGCCCAGCCGCGCCACCGTGTCGCTGGGGCGCAGCTTCTCCTGCAGGCGGCGCGCCAGCTGCTGCAGCAGTTCATCGCCGGCGTTGTGGCCGAGGCTGTCGTTGACGAGCTTGAAGCGGTCGAAGTCCAGGAACATCACGGCCCAGGCGTGGCGCGGGTCGGCCCTGCTGCGGCTCACGGCGCCGTGCAGGCACTCCATGAAGCGGCGGCGGTTGGGCAGGCCGGTGAGGCCGTCGTGGAAGGCCATGTGCGCCAGGCCCGCCTCGGCGGCGCGGCGCGCGGTCACGTCCTGCGCCTGCAGGATCAGGCAGGGCTGCGCTGCGTCGGGATCGCTGAAGAAGTTGCAGTGCAGCGCCAGCCACACGGTGCTGCCGTCGGCGTGCGCGAAGCGCATCTCGGTGGCGAAGGCCTCGAACTCCTTGTCGCGCGACAGGCCCAGCCGGTGGCGCAGGCTCTCGCGCTCTTCCGGCAGCACCAGTTCGTCGGCCTTCATGGCCTCCAGCGTGGCTTCGTCGCGGCCGAGCAGCCGGGCCAGCGCGCGGTTGGCCTGCAGCACACGCCCGTCGAAGGCCAGCAGCGCCATGCCGATGCTGGCGTGCGTGAAGGCGCTGTGGAAGCGCCGCTCGCTGCGTTCCAGTTCCTGCAGGTGGCGCGCCTGCGCCTCGGCCTCGCGCACGGCCAGCGTGGCTTCGCGCTCGGCCACGGCGGCGCTGGCCTCACGCAGCTGCACCGCCTCTTCCTGCTGCTTGAAGAACAGGCTCAGCGCCACCAGCAGCAGCGCCAGGAGCGGCAGCATCACCACCAGCGCGCCCAGGCCCTGCTGCTGCCACGCAAAGAAGAGCAGCGCCGCCAGGCTGGCGCTGCCGGCATAGGCCAGGCCCACCCAGCGGAAGGTGCTGATGAGCCCGCCGGGCTGGAAGAAGGCCTCACCACGCTTGAGCTGCAGCACGCCGGACATCAGCGTGGCCGCGATGAGGAAGTACAGCGCCGAGAACAGCAGCATCGCCGCCAGGTCGGCCGCCGCGCCTTGGGCGTGCACCAGCGCCACCTGCAGCAGCGAGCCCGCCAGCAGCATGGCCAGCGCCGCCGAGGCGGGGCCGAAGAGGCGGCTCGTCCAGCGCTTGGAGGTGCGCATCGAGGCCACGAAGGTCTCACCCGCCGCCGCCAGCGCCGCCGCCGCCGGCCCGTGCATCAGCAGCAGCAGGAAGATGAAGATCTCGCCGGCAGCGTAGGAGTTGCGTGTGCCCGGCACGCGCACCGGGAACAGCCCCGCACCCACCGCCAGCAGCGTGCCCAGCAGCACGTGGCCCACGGTGGTCCAGCCCTGCCGCGCCACCACGCCCAGGCTGAACAGCAAGGCCGCGGCACCGGCCAGCGCGCCCAGCCACCACACGAGGGCCGCCGCGCGGTTGTAGTCGGGCATCAACGCCGTGTGCAGCCGCCGCCAGGGAGGCGGTGGGCCAGCCGGCGCGGGCGGCGTGGGCAAGGCACTCATCGGCCTGGGCGAGGCCTTTCTCCGGCGCGGGCCGGCGGGCAGTCGGTGATCAGTGCAGGGTGTTCAGCGCACCCGCGGCCGTGGACAGCGTGGAAGGCCGCGGCGCCGCGGGTGGGCCGTTCAGCAGCGAGGATACGTCGGCCGCCGTCAGCGGGCGTGCCAACAAATACCCTTGTCCGAGCGAACAACCCATGTCGCGCAGCTGCCCGAGCTGCGAATCGGTCTCGATGCCCTCGGCCACCACCTGCTTGCCGAGCGAGCTGCCCAGCAGCACGATCGATCGCACCACGGCGGCCTCGTTGCTGCCGGGGCGCAGGCGCATGACGAAGCTGCGGTCGACCTTGAGCGTGTCGATCGGCAGGGTGGAGAGGTGGCTGAGCGAGGAATAGCCGGTGCCGAAGTCGTCGATGGCCAGGGTCACGCCCATGCGGCGCAGCTCGGTCAGCGCCGGCAGCGCGCTTTCCAGGCGCGACATCAGGATGTTCTCGGTGAGCTCGATGCACAGCTGCGCCGGCGTGATGCCGGCTTCGACGATGGCGCGCGTGACCCGTGCCACGAAGGCCGGGTGCGCGATGTCGTGGCCCGAAACGTTGACGTTGATCGTCAGGCCCGCCCAGGCCGGATCGGACAACTGCCATTCACGCAGCTGGCGGCAGGCGCAGTGCATGACGAAGTCGGTGAGCCGGATCATGAGCCCCGCCTCCTCGGCGATGGGCAGGAAGGTGCCGGGGCTGATGCTGCCGTCCACCGGGTGTTTCCAGCGCACCAGCGCCTCGAAGCCGGTGATCTGCGGGTTGCCGCCCTCGCGGCCGTCACGGCCGGCGGCGAGGTCGAACACCGGCTGGTAGGCCACCGTGAGGCGGCCGTCGTCGATGGCGCGGCGCAGGTCGCCCTCCAGCCGCAGCCGGTTGGCCACCTCGGTGTGCAGGCTGGCGTCGAAGAGCGCGTAGCGCGCCTTGCCGGCGCCCTTGGCCTTGTACATGGCGGTGTCGGCGTCACGCAGCACGTCTTCGGCGCTGGTGTAGCCCAGGGCGCTGAAGGTGATGCCGATGCTGGCGCTGGTGATGAGCTCGGTGCCGGCCACCGTGAAGGGGCGGCGCAGCATCTCCATCATGCGTTCTGCCAGCGAGACCACGGTGCGCTCGTGCTCCACGTGCCGCACCAGCACCGCGAACTCGTCGCCGCCCAGGCGCGCCACGATGTCGGCCGGCCGCAGGCTGTCGCGGATGCGCTGCGCCACCTGCACCAGGAAGGCGTCGCCGGCCTCGTGGCCGAGGCTGTCGTTGATGAGCTTGAAGCGGTCGAAGTCCAGGAACATCACGGCGTAGGCGTCACGCGGCGCGCCGCTGGCCCGTGCCAGCGCCACGGCCTGGCCCAGCAGCTCGTGGAAGCGGCGGCGGTTGGGCAGGCCGGTGAGGCTGTCGTGGAAGGCGAGGTGGTGCAGGCCCTCTTCGGCCAGGCGGCGCGCGGTGATGTCCTGGACCTGCAGGATCAGGCAGGGCTGGCTCGAGCCGGGCTCGGAGAAGAAGCTGCAGTGCGTGGCCGCCCACACCGGGTGGCCCTCGCGGTGCAGGCAGCGCAGCTCGAGCGAGAAGCCCTCGAACTCCTGCTGGTCGGCCAGGCCCAGCTGCTGCACGAGCGTGCCGCGGTCCTCGGGCAGCACCAGCTGCTGGAAGGGCTGCTGCTGCAGGTCGCCGATGCCACGCCCCACCCGCGAGGCCAGCGCGGCGTTGGCCTGCAGGATGCGGCCGTCGAAGGCCAGCAGCGCCATGCCGATGCTGGCGTGCGTGAAGGCGCTGTGAAAGCGGCGCTCGCTGAGCTCGAGCTCGCGCACGTGGCGCTGCGCGAGTTCGCGCTCGCGTTCGGCGGCCTCGGCGCTGGCCTGGCGCGCCGATTCGGCGGCTTCCTGCTGGCGGAAGAAGTAGTGCAGCGTGGCCAGCATCATCGCCAGCAGCGGCACCATCGCCATCAGCACGCCGATGCCCGACTGGCGATACACGATGAACAGCAGCGCCGCCACCGCGGCACTGCCGGCAAAGGCGATGCCGACCCAGCCGAACATGCCGAACAGCTGCGCCGTGAACAGGCCCTCACCGCGCTTGAGCCGCCCCACGGCCGTGACCAGCAGCGTGTTGAGCACGAAGTAGCCGAGCGAGAACAGCATCGTGGCCACGATCGTCACCACCACGCTGCCGGACACCGCATTCAGCGCCGCGTGCAGCAGCGTGCCGGCCGAGAACATGGCCAGCGCTGCCATCGCCGGGGTGGCGATGCGGCTGGTCCAGCGTTTGGAGGTGCGGTAGGAACCGACGAAGCCCTCGCCGGCGGCGGCCAGCGCGGCCGCACCCGGGCCGTGCACCAGCAGCACGAGGAAGATGAAGATCTCGCCGGCGGCGAAGCTGTTCTTCGAATGCGGGATGCGCACCGGGAACACGCCGGCCAGCATCGCGATGGCGGCACCGCCCACCACCTGCAGCGCCACCGAGGCTTCCTGCTGCGACAGCCAGCCCAGCGAGCCCAGCAGCACCAGGGCGCCAAGCACGACCACGCTCCACCAGTACACCGCGGCGGGGCGGTTGTAGTCGGGCATCAGCGCCGCGTGCAGGCGCTGCCACCAGGGCGCGGCGATGGTCGGGGGGCCTTCGGGAGGGCTCATGGTGTTGTGGGCGGCGGACACGGGCCCGCCAGATCCCGGTATCGGCCGGCCCGGGAGGCGGCTTGAGCCGCGTTACGCGGGCTGACTGCGCGGACCGAAGATCGCGCTGCCCACACGCACCACGGTGCTGCCCTCGGCCACCGCGGCTTCCAGGTCGGCGCTCATGCCCATGCTGAGCGTGTCCAGCGCCAGGCCCTCGGCCCGCAGACCGTGCAGCAGTTCACGCAGCAGCCGGTGCGGAGCCCGTTGTGCCTGGATGTCATCGCTGGGTTCGGGAATGCCCATGAGCCCGCGCAGCCGCACCTTGTCGGCGGGCAGCGCGGCCACCGCGCGCGCCAGCGCCGGCAGTTCGGCCGGCGCGACACCGCTCTTGCTGGCCTCGCCGCTCACATTCACTTGCAAACACAGGTTCAGCGGCGGCAGGCCCGTGGGGCGCTGCTCGGCCAGGCGCTCGGCGATCTTCAGGCGATCGACGCTGTGCACCCAATCGAACTGCTCGGCCACGGAGCGGGTCTTGTTGGATTGCAGCGGGCCGATCAGATGCCACTCGATGTGCGGGCGCAGTTCGGCCAGTGCCTCGATCTTGGCCAGCGCCTCCTGCACGTAGTTCTCGCCGAAGGCACGCTGGCCGGCGGCATGCGCCTCGCGCACCGCCGCGGCCGGGAAGGTCTTGCTCACCGCCAGCAACGTGACGGTGTTGGCATCCCGCGTTGCCCCCACGCACGCAGCGTCGATGCGCCGCTTCACTTCTTGCAGGTTGATTCCGATGCTGCCCATAATCGTTTGGCAAGCTTAACGGGCTGCTTCGCTGTTGCCCGCACACTCCCCGCATGGACATCACCCAGCTGTTGGCCTTTTCGGTCAAGAACAAGGCCTCCGACCTCCATTTGTCTGCGGGCCTGCCGCCGATGATCCGCGTGCACGGCGACGTGCGCCGCATCAACGTCGAGGCGCTGGACCACAAGGCGGTGCACGCCATGGTCTACGACATCATGAACGATGCCCAGCGCAAGCACTATGAAGACACGCTGGAGTGCGACTTCTCGTTCGAGATCCAGGGCCTGGCGCGCTTCCGCG
>VFQQ010004972.1_pt1 | contig 11343 bp, 12 predicted proteins | sample 3512341 | NCBI WGS metagenome assembly VFQQ01 (sample SAMN10412373, study PRJNA504923) | tailings metagenome | isolation source: Relicate 2 Philex TSF1 revegetated site | place: Philippines: Tuba, Benguet | collected 2017-08-29
GTGCGCACACATCCCACGCGGCGCGGCCCGCGTTCAGGCACCACGGAACTCGCCGTTTCAAACCCGGCGAGCCAGGACCAGCCCCGCGCGCTCGCGGAACGAGCACACCTCCTGGGGAGCCCGGCACGCCGTGCCGGGCATGTGCACCATGCTCTCAGCCCGGCACGCCCCGCCGGGCGCGTGCACGCTGCACGCCCGCCAGCGATCACCGCGATGACCCGGAATATGCCATTCCGCATGCCGAATCAGGTGGCATTCTTGCCGAGATAGGGTATCTTCTCGCTCGGTCGAGCGTGCGGCTCTGTATACGCGCGCCCGGAGTTTCCCCGCAGGAGAAGCCCGCATGTCCTCCCAGTCCCCGCGTGCCGCCGGTCACTTCGCCGCCCTCATCACCACCGGGCTCGCCGCGGCGACCGCGCACGCCTCCTTCACCAACAACATCCTCATCACCGGCTACTGGCCGCCCACGAACGAGATGATCCGCCCGTTTAGCCAGAACCCGTCGCAGAACCCCGGCGGGTGGCAGGGGGGCAACTGGGAAGGGCGGGGGTACAACATCCACTCCTACTTCCCCGAGTTCCCCGGCATCACGCAGCCGCCCTACGGGCGGGGAGAGGGCGACTTCCGCGTCGACTACCAGGACGCGTCCGCCGACTTCTGGCGCGTGGTGGGGCAGTTGCGTCCGATCGCGATCATCACCTTCAGCCGCGGGAGCAACGGGAGCAACTGGGAACTCGAGAGCCGGGCGCGCAAACTCCCGCTGAACGCGTGGACGCCCGACTACGCCGCCCCGACGCGCCCGACGCCCGACCTGCCCATCGCGAGCGAGCCCGACAACTTCATCCGCTACTCGTCGCTGCCGATGGTGCAGATCCGCGACGCGGTGAACGCCGCCGGGCTGGGCATTTCGTCGTTCATCGACACGAGCGACGCCTTCGGCGGGACGTTCGTATCCGAGTTCACGAGTTACCACAGCGCCTGGTACGCGAACCTGCACGCCGACCCGGGCGGCCCGTCGTGGTGCGTCGCGGGCGGGCACATCCACGTCGGCGGGAACACGAGCGTCGCCGGCGCGACGATCGCCACGCAGATCACCCTGCGCACGCTCATCACGCACATCGACAGCATCGTGCCCTCGCCGGGCACGCTCGTGCCGCTCGGCGCGGGCGTGCTGGTGGGTGCTCGCCGGCGCCGGGCGGCTCGTCCTCGCGCCTGACCGCGCCGAGCCGCGCGCGCACCCGATCGGCGGCCCTTCGGGCGCGACCCTCTCCGGTCGTGCCGGGTTGTCGCGCCCCCGTCGGGTCCGCAGCCCCCGTTCTGCCTATTATGGACAAGTATATTCGGATATCGCGGGCATGCGCCGACGAGGGAGGCCGCCGATGGAACGACGTGCATGGGCCGAGCCGTTCAAGATCAAGATGGTTGAGCCGCTGCGCATGACGACGCGCGACGAGCGGGCCCGGGCCATCGGCGGGGCGGGGTTCAACACCTTCCTCCTCCGCAGCGACGACGTCTACATCGACCTGCTCACCGACTCGGGCACGAGCGCCATGAGCGACCGCCAGTGGGCGGGCATGATGCTGGGCGACGAGGCCTACGCCGGGAGCGCGAACTACTACCATCTCGAGGAGGCGGTGCACCGGCACTACGGCTACCGCCATCTCATCCCCACGCACCAGGGGCGCGGCGCCGAGAACCTGCTCAGCCGCCTGCTCATCTCCCCGGGCGACGTCATCCCCGGAAACATGTACTTCACCACGACCCGCGCGCACCAGGAACTCGCCGGCGCCCGCTTCGTCGACGTGATCTGCGACGAAGCGCACGATCCCGCCGACGAGTCGCCCTTCAAGGGCAACGTCGATCTCGCGAAACTCGCCGCCCTCATCGAGCGCGTCGGCCCCGCGAAGATCCCCTACCTGTGCCTCCAGTGCTGCGTGAACATGGCCGGCGGGCAGCCCGTCAGCCTCCGCAACGTCCGCGAGACCGCGGCCCTCTGCCGGAGCCACGGCATCCGCGTGATGCTCGACGCCACCCGCGCGGTCGAGAACGCGTACTTCATCCAGCAGCGCGAGCCGGGACAGTCGCACCGCACCGTCGAGGAGATCCTCCGCGAGACCTGCTCGCACACCGACGGCTGCACGAACTCGGCGAAGAAGGACTGCCTGGTGAACATCGGCGGGTTCCTCTGCCTGAACGACGACGAACTCGCCGAGCAGGCGCGGAACATGGTCGTCCTGTTCGAGGGCCTGCACACCTACGGCGGGCTGGCGGGGCGCGACATGGAGGCCATGGCCATCGGCATCCGCGAGAGCGTGCAGCAGGACCACATCCGCGCGCGCGTCGGGCAGGTCGAGTACCTCGGCGATCTCCTGCGGCGCGCGGGCGTGCCCATCGTCGTGCCCGTCGGCGGGCACGGCGTGTTCATCGACGCCGCCCGCTTCCTCCCGCACCTCCCGCGCGAGCAGTTCCCCGCGCAGGCCCTGACGGCGGCGCTCTATGTTGACTCGGGCGTGCGCGCGATGGAGCGCGGCGCCGTCTCGTGCGGACGCGACCCGGACACGGGCGAGAACATCTTCCCCTCGCTCGAACTCATCCGGCTCACCATCCCACGGCGCGTCTACACCCAGGCCCACATGGACGTCACCGCCGAGTCCGTCATCGCCCTCCACCGCGAGCCCGAGCGGGTCGTCGGGCTCCGGTTCACGTACGAGCCGAAGTACCTGCGATTCTTCCAGGCACGCTTCGAGCCGGTCGAGGGCGACTCGGTCCTCCGCGAGCACGCGGCGACGCACGCACGGGCGCACGCCGGCGCCCGGGCATGATCGCTGCGCGGCGCCGCCCCCGAGTACCCTGCTCCATCTGTGAACGGGGGGGCACGCCATGAGTCATCGTGAACAGCACCGCGCGCACCGCATCGGCTGGCTGCGGGCCGCCGTGCTCGGGGCCAACGACGGGATCGTCTCGACGGCGAGCCTGATCGTGGGCGTCTCGGCGGCCGACACGACGCGCGACGCCGTGCTCCTCACCGGCGTCGCCGGGCTGGTCGCGGGCGCGATGTCGATGGCCGCGGGCGAGTACGTGTCGGTGAGTTCGCAGGCCGACACCGAGCGGGCCGACCTCGACCGCGAACGCCGCGAACTGGCGGCCGACCCCGCGCACGAGCACGCCGAACTGACGGCGATCTACGTGAAGCGCGGGCTCGACGAGTCGCTGGCGGCCCAGGTCGCCACGCAGTTGACGGCCCACGACGCGCTCGGCGCGCACGCGCGCGACGAACTGGGGTTCTCCGACACGATGAGCGCCCGCCCCATCCAGGCGGCGTTCGCGTCGGCCGGCACGTTCACCGCCGGCGCGATGCTCCCGCTGCTCACGGTGCTCGTGACGCCGCGCGAGTGGCTCGTGTGGGTGACCGCGGGCGCGTCGCTGCTGTTCCTCGCGCTCCTGGGCGGGCTGGCGGCCCACGCGGGCGGGGCGCCGCTCGCGCGGTCGATCGCGCGCGTCATGTTCTGGGGCGCCATCGCCATGGGCATCACCGCGGCGGTGGGGGCCCTCTTCGGCGCGACGGTGTAAGACGAAGGCGCGGCGTTGTCCTGCGTGGCGTGCGGAACACGCCGGGCTCAGTCGTGATCCTCGTCGTGCTTGTCGCGCTCCTTGCCCCGCGCGCCCGAACGCCCCTCGGATTCGTCCTCGCCCTCGCCGAGTTGGAGCGAGGCGCCCCAGAGCGGCACGGTCGTGCGCTGCGTCGCCGGGTCGTAGTTGCGGACCAGCCCGACCACCCAGGCGCCCGTGACCAGCAGGAACACGATCGCCGCGAGCGGGCGTGCCGACGCGATGGCGCTCGCGGGCTGGGCGTCCTTGCGCCCGTGGATCATGCTCGCGGTGATGTTCTCGCGGTGGCGCAGCGTGTGGAACGCGACGCCCAGCACGTGCACGACGACGACGCCGCCGAGCGCGTACGCGCAGAGTTCGTGCACGTCCTTCCATGATTCGTCGCCCCGCCCCATGAGCACGCCCGTGATGCCCAGGGCAACGACGAGCGCGAGCATCGCGAAGATGGCCCAGGCTGAGCCGGGGTTGTGCCCGACGTGGCGCGTTCCCCCGCCGAACAGGGTGGACTTCGCGTACGCGACGACCGCGCCCGGGCCGAACGCGAACGACCCGAAGCGGGCGTATCGCGTGCCCACAACGCCCCACACCAGGCGCATCGCGACCATGAGCGAGAGCGTGAGCCCGAGGATCGCGTGGTAGGGGAAGAGCGAACTGTCCTCGCCCAGCACGAGCGCGATGAACGCCGCCCCCGCGAACCCCGCGGCGAGCAGCCAGTGAAACAGACGCGTGGGCAGGTCCCAGATCAGGGTCGGAGCCATGGGGAAACTCCTGAGAACTCGGCGGGTCGGAATGACGACCTCGATATCCGTTATTCTATCCTTCGGCGTTGCGCGACGCGGGTTTCACGCCGCGCGCTGTCCGCAGGCCGCGGTGATCTTCCGGCGCCCGAGGAACCCGCGGGCGCGGCGAGAAACCTGTGCTCGGTGGTAGCATGACTCAGCCCGCGTTCCGGCTTTCGGCGCGGGCGTGGGAGCCGGCATCATGGCGCGACGCGCACTCGCGGCGGTTTGTGTAGCGGTCTGCATGGCGGTGTTTGCGCCCTGGGCACGCGCGGGCGAGCCGCGCCCGCTGAAGGTTTTCATCCTGGCCGGGCAGTCGAACGTGGTGGGGCATTCGGTCGTTGATCTCGCGGGCAAGGACTACAACGACGGGAAGGGCACGCTGGCGTCGCTGCTGGCCGACCCGGCGAAGGCGGACCGGTTCCGCCATCTGCGGGACGCATCGGGCGCGTGGCGCGTGCGCGACGACGTGTGGGTGCGGTTTCGCCCCAAGCCAGGCACGCTGCGGGCCGGGGCGCTGAGCGTCGGCTACACCGCGTACGACGGGCGGCATCACTTCGGGCCCGAGTTGGAGTTCGGGCACGTCGTGGGCGACGCGCTGGAGCACGAGGTGCTGCTCATCAAGACCGCGTGGGGCGGGAAGAGTCTGTACGAGGACTTCCGCCCGCCGTCGTCGGGTGGAACGACGGGCGCGTACTACACGCGGATGATCGCGGAGGTGCGCGAGGCGCTGGCTTCTCTGAAGGAGGACTTCCCGGGGTCGAAGGCTGTCGGGCACGAGGTGGCGGGGTTCGTGTGGTACCACGGGTGGAACGACGGGTGCGACCCGGAGCGTGCGGTGCCCGAGTACGAGGCGAATCTCGTGAACCTGATCACGGACGTGCGCGCGGACCTGGGCGTGCCGAACCTGCCGGTGGTCGTGGGCGAGTTGACGGGCCCGTGGGTGCAGGCGCGGGGCGCGTGGGATCGGCTGCGCAAGGCGCAGGCCGCGGGCGCGTCACGCCCGGAGTTCGCCGGCACTGTCGCGTTCGTGCCGACGCACGAGTTCGTCCGGCGGCCCGAGGACTCGCCGAACCCGACGCACGAGCACCACGAGTTCGGGAACGCGGAGACGGGCGTGCTGGTGGGCGGGGCGCTCGGACGGGCGATGCTCGGACTTCTGGGGGTGGCGGAAGCGCCGACGGAAGCGGCGCCGGTCGTGCCGCCGACGATCGCGACGGGCGAGATGTCCGGGTACATGCTGGTGCCGGTAGACCGGTCGCCCCGCGAGTTCAACGCGGGGTTCTCGCTGTACGCGGCGGCGTGGCCCCTGCTCGACGAGTACTCCGGCGCGCGGTTCCAGACGGGCCTGTTCGGGACGTGGATGTTCGCGCAGTACGACGGCGAGGCGCCCAAGGACCTGTACTCGGACATCGAGGGCGGGCTGGGCTGGTGGCGCGACACGCGCTTCGCGACGCCGACGCCGAAGTTCATCATGGGCGGGGTGGCGGTGAACTTCTCGATGTGGGCGAACGGGCCGGGCGCGGGCAAGGGGCGGGATTGGGACCGCCCGCTGGGGAAGTACGCCGTGGCGCAACTGAGCCCATGGGTGATCTGGCCGCCCGACGGGCTGAACCTCGCGCAGGGGACGTGCGGCGAACTCTTCGGCTACGGGTACCTGCCCCTGCCGCTGGTCGACGCGCAGCCGACGACCGCCGGGAAGGACGTGCCGACGTGCGACCAGTGCTGGACGCTCTTCCTGAACACGGCGAACTTCAAGGGGCCGCTGTGCTTCTTCACGCCGTATTTCTGGACCGAGGCGGCGGTCGAGCGCCCGGAGCTGGCGGGGCTGCTGCTCGATTCTCGTCCGTCGGAGCCGAACAAGGCGTTCCAGATGGAGACGCAGTGGGTGCCGGCGGTGGTGAGCAGCGGGGGGGATGGCGCGTCGGCGACGTTCGCGCGCACGGCGCCGATGGCGTTCCCCGTGGACGACGCCGGGCGCACGGTGGTGCTGCACAAACTCACGGTCTACACGCGCGACGCGCTGACCGAGCCGGTGCGCCGGTGGTTCGCGGGCGGGGACGCGCCGAGCGGCGCGATCGACCCCGGCGCGGCGTACGTGCAGCGGTTCGGGCGGGGCGGGGGTTCGACGTGGCGGATCTTCGCGGACGGCACCCGTGACGAGGACCGGCGCGAGATCGACTGGCGCGCGTTCGGCACGCCGACCGCGCACGATGCCGAGACGTTCGGCTATGCGTGGGACGCGGCGCTGGTGCGCCCGGTCGCGGATGGCGGCGGGCGGCGCGTGCGCCTGCCGGAGTATTTCCGGCTGGACGCGCCGGAGGGCAAGCCCGCGCGCTGGGTCGCGACGCCGGCGGAGAAGGTGCCGGCGGGGAGCGGGCTGCGCGAGGCGCGGTTCGAGAAGCCCCAGCCCCCCGATCCCGGCGCGTACGTGACGCCCGAGACGCCGGGGAGTCCGTTCCGCACGCCCGGGCCGGTGGCCGGGCCGTTCGAGGTGACGCTGGGCGATGGGAGCGTGGTGACGTACGCGTGGTACCGGTTCGCGGATCAGCCGGCGATGCTGAACGCGGACCTGAGCCCCGCGGCCCGGGAGGAGGCGCAGCGTCGCGTGGAACTGCTGCACCGCGCGTGGACGAAGGACCGCGAGTATCTGGCGCCGCCGGCGACGGGGACGCTCGCGTCGCTCGACCCGGCGCTGCTGGTGACGCCGCCGAAGGGGTTCGAGATCGGCTACGTGCCGATCGTGCTGCGCCAGGCGCCGCCGGGCGAGGAGCGGTAGGCGCGCCGCGGCAGGGCGCGTCGATCGGCGGCGGCGCGGCGTGCGTCTCCGGCCTGTTCACGTTCGCGGGCAGGGGTGCGGCGGCACGTCCGTGGGGCAGTGTACTGGCGCGGGGTGGGGAGCGAAGGATGGAGTTGGGCGCCCGCCGCATGCGGGTACGCTCTCGATGAAGTACGGGAGGTCGCGATGTCTCGTGCGAACGTTGAAGTGATCCGATCGGTGTACGACGCCTTCGCCGCGGGTGATGTCGCAGGGGTGCTGGGGCGGATGAGCCCGGACATCCGGTGGATCGAGGCGGAGAACTTCCCGTACGCGGACCGGAATCCGTACATCGGGCCCGAGGCGGTGCTGCAAGGCGTGTTTGCGCGCTGCGCGGGCGAATGGGACGGGTTCAGCGTGAAGATCGAGGAACTGCTGGACGCCGGGGACACGGTCGTTGCGCTCGGGCGGTACGGCGGGGTGTACAAGGCGACCGGGCGGGCGCAGCACACGCAGATCGCGCACGTGTGGCGTCTACGCGACGGCAAGGCCGTCGCGTTCCAGCAGCACGCCGACACGCTGCACGTCGCGCGGGTGATCGGGGCGGTGTAGGCCGGCGAGGGGGATCAGTGCGAGCGGGTTCGACGGCGTGCGGCGACGCCCAGGGCGAGGGCGAGCATCGCGAGCGGGGCGGGCGCGGGCACGACGAAGTTCGTGACGACGAAGTTGCCGTTGGCGCCGGTGACGCCGGCGGCGTTGCCCGTCCAGCGCGCGGCGAAGTCGACGCCCCAGCCGTTCGCGGGCCCGCCCGACGCGGTGACGGCGTCGAACGGCGCCTGCGTGCTGACGCCGACCTGCTGGGCGAAGCGGAACTCGACGAGGAGGTCGCCGCCGGTGTAGACGTACGGGTTGGTGAACTCGAGGGCGGGGCCGAAGGCGTTGGGCGAGGCGCCGACGGTGAAACTGCCCGCGGCGATGTTCAGCGGGCCGCTGCGGACCTGCGTGGGCGCGCCGGTGAAGTTGTTGGCGAAGGTGTTGCTCATGGCGGCAGGGGCGACGCCGGGCCCGATGAAGACGTCCCAGAAGGCGTAGGAGGCGTCGGACGCGGGCCAGGCGGCGGCGGTCGGGCCGTTGAGGCGCCACTGGAGCCCGACGATCGGCTGGCCGACGAGGTTGGTCAACTGGCTCGCGGCGATGGACATCTGGTAGGTGCGGCCTGCCGTGCCGGTCGACGTCATGAGGAAACTCCCGTCGGCGTCGACTTCGGCGGCGCTGTTGGGGACGACGACGTCGGCGTGGGCCGCGGCTGCGACGGCGAGCAGGACGAACGAGGCGGCGGTGGGGAACGAACGCATGATGACTTCCTCCACGAGACGAACGACCGAGTCGAACGAGTGAGCACCGGGCCACGCAGCCCATCCCACGTTCAGGGAGTTCATGGTAGTGGAAGGTGGGATCCACGCAAGTGGAATTGCGGTGCGTTGCCGGCGGTGCGGGCCTGGCGAGAGAGACACGTCAAGAATACTTGACACGTCCGGAGAGTCGCGTATGCTTGACACGATGTCGAGTGTTCTTGACAGTGTCGCCGGCCAGAGAGGAGCCCGCATGAGCGCGTCGTTCGAGGAGAAGAGTGTCTGGATCCAACTCGGGGCGATGGTGATCGGGCTGGGGGCCTACTTCGTGATCGCCGGGCGGATGCTCGCGTCGGGGGTGACGGAGATGCGTGCGTTCGTGCCGCTGTTCATGGTCGCGGCGGCCGTGATGGTGATTCTCATGATCGTCGCGTACGTTGCGGCGGGCGTGATGCGCACGCCCGAAGGGCGGGATGAGCGGGATCGGCTGATCGCGTGGAAGGCCGAGCATCGCTCGGCGTGGCTGACGGCGGCGGGCGTTCTCGCGGCGGTGACGTGCATGGCGATGGGCGTCTACAACGTGTGGACCGCCCACCTGCTGCTGCTGTCGCTCGCGCTCGCCGAGGTTGTGGGCTTCGTGCTTCAGATCGTCTATTACCGGCGGGGAGTGTGAGGCATGGCTCCGGAGACGCTCACCATCAGCAACACGATCCGTGCGCTGCGATTCGCGGCCGGCGAGATGACGCAGCAGGCCCTCGCGGACCGGGTCGGCGTGAGCCGCCAGACGATCAACGCGATCGAGGCGGCGAAGTACTCGCCTTCCCTGGAGGTGGCGTTTCGAATCTCACGAACGCTCGGGAAGCGGCTCGACGAGGTCTTTCAGTGCCTCCCGAGCCCGCGGTGAGAGCGGGGCTGGCAGCGGTTCCGGCGGCTACTTCTCGCGCTTGGCGAGTTCGATGCGGATGAACTCGGGCAGGTACGAGGGCGTGCAGTTCCTGGGCACTTTCTCGTCCTTGTAGAGCCCGAGGCGCGTGCCCAGGGCGAGGCAGCGGGATCGGAGCGACGCCTCGTGGAGCCCGATCTGGCAGGCGCAGAAGTTCATGGTCCATTGCACCTCGGGCTCGGCGCCGGCCATGTTCTTCTCGAGTGAATCGAGCAGGGCGGCGGAGTTGCCGGGCGGCTCCTGCCCGGTCCAGCGGAGGCGGGCCTGGTGGTACCAGAACAGGCGTCGCAGGGTGGGGGAGGGGTTGTGCTCCCACGTTTCCACGAGGGCGGCCAGCTTCCTGTCCTTCATCAACTGATTCGCCAGGAGCCACTCGGAGAGGTAGTTCCGCTCCGACGCGTCGTGGCTGCGCATGTCGGAGACGAGTTGGTCGATCACGCCCTGGGTGAGTTGCTTCTTGTCGAGGATCAGCGTGGCGAGCATCCGCGGATGGAACGCGCCCGTGGACCAGAGTTCGAGGGCAAGGGCGTGGTCCTTGGCGATCTCCTTGCCCAGGTTCTTGAGGTCGCCCATCTTTGTGCCGGGCCGGGAAACTTCGGACGCGAGTTTCTGAGCCTTGGCCGAGATACCCATGGGGCCGCCTCCGTGTCGCGCGGGGATGCCGGCGTCGGACCCATGGTACGGGAGTCGCTGATGCACGCACGCGCCGCCGCGGCGGGGGACGTGTATGCTGGCGGCGGTTCGGTGGATGTGAGGCGCGAGGCGATGGCTCGCTCGAATGAGCCCATGAGGACAACGGACGAGGAGGGCAACCCTTCCGGCCGGGAGGTGACCCGTGAGCGTGCCGAACCAGGAACACACAGAGCCGGACAACTCTCCTGCTGCGCCGCCGATCCACCCTGGGCGTGTCGAACTCGCCCGCCCGCGCGGGCCGACGAAGATCGGAACCCCGCTGCGATTCCTGGCGCTGTGCCTCGCGTCGCTCGTGGTCATGGCGCCTTGGCCGCTGCTGGGCATCGTGCTGATGAGGTCGCAGTTCGAGAAGGACACCGAAGCGTTCATGATGTTCGGCGGCTTCACCATGTTTCCCGCGATCATCCTCGTGATCTTCGGCCCCATCCCGGAGCAGGTGCTGATCGCGCTGCTCATGCTCGTGTGGGCGGCGGGTGCGATGCTGCCCAACGTGTGGTTTCGCCGCCGCCTGGGATCGTGGAGGCGCGTCGGCGTGCTGCTCGGCGTGCAGTCGGCGTACTCGTTCGCGCAGGCCTTGATGGGTGTGATGCTGATCGCCGGGAAGAGCGTGTGAGGACACGCGCGGAGCCGTGGCGCCCTGCCAGGGCGTGGGGGCACGCGGATAGAAGATCGAACCGCTGCAACGACGGCGTTGCGTGGATCGCCGTGTGGCGGATCCGGGTTCCCGCGCGAGCGATCGTGCACTCCTTGGGCGGCGTGCCCGGAGAGCGATCGTGGGCTCAGAGATACAGGAAGCCCAGGGTGAGGACAACGGCCGCGAACAGGATTGCGCACAGCACGATCAATCCGTAGACCAAGGACCGACGGCTTTCCGTGCGCCGGCAATCGGAACAGACCCACTGGCGTTGGATCGGGAACCGCGGTCCGGTTGATGTCCACAACGAGTTCTCGAACCACAGCCGCGGGCGAACGTGCGGCTTGGGCTCGTCGCAGATCGAACACACCGTGAGGACGTTGTCATTGTGCATAGACAGTTCGGACAGGCAGACCGGACGATGCTGAGTCGTGCAGGAGGGTACGTCGGGCCGCTGCGCCTCTATTCGGAACGCCCGCTGCACGGGTCGTCGGCAGCGGCGTGCCGGGTGAGACGCAGCGACTCTGAGACTTTTTGGGTTTGGGCGCGTCCCCGCAGGCCAGATGCCGCGCCCC
>VFQQ010004973.1_pt1 | contig 11343 bp, 18 predicted proteins | sample 3512341 | NCBI WGS metagenome assembly VFQQ01 (sample SAMN10412373, study PRJNA504923) | tailings metagenome | isolation source: Relicate 2 Philex TSF1 revegetated site | place: Philippines: Tuba, Benguet | collected 2017-08-29
CAGGCGGCAGGGGAGATGGAGAGGGTGATGGGACGAAGGGCACGCCTGCATGAATGGGGGGACACTGGAGAATGTTGGCCAACCTGACCAGTACTGCTGGCGTTCTACCCGCATTCAATCTTCACTCTGGTGTGTCCCAACTGTGAGATGCTCACCCGCGGCAAAGGAGCCATTGACTGGTTGGATGGTGGGATACTTGAAGGGATTAGACCAGCCCATCAGGTTGAGTGCTGCAACACAAAGGTGAAGGGCACTGGAAGGGCGTTGCTATCTGTTCGCACTCAGCGGTTACAGTCGCATCTTTGTGCTTATACAACTGGTGCAAGCTCCCAGCCATATTGGTGCACATTACCGCACCTGCGCATTCAATACACTCCAGCTGCATGTTGGCGGTGACGGTGTTGCCACGGTAGAAGTCCAGCTGGACGAGGTTGCTGGTCTGCATGGAGCAGCAGGATTATCATATCCACTGATTCATGCATGGCCGCGCAGCTACAAGGAAATGAGCGGCCCAGGCCATGTACACTGCTCGAAACCAGCCGCCGCCCACCACCTCCCCACCCCGCTACAATCTGTCACCCACCGCACCGCCCCAGCTCACCCGAAATGCGCCCATAGTTAGGATGGCCTGCCCAATGTAGTCATCGAGCGCAGGGTCCGGCAGCAGCGCTGGGTTTGCTGGGTCGCAGCCATCGTCGCACTCCCATGCCTCACAGATGAGCGTATCGCCTGCCTCGGGAGCCCAGTCGCCCATGGCATAAGCAAGCGGCAGGTACCAAATGTTGGGCGTATCAACCAGCGTGAGATGCCGGAACAGGCGCCATGAGCTCGCTGGGAACCAGGGGCTGCGGCGGCATGGGGGCAGGGAGGCAGGCGAGGGAGTAAAGGGTAGTGTAGTTACCACAAGCGGCAGTGAGCACGGGGTAACGAGCGGCGGACGGCAGCTGGACCTTGCAAAGCCAGAGAGCAGGTCAAGATGCCGACAGGACAAGCCTGACAGCAGGGCGCAACCTGGTTGGCGTGCCAGCCACACACCTGTAGCACAGCAGGGTCAGCTCCGCTGAGAATCCCAGCAGTGCGCTGTCCTGGTTGCCACGAGGAATGCCAAACCCGGTCACATCGTTTATCCAGCTTGTGTCCAGGAGGCGGGCTGCACAGTGGAACGGAGGACTGCATTTTGTGGAGAGTGCCGTGGGTGCCAGGCAGCGCGAGCGGCGGCAGTGGCAGCGGTCGGCGGTGCCCACCTGCGGCAACCGTGATATTGCGTCGCTGGGTGGCTGCGCTGACTCTTGCAGGTGCCAGCAGCGCCACGGTCGCTAAAACGAGCAAGAGCGTCCTCATGGTCGCGACAGCAGCCCTGCCCGAGGCAAGGCCCGCTGGGCAAGCCGCTTGGCGGCCGCAAGGGCCGTGACCAACGGAAATGTGATGCTGCGGATCGATGAAGCGAAACAACCGAGGGGCCAAGAGGCTGCAAGCACAGACGAGGGCCCACCGGGGGCGGCGCCCGCTTGGCGCTGCGACCGGCTGGCGACCGTCACGAGGCAGCCGTCCCGATTGCACCGTGCTGCCCGATGCAGTCAGCTGCCGCGAGTTACAGTGCCGCTGAGCAACAGGAATCAGTCAAGTACAAATCGAGGAGCATACAGCTGAGGAGCGGGGAGTGCGAGCAGGAGAGGTGAGAGCGGGTAGCAGGGTCGAGTGATGGTTCGGGGTGCAGGCAAGGCCAGAGAGGCCCGCCCACGCCAGTCAAAATCAGATTCTTTCCTTCCGGACGCAGCGCAGCGCGCAGCAGCTGCGGCCGCTAGGCCAGGCCAGCACAGCGGGAGCTGTGCAGGCAGTCGTGGATGCAGGTGCCGGCCGCAGCAGAGCGGCCCAGCACCAGGGCACCAGCGGCCGCACAGGCGGCACAGCTATGGGGCTGAGCACAAGCAGTGGGCGGCACACCGGAGCATGCCGCCTGCCAAACTCCACAGCTGGCCGCCCACGGCGGCCGGCCCGCCCAGCCACTGGCCGCTGCCTCTTGGGGGCAGGCGCAGTACAATCGCAGTACTGCGCCGCGCCGGGCAGCGGGTGGAGAGCTAGAGCAGCCGCCAGCTGGAGCAGCCGCCAGCTAGAGCAGCTGCCAGCTGGAGCAGCCTCCAGCTAGAGCAGCCAGACGAGCTCGGCCGCCTGTTCCGCCGCCGCGCGCTGCTCCTCCTGTCAGCTCTGCACCGCCAGCTTCTTCAGGTGGTCGGTGAACACCTGGAGTCGGGTGGGTGGGGTTGGAGTAGGGTTGGGTGGGTTGGAGTGGGTTGGAGTTGTTGGTGGGAGGAAAGGCCGCCCGTATTTCTGCGAATGTGGTGGCTGGCAGCCTGCTACCTCGCTTTCACGGCTGTACAGAGCGCACACTTAGCGAGCCCCAGCCACGCAGGACTGCCCACGCCCAGCTCAGCAGCGCAACAAGCCCTGCCTGCGCACCACCCACCTGCAGCGACACGTCGTCGGTCATGATAATTTCGCTGCTGACCGCGCTGCTGGTGTTGTAGGTGGCCGACGGGTTCAGCTTGGCCAGCAGGAAGCGGGCCTGCAGATTGGAAATTTCACGGACAATGAGCGTCAGCAAACAGGAGTACCAGACTCCCCGGTGCTGCTCAGAAGTTGGTCGAGCACAGGTGCAAGTTACGGCCAGCAACCGTTGCCTCACAGCCTGCACCAGCGCCGCCTGCGCCTGTGCCTGCTGGCCCCACCTGGCTGCCGTTTTGGTCGCAGTCTGTGAAGCGCGGCGTGGGGAAGCGGCGGGAGATGATGGCATGCGCCTCGTCTTGCGGCGCCTGGGGTGAGGGAGACGTGGGGGAAAGCAGGGCGCAGGTTCTGGGGGGACGGCAGGAGAGCCGCAAAGCCACGGTGTTATCAGTGAAGGCTGGGTGTGCGGACATGTGCGCATCACCCATTGATGGTGGCACGGTGCAGCGCACAAGGCATTCAATTCTTGCAGGGCAGCCCACCTGCAGCAGCTGCTTGAACGCCGCGTGCTCTGGCTGGTCCTGGTAGCCCGCCTTGCGCCACTGGGCAATGGTGGAGCCGTGGAACACTACCTGGTGGTTGCAAGGGGAAGAGAGAGGGATGGGCAGGGGTGGGTTACGGAGAGGGTGGGCAGGAGCAAGGGAACGGGAGTTGGGCACGAGCATGGTAGAACAGGATGGAACAGGGGGCAGGATAGGGCAGGAAAGGGGGCAGGATGGGCAGTGTGGAAAGGAGCCCACCGTGTAAAGGTGGGAACCAACGGCGAGAACAGCCAGTCGGGATCAGATCAAACAACAGCCACCCACATAGAAGTAGGCGTCCAGCAGCAGCATGCGGTTGAATATAGAAAAGTCAACAATCAATGACACTTCATTGAGGATGGCAACCAAAGGCCCAAAAAGAACCCACCACGTAGAAGTAGGCGTCCAGCAGCAGGATGCGGTCGGGCGCGATGGACGACACATCCAGCAGCACCGGCTCGGGCGCGCCTGCGGGGCGACAAGAATGCCACTTTTGAGCGAAGTGTGCGGTTTTGGCAGCCTGAAATGGGTGACACTTGTAGCAGCACCAAGCAGCAAGGGCGTGGGCTAGTGCAGGGGGTCCAATCGCCAGCAGCCCATCTGCAGCCCCCGAAACCGGATCCACACCAACCAGGACTGGGCCGCACTGTTGAACGCGAAGGAGTGGAGCGTGGGCTAGAACAGCCAGTAGACAGCAGCCCCGCTGCAGCCCCCCAAAGAAGCAAAGTCGATTCTGACACATCCGCACCGTTGAAGGAGAAGGAGTAGAGGGTGGGCTGGATCATGAGCATGGAGTCGCCCGTGGGCTCCCGGTTCAGCTGGATGCGCGCAAACGCCGTCTCGTCCGGCGAGTGGCCAAACACCTGCAGTGGTTGGGAAGAGGGAGGGCAGAGCGGGTGGAACAGGGGGAGGGCTTGGTTTGGATTGATCGAGGGGTGCAGGGCTGGAAGGGGCGTGCAGGGGAAGCACGTGGTGGGGAGAGTGGTGGGTCCACCCAGGTCCCCCTGCTGCTCCCCCTGCTGCTCCCCCTGCTGCTGCCCCTGCTGCTCCCTCACCCAGCAGCCCTCGTACAGCCGACCCACACAGCAGCCTACTGTCTCCCACTCGGCACCCTCTACTGCCGCCCACACAGCTGTTGAATGCCCACCCGCCTCCGCACCTGGATGAACTGCGAGCGGCGGAAGTTGAACATGAACTGCGGGAAGTAGGACAGCTGGGGCCGCAGCTGGAAGGAGTCGGGGTCGTCCTTGCGGTAGTCGCCAAACCGGCTGCGCGGCAAATAAAAGTGGGCACATGTTGAATAGCATTTCAACTGGATCTATGGCGAGCGATGCATCGTCCTTGCGGTAGTCGCCAAACCGGCTGCACCCGAGGAATGAATGGACGACACAAGCGGCGGATTACGCATCCGCGGCTATCGCTCAGCAAGCAGCCACAAACCCTGCACCCGCCTAATGCCTGCATTGCCTGCACGGGAGCAAACCACAGCACACAAATCCCAGCCCGCCTCACGCACCACCCCTCTACCCACCTGCACAGCCGGATGAGCGAGCGATCGAGCCAGCGCGTGGCATCAAACTCCTCCTCCACCACCACCCACCCACCCACACATGCTAAACCCAACCCTCCCCACCTGCATAGGCGAATCAGCGAGCGGTCCAGCCAGCGGGTGGCATCAAACTCTTCTTCCTCCTCCATCTTCCAGCTGACCACCCGCCCCATGAGCACCGCCGCCGCCTCCTGGTCAAATCCTTGGATGAGGTCGCCCTGGTTGCTGCCCTCCACCCAGCTGCGGGGACGGGATGCAATGTGGGCAGGTGGGTGCAGGCTTGAATTGAATGAAGGACGGGTTGGGGGAGTGAGTCTGGGGCAAGCGTGCAGCACAGTAGGCGCCAGGGTCAGGGGCACAATGCTGTGGTGCAGCACCTGGCAGGCTCGACGGAGGGCAGCCTCCATTTGTGATGCTAGCTCCATGCTACCTGCCCGGCAACCCGCCCACCCTGCCCCCCGATGCCCCTCTATCCCCCCTCACCGCCGCGTGATGGTTGTGACGCGGCAGCGCATCACCCCCGAGTCGTGCAGGTAGCGCGTGACAAACTGGATGAAGAACTGCTGAGCGGTGGGGTCGGAGCCGCCTGTGGGACGGGGAAGAGTGCAGTAGGGGTGGGGAGGTTGGGGCGGGCGGGCGAGGCGGACGGGGGGCCGGGAGCCAGGAAGGAAGGCCCACAATGAAATGAATGCACAAGCACCAGCCTAACTGCCGCTCCGCGCCACTTGTCCCTCCCATGCATCCCCGCTGAATCTCTTTAATGCACTGGACTAACAAAAGGCCTCCGCCTCACCGCCGTGCTGCGCCACAATATCATAGACCACCGCCAGCGTGGTGTTGGCAGACAGGGTGCACAGCTTCCATGCAGTGGTGCCGCCCACGCCCACCACCTGCGGGGAATAAAAGGGGGCCTTCCTGGTCAGTAATGAAGGTGGGGCTGCTGAGTCAGTGCACAGCTTCCACGTGGTGGTGCCGCCCACGCCCACCACCTGCCAGGCGGCAGGAGACGGGGTCTTGCCTGTAGTTGAGCAAGAGGGGAAAGATGCCGCAGAGAGGCGGCCACCGTGCAATGTGGACATGCGCCAAAACACTCAGGGCTGCACCTGCTCCGAACCAACGCGACAGAGAGACTTGCTGCCAAACAGGACGGTCGCGGCGGGCATGGAAATAAAAAGTGCAGTACAATGCAGGGCTGCACCTGCTCCGACACCAGCGGTGACTTCTTCTCCAGCGCCGAGGCGGGGCCCAGCACACCCGCCACCTTGATGTCCTTGCTGCGGGGGCAAGAACAGGGGACACGAAGGCAGTGCAATAATGGGCAATTGGATCAGAAACAATCAGCAACAGGGTTTGGCAACCCGCCACCTTGATGTCCTTGCTGCGGGCATAAAATGAAAGGAGGAAGGTCAGGGCACATGCTTGGCGACCCCAAGCAAATGCAACCGAGGCGGGGCAACCACGCCTGCAGCTTGCTGCCGACTCCAGGCCCCATTTCCAGGCAAACTGCAACCTCCCCTGCCCGCGCCCCCTACCGCATCTGCCCTGCCCTGCCCCTGCTCCTCCTTGCCTGCAGTGCACCTCAAAGGTGGCGTTTGAGCTAAGGCCCAGGTAACCCTCCTCCCCTGCCGGCGTGAACAGGCGGCGCAGGCTGTCCTTGAAGATGGGGTTGGTGAACGTGTCCGTCTGCAGGGAGCAGGGACGTGGGGCGGCTTTGTAGGCTAATAGCGGTAGCAGGCGTGGCAACATCATGCGGGCGCACAAGAAGGGCGACCACCAGGCAGCATGTGGAGCTTCAAAGCAGAGCACAGGGCTGGGGGCCGAGCGAGCACAATCCCACTCCGGCCGACGTAACTCGTATTTTGAGGCATGAACCTGCTGCACCGTGCTCCACCCCTGTCACTCGCCCCATGCATCAACAGCACAAGCACAGCATGAATTTCCCACTTGCCTGCACCACATAGCCGCCGGTGTGCTCGATGCATGCCTTCATCTCGGACAGCCCCACCTGCAGCCAAGCGGGGGACGGGAGTGTTGTTCAGTCCTGGAAAGCACACACTGCTTCACAGCCAGCCAAAAAGTGAGGGGCAGGAGCGCTTTTCATGGCTTCCACATACGCAGCAGGCGCCCTGGACGATCGCGCCTGCTGTTGCAACAAGGCAGTGCCGCCGCTGCTGCCGCCCAGCCTGGCCGCTGCTCCCAGCAACACTGCCGGCGTGTTTGCTGCCACTCCCGGCTCGCCAGACGATCAGGCACCCCGTTTGGGCGCTGATCAGCCCGCCTTGCCCCGCCCACTGCCTGTGCTGTGCTGTGCTCGGCCTCGCAGAGGCCGCCAGCTCGGCTGCTGCAGCGCCCTGGGCTGCTTTCCCCTGCTGCCCTGCCCCCAGCACGCCAGCACAGCCCCATCCATTCACTGCCTTGCGGCACTGAAAGCCCTCCCGCCCCCCAGCCGCCCCTGAGCCACCTGGCCGCCTGGCGGCCGCACAGACCGGCCCAGGATGAAACGTGGGCGCGAGGGCGAAGGTCCCCAGCCCCCAGCGAAGAAGGCGGCAGGGTGCGCAACCCACCATGCTGATTGGCAGCGACCTGGGCCGCCCCACGCCCTGGGAGCCCCGGCAGGGGGGCCAGCAGGGGCCCGAAACGTACCCTCCATGCAGCAGCGGCAGGCCACTTGGGACGTGCGGCAGCAGCACCTGCCCATGCCCCGACCTCGAAACAAGCCCCACCAGCAGATGCCTACCCTACCTGGTCCAGCGAGCAGGCTGAGGCCTCCGTGAAGCAGCAGCAGGCCACTTGAAGCCACCGGCAGAAAAAAGCTTGCAGCAACGGCTACAAGCTGCATTACAGAACGCTAGCAGCAGCAGCAGCAGCAGCAGCAGCAGCAGCAGCAGCAGCAGCCCCCCACCTGGTCCAGCGAGCAGGCGAAGAGGTCCATGGAGTGCCCCTGCGCCACCAGCTGCGCCGCAATCGCGTCGTAAAACTTCTTGGCCTTGCGGTAGTAGGGGGCCGCATCTTTAGCCAGGTCCTTGTGCGACCTGCGGAGTGCAACAGTGGGCAAGAGAAGTTCATTTGATGCCCACTGTAGACCGCCTAACATGCAAACACTAGCAGCAGCTCTCCTTGTTGTGCCACTCATTGTAAGAGGCTCCCAATCCCCTCACCGCAGCGACTCGCTCAGCTCGCTACCCACCACCTTGCCGCTCCACAACAATAATAAAGCACTAGTCTATCCAAAACAGCATCCCTGAACCAGCTCACCGCAGCGGCTCGCTCAGCTCCTTGTCCACCACCTTGCCGCCGCCCTCTGTGCAGGCGCCGCCCACCAGCAGTATGAGGCGCGCCGCGCCACTGCCGGCGGGCAGGCAGCCGCCCATCATGGCCGCCGCCACCTGCACCGCGGTGCCCAGCGCGCGTGCGGGGCGGCTGGCGGCCACCGCAGGGAATGCGTCTCGCTGCAGCTCGTCCAGGGTCTGCAGTTCAAGGGGGTGCGGGTGCAAGTGAATGCATGGTTGGCCAACGTGGCAGCCGATCAGCCTGCACCAGCATGACACATCAGGCACGATGGGTGACCAACAGGCCATACAACAGCTCCCACCCACCTTAGTGACCATGAACTCGCACTTGGGCAGCAGCAGATGGATAGCAAGCAGGGCATCATCAACACTCCTTGGCAGACGTGCAGGAAAATCAACCCCCGATGCCCCACCTTAGTGACCATGAACTCGCACTCCGCCAGCGGCAGCACAAAGCGGTTGCCTGGGCGGGGCGCCAGGCCGCCGGGGGCTGGCCCCGCCTTGAGTGGGCTGGCAGGGCCCGCCCGCCGCTGCGCTGCCTGGCTGTGCAGGCCCAGCTGCTCCTGGACCTGCAAGGGGGCGGAGGAGATGAGGGGAGGGAGGGCGTCAGGTGGGAAGGCAGCTGCTCAAACTGATGAGAGTGACTAGCCCTTGCCGCCGCAGAATCAGGGGCCGTCCATGCACAGCTGCAACGTTTCTGACCTCGTTGCCATGTCGCCCACCTGTGCTGCTGAGTAGCCCCTGCTGCCGCAAAACAAAAACATGTCCCAGAATTGCAGCAACAAACGCAAGTGATTGCCACGTCGCCCACCTGCGCTGCCGAGTAGTCCTTGCTGCCGCGGAAGACGTAGGCACGCGGGCACTCAGTGAACCCAATTTCATGCACGTGCACGTGCGTGCCAAACGTGACCAGGCCCACCTGGCAGGCAGGGCAGGGGGCAAGAAGGCGAGATGTGTGCACAGTCAGCTCAGCGGCATTTGAACAGCCGCCGGGAATGCAGCGTCAGCAGCATACTTGTGATCCGATCAGGGTGGCGAGCAGCGGAGCAAGCTGTGAACCCCACTTAAACACGGGGCAAGCCCGTTGCCAAGGCGTGGCAATTCTTGGCCGATGTGCAATTCTTAGCCGATGTGCACTTGCAGCATCCAGCTGCAGCCCCGCGTCACACGTGGCACCCGCACCCACCCACAACCCACCTGCGCATTCTCGGGCACCATCGTCAGCGCCTGCTGCACTGCTGTCTTGGCTGCAATCAGCTCGTCCTCCGCCACCTGCAGCAGACAGTAAGCAGAGTGCTAGTAAGATGCGCGTCAGCAGGTAAGACGCATGTGTCACATCGGCGGCCATGCCTTGCCAGGCTCCAGCAAGCACAGCAAGCCACTGCGGCCCAATAGCATAATAGCAGCAGGCCCAGAGCAACTCAAGCCCCAGCTGCGGCCATTCCGGCTCTGCACAACAAACCAACCCACACCCTCCAGCCCCTGCAGCACACCGTGGTATCCAGCACAAACACAAAGTCAGCACAACAAACCGACCCACACCCCCAACCTAAACGCTCCACCAGCCCCTGCAGCGCACCGTGGTGTCCAGCACAAACACAAAGGAGGGCGGCGCGGCAGGGCCCATGCGCGGCATCGCATACTCAATAGTGCAGTACTGCGGGAACAGCTCCGCCGGCACGCTCGCCTCGCTGATGCCTGATGGTAGCATGAGGGGGAGGGGGACGAGGGGGTTGCTTGAGAGGGTGCTTGCGAGGGTGGATGCCCCACCCAGCGAGGCTGCCACGGAACCTCTGCCCCCTGAGCTGCCGCAACCTAGCACGACTGCTGCAGCCCCGGGGGGCAGCTCTGGCATTCCGGCGAAACGTCAGCCTGTGGCGCGCACCCGCGTAGTGCGGCGGGAAGTGGTTGCGCGTGTGGCAGAAGGGGCAGGTCCAGATTTTGGCGTGGAAGTCCACCGCTGCATACGGGTTGAGCACGCTGCCGCACGTCTTGCAGGGCACGGGGTCGTATTCAACAACCTACGGCAGGGCGGCGGGAGGCACACCAGCTGTCGAGTCTGTGGTGGTATTGAGTGCGGCAGCACCAGCCACCAGCAACAACAGGCAGCGGCAGCAGACCGACAAGGTTGCTCGATCCTCCAGCCGGTCATCAAGCGCAGTGCAGGAATTTGGCTGCACTTGGTCAGCACTGCAGATAGCCGCACAGCTGGTCCCACACAGCGATTGCAGCCAGGCAGCATGCACCACCCCAACTTGAGGAGCAGCCCCAAGGTATCCCCACCTGCAGCTGGCTGGTCTGCTTGGCGGGTGTGTACAGCGTGCAGAAGGGCACCACACACTTGGCTGCCTCCAGCCGGGAGTGCGGCCACACATTCCATGTCATGCGCACTGCAACGACGGCGACAGCAGGTTGCAGGGCCTTAGGCAACAATTCAGCCTGGCATTGGCATTGGCATTGGCAGCAGCAGGCAGCAGCGGCAGCGGCAGCGCAGCAGTGTGCCGAGCGGTAACAGCTGCAGGGGCATCGGCAACGGCTAACAGCAGACATGGGACGAAGCAAGGCAGCGCAAGCTGGCAGGCCCAGGCCAGTGCAGCTGCAGACAGCCTGCACTGTGTGCAGCTTAGAGCGGCCAACTAGTGTGTCCCCCGGTCAACACGCCGTAAATGACGGCAGAACGCACCTCCATCGATCTCCTCCAGCTCCGCAAACTCCGCCTGCACTTATGAGGTCAGTGGACAGGGCTGATCACGCTGCTGCTCTCCTCAGGGGCTGCACTGCAGTCGAGCAGCTCGGCGCCGAGCACCAGGACGCACAGGCAGCGGTGTGCGGCAGCGGCGGCGGCAGGGAGCAGCGTGCGCTGGGGCGATCAGCCGCTGCCAGGGCACCCCCAGGCCTCGGACCGGTCGCTGCTGCTTGGCTGGGCGCGGCAAAGAGGCAGAGAGATCGGTGCGTTCGGCGTGCGGCTCACCATAGTGCCGACCGCTCAGTAAACGGTGCCCTGGACGATCGCGCCTGCTGTTGCAACAAGGCAGTGCCGCCGCTGCTGCCGCCCAGCCTGGCCGCTGCTCCCAGCAACACTGCCGGCGTGTTTGCTGCCACTCCCGGCTCGCCAGACGATCAGGCACCCCGTTTGGGCGCTGATCAGCCCGCCTTGCCCCGCCCACTGCCTGTGCTGTGCTGTGCTCGGCCTCGCAGAGGCCGCCAGCTCGGCTGCTGCAGCGCCCTGGGCTGCTTTCCCCTGCTGCCCTGCCCCCAGCACGCCAGCACAGCCCCATCCATTCACTGCCTTGCGGCACTGAAAGCCCTCCCGCCCCCCAGCCGCCCCTGAGCCACCTGGCCGCCTGGCGGCCGCACAGACCGGCCCAGGATGAAACGTGGGCGCGAGGGCGAAGGTCCCCAGCCCCCAGCGAAGAAGGCGGCAGGGTGCGCAACCCACCATGCTGATTGGCAGCGACCTGGGCCGCCCCACGCCCTGGGA
>VFQQ010004974.1_pt1 | contig 11342 bp, 23 predicted proteins | sample 3512341 | NCBI WGS metagenome assembly VFQQ01 (sample SAMN10412373, study PRJNA504923) | tailings metagenome | isolation source: Relicate 2 Philex TSF1 revegetated site | place: Philippines: Tuba, Benguet | collected 2017-08-29
GTGGGGGCTGCAGTGGCGCAGCAGCACGGGAGTGGTGCACTGATGAGTGCAGCAATGGGGGGAATGTCTGAGGTGGGTGCGTGTCTGTGTGTGAGTGTGAATGTGTGTGTGTATACGCGTCTTACCCTATACATGATGGCAAGAGTCTGCTGCTATGTTTGTGTGCTTGAGAGTGCCTGTCTGTCTGTCTGTCTGTCTGTCTCTCTCTCTCTCTTTTTGCTCAGCCGTGCTGCAGACGTACATGTATTGAGCCTGTGCACATAGCTGCCGTCTTGTGTGTGTATGTGCGTGTGTGTGACTGCAGTGACTCACTGGTACGCCGGGCAATCATTAGCTCAACAGCAGGATGCAAGGCAGCCGCAGGGCAGCCATGGGTAAAGCTCCTTCTGAGGTAAGGGTATGGAGCGGTGTCGGTCCGCACACACCTTCATATATGTCCGTGTCAACTGCCCCCTTGCGTAGTCACACTCCACAGCCCACACACAAACTCTGCATGCAAGCACATGTGAGTGTGATCGACAAACACGCATGCACTGCTGTCCACAGATGCCTGTCTTAGCCTGCTCTGCCTGTGTGGCCGCGGATTTGCAAGCGCCAGGTAAACATCTTCACATCTAACACGCATCCTTACATAGTCCTGCTGCATCCGGTCACCTTCTCTCGCAGGTTACAACGCTGGCGCTGCGCTGACAGGTGACCACATCTCTGTTAGGCAAGCGCGCTCAAGAGAGGCGCTGCGCTGCGCAGATGACCTCATCTCTGTCGGGTGCCTCGCTCCTTGCGCGCTTCGTGTCACAGCTAGTAGTGCAGCATGACATCGCTCATGTCCATCTGGTGTCATGTAGTGTGCATGCTGGACCATGCCTGAACTTTGATCTACGAATCTGTCCAACTGTGCGGTCACACCTCCTTTGAACGCCTTTGTTACTTGTAGTACTAGCTACCTGACTATGTGTTCTGCCTTCCTCCCTGTGTCGCCCATGGCCCCGTGAGACGATCATGGCTAGCATATGGGTTTACAGACCTTACACACACGAGATGAGTACACGTCATTGGATACTCTTGTAGCGCGCAGTGCCTTCACTCAACTCAGCACAAACATGCAGCAGCACCAACAGCCGCAGCCCACACAGTCATGTGTACATAGCGACAAAGTTCAGAGCGCCGTGTTGTGTCTTTTATTGCAAGACAAGCAGTGAATTTCCGAAGGCCCAGAACCAGGAACAAAGAACACGACTTACCACACAGCGCACAGGAAGTTCAGCCCGAACATCTGTTCACGCGTCGGCGCAAGTGAGAGTCCCAAAGAGGGGTGCATGTAACATTGGGTAAAAACATGTTCCATGATTGGCTTGAAAAGAAAGCATAAGACAGACCTGAACTTTGCTGCCCAACTTCACACAGCAGCGGTACAAGGAGGTACCTTTAAGCTCTTGCGACAAACATTCTAGAATGACTGAATGGTAAGGTATGATCACGTAATGGCTAGCAAGGTAAGGCGCAGTGTCAGCAGGCGTCCCACGGAATACATCTATGCTGGCGATGTCGCCCAACCCAGCCCTCAGCTTTGGTACGGCTAAGTGATTAAGCAGGCTCATGTGCAGCTTAGTAAACAAGCCCAAATTGCATACTTCCTATACTTCTGCGCCCTTGCCCTGATGACAGGATTGCAGCACGCACGCACTTCCAATGCTCGCTTTTGAGCAACCCGAGAATGAGTGACTGTATGAAACACAGTTTCAGGGTGGCAGAGGCTTGAGCGAGGTCACTTCGGATCCAGCACTTTACGTGACGCACTTCGTACAGTATGCAACTCACTCACACATTCCTTGGCAAATGCTACTTACGTACATACAAGTTCTCTTCAGAGTAAAGAGCGGGGTCTGAGTGCCGACACCGTACCCATGTTACCTTACGCGCAGCCGCAAAGCCCCTTGGCTACTAATCTTGTTTGTCCATCCCATGGTCGCGTTGTAGCGATGCAGATGACCTGGCTCCGAGCCTGTCTACTCGTGTCACATCATGTGACTCAGGCTCATCTGATCCCGCGCCAGCAGGGTCGGACTGTGCTGCTCCCTGGTCCTGCTTAAAGGGCTCGGGGAACACCTTGTTACTCCCACCAGGCCAAATCCCACTGTCCTGCCTGTCACCGCCTGTGTTGGTGAAGGCCTTGATCTTGTCGCTGCCTAAGCTGACCAGCGCATCAGACTTGAGCGGCAGGACACTGGGCTTGTCAGCAGGGGCCGGCACGGGGGGCGGGTTGAACCACTCGCATGGGTAAATGACAAAAGCCATCACAGGTCTGCAGGTACAGAGACGAAGGATACGCAGACATGGCGAGCCATGCGACATGGAGATACCATTGCGCAGAGCTAAGTTCGGGCAGCTTCTGAGTCCTTACCTGTTTAGCCAGCGGCGTCTGTTTGCTGTGTCGAGGAACCACCGCACAGTATGGCCTATGGAGGCATCTGACTTCTTATCCTTGGCCACAGCCTTGTCAATGTACCGGCTCAGGTCAGCACGTGAGAGCTGCGGGCACAACAGCACACACAGATGGGTTAATCAATAAACACCATGCGAGAATCAGAACTATCAGCGGCGGCATGCAACCGTAATAGAGTACAAGTTATCCTTGCAGCACTCACATACTCGTCCTCTGTGACATCCATATCTCGCATGATGGTCCACAGCCACTCCCTGCCAATCTGCAACACGTGCCAGCATGCCACATGCCACAAGAAGCCAGCATGCCACAAGAAGAAGAGCTAACATATCAGAAATGAACCGGCTGGCCACTTCTAGGGATCATGCGTTGCTGATATGCGTGAGGGAAGAGCTGAGCGGACCATGATGTACAGCTATGGCTTCGCAGACCCCGCACCTGTAGCACGAGGTAAGCTGTGATGGTCACGTTGCAGAGAACTAACACGACAGACATCACCCTCTGCACAGCAAAACATAGCAGCGCACAGCAGCCCAAGCGTTTAAGCACGCCCAGCATCCATGCACGTGTGCTGGCATCACCGCACTGAGCACACCTAGCTACTTACCCTCAGAGTCATTGTTGAATTCTGCACTACAAAGTACAGGGCGATGTAGATGATGAGTGTGGAGCCCCACAGGCTTAGCCGCTCAAGGACATCCAGACGTTGCATCCTGCGTGTGTGCAAGTAGTGGCCACACAACATGAGCTCGTGTACAGGGTGTTGGAGCGATGTCGCCCCGCAGCATAGCATGCATGTTGGTGATTCCTTGCTTGTGTTTGGCTTGTAGCGTGTGTGGGTCAATGTCTTCAACCCACCTAAAGGGTTCGACTGTCATGTGCGCCACCATCGCTGCGATGATCACAGCCAGTGTGACCAGCAGTTGCATGTCTGTACCCTCGTTGACCAAGAAGATGACAACAACAACCAGAACGAACTTGCGAAGCATGATAACGGACTCCCAGTAATAGTATTTGTCTTCGTAGCTGCAAAAGAGACGTGACATACACACAACAATGAGGCTGACAAGCCCTGGCGAGTAGGTGCCATGCTGCACTGCATGGAAAGCAAGGCACACTCACTCTCCGTAAAGGAATGAGAACTCTGCCAGAAACGCCTTGGTGTGTAGTCGTTTGAGGTGGCGTCTCAAAAAGAAGGCAGAGGCCACTGGCACGCCGATTGAGAATAGCAGCACACCCGGCACTCCCAGGATGAGCACTAACGCAAGATGCGGGCCCTCGTAACACTGCGCACAAAGACACGCGCAGAGCAGCACTCCATCAAAGCATGTATCTGTGAGCGCAGACCACACTATGCCTGATGCCTGGCACCCCCTGAGAGTCAGGATTCGCCCTACCTTCATGTTGTAGTCCTGAGACCAGAAGTCACCCACAGCTGTGGCGTACTGCCCATAAGGAACACCATCACCGCCCACGTCTATAGCAGGACATGAGAAGAATGAGAGCAATTGAGTGGTCGCATCGCTGTAGAAATAGAAAATCACTGAGATGGCTGTAATGATGAGACGGTTCTTCATGTAAGGCCTGCGTGAGCAACGCACACAAGGCAAGAGATCGCGCATAGCTAAGGCCCCCAGCAGGCATGCACACACACTGTCCTGATGTGTGCTTGTGTGTGCCACTGTGCATACCTGAATGGCATTGCGTCAGGCCCCTGCTTCCTCCTGTGTCGTAGCCACAGGATGTACCAAACTGGGTAGGAGCCGAGGAAGATGATGATGGGTGTAGTCAGGTTGATCACGGCCTGCAGACATGCACATCACAGTGTAGTGTGATATCGCAGCAATTACAGTCAAGGGCTGTAGCCAGCCGTAACATGCTGGCAAAGTTGAGGTGCGCAGCACGTACCGTCTGCACACTCTTGGGTGTCTTCTTGGACGTCAGACTGCAGTCCATAGAAACCTGCGACATGTGGCAAATGCAGATTGGCCCAGTATGTCATTGCGAGTAGCTTCAATTCGCATGCACAGAGACCTTACAGCCTGGGGGAGGCTAGGCAGAAGACACAACACCCAGTGCTCAGAGGACAGAGTGTCGCTGAGTAGCTCACCATTGTTCCCACTCCGTTTGACACAGAGTCTGCAGCTGTGAGGAAGTTGCTGATGGCCTCAGGCCACTGCAGGTTGACACTGGATATGATGGCTGCGACCTGAAGGTAGTTGATGAGAACCTGCAGTCAAGACACGCACACAGCATATATAACATGTGCAGTATGCATGCATGCCATGAACGCAATGCCTTTTCTGGCTTTGACAAGTGAGAGCAGCAGGCTGCATGGTTGAACTTAGCAAGGATGTGCTGAGTGCATTACACGCATGTGTGTGCGCACCTTGATTGCAATGGAGTGTGGGGGTGAGGACAGCTTATTGTCATCGTGAACTTCTTGCTGCAGATGAGTCAGATATCACACATCACACACGAAATGAGCACACAGTGCTTGGCGCAACGCAAGAACTCATGCTAAAGAAAGCAAGGAGGCATGCTTGATGACAGGGTTGCGCCTTGGGAACGTAAGGAAACACGCATGTGATGATGCTGCACGTGCACATGCCCGCCCACCATCGCTTTTTCGTCCACAAGGCCCTGGAAGCTGTCATTGAGCATCTTAGAAGGCATGGAGGCAAGGGGTCTTGACATGGACTCCTCACGCATGCCTGCGTCTGCGCAGCGCACCACATACAACATTGCGTTGTGCAATACGCTGCTGTGGCATGTTCTGAGCACCATGGCCACAGCACGAGTCTGTAGCTTCAACCATGCATGGGAGAACTCCATGTACCATGCGGCGAATCACCTGGTGGTTTCTCCTGGCTTCCCGTGTCTGATGCTGCTACCACTGCACTCCCCGACTCATGCCCAGCTGGCTGTGTGTCACCCTTGTCCTGTCCGTCTTCCTCCTTGCTCTCCTCCTCAGGATGAAGCTGAGCCCTGCGTACACATGGGGCAGGCAGGGGCGGTGGGCCAGATTTGCGCAGTGAGCTATCGCGGCAGGATAGGCCTCCTCCCTTGAAAGGCCAGCATGGTAGGCACAGCCTGCTGCATGTGTAACAGCGTACTGGTGCAAACACTCACTTGATTGTGATGGCAATCATGATGATAGAGACAAAATTGACCAGTACGTAGTACAGAGTGTTGAGCGCGATAGGAGGACACTGCGCACACAAAGGGGTACAGTAAGCACATATACTAGACACATGGGCAAGGCTTGTAATCTGCTTTGTCTCAAGTAGTAATGTCGCGGCAGCAGCGCAACACTGCTTCGTACCTTGGCGCATGTGCCGTCTCCCTGGCGCCCGTACCCATCCAGACATGCGCCGCACAAGTTACCTGCACAGTGCATGCGCACATGACCATCACAAGCAGCATCAAGCTATTTCAGCGCACACCAAGCTTTCCACCCTCGTAGGCTCTGTGTGAAACAACAGCTCGCTACACCCGCAACCCACGCATACTGGGACTGCCAGGCCTCACCTGTGTAGCCATCGTTACATTGCAGCTGATTGTACTCCGTGACATTGAGCGTCCTGTTTCCGTACACAAGGTCCTTTTGGTACTGAGTTAACAGTACTCTGCTGCTCTCCGTGCACGCGGCCTCCACGGGGCACACGTGTATCTGGGGGGATAGAGGGGACGAGTGCCAGTACCCGGCGAGAGGAACAACCACAGCTCCCACAGGCACGTCCTCATCAGACTTGCCCGTGTAGTCACAGGACGCAGTATCAGTGGGACACGCATCGCATGTAAGGTTGCTCGAGCTCACGGTGAAGAACTCGCCCCTGCGCAAGACACAAGACATGGACCCTTGTTTCACGGTCTCTATGCTGGTAGTCACTGCTGAGTAGCTGTGAGTATGAACCTAGATCATGCATGTCAGCTCTAGGCACAGCATTGGCTACTTCACGTTGGTCACACTCACTCGCATGGGTTGCACTCATCGCCTGCTGTGTTGGTCGTCTCGCCCACCAGACACGAGCGTGCGCTGACCATCAGCCTAGTGGGTGGCAGCGAGTGCAGCAGGCCCGACACAGCGTAGGTGATGGTGTAGTTGCCAGGCCGCCCCTTGAGCCTCAGGTTGTTGAAGGTAGCGGAGCCCCTGACTGCAGACTGCAGGGTGGTGCCTGACAGAGCGCCTGAGTAGCCTGTCACACTTGCGTCTATGAGAGACTGGTTGGTCAGCACAGCTGTGAACTGAGCTGCGGCCTCACTGGAACCTGCAGAAGAATTTGAACACAGCACAGAATAAGGATAAACATGATGAGTGCACACTGGCATTGCAGCATGATGAGGCTGTGCAAGCAAGCGTCGTGCTGCTTCCAGGCTTTCAAGATGTGGCAGAGCCATGGCTCTCACCTCCCAGAATAGTTTGGCCGTAGAAGTCATTGACCTCCACTGTGACATTTAAATACTCCAACACAACAGAGGAGGACAGACTGCAAAGGACAGGTGAGCAGAACCACACGAGTAAGGAATAAGCTTTAGCTGTGAAAGGCACACACATGCAAATGCTTGCTTATCATACGCAATGCCGTTGCTTCACTCACTAGTTCAGGACTTGTCCGCTGACAGGTGTGGTGAAACGGATGGCGGTAGCAGACGTGGCGAGCCCCGGCCCGTAGGACGCGTTGTTGCCTGATGTAATCCACTCAGCGCAGCTACGATCCGCAGCTGATGACAGCGCTGTGCCGTTGACGCAGGTGAAGGAAGCCTGATTGGACTGCAAGTGTAGCATCACAATACAGTACGCAAATGATTGACTATACATGCTGACCCTACGTACTGCGTGAACTGATGAGTGCATGGCTGGTGTCAGCTGTACTGCGAATGCAAAGGCACTTGTACACGCTCACCTCGTACAGCCAGGCCACTCCTCCCCCTCCGTTGGGCGCTGTATTGCGTGTGTAGGTATTGGCACCCCTTTGACCCAATGCCACAGGCTGACACGAGCCGTCAGTGTTGATGTTGCAGGCTAGCGAGACGAAAAGAGCTCCTCCATTGGTGGCTGTGTTGTCTGAGAATACGCTGCCTGAGATGCTTTGCGTGCCCTGCACATGCCACGCACAAGGAAACAGCATAATCCAAACCCTAACCCTAGCCCTATCACATGTCGCCCTGTCAAACAAGTATTGGTAGAGTGCTTTACACGCGGTGCGTACAGCGTACAGGGTAGAGTGTGTAAGAGCATATGGCAAGGAGATGCCAATGACTCACGCACCTCAGACGCTGTGCAGATGGCACCGCCAGCACCCACAGCTGTGCGGGAGCACGCCGTGGCTGAGGAGCCAGTGGTGTTCGCCCTGCGAGTGAGACGCATGCACATCCAACATTCTGCAATATGGGTAGGAGCACTGTTTGACCCATGCCAGAAGCGCAGCCACCCATGTACTCACGCATTGTTTGTGAACTGGCAGCCTGTCACTATCACGGACGGGACACTGAGCAGGGCCATCGCACCCCCGCTCTGAGCGCTATTGCCAGCGAAGGAACACCTGTGCATGCAAAGCACACAGGCAACACTCTGAACAACCAGCCTTAACGCAGCTGGGTCTGAACCTTCCTACGGACTGACATGGTCACTCACACGGTTGCCATGTGGCAGCATCCCACTCTAGTACACATCGGACACCTGACCCACCTGGTCACTGACAGTCCTGTGCATGTGTTCGCTTCCACAGCACCGCCCAGGCCCTGAGCGCGATTACCAGTGAAGGTGGAATTGCTAATGCTGCACTGCACGTCCCTGCCTGGGGCCACAGCACCGCCAAACCTGGCATCGTTGGCGTTGAAGGTGCATTGTGTAATGGTGTGCTGACCGTCCTTCTCGCTGTACCATGCGCCGCCCTCTGAGAGTATCACCATGTTGCGATTGAATGTGCTGCGTGAGGCTGTGAGCACTGCCACAAGGGATGCGGACACGGCACCACCGCTCCTGCATGTGCACCCAACACATAAAACACATGCTGTCGTATGCATGACATGTGCTCTAGTGCAGTCGTACAGTATGTGTGCTTTACAAGCTGCGTCAAGACGCGACTGCTCCTACCTTCTTGCAAAGTTTTCTGTGAACGTGCTGTTGTTTATCTGCACTGCGCCGTACACTGTCCGCAAGAGCAGGGCACCTCCGTTGGCATTGGGTGCGGTGCTGGAGTTGGACCCCAGCCCTCCAGCCTACAAGCGCAGCATGACATGTTGCGTGCAGCACCACACTAACCAAACACTAAACAGCGCAGGTATGATTGCTATATCTAGCTGCATATTATCAGTAGCAATGCAACGTAGCGATGACAGCATGTAATAACATCAAGCACACTTACCGTGTTGTTCGTGAAGCTACAGCCAGTGAGCTGTATAGTCGTCGTGCTCGCAATGTTTGTGATGGCCACAGCACCACCGGCTTGTTGCACTGCATTGCCCTGGAACAGTGTGTTGGTCAGTACCGGTGCGCAGCTGCCGACCGCAGTGGACACAAGCGGCCCGTCCATCCACAGACCACCACCCTGCACACACATAACACACACGAAAACAAACATAAAACATGACCTGTCTCATCCATATGTGAAGCCAAGCTCTGTGCATTCTGCAACAGATACGCGCTTAAGATCGAGCTCAGTCACATGCATATGGCAGACTCACATTGACTACATTGGATGCTCCGTTGGCCCCAGTCACTCCATTGCTGGCAAAGGTCACGGACTGCATGACACCCACACACGCCTGACCCACGTACACAGCTCCCCCCCCACTGGCAGTGGTATTGGTTGACGCTCCCTGTGCGTTACCATGAAACGTGACTGAGTCCAACAGCAGCAGTGTGCTGCCTGTGATAGCTGCTACACCCGCGCCCCACTGAGCGTTGTTCCACAGGAGCACGCTGTCTGTGATGTTAAGCGTCGCACCCCCCTCAACACGAATGGCGCCTCCATACACACCAGTATTGTCTGCAGCAAGCAAGCGCAATAGATCAGGTCTCAGCATTTGAAGACTGCAATGCATACATAATGATGCATGTTCGGCAATGGCCACGTCCCTCTCTCAGCACGACGCGATGTGCGCACACAGTCATTACTGATGGGCATTGCACTCACTGTAGAAGATGGAGTTCTGTATCTTGACTGCCGTTCCAGAGCCAGACACCACAACAGATGTGTTGATGCAGTTCATGACCAGGACATTGGACAAGGTACTCGTGCCGGCCCTGTAAGCATGCACAAGGCGCGAGAGCGAGGTTGATTCTGCATGGCACGTTTTGGTGTATCTGTACATGCGTGCTCTCTAATCTGATGTGCCTTGCACTTACGTGAAGCTGAACGCTGTACTTGCCGTGCCCCCACAGTCCACAATAGTGAATGCGTTGCCCCACAGAGCCATGTACTGAGTGAGCAGCTGCTGCGCACTGGCCAATGTCAGTGCGCCTGTAGCGGGCGCTGCGGCCAGCACTGCCTGTTGGGCCTGAGGTGCCTGGAGGAGCTCTCGCGAGCTGCCACGCTGTATGTCAGCAAGGCCAGTGTCAGGCTGTGACTGTGCGGTCTTGGCAGATGTAGGCTCAACAAACTCCCAGGTGTCGGTCTCAACCCGGTACAGCCGCCTGCCAGTGGAACCTTGCTGGCCCTGATTTTGACCAGCGGGGCCTGAAGTATATGTGTTGCCCTGTGGTGCATAAAATCAGCCGGACCGCACAACAGCATTGAGACTTGACAGTCTGCCATATCTCACAGAAGGCTGTGTGACTATCTGCAGGGTCTAAGGCTCGTGGACGCGCTTCATGGTTGCGCTGCAGACCACACACCTGGATGAGCACGCCTGCTGTGATGGTGAGCACAACACCTCTGGGCACATTGATCGTTTGTACGTTGTCAAACAGCAGTGTGTCACCTGTGAACAGCAGCACACACACACACACACACACACACACACACACACACACAGACATTAAGACACAAATGCACATATACTCAAATCCACACACCCATACATATACAGACACGAGGGCAGACAGTGAAGCAGGCATGTGGGACAATGAACAGCCCACGCGGCTCCATTCTGCACGGCTTGTGTAGGGCATGTATGTGGGCGCCAATCACGGCTCCCTACCGTCATAGACTGTGCTGAGGGCGTTTGCGAGGGAAGCTGCAGACAGCGTTCTGTTGACGACTAGCCCTGAGTTGCCCAGCGTGAAGCGGTCCGTGATGGGAATATAGTAAAGTGACTGCGCATACATGTGAGGATTGCACGTAATGATCGGTGCAGGGCAGCCGCATAAACTATGGATAAGTGTGCGGAAGTAGCTGTGTAGCGCAAAGCTGTGTAGCGCACAGTGCCAGGAGACTCACTGTTGGCAGCTGCAGCCACCACTGGTTGACTGACTGTACAGCGAACATAGAAGACACTGCGGGTGTCTGAGAGGTGCTGTTGAGCAGTGTGCCCGCTCCCCCACTGATCACACGCCACTGCATCACAGAGGGACTCAGACTGAAGTCCAGCGCGTACACAGAGGAGTCCTGCTGCCTGCAGCGCGGACAGACACACGAGTGAGGCACAACCACATCATGGACACTTCTTTGTGTCAATGCACCTGTAGTAAAGGCTCAGGGTAACATAGAGAAAAACGATAAATAGTAATAATAATGATGATGATATAATAATAATATTAATCATAATACCGTACTGATCCATAATATTTCGGAATTTAGGAGATGACTTTTTTTCCAAAATCATGGAACTTAACTAAATTCCTAGTCGCGGCCAACCGTACTCCTGCATGAAAACGGCTGCTTGTAAGAGGCACCGGGGTTCGAAGGGCAACCTGCAGCCGACGCACGCAGCTAGCGCTGGGAAGCGCCGC
>VFQQ010004975.1_pt1 | contig 11339 bp, 22 predicted proteins | sample 3512341 | NCBI WGS metagenome assembly VFQQ01 (sample SAMN10412373, study PRJNA504923) | tailings metagenome | isolation source: Relicate 2 Philex TSF1 revegetated site | place: Philippines: Tuba, Benguet | collected 2017-08-29
GGCAGCGTGTGCACTGTGCGCCTGGGCATGGGCCACACCACGCACGGTGTGCAAATCGGAAGGAGCTTGGAAATAGAAATAAAGAGGGAAGGAGGAGTTGCGCATGCCGGCAGCATGTTACACCCAGAACGGTTACAAATAACCCTATAATGAACAGGTCTCAGTGTGGAGTTGAGGTCACTGCACGCTTTGTGTATAATAAAGTCATAGTCTAAACCACATGTGAGTCAGTCACGCAATACAAGGAGCGTCGGTGAGCGGCACGGGCGTTGGCGCGCGTGCTGATGCTGAGCGGGCTTCGGCAATCGCCTCAGGCCTCGTCCTCATACTCGCCCTCCTCCTCGGCCGACGCGTCTGTTTCACGAGAGGGGCAGGAAAGGGTAGAAGGGGTCACCAAGGGCGGGAAGCACAAGGTTGGGGCCAGACAGGGCCGGCGCTTGTGCCTGTCAACCCGCCACTCCGCCCGTGTGTCCCTTGCTCCTCTTCTGCTTACCCTGGTACTGCTGGTACTCGCTGACCAGGTCGTTCATGTTGCTCTCCGCCTCAGTGAACTCCATCTCGTCCATGCCCTGCGGGGAGCGAGTGAAGAGAAATGGAGAAATGGCACAGCATGAGGCAATGAATCACCCGCCTTGACTCCACGCTGGCGCCTAGTTCAAGTGCCTTGACCGCGCCTTACTTACCTCGCCGGTGTACCAGTGGAGGAAGGCCTTGCGGCGGAACATAGCGGTGAACTGCTCGCTCACGCGCTTGAACATCTCCTGCAGGCAGGCACGTTCGGCGAGGCACAGCGGACAATGCAGTGTGAGGTTTGCTGGGCACTGCACGCTGTGACAACCATGCACATGTCAGCAAGGAAACTCTTAGTTTGGCCGTGTGCCCAAACCTTCACCGCCCAGCACACCTGGATGGCGGTGGAGTTGCCGAGGAAGGTGGCGCTCATCTTGAGGCCGCGGGGCGGGATGTCGCAGATGGAGGACTTGACCTGCGCGCACACAAACAGGTGAGGCAGATGCGTGTTCAATAAGGGTCGTGCCTGGTGCTGCTTGAAGTGAGGCGGCAGTGCAGCTCATGCCCCTGCCTGCATGCAGCACGCCACTTGTCTTCATCCCCAACCACCCGGCTGCCCGTCTGGCTCACGTTGTTGGGGATCCACTCCACAAAGTAGCTGCTGTTCTTGTTCTGCACGTTCAGCATCTGCTCATCCACCTCCTGCATTGGCAGCAGAGGGCACGGCAGGTCACAGCCAGGCGGCAGCACTTGCTCAGAGCGTCACCCTGTCCCTCTCAAACTGCCTGTTGAAGCTGCACTGCACCCTTATACCCCTCCCGCCGCCCACCTTGGAGGACATGCGGCCGCGGAACAGCGCAGAGGCGGTGAGGTAGCGGCCGTGGCGCGGGTCGGCGGCGCACATCATGTTCTTGGCGTCCCACATCTGCTGCGTCAGCTCGGGCACCGTCAGGCTGCGGTACTGCTGGCTGCCGCGGGAGGTCAGGGGGCAGAAGCCCACCTGGCAGGGCAAGGAGCGGGTTGGGGGCAGGGTGGGCAGTGGCGTAGGGTGGCGTGGAGTGCATGCCTGCTTGCAGATTAGCCATGCCCAAGTGCACAAGTCTCTCTGTACAGCCACCCTGTCAAGTTGCACCAGGCAGCACTGCCCACTGGAACGCCACCCCATTGCTGCCGCTGGACAGCACGCACCATGAAGAAGTGCAGGCGGGGGAAGGGGATCAGGTTGGTGGCCAGCTTGCGCAGGTCGGCGTTCAGCTGGCCGGGGAACCGCAGGCAGCAGGTCACGCCTGCGGGGGGGAGGTGAGGTAGGGTAGGGCGATGGGCCACTCTGAGCAAGCGGTCCTGAGGGACCAAGTACAAGCAGGCAGTGGCATCATTAAATCAACTTTCACAGTGAGCGCCCAGGCCACCCACCCGACATGACGGCGGAGATGAGGTGGTTCAGGTCGCCAAAGGTGGGGGTGGTCAGCTTCAGGGTGCGGAAGCAGATGTCGTACAGCGCCTCGTTGTCCTGCCGGGAGGAAGCACGGTCAGGGCAGAGGAGCAGCTAGCAAGTGAGGGAGCAGGTCATGGGGCAGCGGCGAGGGGAGCGTGCTTTGCAAGTGAGGGCTGCTCTATGTACTTATACTATTGTTCACCCGCTGGCAGCAGGCACAGCGCACCAGAATCATGCACTCGTCGGCGTTCTCCACCAGCTGGTGCACCGACAGGGTGGCGTTGTAGGGCTCCACCACGGTGTCAGACACCTGGCGCAGGGCAGGGCGGGTGGGCAGGCAGCAAGGCAAATGAGGAGGCAGGCAGGCAGCAAGCGGGTGGGCAAGCTGAGGTGCAGAAGAGCTGGCAACATCCCTGCAACTCATGCATCCCTGTGTCTAGCACCACACTTCTGCAGACCAGCATGTTGTGCATGGCGCCACCTGGATGCGCACGAGTGCACTGCCCCACCGCCAGCCCAGCTGCACACCTTGGGCGAGGGCACCACCGAGAAGGTCATCATCATGCGGTCGGGGTACTCCTCCCGGATCTTGCTGATCAGCAGGGTGCCCATGCCGGAGCCGGTGCCGCCGCCCAGCGAGTGGCACAGCTGGAAGCCTGCGGGGCAGGAGGGAGGGCTTGCAGCCTGTGGTCAAGGCTTGGGCAGGTGCGACTGGCTGGCGGGCGGGTCATGCTGGATGCTCAAACATGCGGTGTACAGCTTGGCTGACGCAGCAGAGCAGCGCATCCTGCATAGCCGGCCCCACCCTGCCCCCTGCAACCCCTTACCCTGCAGGCAGTCGCAGCCCTCGGCCTCCTTGCGGACCACATCCAGCACAGAGTCAATCAGCTCCGCGCCCTCGGTGTAGTGGCCCTTGGCCCAGTTGTTGCCGGCACCCGTCTGTTGGGGGCAGGCAGGAGCACGATTGCCGAGTTGGCAGGCTGGGAGGAAGGACGGAACAGCTGGGCAGCGCTTTTGGGCAAGCAAGCTGGTGGCACCCGGCTGAGCCGCTGTTTCACATCCCTGCCCTGCTGCGCGCGCCCACCTGGCCAAACACAAAGTTGTCGGGGCGGAAGACCTGGCCGTAGGGGCCGGCGCGCACGGCGTCCATGGTGCCGGGCTCCAGGTCCATCAGCACCGCGCGAGGCACGTAGCGCCCTGCAGAAAGTAGGCGGGGGGTGCGGTGTGACTGCGATTGTTCAGGCGCTGCGCATGGGTGGGCCAGCGCTACCGAGAAACCGGACATTGTGCGACTGCGCCAGTCAGGCCAACCATGCAGCAGCACTGAAGCGGCATGCCCATGCTGCGCCAGAGAACCCGGAAGGCGCCGAAGCGAATTGGCAGAGCAAGAGCCACCCGCCGGTCAACGCCCAGGCACGCACCGCCGGTGGCCTCGTTGAAGTACACATTGATGCGCTCCAGCTGCAGGTCGCTCTCGCCGCAGTACTGCAGCAACGAGAAAGGGGCCCAGGCGCACGGTGGGCAGTTGGCATGCAGTGTCAGCAGCATGGTGTGGCATGCCAGGGCACTGTGCAGGATCGGGCGGTTGCGCGGCTTGCATCCCAAGTAGATACAGCTGCAGCCCTCACCGTGCCGGTGGGGTCCACACCGTGCTCATCGCACACCACCTGCAGTGCAAGAGTAGGCGAAACACGGAACAAATGGGCGGTCAGCAGCCGTCGGGGCGGCGGGCACGACGTGGCGGCGGCGGCGGCGGCCGCCCAGCACTGCCCTCTGCTGCCAGCGCACCTCCCAGAACTTGGCACCGATCTGGTTGCTGCACGGGGCGGGGCGGGAGGGGCGGGCAGGGCGCTCAGACAGCGGCAATTTGCGGGGAGGCCAAGCAGCGCGGCAGCGCAGGGCAGGCGGTGGCGCGGCAACCAGGCCCCCCCTCTGTCCCTCCGTCGCGGTCGGACGCACCCGCACTGGCCACCCTGCATCAGGGAAGGGACAGCAGCGGGTGAGCGGCGCTGGCGGGGCCTCCCGCCCTGCGGGCAGCTGACCGCCCTGACCGACAGCTCTGGGCTGCCGCGTGCTGCAGGCGCCCCCAACATGCGTCCTGGGTTGCATGGATGTGATCGCCGGCCGCCAGGCGGCGGGGCAAGGCCTGCGGCAGTGCGCGCCTGAATATGGACGATCTCGCGCATGTTGCCTCGCTGTGTGTCCTTCCTGCAACCACCGACAGATGCTCCAGCTGCTGGGGGGAGTGTGGGGCGGCCCAGGGCCTAGCATGTTCAATTCGGCCGACGTGGCACCCATGCAGAGTGAAGTGCAGCTGGTTCCTCTCTGGCATGCGAGCTGTAACTGTGCTCCGCTACATGACTTGTTGAGAGCGGCTGCAAGGCCCTCTGACCCAGGTGCCACAGACGGCTGTCACCCCACGGCCGTTCCGTTACAGCCCTACGTGGCATGGCTGCGCCCCAGGGCATGGAGGAGGACGTGTTTGACGGTTTGGACGAGGCGGAGGCGGCGGGGCCGGAGCAGGGTGCCGCTACCGCCTGGCCCACGGATGACATCGAGGCGGCGCTGGCGCAGGTTGGTGCCCAGTTGCTGCCTGGTCCCCAATATTCCTGCAGCATTTTTCGAGTGCCATGGTGTGTGTGGTGCAGCAGAAGGGCCAAGCAGTCAACCCTGCCAGCGTCATGAGAACACCTTGCTGCGCACATATGCGTATGCAGGCGGAAGCGCTGCTTGGCGTGGGCAGCTCAGCCGCAGCCAGCGGCGAGGCTCTTCCGTGGGCCTGGGAGCAGCAAGAGCAGCAGCCTGTGGTTGACTGGCAGCGGCACGGCTCCGAGCACCACCAGCCGCAGTGGGGCGGCTGGCCTGCCGACTCGCTGGGCGGCAGTGACACAGCCGCGAACGAGGCGGGCGCCGCGGCTCCCCACCGCCCGCCCAGCGCCTTCAGCCTGGGGGAGAGCGCGCTGGCGCTGCGGCTCACGGTGCATGAGAAGCAGATGGAGCTGCTGCAACTGCGGGCACAGCATGCAGCACTGATGGTGCGGGACGCCCGCAGAGTGGCGGTGTCTGGCCTGCGCTGCATGCCACCTGTCGCGGGCTGTCGCCGGCTGATGTGCACCGACTCCGGCTGATGTCCGCCTCGCTCCCTCCTCCTGCACTCTCCAATCTGCAGGAGCAGAGCCAGCGCGCGGCCCAGCAGGCGGAGGAGGCGTTGGCAGCCCGGGACAGCCGCATCGCTCGGCTGGAGGAGGCGCTGGCGCGCCGGGAGGCGGCGCTGGACAGCCTCGCTGTGCAGCTGCAGGCGTTCCGCGGGCTCACGCCCGACGGCGCGTCCGCTCTCCAGGCAGAGAATGCGGCGCTTGCGGCGGCCAGGGCGGCCGCAGAGGAGCGGGCGGCAGAGCTGGAGCGGCGCAACGCCGAGGCAGCGCGGCGGGTGCAGGAAGGTGTGGCCACCTGGGAACGCCTGCAGGCGGAGCTGCAGGGCGAGAACGCGCGGCTGGCGGCGGCGCTAGCTCGGCAGCAGAGCGAGGCGGCAGATCTGCACCAGGAGAAGGAGGTGCTGCGCGCCCGCGTGGCCATGCTGGAGGCACGCGGCCCCGCAGCAGCGGCCGCTTGCTTGGCCAGCTTGCCGTATGGCGCTGCAGCTGCGGTGGCTGCAGCACCTGAGCAGCAGCAGCAGCAGCAGGGTGCAGTGCAAGTAGCAGCCAGTGGGGACCCTCGCGGCCTGCAAGCACAGCTGGCAGCCGCCCTGCAGAAGCTGGAGGCACGCCAGCAGGCAGCAAGCAAGTACAAGGTGAGCGTTGGGTAGCCTCGCACGTGTGTTAAGCATTGTCACAATTTTGCTAAGGACTCTGGAAGTGATGTGGCATTGCTGTCAGATCCAGTGCGTGCCCGGTGCTATACGCAGTGTAGATTGCAGCCAGACGCTTTGCCGCTGCTGTGTGCAGGAGGCGGTGCGAGCGCTCAAGCGGCGCGTGGCTGATTTGGAGCAGCAGCTGGAGCAGCAGGCGGCGGCGGCTGAGGTAGCTGCACAGCAGGCACAGGCAGGCGCAGCAGCAGAGGTGGGCAAGGCATCCCGAGCCGCCGCCGCTTTGCAGCAGTGCGAACAGCAGCTTGCAGAGGCACGGCAGCAATGCGAAGAGTACGGCCGGCGGCTGGCAGCGGTGGAGGGCCAGCTCCAGAAGGCGGATTTCGCCAGAGCGCAGTGGGAGTGGCGGGCGCAGGTGCGAGTTGGGACAAGGAGCCACAGCAGGGCATGCTGTTGTGCATGCCGCTGGGTTTGATGCCGGAATCGGGTGGACCTGTTCTTACCATTGGATGGCAGGCTGTAGATAGTATGGTGTTCCCAACCCATTGTTGCAGGACGCCGAGCAGCGGGCAAGTGCAGCCAGCGACGCTGCGGAAGAAGCCAACGCTGCTGCAGCCCGTCTGCTGGGCCATCGGCATGCACAAGCAAAGGGGGCGGCAGCAGATGCGGAGGCGCAAGCCAAGGCCACATCGCTGCGGGCGCTGGTGAGTTTGCCGAAGGCAAGGGTTGGTGATCAAGTCTGGAGCGCTAGGCTGGCTTTGCTCCCTGGTGGAAACAAGCTGAATTCCATGCGCTCCCATGTGATCGGTGCGCAGCAATTGGAGAAGCAGCTGGCGGCGGCTCGGCAGGAGCTGGGTGCACTGCGGCAGCAGCAAGCCCTGCCAGCTGTGCAGCAGCAGCAGCGTGCTGCCCGCGAAGAAGCCCTGCAGCAGCAGCAGCAGCTGCAGGCCCTCCGGCGGCAGCTGGCAACCGCGCAGCAGCAGCAGGCCAGCACGCAGCAGCAGCTCCAAGGAAAGGCAGCGGCGCTAGCAGCGGCAGAAAAGCGGCTGCGGCAGTTTGAGGCCGCTCTGCGGCGGCTTGCATCCAAACAGGGCAGCGCATGCGACGGCACAGGCAGTGAGGACCTAATTGCTGCCCAGTATACTTGAGCTTCGCTCTGCATTGCCACCTGTTGACAAGATTTGTATAATTGGCAATGCACCAGCACAGAGCAAAACTGCCAATGGAAGGAAGTTCTGAACCGATGGATGTACATAACACATTTGGGTTGCCGGTGATCTGCACTACCGGCACATTTTGCATTGTTGAATCCCAGGCAGTGCCCCTTAGTGCTCGTCATCCTTGCATGAATCGGCTGCGGTCACTGCAAACAAGCCGTGCTGCAAGCAGGAAGGGCCCAGTCCACCCTGATGTGCCGCTGCTGGCATGGCTCGATTGGCAGATACTGGTTGCAGGCTGCCAATGGATGTTACTTGGGCCTATTCATGCATTGAACAAGTGCCATCCTCTTTTCGTGGTGCATGACTTGAGCAAATACACCAAAGCATTCAAGTGCTTTGCTCGGTGATGGAGCCACAGGCAAGGGCAGGTGGGCTCCTTCACTTGAGGTCGATCATCTGTTCTCCCGGCCCGCCGCTCATCATCACATCGCTGTCGCTCTTGCCGCGCTGGCTGCGCAGCTCCGTCTTGGTGAGGTAGGCCCTGCAGCAGGGCAAACCGGGTTTCATTGCACCGGCTGAATACACTGCCTTTGGACAAAACACTGGGGCATTCAAATGCCAGCCCAGGCCTGCTGCTGCAAGCCCCACCTGTCTGAGGACACCGCCATGTCAAATGCTTGCAGCTTGGCAGCCAGCTCTATGGACCGCCCAATCAACGAGTCCAGCTGCGCCGTCATCGCCTCTGCATTGCATCAAAGTTGGGGCAACGTGGCTGGAGAGCAGCGGGAGGCGAGAACAGGGCCAGCTGGGCAGCAGCATGGCCACTTGAGCAAGACTGCACAATGGATTGAATGTGGCATGACAAGCAAGCCTTCCACAGCTGCACGGTCACACAATGGGAGCGCAGTACAACGCAGCTGCTCACCCGTGTGGTACGCGTCCTCCTCCTCCCCAAAGTGCACCATGCCGTCCCGCTCACTACGAAGCAGCCAGGGTGTAAGTGGTCAGGCAGAATCGGAGGCTACCCATTTCATGACCAGGGCGCAAGCGCACCTGAGGCAAGCGGCCGGCAGGCATGGCGCTAGAACCCTTGCATCCCTGCCGCCTGCAACAGTGCGCTGGTTCACCTGATGCGGGCTGAGACCTCCCCTGCATCAATCATGCGCAACACAGCCTCCTCTGCTGCCGCCGGCGAGGCCAGGCCAGCCTGCTGTGCAATGTCCGCCAAGCTGCAGCAGGGTGAATGCAGCACGCATTTCTGAGTGAGGCCAGAAAGAGGCCAGCGGGCTGGCGTAAGGTGTTTGTCACACAACATCCGTGCTGCGTCAGGATGCAGGGATAGCATATGGCGTGGCATGATAGGGCATGGTGTGCGGGCTGGCAGGGCGTGACATGGCAAGGCGCGGCGTGGCGTTGCGTGGCATGGCATGGCGTGACATGGCGCGGCATGGCATGGCATGACATGATGTGTGGGCGGCATGACATGGCATGGCATGTCAAGGCGTGGCATGGCATGGCATGGCATGGCAAGGCGTGGCATGGCATGGTTTGGCATGGCGTGGCATGGGCAGGCATAGGGCGTGGCGTGGCATGGAATGGTTGCCCATGGTCATGCAATGGACCAAAACATGCAGCAGCATGCACGTGCATCGCATGAAAGGCCACAACGTGTGCACCATTAGCCGCCCACCTGAGCGTGAGGTACGTCTGCGTCAGCTTCTGGATCTGCCGCCGCGCCTGCCCCTCAATCACCAGTTTCACCAGGCCCACATTGCCATCCTGCATGCCAGCAAAGGAAGCAGGGGAGCGGCACATCGTGAGTGAAATGGCTTTTGCCGCATGACATGCATGTTTAAAATTGACACTCAAACAATCGCTAGCACATGGCATTGCAAGCCTACAACCAGTGAGGTCCGCCACGCACCGCTTCGAACTCCGCCTGCTTGCTCTGTGCAAACGCCGCCAGCTCAGCCACCCCCTTGTCCTGGCCGCACAGCTTGGCCAGCTCTTGGTAGGGGCCGCACTCGTTCTTCTGAGCTCGGCTGCAATTGCAGGAGGAACATCGGGTGCTGGTCAGTGTGGTCACACAACACGCCACTGCCAATTGAAGTGCAGGGAATGCTGGCTAGGTTGCAATTCTGATCTAGCACAGTGCACCCCACCAAACATGGAGGCGATGCCCACAGCAATCCAATGCGAGCTGTTCAGCTGCGGAAAGACATGTTTCAATGCCACCGCCGCCGCCGCAGCAGCAGGCTCACGTGACCAGTGGCACCGTGTGCTTGGGCAGCGCTGGCACTGCACCCGACTGCAGCAGGCTGACCAGCATGTACTTCTTGAGGCATGCCACCTGCAGGGGCAGGGTAGTGATATTCAAATAGCTTGAGAGCCATCAACACTGAAGAGACAGTCCAAGTGGCGGCAGTCTTACAGGAACACTAAGCACACTGCAATGCGAACCTCTGCACAGCCCGCCGCCCGCCCACTCGCCGTGATTGCATTGAGCACCAAGGTAGGGGCGGTGACGGCAGTGAGCAGCAGCTCGAGCGCACGCGAATACCGCCGCCTGTGAGCAGCGAAGCAGGTGCGCAGGTGCTGAGGCGCCATGGCATAAGCAGACCTCAAACATCCATAAACAAATCATCGACGGACGGCCCATCTTCTCAAGCCAGACAGGGCCAGCATATACAAGTTGAATGGCCCAGAATGTACATGCAGAGCCGCCTTGCTGATGTCAGGCACTGCAGGCATGCCACCCTGTGAAATTGCCCAACATGCTCGGACTGTGCGCTACCCGTAACCTGCCTGCCAATTTCCAGCAGCGCGCCATAGTAGCAATACAGCAGCACATCAGTTGGAGTGGTGCCCGTCTTGGTTGGGTCAACTGCGAGCAGGTGGCATGGCGGCATGCCAGGTGGCAAAGTCGCTGCACCATGGCATGCCATGCCAACGACGAAGCGGCAACCATAGCATTGCCAGCTGCGTGCACCTGTTGCTGCCATGCATGTCAAGTCTATGACACATGACACCACGCCTATTCTGTGCCAAGGCAACTCATGCAAGTGCCACATGTGTGTGGCCAGTCGCCATGTCTGCTGAGCTGCCACCCGCCAGCTGCACCACACCTGTGAAGACATCTGCATCCAGGGCCGCCCCTGCGCCGTTGTAGCACTTGGACAGCAGGCAGCTGCATGCAGTCGGGTTGGTGCGCACCGCAGAGTCAGGAGAGATGTGTGAAGCCAGCAGCAGGGAAGCTGGCCTGAGCGACTGCCAGGTCAGAGGCCAGCTGCAAGCAGAGTCAGCCTAACCAGCCCAACACTGGGCTTGCGCCGCAACTCAGCCGTGCCAAGGCGACTGTGCATGCCGCACACCAGACGCGCTCTGTGCCGCATGCAGGGCTCACAACACAGGCCCAGTAGCTTGTTGCTGCTGCCGGCACACAACTCACAGCTGGAAGAGGTCGGCGTGGATGGGCGACAGGTAGTCAGTTGAGGGGCACAGCTTGGACACAGCGGCGCGCAGCGGCAGCACGCCGCACTTGGGCGTGCCCAGCACCAGGCAGTGGGCCTTGACCGCGCGGCACAGTGCCACGACTGGGGGAGAGCGAGGGACAGGGAGGGGAGGGCAGGATAGTGAGTGGAAGCAGCAAGTAGAGCGAAAAGCCTGCCTCATGTCAGTGGCAGCATGACCCCCGTGCACAATCTACTCGCAAACTCAAATCAAGCAGCCAACATCACAGCACCCCGGGCTCACATTTGTCGGGTGCCATGCGCACTTGGCGCTCGGTGCAGGCGGGCAGGAAGCGGCAGGCGGCCTTCAGAAAGTCGCGGTCGCCCTGCTGCGCGCCGCTGACCCGCGCCTTGGCCTCCCTGTAGCGATAGAGGCATGGCAAGGCGGTGAGGCAGCGGCCCAGCGTGTGGAGCGGCGCTACATGCCGGCGGGCAGGTTGCACCAGGCAAAGCCTGAGCCAAGCAGGCAGGCGGGCGGGCACGGGCCGAGGGTTTGGTGCTGCCCATGCTCAAGACCCCTTGCAACCACCTGCCATGCCACTCACAGCAGGAACAGCGTGCCCAGCGAGTGCTGCGCGGGGTCGAGGCCTGCCACTGCGGTCAGCAGCCCCGCCGCGTTCTGCCGCATCACGTTGTCCTGTGCCGACGACTTGAGCGCGGTGTGCAGCCCGCCCAGGTCCGCCTCGCCCGACAGGGCCACGATCTGCTGCACCAGGTTCTCCAGGGAGCCCATGGCCGAGGGGAAGGGCTCTGGATGATCGGGGGCGGTGGATGATCGGGGGCGGTGGGCTCTGGATGATCGGGGGCGCAGCGAGCCCGACCATCCGCGCACATTGATCTGCCGCCACTGCCGCCGGCGGTGGGCGGCGGTAGTGGCGGACATGGGGCCCGAGAGGGCTTTTTTCTGGCTCCAAATCGCG
>VFQQ010005014.1_pt1 | contig 11269 bp, 4 predicted proteins | sample 3512341 | NCBI WGS metagenome assembly VFQQ01 (sample SAMN10412373, study PRJNA504923) | tailings metagenome | isolation source: Relicate 2 Philex TSF1 revegetated site | place: Philippines: Tuba, Benguet | collected 2017-08-29
GTTGCCCAGGCGCAGCGTCGGAGAAAAATACCCCACGCCGTCGTACCGGAGGAACAGGGAGTCCTCGCGGCCAGCGAAACCGATGCGCCATCCGGAGTCTTGCCCCGCCACCCAGTCGAAGCTGAGCTGCGAGACCTGAGTGACGTCGGCGAGCTCAATGGTCCCGTAGTACGTATCGACAACGTCCTTGCCGTGACCTGCGTGATAGACGTAGGTGCCGCTGAAGAGAACGACTCGGTCGTTGCCCCGACCGGACTCGATCGTGCTACCGAGTGGCGTGTCGACAATCAAGTCGTCCCCGTCCGTTTCCGGTGTGACCGCGGCAGAACGGATCTTCTCGGGGAGCCGCGTGTCGGTGCCGTCGGCGAAGCGCAGCTGCGCATCCGCTTTCAACTCGCCAGCCACGATGGCCACGGACTCAAGGGTGAGGCTGTCGCCGAGATCGCCATAGTGAAGCACCAGATGGTTCTCACCCGCCAGAGTTGGCGACGTTCGGACCCATTCGGCAAATACGCTTTCCGGTTTCACACCTGGACCGAAGTCGATCACAAGGTCGTCCAACGCACTCCAGTCAAACCCATCGCTCCGCCAGACGTCCTGCCCATCGCCCAGAGCCAACTTGAGCACTTTGGGCCCGACGTCGTCGCGCTCATTCGTTTCGAAACGATCGTTGCCGCGGCCACCTTCCAGCGTGTCACCCGTCGCACCGCGCAAGGTGTCATTCCCCTCCCCACCCTTGAGCCAATAGGCGTCTTCCTCACTCCAATAGCCGTCGTCGTTCAGAAAGTCCGCGTAGCTGATTCGCCGCCAACGCCGGCTGGTCAGCACGTCATCGCCACCATCCCCCTCCAGCACCCGGTGGCTGCCATCCGCGGCCCGCTCGGAGAAATCCTCGAATCGCGTCAGGGAAGCCGGCAAGCGAATGTCATCGTTGCCGTCGTACTCGGCGCCCTGCCCATTCACCACGTCGAAGCTCTGATCGCTGAATCGGAAACGGTAGGTGTAGTCGGTGTACGCCCCACCCGATCCCAAGGGCATATCGACGCTGCTGCCATCCACCCGGGACACCACCCGCAGCATCCATTCGCTGTCCTGGCCGTAGCCTCTTAGGTAGCGACCGAACGCCACATCCTGCCGGGAGATGTCGGCCCCAAAGTCCAGCGTGACGAGGCCATTGCCCTGCCAGCCCGCCGGGCGCTGAACGCTGTCGTGTCCCCACCCCGTCGAGAAACGGTATGTGGCCAAACCGTTCAGGGTGTCGTCCCCCGCTCCGCCGTCGAACACGTTGTCGGGACTTCCCGCATTGAAGGTGTCGTTGCCGGCGCCGCCGGACAGGCTCATCCCGAAAGTCGGTCCCTGGATCAGGTCATCCCCATTGGTTCCAGGCTGGCTCTCAAGCAGGCTCAACAGGCTGCGGGCCTGGCCATCGTCGCTGGTCACCAGCGTCTGCTCCCAACGGGTCCTGGTGTCCCAGCCCACGAACACGATGCGATCGCCTTGGTCGCCGTAGCTGAGGCAGGCGTTCGAATCGCCGGCTTGCGCACCCCCAGTCACCCGAATCGCATCTGGCGACGACACACCATGGAGGCGGATCCGGGTGATGGCAGTCTGCGCGTCGGTGGCCGTGCCCCAGGCCCCTACCACCCTGTCCTCCCCATCGCCGATCGAAAACACCAGATCGTCGGCCAAGCCGGCCAGCGTCAGCACATCCTGGCCCCCACCGCCTTCGAGCCTGTTGTGTCCCGCACCAGCGATGAGCTGGTCATCGCCCCCACCGCCCCACAACTCGTCATTGCCCGCGCCGCCGTCCAGGACGTCGTTGGCCTGGCTGCCCACCAGCAGGTCATCGCCATCGAGTCCTTCGATGGCCCCATCGGCCGCCGTCACCTGGTAGTAGTCGTCTCCGTTACCCAGATAGAACTGGGAGAAGCGCGGCGCGCTCCTTGGCGACTCACCCCGGAATTCGGGCGGATTGGCGGCAAGGTTCAGCGCTTGGGGCGGCACCGCTGCCGCATACCTGGCCTGCGTGCGGGCCAACAGCTCGGACACGGTGACCGACGGCGAAGCCTCGCCACCCATTCCTGCTCCACCAGGCGCGATGCGCCAAGACGAAGCGACTGGCGATGCCAAAAAAACCGTGCCGCCGCTGCCCATCAACAGTACAGCCCCGTCACCCATCCAGGATGCGCCCAGGTCACGGGCGGTCCAGGCCTCGAACGAATCGACGTCGCCCGGCACACCGATCACGCTGTCCGGGTCCTCGTCCTCGATGCGGATCACTGTTGATGCACCCACGTCACGGATGTCATACACATCGGCACCAGTTCCACCCCGCAACACAGCCGTTGTACCGTTCGCCAGCAACAGGTCGTTGCCATCGCCGCCGTCGAGCACATCCCGTCCACCCTCGGCCAGCAACGTGTCGTCTCCGGCGCCGCCATTGAGGTAGTCGTCGCCGGCCCCGCCCATCAGAAAATCATTGCCGGCATCGCCGAACAACTGGTCGTCGCCAGCGCCGCCCTGCAGGGTGTCGTTGCCACCCTGGTCGCTCAGGGCGCCGACGTCGCCCAGCAGCACATCGTTGCCCGCCCCACCGTCGAGCAGGTCGTCGTCGCCACCACCGATCAGCGTGTCCATGCCATCGCCGCCCGAGAGCTGGTCCTGGTCATCCCCAGCCTGCAGCCGGCCTCCGTCGCCAAAGACCAGATCGTCGCCGTCTCCGCCGCGGAGGGTGTCGCGCCCACCACCGCCCACCATGCTGTCCCGTCCCGCGCCGCCGTCGATCAAGTCATCGCCGTCGAACAGCAACACACCCGCGCGGTCGCCGAACAGCTGGTCGTTGCCATCGCCGCCAAAGACCACGTCATCACCCGCCTCGCCGTAGACGATGTCGTCACCGGCATCGCCGAACAAGGTGTCGTTGCCGGCGCCATCGGCCAGGTCTTTGGCGTGATCGCCATACATCTTGTCCTTGCCTTCTCCGCCGTAGATCAGGTCGTCGTTGCCACCACCCAGCAGGATGTCGTTGCCCTCGCCACCGTCGATCAGATCCATGCCACCCCGGGTGGGGGCCAGGGTATTGAGGTAGCCCTCGGCCGTCGTCCCATCTCCCAGGATGATGTCGCTGCCAGCCCGGCCCAGCAAGGTGTCGTTGCCGCTGTAGCCGTCCAGCGCATCATGGCCTTCCCCCCCATCCAGGTAGTCGTCCCCCGCCCCCCCACTAATGTGGTCGTTTCCCGCTCCGCCAAAGGCGCTGTCGCTGGACGTGTCCATACTGGCATTGAAGGACATTTCCTTCTTCCGGTACACGCTGAGCACCCCTTCGTAGAACCATTGGCTGCCGTCCTGATTGAGGTAGGTTTCAACACCCCAGGACGGTCCCTGCGCGGCGACCCATCGCACATCGTAGGGATAGGCTGGAGCGGCGAAGCTGCGGCCCGTGCTAGCGTCGTAGCCGTACTCCATGTACGTCCAGTCGTGCCAAGCCTCCCAATCCTTGTCGCCTGGTCCCATTTGCTGCAGCCCGCGGCCCAGCCACCCGGCCGTGAGGATCACATCGTCTCCCTCGCCGCCAAACAAGGTATCTGCCCCGTTGCCGCCATTGAGGATGTCATCGCCGACGCCCCCTTCCACGACGTCGTTGCCTGCCTCACCCGAAAGCAAATCGTTGCCCGTCACCCCCCGGATGGTGTCGGCCCCCGCCGATCCCCAGATCGCGTTGTCCGTCACATGCACGTCGCCACCGGCCTGCAGATTGCCCAGCCCATCGACCACGAACCGCTGCCCGCCTTGGGGCACCACCACAACGCTGCCGTTCTGCGAGTAGTCCTCGATGGCGCGCTTGAGGTCCGCCGTCGCGATGGCCGTGGCCACTGTGTAGTCGCCCACGAAGAGCCGGCCCTCGGGTGTCTCGGCGGCGGCGTCCGGCAGGTTCAAACCCAGCGGGCCGGGCAACTGAAAATAGCCCCGCACCGTCAAAGCGCGCGACACCGTGTCGCCGCTGCGGGTGATCCGCAAATCGCCGTTGGACTGCCGGAAGTACCGCCAGGCCCCGTCCTCGCTCACCCACAGATCATCGGCCTTGCGCTGCCCGCCGCTGAGCACCACGTCCCCCACTTCGATGCGCCCTTGTCCATCGGCATCGGCAATCACGCCGCTGTTGAAGTCCGCAGCGAAGACATAGCGGTCGACCCCGCTGCCGCCAATGAGCTCGTCCAGGTCGCGCGCCGCGCCGCTGCCGGCCACCAGCGTGTCGTCTCCCGCGCCGCCCAGCAGCGTGTCGCTGCCGGCGCCGCCGTCCAGGGTGTCGTTGCCGTCGCCGCCCTCGAGGTGGTCGGCACCGCCCAGGCCACTCAGCGTGTCGGCGCCGGCGCCGCCGTAGAGGCGGTCGGCGAAGCCTTGGCCACTGGAGGTGTCGGCACCGTCACCACCGAAGAGCACCTGGATGCGCTGCGCGCTGCCTGCGCCCACAAGCACTTCTGTGTGGCTGCCTTCGTCTAGATAGCGAATGTTCAGTTGGCCCGAAACGATACCGCCCAAGCCTTGGAGCTTTTGCAGGTATGCAACGGCGAATGCCGAACGATCAAGAATCCACGACTCACTGATCTGCCCCTGTCCAGTGGCTGGGTCCACAAGCGCCAAGGTAGCGGCCTGCTTGGGGTCGACATCGATCGCGATGGGGCTCAGAGCCGCCAGTGCCGCGCGCGCGTTGAGACCTTCTGGCGTGTTCTGGGAGGCCAAGGCCGCGAGGCTCGTGGCATCGGCCGGTAGGCGTACCGTGGTCAAACTTTGCAGTTCAGTGGCGGAGAACGCGGTGAAAAACTGTCGTGCGCGGGCAGCGAAGTTCTCGGGCGTGGTACCGCCCACTTGCACCGTCGCGCTGCGCGCGCCGATCAGCAAGTCCAGAAGCTTCTCCGGACCGATCTGACCGATGAAGGCGAAGGCATCGCCGACAACGCCAGCCGCGCCATGCATCAAGGTCTTCCAGACATCCTTCGCTGGCGTGGCAACAGTGATCTGAGCCACCAGGGTGGCGCCAAGGATGCTGGCGTCAACATCCTGCTGCGGCCCGCTCTGAGTCGCCCAAGCGGCGGCGGCTGACAAGACGGCTTCTTTGTAGGCAACGGCTGCGTAAAGCACATCGCGCCAGTCGCTCAGGGTGTCGATGCTGGTGGTGCTTGCGCTGCCGATGAGCCGCGAAGTCTGGTCGCTCCCCAGAAGACTGAAAAGCAGGGCGCCAGACCAAGCAGCGTTCTGTTGCAGTTCGGCTGCCGTATCGCTTAGATCTGTGTTGAACAGTATTGCTCCGACCGCGCGCGCGTCTGCAAAGGCTATTCGATTGATGTCGGGGACTTGGCCACGAGGCCCGTCGGAATTGAATCCAAGCAAATCGTCAATCAATCGCTTGGCAACCTCGTCTGAAGCTGCTTGCATAGAGTGCGCCGAGATCTCTGCGCCATACCTCAACCGAGATTGAGTCTCGGTGTATGAGCGAATCAGCGCGGAGAACGCACCTCTGCCGGCGTTCGCCTCGGTTGCCCCTCGCAACCACAGCAGCACACTGCCGGTCGACGATACGCTGTACTTGGATTCCAGCAAATCAGCCAAATCGGCATAGATTGCCCAGTAGCCAATTTGGCCTTGCTCCGCCAGGGTACGCATCTGAGCATAGTGCTGAACCTCGGTTTCAGTGAGTTGGAGGCGGGTGGTGCTTTTCATGGTTTAACTTTGATCAGGAGATTGAGGACGCGAACAATTTCAGCGTGAATCTCAGGCCAGTCTTTGGCGTGCGCCGCGCTGAAGCGGAAGTCGGCATAAACATCTGGCTGCCAGTACTCGCCGGCGGCACAGGTATTGCGGTCGCTGGACCCTCTATCTGCCGAGCAGCCCAGTGCCGGTGGTGTACCTCCCCGAATGCGTTTCTGCTGGTTGGCCACATAGAAATCCATATAAGGAGACCCATCGGATCGGCGAACCCGCCAGACTTCCAACTCTGGGCGTAGCAACTCCCGCTGAAGCTGATATCCCTGCCCTCTCAACTGATCCAGTCGCTCCGTCAAATGATCTCGCCGCCAGGGCTCGGACTCGTCACTATGAGACCAATGAGAACGTCCAGTGAGATGAATTTCAATCGTGTTCGCGTAAGGAATGGATCGCTCTTCTGGCGGGACATCTTCGCGACTCTTCTTGCTAGGCCAATAGAACGCGGCTCCGTTCATTCCTGTACTGAAGTAGTAACTCGGCCCAAGGTACCACTGCCCATTGAGCTTCAAGGCAACTTCCATGGCAGGGTTTCGTTTCGGCTCGACGTCTCCCGCGCAGAGCTTGTCCATGCATTCGATTCGCTTGCGCTCAGCCGCCGCCTCGCGTTGCTCCTTGAACGGATCACAAGCAGTAATTAACAGGCAAGCGATCATGAGCATTCCAATGCTCACGCGGTGCATGTATGCCCCCTCATTGGCGAAAAATCCTCAATGCGAGCGTCGGCATTGACAATCAGGTCGCCATTGATCACGAGGTCGGCCGGCGGCGCGGCGGGCGCGTCCTGCAACTGAATGCCGATGTGGCCCTTGCGCCAGTTCTGCACCAGCACCGTGCCGGCGCCCGCGCTGATGAGCAGGTTCTGGCGATCGCCCTCGGGCATGAGGCGGTAGCGCACCGCGCCGTCTTGCCATTCGCCGGAGCCGGGGGCGGTCTCCTGGCCGTCGCTCAGCGCCCGGTCAAGGTAGCGGAGGGTGCCACCGTCCGCGTCGATGAGGGTGTCGCAGCCGGCTGAACCGTCGATCACGTAGTTGTCGCTGCCGGCGCCGCCGTAGAGGCGGTCGGGGGCATCACCCCCCGCCCGCTGATTGGCCTCGTCGTTTCCGAAGTACCGCAAGGTGGCCAACGCCACGCCCAAGTCGAAGCCATCAATCGTCAAGGTCTGCGCCTTGGCCCCATTCGCACCTTCCACCACGACCCATGTGTCGCCCCACTGGCCAAAGGGAATGTCCAGCCCCAGGTCGGTCACGCTCAAGACACCATCGGTTTCTCCGCGACGCCAGTAGAGATTGAACGCGGCGTGCACCTTGGCCCTGTCCTCAATCCACTCCGGCGTGATCTGGCCTTGCCCCGTGGCAGGATCGAACAGCGCCAGCCGCGCCGCGGCTTCCGGTGCGACATCCGCGGCAAAGGGGCTGAGCGCCGCCAAGGCGGCGCGGGCCTTCAAGCCTTCGACATTGCCAAGGCTGGCCAGCTGAGCCAAAGACGGTGCGTCGATCGGCAGCATCGTCGCCCCCACTCCCGAAAGCTCCTGTGAGGAGAAGCGCGAGAAGAACCGCTCGGCCCGCTGCAGGAAGTTGGCTGCCGTTGTTTCACCGATATGAACCACGCCATCGCGCGCGCCCATCGGCATGTCCAATACCTGCGGCCCGTCAAGCCGGGCCATCAGGTTGAGCGCGGCGCCGGCCGTGGCGTTCTGCGGCTGGATCAAGGCGGAAAACACCAGCTGCGCGAAGGAGGCTGCACCGTTCTGGCGCAAGGCGTCCAGGGACTGACTCACCACCGCCGGCAGCAGGTTCAAGCCGATGAGAAAGTCGCTGATCGCCGAGACACTGAATGACTGCACCAAGGTGCTGCTGAAAGCTGTCTTGAAGGCATCCCAGCACAGCAACAAGCTCTTGAAATCGGCCAGCGAATCGAGTTCGATGGCTTGGTTGCTCTCGTCCCAGCGCAGCAGGCGATCGGTGTACTGGCCGCCGAGGGCGCCGAGGGCGCCGAGCATGACGATGCCGGGCCAGGCCTGGTTCAGGTACAGCTCGCTGCCGGCTTGCTCGTTGCCGGGGTAGAGCACGTTGCGAACGCCCAGCAGATCGCTGGCACCAATTTCCTGGACTGTGAGGAGGCGTCCTTGTGCAACGTTGGGCGCCCCAAAGTTATCCGTGGCGTTCAGAATCGAACTCGCCAACAGAACACCCACTTGGTTGGAAGCGCGTTGCAGCTCCTCATCGCTGAATTCGCCCCGACCACGCGCTACCCCCTGGCGAATGTTGTACTGACGGATGACATCAGAGAAAACGCCGTTGTCGCTGTTGACCTGAATGGCGCCATAGAGCCAGATGGCCGAGGCGCGCTGGTCGGCGGGCAGAGAAGCCAGAACACCCGAAACGAAGGGCTGAGACAAGAAGTCCAGCGGAGTGTTCTGCGGTACTTCCAAGCCAGTGACGCATTGGAATACGTAGCTGTAGAGAGGGACGGCAGCGCTGGCGGTTGCCCGGTTCTCGTCCTGGGCAAGTACCCGTCTCAACTCGCCAATCTGTTCGAGCTGTTCGGTCGTGAAGGCGTATGCGGTGGGCATGGATTACTCCCTGGGTTGTTTGACGTTGACGAGAAGTTGTTGCACTTGATCGAATACAGAAGGCATATGGGTGAGATGGGAAACGTAGACATCGACGCGGACAGAAGCGTGCTCCGTGAGTCGCATGCCCGAGCTGCAGATCCACCCGATTCCGCTGTAACGCTTTTCCTCGGGGTCGTGACGACGATCGCACTTGATCGAACTGACCGGGCCGTCGGGCCCCTTGAGTTCGCGATCGATAGGCCAGTAGCTGGCCTCCCACGAGCGTCCGCCCTTGCCTCCAGTCTGGAAATCCAGCAGCAGTTCCCACATGCCCAGGTCCTCTCGTTTGCTCAATGTGACGAGACCCGGGTGCTTGGGCAGCAGCGTCGCTTCTCTTTGATAGGCCACCCTCACCTTCTCAATGCCCTCCTCATTCGATCGGTACCCCTTGCCCCATGTCGCGGCGTAGCTCGGTTCCATCGAGCACGTGAAGTGCACATCCACCATCGCGGCCATGCCATCGATCACCCCTTCGCTCGGCCCGGGCGGATAGAAGTTCGGCAGCGATCCCCCCAGCCGCTGGTAATGGCGCGGGTGGTATTCGGGCCAGGTGGGGTTGCTGCCCACCACTTCACCGGGGATCACGAAGCGGTCCGGCCCCAGCCACATGTCGCGCGAGACCAGGCGCTGCTTCTGCCGGCCCTTCTCGTCAACGTAAGTCTCGAACTGGCTATTCGGATACGGCAGGCCCGACTTGAGAATGGCCTCGGCCGATGCACACGTGCAGTCTTCGTTGTCCTTGAGGTACTGCGCCACCGGAGGCACGTCGGGTTTAGGTTCTGGTTTGCAGCCAACGGCCAGCAGGCTGAAGAGCACCCATAGGCTCATGCTCAAGCGACTCATGCGCGTCTTTCCTTCCTTGTTCTCATTCATCGCTCCCTCAAGCTCTCACCCGCCGCGCTTTGAATCGGGCTCAGCAAGTACTCAATGACCGGGCGTCTGCCCGTCTTGATCTCGGCCGTGAGGTTCATGCCCGGTGACAGCGCCACGCTCTGCCCGTCCACCTCGATGGACGACCGCGCCATGGCCAGCGTGGCCAGGTAGATCGCTCCGCGCTTCTCGTCCTGAACCGCGTCCAGCGAGACCAGCCGCACCTGCGCGGGCACTGTGCCGTAGCGCGTGTACAGGAAGGTCTCCAGCTTGATCTCGGCCTCCTGCCCCGGGCGCACGAAGCCGATGTCCTTGTTCTCCAGCGTCACCTCGGCCACCACCGCCGCGCCCGAGGGCACGATCACCATCAGCGGCTGGGCCTGGGTGACCACGCCACCGGCGGTGTGCACCGCCAACTGCTGCACCGTGCCGGCCACAGGCGCGCGCAGTTGGGTCAGCTCTTCGCGCAGCCGCGCCTTGGTGGTCTCTTGTTCCAGGCGGGCCAGCAGGGTGTGGGCCTCGGCCTCGCGGTCGCGCAGCGTCCGCAGCGATTCGGCCCGCAAAGCCTGGCGCGCGGCCTCGGCCTCGGTCACCTGCCAGCGCACCTCGGCCTCGCGCGCTTTCAAGGTGGCCAGTTCACGCTCCATGTCGATGCGCTCGCGCTGGCGGTCCTGCGTGGCGTGGGTGGACATGAAGCCCTGCTTCACCAGCGCTTGGTAATCGGCCTCGCGGGTGCGCACCAATGGCAGGGTCGCCTCGATCCGCGCGCTCGATTGCTGCGCCACCGTCTGCTCCGCGCGGCGGCGCTGGGTCTCGGCGTCCAGGCGGACCAGGCGCGCGCGCAGGTCGCTCCACTCGGCGTCGATCTCCTGGGCCAGCGTGCGGCGTTCGTCGGCGGCCAGGGGCTCGCTGTCCCGGGCCGCTGGCCTGGGTGGGGTTGTGGGCAGGGCTCCGTCAACCTGCGCGCTCAGCGCCTGCAGCAGGGTGCGCGCGCGCAGCAGGTCGCGCCGGGCCTTGGCCGCTTGCGCCACCACGCTGCCTCGGTCGGCGCTGGCGGCCGTGGGGTCCAGCTCCACCAGCGGTTGGCCGGCGGCCACGCGGTCACCGTCTTTGACGAGGATGCGCCGCACCACGCTGGGCTCCAGCGGCTGGACGAGCTTGGTGCGTTCACTGACCACGATGCGCCCGGGCGCCACGGCCACGATGTCGACCTTGCCGATCAGGGCCCACAGCAGCGCGATGAGGAACAAGGCGATGAGCAGCCAGGCCAGGCGCCGGGGCGCGGGGTGCACGGGCGTCTCCTGCAGGCTGAGCGCAGCCGGCAGGAAGGCCGCTTCGTCGCGCAGCCGCACGGGGCCGCTGAGCTCGGCCCGGTGGCGCCAGGCCAGACGCAGCACCTTGGCGTATCGGCTCAGCAGTTCCAGTACCGGGTGTCGGGGTGCCTCGGCCTGGGGCGATGCCGGTGCGGTGGGGGATGGGGGAACGGCGCTTGGCATGCGAATGCCCCCTTCAGATCTGGCCCGTGTTGGCTGACCCGCCCGGCGACGCCTGCAGCTTCCACAGGTGCGCGTAGATGCCGCCCTCGCGCTGTAGCAGCATGTCGTGCGAGCCCTCTTCCACGAGGCGGCCCCGCTCCATCACCACGATGCGGTCGGCCTGGCGCACGGCGGACAGGCGGTGGGCAATGATGATCACGGTGCGCCCCTGGCAGATGCGTGCCATGTTGCGCTGGATGGCGGCCTCGCTCTCGTAGTCGAGCGCGCTGGTGGCTTCGTCGAAGATAAGGATGCGCGGATTGCCGTACAGGGCGCGCGCAATGGCGATGCGCTGGCGCTGGCCGCCCGACAGCGAGCCGCCTTGCTCACCGACCAGGGTGTCGTAGCCCTCGGGCAGTTCGCTGATGAAGTCGTGGGCGCCGGCCAGCTTGGCCACTTCAATGACGGCTTCGATCGGCGCGGCCGGGTCGCTGATGGCGATGTTCTCGCGCACGCTGCGGTTGAAGAGCAGGTTCTCCTGCAGCAC
>VFQQ010005021.1_pt1 | contig 11252 bp, 3 predicted proteins | sample 3512341 | NCBI WGS metagenome assembly VFQQ01 (sample SAMN10412373, study PRJNA504923) | tailings metagenome | isolation source: Relicate 2 Philex TSF1 revegetated site | place: Philippines: Tuba, Benguet | collected 2017-08-29
CACTTTTGATCTTACAAAACCTGGTACTTTTGATAATTCTGTTAATGCTTCTTTTGTCCACATCGATTCATTATCAGATGAATATGAACGCGTAACAACTTCTTTATTATCATGACCATTAAAAATTTCTAATAAATGATCTTCCATTCCTAAACTAAACGAATTATAAACTAAATCAGCAATTTGATTAGTTCCTTCATAACCTAAAAAAGGTCTAAAACCTAATGGGAAATTTTGAATATGTACTGGTGCTGATATAACACCACAAGGAATATCTAAACGTTTACCAACATGACGTTCCATCTGAGTACCAAAAATAGCAGCAGGTTCTAATTTCGAAATAATTTCACCAATTTGACTATGATCATCTGTTATTAAAATTTGATCACAAAAACAAGAAACTTGTTCTCTAAACCAATCAGAATCATGTTTACAATACGTTCCGGCACAAACAACATGTATACCCATTTCTCGCACTAAAATTTTTGTAATACTAGCAGCATGTGTTGCATCTCCAAAAACAACAGTTTTTTTACCAGTTAAATTTTGACAATCTATTGATCTTGAAAACCAAGCTGCTTGAGAAACAAAATGTGTTTGTTTATCGATATAATTTTCATAAAAAGTTTTATTAAAAATTTTTGGCATTAAATTAGATGAAACAAAAGAAGTTGATTTGTTTGTTTGAATTTGAGAATCATTGACTTTTTTACAAATAGAAGCAACTTCACGTATAAAAGCAGCAGTATCAATAAGCCCCATTGGAGTAATTGATGTATATGGCATATTAAATTCTTTTTCTAAAAAAATAGCTGTCATTAATCCAACTTCTCTATAAGGTACAATATTAAACCAAGCTTTTGGTAAATTTTTAAGAGAATTAACATCACCACCTTCAGGTATAATTTCATTAACTTCAATATCTAAATCATTTAATAATTTTTTTAATTCTTTACAATCATGTTGATTATGAAAACCTAAAGTAAAAATACCTAAAATATTTGCAGATGGTTTTTCTGTTTTTGTTATTTTAATTTTTGATTGACTTAAATTTAAATCAACACCTTGTTGATTTGTATTATTTAATATAAATTCATAATTTTTTTTTGCTTTTTCAATATAAAAACGAACAATTTGTTCTAATGTTCGATCAGCAGCCTGTAATTCATTTACACGATAATGATTAACATCAGCTAAAATAACATCACAATTAGCTTCATTTGAAGCACGATTTACAAAATTTTGTAAATCTTCTTGTAAAATACTTGATGTACAAGTAGGTGTTAATAATATTAAATCAGGTTGTTCTTCTTTATCTTTTCTAGTTATATTTTCAACAACTTTTTCTTGTGAACCTTTGGCTAAAACATGACGATCTACTATACTAGCTGTAACAGGCGTAAAATCACGTTCACGTTCTAACATTGATCGCATAACATTGAAATAATCATCACCCAAAGGTGCATGCATAATAGCATGTACATTTTTAAAAGAACTTGCTACACGTAAAGTTCCTATATGGGCAGGTCCAGCATACATCCAATAAGCTAATTTCATAAAAAAAATAAAATAAAATATATATAAACTTATTCATTTATTTAATTTAAAAGAATAATTATATTTTTTATAATAAAAAATAAAGTTAAAAAATTTTGCTTACAAATTTATTTTGTAATTTGTAAGCAACAAAATAGACTTATTATTTTATCTTTTTTTTGTTTTATTTTTGAATAAAATATTTTAATAAGTCTTTATTAACATTTTTTAATTTTTCTAACGTAAAAAACTACAAACTATATTTTTATAAATTTAACAATTAACACATTATGATTTTTAATATTATCATTTTTATTGTTTTATATATATTTTTATTGTTTTATATATATTTTTATATAAAAAAAAATTAATAATTTTAATAATTAATTATCTTCATTTAATAGCTTTATAAAAAAGAAATCTTAGTTAAGTAACTATGTTAAGTTAATAGCTTTGCTATTAACTTAAGATCTTTGATTAATAGCAAAGCTATTAATCAAATATGAAACAAACATTATTAACTAAAAAAAAATTTGATTATATTTATTTAAAAGTTAAAAAAAAATATTTATTTTTTTCTAAGATATTTCAGTTAATAGCTTTGCTATGTTAAGTTAATAGCTTTGCTATGTTAAGTTAATAGCTTTGCTATTAACTGAAGATCTTTGATTAATAGCTTTATAAAAAAGAAATCTTTTTTTTTTATCTGACTATTAAACAAATAAAAATATAAATTGCAATAAGGCAATAGTAGTCCGATAAAGAAATTTCTTTAACTGAACCTAATATTTAATTTTTAAAAATATTAGTTTTTTTAATTCTTTTTATAAATAAGCCCAGTAGGAATTGAACCTACATTAGCGGTTTAGAAGACCGCTGTCTTATCCGTTAGACGATGAGCTCTTTTTTAGTTTTTGAACTTCGTTAGTTTTGTTTTAATAATATCAAAAAATTTTAAAAAGTTCTAATTATAAATTAGAAATTTGAAGAATTGATATTATATATATAGAAATATATTTCTATATATATAATATATAATAAATTTTATTTAATTAAAATAAACCAAAAGTTAATGAAATATCAATTGGGAAAGTAGCACCAATACCTAACCATAAAGCAACTACAGTACCTAATAAAAATAAAATAGTAGCAATTGGACGACGATAAGGGTTTTGGAATTTATTAATACTTTCAATAAATGGTACTGTTAATAGACCAGCAGGTACAGCTGCCATTAATAAAACACCTAATAATTTATTAGGTACAACACGTAAAATCTGGAATACTGGGTAGAAGTACCATTCTGGAAGAATTTCTAGGGGTGTTGCAAAAGGATTAGCTGGTTCACCAATAGCAGCAGGGTCTAAAACGGATAAACCAATTACAGTTGCAAAAGTACCAAAAATTACAACAGGGAAAATATATAATAAATCATTAGGCCAAGCTGGTTCACCATATGTGTTATGTCCCATACCTTTAGCTAATTTTGCTTTTAAAACTGGGTCACTTAAATCTGGTTTTTTTGTTACTGACATAAAAAACATTAAAAAATTTTATCAATGTGAATAATTATTGAATTGTTAAAATTTTTATAATTCTAGAAACTTTTTGCTTTCGCTTATAAAAAAGTAAAATATAAAAGCTAAAAAAATAAAATATAAAGAGAATATTTTTAAAATCACAATTTTAATAAAAATAAAAAATTAAATGTTACAGTAAAATTTTCTAATATATATATAAATATTTGGTTGTCTTAAAAAAAAGCTTCTTTTTTTTAAAATTTGACCTCTTTTTTAGCAACTTCAAAAAACTACAAAAAAAATAAATAGTTTTTTTGAACAACTCACAAAATAAAGTTTTGTTTTGAAAATAAAAAGGCAATCAGAATTTGTTAATTTTGTTAAATAGTTACGTTACTAACTTTTTATGTTATTTAATAGCAAAACTATTAAATGAATATTGTCAAAAGCATTTTGTTGAACTAAAAAATTTGGTTTGCACTAAAGCAAGGGTATCTTTACTTTTTTGCTTTATAAACAAAGTTTTGATAACACTGAATTGGTTGGTTAATTTATAAAATAAAAATTAGAAATATAAAAACCAATTTACAACTTATTTGCTAAAAATAATAATAATTATAATTATAATTATAATTATACCATTATATTATAGATAGATAATATCTATCTATATATCTAAAATCTTTATAAAATAAAAAATATTTAAAAAAATTAAAAAATATAAAAATGTTCTCTATTAATTTACCTTTTAATATTTGTTTAATCATTTATATTTGTTGCCTTTTTTTGTTTTTGGCAAAATGGGATATACGGCAAAAAAGCAAAAAGAGCAAAAAAAAAGAAGCCAAAAAAAGGCAATAATAAGGCGAGCAATGATTAAACAAATATAAAAAGTGAATTGAATATAGAGAACAAAAAAAATAAAATAAAATTAGAAGTTCATTTCAGCTAATTGAACTTTTTCGAATTGTTTCTTCTTAAGAACAAGTAATACTTGTGCTAATAAAACAAATAAGAAGAATACTAATAAACCTTGAATACGTGCTGGGTTTTGTAATACAATTTCAACATCTTTTTGACCAAAACCACCAACATTAGGGTTAGATGTTAAAGGTTGATCAGCAATCACAACTTGTCCTTCATTAACAATTAAATCAGGACCAGCTGGGATTTTATCAGTAACAGTTTCACCATTTACTTTTTCAATAGTTACTAAATAACCACCTTTTTTCTCATCAGCTTTTGTAATAGAAGTAATTTTACCAGCAGCCGAAGCGTTGTAAACCGTATTATTTGATTTAGAACCGTCTGGGTAAACTTGCCCACGACCTCTGTTAGCACCTAAATAAATAGGATATTTTAAATAAGATACATTTTTATTTGTAGCAGGATCTGGAGAAAGAATTGGTACAACTAAATCACTGTATTTTTTACCTGGTAAAGGACCTACAACAAGAATATTTTTCTTATCAGGACTGTATGGTTGATAATAAACATTACCTACTTTTTTCTTAATTTCTTCAGGAACACGATCAGCTGGAGCTAATTCAAAACCTTCTGGTAAAATTAACACAAAACCCACATTTAAATCACCTTTTTTACCATTTGCTAAAACTTGTTTAGAAGATTTATCATATGGAATTTCTACAACAGCTTCAAAAACTGTATCAGGTAAAACTGCTTGTGGTACTTCAATTTCAACTGGTTTTTGTGCTAAGTGGCAATTTGCACATACAATACGACCTGTTGCTTCACGAGGATTCTCATAGTTTTGTTGTGCAAAAATAGGATATGCATTTACATTTAAAGTAAAAATAGATACATTAAGAGCTAATAAAGTTAGTATTGAAAAAAATAAATTTTGATTTTTAGTATTCACAAAAATTTAATTTATAAAAATTAAAAATAACAAGGAAAAATTTACAAAATCATGTTTATTTAATAGCTTTGCTATTAAACAAAGATCTTCATTTAATAGCTTTGCTATTAAATGAATATGAAACGAATTTTTTAAAAATTAACTTGATATCTAGTCTATAATAAAGTGATTTTAAATTAATATTAATATATATACAATTTTTTTATTTGGGTACTATGCTAAGTTTTGTTAATTCAAAATTAACCAAATATTATATATTTTTCATTTTCCACTAAATAGTGTTTTTAATTTTTTGAATATAAACCAAATAAATTTATTATATATTAAATTTATTAATAAATAAAAAATAAATATATTTATAGATATAGTTATTTTTATTTATTTTTTATTATTTATACGAAAAAAAATAAATAACTTAAAAATTGTGTTTGTAAAAATTTCTTCTCATTAAAATATTATCATACTTTATTTATTAATAAAAGATAAAATCAAAAGGTTTTTTTACCCATATTTATTTACTAACTTGCCCTTCTTTTTTTAAGGCTTTTATTTTAGGGTGGCCTTAAAAAAGAAACCCCTTCTTTTTTTAAGGCCTTTTTTTGGGTGGCCTTAAAAAAGAAACCCCCTCTTTTTTTTGTTTTTGTATTGCAAAGCAAAAGGGGCTATGTTATTTGTTATTTGTTATTGTTGCCAAAGGCAAAATGGGATATAAGGCAAAATGGGATATAAGGCAAAGCAGCAAAAGTTTTGCTTTCCATTACTAAAAGCGGGATATAATATAAGGGTAGCTTTATAAAAAAGAAATTTTAGTTAAGTAACTATTAAACAAATATGAGCAACCTTTTAAAATTATAAAATTTGTTTGTTTTTGCTGATTTTTTTTTTATTAAATAAAAAATAAAAAATAAACTAAGTAAAAAAAAGATTTTAACTAATTATTTTTTGAATAATTAAATTAAATAAAACCCTTCCAGGAGTAGTTAATATATATTGATTAATTAAATTATTATAAGAATCATAAATTCTATAAGAATTTGAATTTATTTCTTGCCATTGACCAAAAGAAGATAGACGTATTTCACACGATTGATGATTTTGTTGTTCATTACTATTTTCGATTAAATTAGTCCATTTAACCCAAATAAGTGAATGTATATTAATAATACGTTGTTCATAAAGTTTTATTACATCTTGTAAAGAATTAAAAAACATACCAGATCCTTTTAAAATTTTTCCATGATTTGAAAAAGTTGTTAAATAATAACAACCTAAAACCATATCTTGGCTAGGAATAGCTAAAGGATCACCAGTTGCAGTAGATAATAAATTATTTTTAGATAACATCAATTTCCAAGCTTCAGCACGAGCTTCAATTGTAATAGGAACATGCACAGCCATTTGATCACCATCAAAATCTGCATTAAAAGCTGAACAAACAAGAGGGTGTAGTAAAATAGCTCTACCTTCAATTAATTTTGGTACAAAAGCTTGAAAGCCTAATCTATGTAAAGTAGGTGCACGATTTAATAAAACAGGTGAAACTTGCATAATTTCACGTAATAATTGGTGTGCTAGAGATGAATTATTTTTAATTAAAGTTTTTGCACCTACAACAGTTTTAGCATAATTTTTATTTAAAAGACTTTTTAATAAAAAAGGTAAATAAAGTTCTTTTGCCATTTCGAATGGAAGACCACATTCATGAAGTTTTAATGTTGGACCAACAACAATAACCGAACGCCCTGAATAATCAACCCTTTTACCTAATAAAAATTGTCTAAAACGTCCTTGTTTTCCTTTTAGAATATCAGATAAAGATTTTAAAGAACGACCGCGTGAATCCTTTTCTGAATTGGAACCACTTTTTCCGTTTTGTAATAAATTATCAACAGCTTCTTGTAATAAACGTTGAGCGTATTTCATTTCATAGGATTGACTAGTAGCAGCATCTTTTAAAAATTTTTTTAGTCTATCATTTCTATAAATAACACGTTGATATAATCTATTTAAATCAGATGCTGCTATTTGATTACCCATTTTTACAATTGGTCGTAAATCAGGTGGTAATACTGGTATAAGATTTAAAATCATTGATGTTGGGTTAGAATTTTTTCTAAATAATTTTCTAACTAATTTAGTTCGACGAATAAGTAAATCACGTTTTTTACATAATTCTCTTAATTCAATTTGTGAATTTTTATCATAAACAAAAATTTGAACTTGTTTTTTTAATTTTAAAATAGATTTATTTAATTGATATAAAATTAAACGGTTTTGTTTATCTAATTTTTTTATTTCATAAAAATCAAATTCATTTAATAATTGTTGAATTATACCAGCGCCTGAAAAAAAAGAATAATTACTAAAAGATGAATTTAACATATTTGGATTATTTTTTAATGAACTAGAAAAATTTACTAAACTATCTTTTTGCGAATTTGGATTAAAGTTATTAACAAAATTATTATCAACGTTAAAACTAGGATTACTAGAAAATGTAAAAGAACTTATTTCTTCATTCTTTAAAGAAAATAAACGATTTTTATATTTAGGAATTATAAAATCGAAATAATTTGTAGGTCCAAAAGCAAACCATGTAAAAATTTGCCAATCTTTTTCAATAGCCCAACGTTCTCTATGTGATAAAGTATAAATATTATTATATAAACATTTTGTAGTTTTATAGTCTGCTTGTTTTTGTTTTATTTGTAAAAAATAGTTTTTTTCATATTGCAAAGAATTATCTAAATTAAAATACAGTAATTTTTTATTTTTTTTTTCTTTATATTTCTTAAAAAACCAATTTATATTACAAATACCTGCTAACCTTCCATAACCAATTCCCAAATTTATACCGGATTTAGTTACATAATCTTCACTTATTTTTTTTTTCTTTATTTTTTTTATTTCTTTTTCTTTATAAAAAAAGTTGTCTTTATCCTTATTATCTCGTATGTGAATCATTTTATTACTAATTTCTTTAAAAATCAAATATTGTTTTTTTTGCAATTTCTGCTTGCTTCTTTTTTTTTTACAATAAGCAATAGTAAACAAGAAGGAAAAAGTTAAATAATTTTGATATGTATTTAAAACTGCATGAACGTTGCTTCCATTTATAAGTTTAATAATATAATTTTGATTAATAATTGAATTCACTTTTTTTATGTTTTTTAAATTCGTATAATTTTGTAAAGAAAGTAAAAAATTAGTATTAACATTGTTTTTTTGCTTCTTTTGCTTTGCAATAATAACACTCATAATATGAGTTTTACTTGTTTGTTTATGTTTAAACAAATTAAATATAAAAAGATAATAAAAATCTAAAATAAATGAATTTAAAAAATATTTTATTAAAATATTTTGAATAAAATTAGTTTTTTTTAATAAAAAATTTCTAATATCTAAAGAAAAATTATTTTTTATTGATAAAAAATCATTTTTTTGTAAAAAACTAGTTATATATTTTAATGACATAATTTCATTGGGAATATTTTCAAATAATTTATATAAATGGTTTATATATAGATTTTTTAAATTTTTTAATATTTTATTATTTGGTTGGTTTTTTTTTACAAAATTTTCTATTTGTTGATTTTGAATAAATAAAATTAATTTTAAAAATTTTAACTTCTGCTTAGATACTAAATTCGAACCTAAATTAAGGTTATGGACTTCATTAATTAAATTATAATTAAATAATTTTATTTGTTTTTTTGCTTTTAAGGAAATTAAAAATTTATAAAAAATATTTTTTGCTTTATAGATAGCATTAATAAATGCTTGTTTATATAAAAAATGCCAAGTATTGTTTATAGCTAAAGTTAAAGAAGATTTATGTAACATTGGTTCTAATAAACATAATATATATAAATCTAAAGGTAATTTTTTTAATATATTTTTTATATTTGGTAAATTTTTTAAAAAACTATTTGTTTTGTTTATAGAACTTACTACATTATTAACATTATTAACATGATGAACTTCTTGTTGTGTATTGCAATTTGCGGTAATAATTGCTTTTGGCAAAGAAGTAATATTAGGAAAAAGAAGCAATACTTCATTTGTTTGTGTTTGTTTATGAGTAAAAGAACTTCCTTTATAAATTTTTTCAAAAATAAGAAAAGAAGTTCTTTTACCAAAAAATAAAGATCTTTTGTTATTGTTTTTAGCTTTGTCAATAATAAAAAAAGCAACATTTTTATGTTTATCTACAATAGCTTTATTTTGCAAGCTTTTTTTTAAGTGCGAAGTAATAACTTTATTTTTTGATAAATTATTAAAATCAAAGTTTTTTATATAAAGATTTAATAATAAAAGAGAAATAATTGCTGTTCCTTCTTTTATTTGTTTATTATTATTTTGTAAACAAATTGGAATATGATGCCAATAAAAAGAAGAAGAAGTTAATTTTCTTATATTTAAATTATTTAATAAACTTATAAAAGTTTTATCTAACTGACTTTTATTAATTTCATTTTTTTTTTCTTTTTTGTTCTCTTCACATATGAAGCAAAAAAAATTTGGGCTATTTCTAACATTTTTTACAAAATAAATAGGCAGCTTCTGCTCATTTGAATTTGGAATAATATATAAAGATTTTTTATTTGATTTTTTCTTTAATAAAAAATATGCAATTTTTTTAGGTTTTATAATTTTTAGTGTTTTATTATTTTTTTCATTTAATAATGTTATAAATGTATATAAATTTGAAGAATTTTTTTCAAAAAAATCTTCTTTTAAATTTAACAAAGTTTGTTTTTCTAAAGTATTTTGTAATGTAACATTATTATGCCAATGCTTATTTGCAGCATAAGTATTATTTATACCTGAGTCTAGCAATATAGAAGTTTCGTTAGAATTAATATCAATACGAGCGTTAGAAAATAAATTTAATGAATATAGTGGTATTGATGATTTTTCTATTGTTAAAATTTCGGAACAATATGTTACAAATTGTAAAAATCGTTTTTTTATATCTAATAATAAAGATAAATAACTTGGTGTTCCTTTAAGAAACCAAATATGAGTAACAGGTGAACATAGTTTTATATAACCAAGTTGATAACGTCGAATAACTGACCAAGTATATTCTACGTCACAATCAGGACAAAATTTACGATTTAAATTGGTTTTAAATTTTTGTTCAATTTTATTATCATTTAATATTTGCGAGTCTTCCATATTATTAAAAGAAGCTGTTTGTAATTTTTTAGTTGCTTTATTAATTTTACCACAAGCACATTCAAAATCTTTTAAAGGACCAAAAATACGTTCACAAAACAAACCTCCTTTTTGTGGTTTAAATGTTTTATGATGTAAAGTATTTGCATTTAAAACTTCACCATATATTTTACCGTTTGGTAATGTTTTTTCTGCCCATTGTAAAATTCTTAATGGTGATGCAAGACCAATAGTTAATAATTTTATTTCAGATAATTTTGAATATGAAGTATAAAATTTAGTTTTTTGTTTTATATTAGGAAAACTCATAAAGTTTTTTTCTTCTGTTAACAAATTGGAATTGGAAAGTATTTCACTTGTTTTTTGTATTGTACTTTCTTTTACAAAATTATCTTGATTTTTATTAATATTTTTTGTAATTGTTTTTTTTTTTGACAAAAAAGAAACGGGTTTGCGAAGCAATAAAGTATTTAAAGAATGTAAAGATGGTAATGTATTTGATATTACATTTGATTTCCTAAATTCTGGTAAATTTTGATTAAATGCAAATAATTTTAAATTACTTTGATTAGAGTTTTTATAAGTTTTTGATTTTTTACTATAAAAAAAATTAGCAGAATTTGTTAATGCAGTTTCAAAAAAATAATAACTGGAATTAACTCTCGAAGTTTTAAAAAAACAACTTTCAAAACTTGAGACTGGCAATGAAAAACTAGACCAAATCGAAACTTTACTAAATGTTTTTTGAATTTCGTTTTTTTTACTAGAATAATTTAAAAAATAAGTTTTTTTAGAATTATTACAAAAACTAATATATAAAAAATTGTGTCTTTGATGTAACTTAGGTTTACTTTCAATACTAAGTAAATTTAAAAAATTTTTTAGTTTCTTTTTTTTTAAAAAATCATAATTCATTAAAATATATATTTATATTTATATTGATTTAATCTTTGTAACCCTTTACACTAAAAAAAAATGGGTAGATTTATAAAAAAATTTTTAGGTAAAAAAAAAACCACTAAAAAAAGTTTTTTTAGTGGTTTTTTTTTTACCTTTTGAATTCGATTGACTAAATGATCATCAAATCGGGATGACAGGATTCGAACCTGCGACCCTATGCTCCCAAAGCACATGCG
>VFQQ010005022.1_pt1 | contig 11251 bp, 8 predicted proteins | sample 3512341 | NCBI WGS metagenome assembly VFQQ01 (sample SAMN10412373, study PRJNA504923) | tailings metagenome | isolation source: Relicate 2 Philex TSF1 revegetated site | place: Philippines: Tuba, Benguet | collected 2017-08-29
CCCGGCGCCGCTCGTGCCGCGTGAGCTGCGCTTCGAGGCGAAGGAGCGCATCACGGCGGATGGTAGCGCGATCAAAGCACTGTCGAAGGACACGCTGCCGGCACTGGTCAAGGAGATCGGCGCCGTGAAACCGGATGCCTGTGCGGTGTGCCTGCTGTTCTCGTTCCTCAATCCCGCGCACGAGGCAATGATCCGCGAGGCGCTGAGCGCCGCGTACCCGGACATGTACCTCTCAATTTCGTCCGAGGTGCAGCCGGAATTCCGCGAGTACGAGCGGCTCTCGACCACCGTGCTGAATGCGTACCTCCAGCCGGTGATTGATCGCTATCTCGGTGACTTCGCCCGCGGCGTTGGCGAAGCGGCCCCGAAGGCCGCGCTCGGCATCAATCAATCCTCCGGCGGGCTGATGTCAGTTGATCGTGCGCGGCACATGCCGATCCGTACCGCGCTGTCTGGCCCCGCCGCAGGTGCCGTCGGCGCCATCCACATGGCGCGGCTCTCCGGTATCCCGGATGTGATCACGCTCGACATGGGCGGCACCAGCGCCGACGTCGCGCTGATGCGCAACTACACGGCCGGCACCACCTTCAACAAATGGATCGAGGGCTATCCGGCGCGGCTCGCCTCGGTCGACATCAATGCCGTCGGCGCCGGTGGTGGATCGATTGCGTGGTTCGACCGTGACGGACTGATGAAGATGGGTCCACAGAGCGCGGGCGCGCGGCCGGGTCCCGCCTGTTACGGCCAAGGTGGCCAGGAAGCGACCGTCACCGATGCCAACCTCGTGCTTGGGCGACTGTCGCCGCGCGGGTTGCTGAACGGCGAGATGGCCCTGAACGTCGAGCTCGCCCGCAAGGCCATCGCTCCGCATGCGGAGCGGCTTGGCTTCTCCATCGAGCGCACCGCTCACGGCATGCTCGGGATCGTCGTCGCCAACATGGTGCGGGCAATCCGTACGGTGTCGGTCGAGCGCGGGCATGATCCGCGCGCGTTCGCGCTGCTGCCGTTCGGCGGGGCAGGGCCGCTGCACGCCACGGACGTTGCCAAGAGCCTCGGCATCACGAAGAGCCTCGTGCCGTTCGCGCCGGGCATCCTGTGTGCACAGGGTCTGATCGTGTCGGACTTGCGCGAGACGTTCGTCCGCACCGCCGTGACGCCGCTGAGCGATGCACGCGTCGGCGACGTGACGGCTCGCATCGCCGAGGTGAAGGCGCAGGCGGACGAGTGGTTCGCCACCGAGAATGTCGCCAAGGCAGACCGCAGCATCGAGATGGTGCTCGATGCGCGCTACGTTGGACAGAACTTCGAACTTGCGCTTGAACTCGGCAGTGCCGACCCTTTGCCGCCGGTGCACGAGATCAAGCAGCGCTTCTTTGCCGAGCACGAACGCGCGTACGGCTTCCACAATCCGGCCGACCCGATCGAGATCGTGAACTTTCGCCTCATCGCGGTGGGCAAGCTGCGCCAGCCCGCGGCGCGGCCAGCGGAGAAGCGCAGCAGCGGCTCCGCCAGCGAAGCCTCCCGCCGGGCGGTCTGGTTCACGGCCGAGGCCGCGCAAGACACGCCGGTTTACGACCGCGCGACCCTGCTGCCCGGCGACACCGTCGCGGGGCCCGCGATCATCGAACAGATGGACTCGACCACGCTGCTGTTCCCTGGCGACCGCTGCACGGTCGATCCGCATCTCAATCTCGTCGTGGAGATCGCCGCATGAGCATCGATCCGATCACGCTGGAGATCATGTCCAATGGACTGAAGTCCATCATGGACGAGACCTACATTGCGCTGATGAAATCGGCGTACTCGACCAACATCAAGGAGCGGCACGACCATTCGACCGCCATTGTCGATCCGAAGGGTCGGCTGATCGTGCAGGCGGAGAACTCGCTGGCGATCCACATCGGCTCGATGATGGGGCTGATGACCGCGCTTCTCGCCAAGATGCCACTTAGCGACGTGAAGGAAGGCGACATCTTCATTTCGAACGACCCCTATGTTGCGGGCGGTTCGCACCTGCCGGACGTCAACATGGCGATGCCGGTGTTCGCCGACGGCAAGCTCGTCTGCTTCATGTGCAACATCGCGCACCACGCGGACATCGGCGGCATTACGCCGGGCAGCATGGCGGGCGGCACCGAGATCTATCAGGAAGGCACGAGAATACCGGTGATCCGCCTCTTCAAGAGCGGCGAATTGCTGACCGACGTGATGGATTTGCTGTTGCTTAATGCGCGTGTGCCGGAAGAACGTCGCGGCGACTATTTCGCGCAGGTCGCGGCGTGCCGCCTCGGCGTGCGCCGCATGGGCGAGATGATCGAAGCCCGCGGCGTGCCGCTGCTGGAGGCTGCGTTCGATGAAATCATCCGCCGCACGCGCGAGCGGCTGACGGAGGCGCTCGTACGCATTGCACCGGGCGAGTATTCGTTCGAAGACGTGATGGACGACGACGGCGTCGGCACCACCAACATCCCGCTCAAGCTGAAGGTGACGGTGCCGCCGCACGGCAGCGGCAAGAAGGTGATGTTCGATTTCACCGGCACCGGGCCGCAGGTGAAGGGCAACATCAACTCGACGCCGACGGTCACGCTTGCGGGTGTGCTCTACTCGCTGAAGGCGCTGCTCGACCCGGATGTGCCGAACAACCAAGGCCTGATTGATCTCGTCGACATTCACGCGCCGCTAGGCACGCTGATCAACGCGAAATTCCCGGCGGCAGTCGCGGCACGCGCCAACACCGCGCAGCGCATCGTGGACGTGGTGATCGGAGCGCTCGCGCCCGCGATTCCTGAAGCCGCGGTCGGTGCCGCGAACGGCGCGAACACCACCGCGGTGTTCTTCGGGCACGACCCGCGCCACAACCGCGACTACGTCTATCTCGAAACGCTCGGGGGCGGCTTCGGCGGGCGCTTCTCGAAGGACGGCAAGGATGGCGTGCAGGTGCACATCACCAACACGTCGAACCTGCCGGTCGAGTCGATCGAGATGGAGTACCCGCTGCTGGTCGAGAGCTACGGCTTCGTGGAGGACTCCGGCGGCGCCGGCAAGCATCGCGGCGGGCTCGGGCTGCGCCGTGTCGTGAAGCCGGTCGGCCACACGATGACGTTCTCGGGCCAGGGCGAGCGCTTCGTGAACCGGCCGTGGGGCATCTTCGGCGGCGGCAGCGGCGGGACTGGCAAGTTCGTGAAGCTCTCCGGCAACAGCGAAGTCGAACTGCCGACCAAGCCCGCGAACCTGCTGATCAAGGAGAACGAGGCGGTCGTGGTCGAGACGCCCGGCTCGGGCGGCTACGGCAAGCCGAGCGAGCGCGACAAGGCGGCAGTCGAGAACGATTATCGGTCCGGCAAGTTCAGCCGCGACTTCATCAAGCAGAATTACGGCGTGGAACCGAATGCATGAGCTATGACGCAATTGTCGTCGGGGCAGGTATCAGCGGCGCCTCCACCGCGTACCATTTGCAAAAGCGCGGCGCGAAGACGCTGCTGATCGAGCGCGGCGAGGCGGCGAGCGGCGGCACGGGCAAGAGCGCCGCGATCATCCGCCAGAGCTACTCGACGCCGCTGCTCGTGCGCCTCGCGCACGCCAGCATCGACATGCTGAAGAACGCGAAGACCGAGCTCGGCAAGGACTCCGGCTTCGTGCAGGATGGCTACTGCTTCGTCGTCAACGCCGAGATGCTGGAGGGCGCGAAGAAGAACGTCGCGATGCAGAAAGGTCTCGGCATCGTCAACGAGTGGTCCGAGGGCCCGGGCTTTCCGCAGCATCTGCCCGAACTCAATCCAGACGGCGTCGCGGGTATCGTCTATGAGCCGCACGGCGGCTACGCCGATCCAGTGCAGGCGACGGAGGCTTATGTCCATGGCTTCCAGAAGGCGGGCGGCGAATTCCGCGCGCGCACGTCGGCGCGCGGGCTGTTGCGCAAGGGGGCGGCTATCACCGGCGTCGAACTGGACTCGGGCGAGGTGTCGGCGAAGCACGTCGTGAACGCCGCAGGTCCCTGGGCGGCGCCGCTGGCGGCGAGCGCCGGGCTCGACCTGCCCATGCGCTCCGTGCGCGAGCAGGACACGGTGTGGCAGGTCCCGGCGGGGCGTGCGGTGCCGAAGTCGTCCGTCTCGATGGGCGTCGATGCCTGCTACTACCGGCCGCTCGGGCAGGGGCGTTTCATCATCGGGCGCGGCTTCCCGAAGGAGTACTTCGACGTCGACCCCTATAATTACCGCACGACCGCGGACCAGGACTTCATCACGGACGTGCAGACGCGCGTCGAGCGGCGCTTCCCGGCGTTCGCCGGCATGAAGCTGCTGGAGGCCTATGCGGCGCTCTATGACGTGACGCCGGACTGGTATCCGATCGTTGGGCCGCGCACCGGCCTCGCGGGCTACGCGGATTTTTCGGGCGGTTCAGGGCATGGCTTCAAAATTGCACCGGCCGTCGGGCGTGAGCTGGCGGAGTGGCTGCTGACCGGGAAGGTCGCTGAGGATTTCCGCCAGTTCAGCCACGACCGGATCGGACAGGGGAAGCTGTTCGTGCAATCGTTTGGCGGAAATAGAGGATAGAGTTTCTTCCGCTCGTCCCCGCGAAAGCGGGGACCCAGTGCTTTGCCAAAGAACTGGATGCCCGCTTTCGCGGGCATGAGCGGACACTGGGAGACTTGATGGCGTTGCTCGAAGTCAGAGGTCTGCGGCGGCGGTTCGGGGGCGTGACGGCTCTCGACGGCGCGGATCTGTCCGTCGAGCCGGGCCGTATCACTGGCCTCATCGGGCCGAACGGTGCGGGCAAGACCACGCTGTTCAATACGGTGACGGGCGCGCTGAAGCCGAACGAGGGTGCCGTCACGTTCGACGGACACGACGTGACCGGATGGCGGCCGGACAAGCTCGCCGATGTCGGGCTCTCGCGCACGTTCCAGATCGCGCGCGGGCTCGCGCAGCTCACCGTGATCGAGAACCTGATGCTGTACGGCAAGCACCAGCCCGGCGAGACGATCACGGCCGCCGTGCTGCGCCCGCAGGCGGCGACGACGCGCGAGGAGGAGCTTCGGGTGCGTGCCATCGAGGTGGCGCGCGAACTCAACCTGCTGCACGTCGGCGACAATCGCGCGATCGACCTGTCGGGCGGTCAGAAGAAGCTGCTCGAGCTTGGGCGTGCTCTCATGGCTGAGCCGAAGCTGATCATGCTCGACGAGCCCGCCGCCGGCATCAATCCGACACTGGCGAAGAAGCTCGGTGAGCACATCCTCGCGCTGAAGGACCGCGGCATCACGTTCCTCATCATCGAGCACAACATGGGGCTGGTGGCGGCGCTGTGCGATCATGTCGTGGTGCTGGTGCAGGGCAAGCGGTTTACCGAAGGCAAGTTCGCGGACCTGCGTGCCGACGCGCGCGTGCAGGAAGCCTACATGGGGCATCGCGCATGACGATGCTCACCGTCGCCAATGTGATCGCCGGATACGGCGCTCATGACGAGGTGCTCAAGGGCGTCGGCATGACGGTCGCCGAGAAGGAAATGGTGGTGCTGATCGGCCCGAACGGGGCGGGCAAGTCGACTCTGCTGAAATCGATCGCGGGCTTCCTTGCTCCGCGCGAAGGCGCGATCACTTATCAAGGCAGGCCGATCGGCGGGCTCAAGCCGCGCCAGATCACCGGGCAGGGCATCGCGTTTGTGCCGCAGGAGGCGAACGTATTTCCTTCGCTCTCCATCGAGGCCAATCTCGAAATCGGCGGCTACGTGGACCGCAAGGCCACGAAGGAGCGCATTCAGGCGGCCTTTGCACGCTTTCCGATCCTTGCCGAACGGCGGCGTCAGGAGGCGCGCACTCTCTCCGGCGGGCAACGGCAAATACTCGCTGTCGCGATGGCGCTGATGGCAGCGCCGCGCCTCATGCTGCTGGACGAGCCCTCGGCGGGACTTTCGCCCGCGGCGAGCCAGGAATTGTTCGCGCTGATCAAGGGCCTACAGCGCGAAGGCATCACGATCATCATGGTTGAGCAGAACGCGCTCGACGCATTGGAAATTGCGGACCGCGGGTACTTGCTGGTCGATGGGCAAAATGCCCGCGATGGCGAAGCGCGCGCTCTCGCCTCGGATGCGGAGGTGCGTCAAGCGTTTCTCGGAGGCTGATCGCTGCTATCATCGTTTCAATTCACCAGTACGGAGGGGTCGATAATGTCTGGGAATAAGAAGTCGCTCATCACGCGCCGCACGGCGCTGCTGACCGGTGCCGCGGCGGTCGCGGCACCATTCGTCATCACCACACCGGGTTTCGGCCAGACCGGCCCGATCAAGATCGCTGGTCTCGTGTCACTCACCGGCTCCGGCTCGCCGTTCGGGCCGAACAGCCGCATCGCACATCAGGCGGTGGTCGATCAGGTGAACGCCGCGGGCGGCCTGCTCGGCCGCAAGCTCGAATATCTCGCCGAGGATGACCAGACCAACGCCGAGGCCGGCGTGCGCGGCGCGCGCAAGCTGATCGACGTCGACAAGGTGCAGGCGATCATGAGCGTGTGGGCCTCGGCCGTCGGCAGCGCCGTTCTTCCGCTGTGCTGGGAAAACAAGGTCATGCTGCTTGGCATCTCGGCGGCTGACTCGATCGCCGATCTGCCGCATCAGGGCTATTTCGTGCGCACGCAGCCGCACACGGTGCTGCAGGGCGGCCAGTTTGCCAACTTCATCCTGTCGCAGAAAGCCAAGAGCGCCTACCTGATCATGCCGCAGACGCCGTTCACCGAGACGGTGTTCAAGACGATCAAGGAGCAGGTCGAGCCGAAGGGCGTGAAGGTCACGACCGCCATCATCGACAACAAGAAGACGTCGTTCCGCTCCGAGATCGACGAGATGACGCGCGCCAACCCGGACGTCTTCATGATGGGCGGATACCTCGCCGAGAACATCGTGATGGCGAAGGACCTGTTCCGTGCGAATTTCAAGGGCAAGGTCATGGGCTTTGCCTATGGCATCACGCCAGCCTTCATCGACGGCGCCGGCAAGGAAGCTGCCGAAGGAATTTACTCGGTCGCAGACCCGTCGCCCGCATTCGACTCGAGCGCGTACCAGAAGGTCAAGGCACTCGTGAAGCGCGACGCGCTCGATACCTTCATGTGTCAGGCCTACGACCACGCCAATTTGGCGATCCTCGCGATGGCCAAGGGCAAGGATGCGACCGGCACCGGCATCAAGGACAACATCCGCAAGATCTCGAACAACACCGCCGGCACCGTGGTGGACAACGCGCTCGATGGCCTCAAGCTGATCGCCGAAGGCAAGGAGATCAAATACTCCGGCGCATCGGGCCCTTGCCGCTTCGCCGACAACGGCAACATCATCGAGGTCGCATTCCGCACCGCTCAGGTGAAGGATGGCAAGATCGTGCAGGTGAAGGCGTAAGGTGGCGTCTCTTTCCGTCATGCGCGGGCTTGACCCGCGCATCCATCTTCCTTCGCGAAGAGGATGGATTGCCGGGTCAAGCCCGGCAATGACGATGGAGAGTCCCACGCTCCCTGGCGCAGGCCGGCACCGTGTTTGAAAAAGTCCTCCAACTCATCCTCAACGGCCTGATGGCGGGCGCCGTGCTTGCGGTGCCCGCCATCGGTCTGACGATGGTCTATGCGGTGCTGCGGTTCGTGAATTTCTCGATCGCCTCGCACATGGCGGTCGGAGCGTTCGCCGGTTACGTACTCAACGTCTGGCTCGGCATTCCGGCATGGTTCGCAATTTTCGGGGCCTTCATCGGCGCCGCCATGGTCGGCGTCGCAACCGATCATGTGGCGCTGCGCCCGTTGCGCGGCAACACCGCGCTGACGCTCGCGATCGCGTCGATTGCCGTGAACATCATGATCGAGAGCACGATCCGATTCTTCTTCGGCGGCAGCCCGCGCGACTACGCGATCCCGCTGCGGCGGGACTGGGTCATCGGAGATTTCAAGATCGGGCCGCAGCAATTCGAGAACGTGATTATTGCGGTGATCGCGATGGCGCTGCTGTTCCTGTTCCTGCGCCTCACCATCACCGGCAAGGCAATGCGCGCGGTCGCCGACAATCCGATGCTTGCCGACTCCAAGGGTATCGACCCGGACCGCATGGCGCGGCTCGCCATCGCGATCGGGATGGGACTCGCCGGCGTCGGCGGCATGTTGGTTGGGCTCGATACATCGATCGATCCGCTGGTTGGCTTCCGTGCGATTCTCTCGGTGTTCGCGGCGGCCGTGGTTGGTGGGCTGGGGAGCATTCCGGGTGCGGTCGTTGGCGGGCTGTTCATCGGGCTCGCCGAGGAATTGTCGTTGCTCGCGCTCCCTGCGACCTACAAGGCTGTGGTCGGGTTCGTGGCGATCCTGCTGATCCTCACGCTGCGGCCGGGCGGGATACTGGGGCAGCGCGCAACATGACGAATTACCTGATCGCGATGGCGACGTTCGGCGCGATCTACGCCGTGCTGGCGCTCGGCCTCAACGTGATGTGGGGCATGGCCGGGATGGTCAATCTCGGCATCGTCGGGTTCTACGGCTTTGGCGCCTACATTTCGGCGCTGCTCACAGTGAAGGGCCACACGCCGATCGCGCTCGGGTTCCTCGCCGCGATGCTCGGCACCGCCGCCATGTCGGCGCTGGTGACGCTCGGCATCATGCGGCTGCGCGACGATTACCTTGCGATTGTCACGCTGGGATTTGCCGAGGCGGTGCGCATCATCGCCGAGAATGAGATCTGGCTGACGAAAGGCACGGACGGCATCTCCGGCATTCCGCAGCCGCTCAAGTCGACGCTCGGCTCGGACTTCAATCTCGCGTATCTGGTCTTCTGCCTCGTCGTGCTCGCCATCGTGCTGTTCGTGCTGGAGCGCGTTCGATCTTCGCCCTTCGGGCGCGTGCTGCGAGCGATCCGCGAGGACGCGCAGGTTGCGGCTTTCGCCGGCAAGGACGTGCTGAAGTTCAAGGTGAAGGCGTTCGCGCTTGGCGGCGCAGTGGCCGGGCTCGCGGGCGCGATGTACGCGCACTATTCGAGCTACATCGTGCCAGAAATCTACGTGCCGCTGCTCACAATCTACATCTTCCTCGCGCTCACGGCGGGCGGCATCGGCAACAACTGGGGCGCGGTCGTCGGTGCGTTCGTGGTGGTGTTCTTCCTGGAGTCGACGCGTTTCCTCGTCGGCGTCATCCCGTGGCTCACCGCCGAGCAACTTGCGGCGATGCGTGAGTTCCTCGTGGGCCTCGGGTTGCTGCTGGTCCTGTTCTTCCGCCCGCGCGGACTTCTGCCCGAGCCGCGTCCGCAACTCGCCGGTCGAGCCGTGTCGTCCAGCTAGTGTTGCGGTGATCGCACGACGATCGTCGCCCTTTTTGCTGAAGTAGAAGATAGTTTATTTAGACGGGTAAATGAATATAGATATTTACTTCAGATAGAAAATTCGAACATGAAGCCTGATCATCTGGTCGCTTCCCTAGAGTAAGATTAGCATCCCCTGAAATGACCGGGGGGTGTTGGCTCATGGGAACGGTTCGCCCTGATGCCTTCGAGGGTGTCGTCAACGGATTTCTGGAAGCCGCCGCAGTCCCTTCGCTGTGGCCAGACGCATTGCATGCGCTTGCACTGGCTTGCGGAGCCGAAGGTGTTGCCGCGCATTCTGCGGATGGCGTGCGCACGCTCGGTTCGGTCTTTTCCATCGGGACGGCGAGCATGGCGAGTGAGTTTGCCGTGCGTTGGCGCGCCCCCGAACTGAACTCGCACCGCTCGCGGGGCCTTGCGCTGCTTGAGCGCGGCTGGCGAGGAGTGGTCACCGAGGATGACATCTTCACGCCCGAGGAACGCGCGCGCGATCCATTTCATCAAGACTTCATCGTGCGTAATGGATTCTCGTCATTCGCCGGAGTCGTATTGGCGAAGTCACCCGGCGTGATGTTCTTGGCGTCCATCCATCGTCGGCCAAAGCAAGGGCAATACGAGCGCGGTGAGATTGAGGCCATCAACAAGCTTGCGGGCCACCTCCAGGTGGCGTGCAAGGCAGCGATGCGCATCGGCATGTCGGCGACGCGCCGCTTAACCGATGCGCTGGTCGCATCCGGACAGGCGGTTGCCCTCATTGGACCTGACGGACGTATTGTACACGCGAGTGGACCGTTCGAGCGGTTGCTCCGCGACGGCGTGCACGTGCAGGCAGGCCGGTTCGGATGCTACCATCCGGACGCTGACCGAGCGGTTGCAGCGGCGATTGATCGTGCGGTGGCGTTTGATGGTGCCCTGCGAGAGCCGTTGGCCTCCGTCATACTTCCGCGGCGGAACGGACTGCGCCCGCTGATCGCCGAGGTGGTGCCTGTTAGAGGGTCCGCTCGGGATATCCTTAATGTTGTGTCTGCGATTGCGATCCTCACTGATCTAGAGTCCGTGAAGGGCGGTCCAGTCGAAACAGCGCTTCAGCAAGCCTTCGATCTGACTCCGGCTGAGGCACGGCTCGCTGCCAAACTCGCAGCCGGTGAAGCGTTGCCGCAGATCGCCAAGGTGGACCGAACCGCGAGGGAAACGCTCCGAACACGGCTCAAGTCGGTGTTCGACAAAACTGGCACCAGCCGCCAGACCGAACTCGCGCTTCTTGTGACGAAGTTCACACGCATTCGTCCTTAGATAGCAGCAATACTCCGCGCGATTTCAGATCGCATTTAACCAACTCCCCAGTATTCGGGGCCTTTGCCAACGATGATGACTGTCAAGACCCGATCGGGTGGAGCTATTGCCCCTAGGGCAGGTCTTAGTACGCGGTGAACGATCAAAGACTCGGCAACCGCCGATCCGCAGGGGGACTGGACCATGGCCATTATCTTCGGTTCCAACGGCAGCGACACGATCAACGGAACGAGTCAGAACGACATCATCATCGCGGGCAACGGCAAAGATACGATCAACGCGGGTGCCGGCGATGACATTGTCACGGGCGGCAATAACAACGACACGATCAATGCCGGGACCGGAGACGACATTGTCGACGGTGGCAACGGCGACGACACGATCAATGGCGGCGCCGGCTCCGACATTCTCGCCGGCGGCAACGGCAACGACACGGTCGATGGTGGCTCCGGATCAGACATCGTCCTCGGTGGCAACGGCAACGACATCCTGATCTATCGCGCATCCGAGAACGTCAACGCGTGCGATATCTACGATGGCGGCTCCGGAAAGGACACGTTGCGCCTGATCGTCACGCAGGCGCTTGCGAGCAACGCTGCATTCCAGGCCGAGGTCGCAGCGTTTCGTGCAAAGCTCACGAAGGGCAGCA
>VFQQ010005024.1_pt1 | contig 11239 bp, 8 predicted proteins | sample 3512341 | NCBI WGS metagenome assembly VFQQ01 (sample SAMN10412373, study PRJNA504923) | tailings metagenome | isolation source: Relicate 2 Philex TSF1 revegetated site | place: Philippines: Tuba, Benguet | collected 2017-08-29
ATCTCGGCGGCCATGCCGTGGCGCGCGAACACGGCCTGCAGGAAGCCCGAGGGCACCACCAGCCGGCTGCAGCGCCGCAGCGCCCAGCCCACGATGCCGGCGCTGCGCGCCAGGAAGGCCTCGGCCTCGCCACCGCGGTAGTTCACGACCACCGGCCTGCCGCGCAGGCGCGCCACGCCGATGGCCGGCAGCGCAAACAGGTGCCAGGACCATCCGGAGTTGGCCATCAGGTGCACCAGCTCGTTGCGCCCCGCGCCACGCCACAGCGCGGCGATGTAGGGCAGCAGCCGGAACAGCGCGCGCAGGACCGGTACGCGGCCAGCCCAGGCGGGGCGGTAGGGTGCGTTGGTGGCCAGGGTCTCCACCTGGGCGCCCTGCCCACGCAGCAGTTCACCCAGCTGGCGCGTCTGGTTGGCCATGCCGCCAGAAGGTGGTGGCACTGGCCCCACCAGCAGGATGCGCAAGCCCGCGATCGGCATGGTTCGGCTTCTCAAGCCGCCTGCGGCTGGGCCAGCGGCTCGTACACGGCGCGGTAGCGCGAGACCGAACGGGCCCAGTTGCGTTCGCCTTCCACAAAGCCGCGGCCAGCCGCACGCAGGGCTGGCCAGTCCGCGCGCCGTTCGAGCAGCGAAGCGATGCCGTCGGCCAGCGCTGCCGTGCTGCCAGCCTCGAACAGCCAACCCGTACGGCCGTGTTCGATGAGCTCGCGGTGCCCGCCCACGTTGCTGGCCACCAGCACGCGGCCCTGCGCCATGGCCTCCAGCGGCTTGAGCGGCGTGACGAGTTCGGTCAGGCGCATGCTGTGGCGGGGGTAGGCGAGCACGTCGACGAGGTCGTAGTAGCGCTGCACCTCGGTGTGGGGCACGCGGCCGGTGAACACCACCTTGTCGGCCACGCCCAGCGCGGCGGCCTGGGCCTTCAGCGCTGCGTCCTGCGGCCCGCCGCCGACGAGCAGCACGCGCACCTCGGGCCGGCGGCGCAGCAGCTCGGGTAACGCGGCCAGCAGCAGGTCCAAGCCCTCGTAGGCGTAGAAGGAGCCGATGAAGCCGACCACCGATGCGCCCGTGACGCCGAGCCGGGCCTTGAGCGCCTCGTCGGGCTGGCCGCCGGGATCGAAGGCTTCGATGTCGACGGCATTGGGGATCACCGTCACGCGGTCGGCGGCGATGCCCCGCGCCACGATGTCGGCGCGCAGGCCCTCGCAGATGGTGAACACGTGGTTGGCCTGGCGCAGCGCGTGGGTTTCCAGCCGGCGCGTGAGGCGGTAGCGCATGCTGCCTTCGTGCGTGGTGCCGTGGTCCACGGCAGCGTCTTCCCAGAACGCACGCACCTCGTACACCACGGGGATGCCGAGCTGCCGGCCCACGCGCAGCGCCGGCATGGCGTTGAGCACCGGCGAGTGCGCGTGGATGACGTGCGGCTTCACCTGGCGCGCCACCTCCAGCAGGCGGCGCCCGGTGGCCTTCATCAGCGCCACCTCGGCCAGGCCGGGCAGGTTCAGGGCCGACGCTGGCGGTGGCGGCGTGCGGAAGAACTCCAGGCCATCCACGGTTTCCTGCGGCCCCGAAGGCGCGGTGTGCTTGGGGCTGGTGAGGTGGAAGGTCTGCCAGCCCAGCTTGCGCTGTTCGCGCAGGATCGCCGCGGTGCGGAAGGTGTAGCCGCTGTGCAGCGGGATCGAGTGATCCAGCACATGGAGCACACGCAGCGTCATGCGACGGCGGCCTCCACCTGCGGCGCGCCGGTGGTGGCGCCGTCCACCACGTTGCGCAGGAAGGCCTCGAACATCAGCAGCGTCCACAGCGGCGCGCTGTGGTCGGCGCGGCCGCTCTGGTGGTTGTCCACCAGCTGCTGCAGCGTGCCGCGCTCGAACCAGCCGGTGTCGGCCAGGCGCTCGCCCAGCACGGCGTCACGCACGCGCTGCTTGAGCGGGCCACGGAACCAGCGTGCCAGCGGCACGGCAAAGCCCATCTTCGGCCGGTACAGCACCTCGTTGGGCAGGCGCGGCTCCATGGCCTTCTTGAGCAGGAACTTGCCTTCGTTGCCCTGGATCTTCAGCGATGGCGGCAGCGTGGCCAGCCATTCCACCAGCGGGTGGTCCATCAGCGGCTCGCGCACTTCCAGCGAATGCGCCATCGAGGCACGGTCGACCTTGGTGTTGATGTCGCCCACGAGGTAGGTCTTCAGGTCGAGGTACTGGATCAGCGACAGCGCGTCGTCGGTGCCGGCGCGCGCCGCGTGGTGCTCGAACACCTGCTGCGCGTTGTAGCCGCCCAGTTGGCGCTTGAGCGCGGCGCTGAACAGCTGCTCACGCGCAGCACCGCGCACGATGCTCACGCTGTGGAAGTAGGCCTCCACCGAGCTGCGCGCCATGCCCTGGAAGGTGGTCTTGGCGCGGAACACGCGTGGCGCCCAGTCGGCCTTGGGGTACACACGCCCCAGCAGCCCGAACACCGGCTGGCGGATGCCGGCGGGCAGCGCCGCGCGCAGCTTCTCTTCCATCAGGTGCATGCGGTAGCGGCGGTAGCCGCCGAAGCTCTCGTCGCCGCCGTCGCCGCTGAGCGCCACGGTGACATGCTTGCGCGCGAGCTGGCTCACGCGGTAGGTGGGGATGGCGCTGCTGTCGGCGTAGGGCTCGTCGTACAGCAGCGCGAGCGTGTCGACGAGGCCGTAGTCGTCGCTCATCACCGTTTCCACGCGGTGGTTCGTGCGGTAGCGCGTGGCCACCATCTGCGCGAACTCGCTCTCGTTGAACTGCGGGTCGTCGAAAGCGATCGAGCAGGTGTTGACGGGGCCTTCGGAAAGCCCGGCCATGGCCTGCACCACGGCGCTGGAATCGACGCCACCCGAGAGGAAGGCGCCCAGCGGCACCTCGGCGATCATGCGCAGCCGCACGCTCTCCTCCAGCCGCGCCTGCAGCTCGGCGCAGGCATCGGCGGCGCTGATGGGGTTGTTCAGCGTGAAGCGAACGTCCCAGTACTCGCGCGGCTGGCCCACCGGCTGGCCGCGGCGGATGAGCAGGCTGTGGCCGGGTGGCAGCTTCTTCGCCTGCTTGAAGATCGTGCGCGGCTCGGCCACGTAGCCGAGCGCAAAGTACTCCTCGATGGCCGGCAGGTCGATCTCGCGCTTGAGCGCGCCGCCGGGGCCGTTGTAGGCCAGCAGCGACTTCAGCTCGCTGCCGAACAGCAGCGTGCCGTCGTCGAGCACGCCGTAGAACATGGGCTTCACGCCCAGCCGGTCGCGCGCCATGAACAGGGCCTGGCGGTTGCGGTCCCAGATCGCGAAGGCGAACATGCCGCGCAGCCGCAGCACGCAGTCTTCACCCCACTGCTCCCAGGCGTGCACGATGCACTCGGTGTCACTCTTGGTGTGGAAGACGTGGCCCAGCGCCTGCAGCTCGGGGATCAGCTGCTGGTAGTTGTAGATCTCGCCGTTGAAGACGATGGCCACGGTGCCGTCTTCGTTGAAGAGCGGCTGCTGGCCGGTGGCGATGTCGATGATGCTCAGGCGCCGGTGGCCGAAGCCGAGCCCGGGCTCGAGGTGCAGGCTGCCTTCGTCGGGGCCGCGGTGCTGCTGCGAATCGTTCATGCGCTGCAGCGCGGCGCGGTCGATGCCACGGCTGCCGCGGGTGTCGAAGATACCGGTGATTCCGCACATGACCTGTTCACTCCCCGGACCGCCGCCGCAGCACCTGTTCGTACACGCCTTCGTAGGCCGCCACCATGGCCGGCAGGCTGAACTGCCGTTCCACACGTTCGCGGCCCGCCTGGCCATAGCGGGCCGCCAGGGCCGGGTCGGAGGCCAGCGCCAGCAGCGCAGCTTCGATGGCCGCCGCGTCACTGGCCGGCACCAGCAGCCCCGTGCCGCCTTGCACGACCAGTTCGGCGCTGGCGCCCACCTGCGTCGCGATCACGGGCAGGCCCGTGGCCATCGCCTCCAGGATCGTATTCGAGATGCCTTCGGCCAGCGATGGCAGCACGAAACAATCGAGGCCCCGCATGACATCCGGCACGTCGGATCTTTCCCCTGCGAACCAGGCCAGCGGGGCCATGCCGGCAGCGGCCAGCAACGCCTCGCACTCGGCGCGCAAGGGGCCGCCGCCGACGAGCACCAGGCGCAAGCGCTCGCGCAGCGCCGGCGCACGCTGCAGCGCGCCGATGAAACCCTGCACGAGCAGGGGCTGCGCCTTCACCGCCTGCATGCGCCCCACGGTGCCCACCAGCCAGAGGCCCTGTTCGTTGAACGGGCAGCCGGCGATCGGCGCGCGCGTGGGGGCGGGTGAAAAGCGGGCGGTGTCGACGCCGTTGTAGATGGTGTGCACCCTCGGCGCCGGCATGCCGACACGGTCACGCACGTAGCCGCTCAGCTCCTGGCCGAGTGCGATGGTGTGCTGCACGAAGGGCCGGTACAGGCGCCGCGCCAGCACATGGCGGCGGCTGGTGCCGTGCAGGTCGTCCACGTCGCGCCCATGCTCGCCATGCACGCGGCCCGGCACGCCAGCCAGCCAGGCTGGCAGCTGGAACTCCAGCGCCGCGAGGTTGCGCGTGTGCACGATGGCGGGCCGCAGCTGCCAGAACAGGCGCACGGCCTGCGGCAGCCGCCACAGGCCGTGGCCGGGTGGCTTGTGCAGCGCGTGGCAGGCCACGTCGGCGCGGCGGATGCGGCGCGCGAAGCCGGGATCGACGTCGGTCACCGACACGACGGCATGCCGCCAGCGCTGCTCCGGCAGGTGGTTGATCAGGTTGACCACACCGTTCTCGAGCCCGCCCACCGCAAAGCGGTAGACCACGTGCACCACCAGCGGCCGCGGGTCGGCCGCGGCCGAAGCCATGCTCAGAGGCGCCAGACGCGGTAACCCGCAGCCTTCAGGGCCGCTTCGTCGAACGCGGCCTTCACGTCGATGAAGGCGCCGCCCTTGACGAGCTTCTTGGCGATGTCCTCCAGGCCCAGCGCCGCGTACTCGCGGTGCGACACGGCGGCCACGATCGCATCCGCGCGCGGCAGTTCGTCCCAGGGTGTGAGCGCCACGCCGTACTCGTGCATGGCCTCCTCGCTGGTGGCCTGCGGGTCGGTCACGTGCACGTCCACGCCGTAGCTCTTGAGCTCGCGGATGATGTCGATGACCTTGCTGTTGCGCAGATCACCGCAGTTCTCCTTGAACGTGAGGCCCAGCACGTTCACGCGTGCGCCCTTGATGTAGCTGCCGCTGGCGATCATGTGCTTGATCGTCTGCTCGGCGATGAACTTGCCCATGCCGTCGTTGATGCGGCGGCCGGCCAGGATCACCTGCGGGTGGTAGCCCAGCATGTCGGCCTTGTGCGTGAGGTAGTACGGGTCGACGCCGATGCAGTGGCCACCCACCAGGCCCGGCTTGAACTTGAGGAAGTTCCACTTCGTGCCGGCGGCCTCCAGCACCTCGGAGGTGTCGATGCCGATCTTGTCGAAGATGATGGCCAGCTCGTTCATCAGCGCGATGTTCAGGTCGCGCTGCGTGTTCTCGATCACCTTGGCCGCTTCGGCGGCCTTGATGGAGCTGGCGCGGTGCACGCCGGGAACGATGATCTTCTCGTAGAGCTTGGCGACCTTGTCGAGCGTCGCGGGCGAATCACCGCTGACGATCTTGAGGATCTTGGTCAGCGTGTGTTCCTTGTCGCCCGGGTTGATGCGCTCGGGGCTGTAGCCGACGAAGAAGTCTTCTCTCCACTTCAGGCCCGATTCCTTCTCCAGCACCGGGATGCAGACCTCCTCGGTGGCGCCGGGGTAGACCGTGCTCTCATAGACCACGGTCACGCCCTTCTTCATGTGACGGCCCACGCTGGTGCTGCTGCCGATGAGCGGGCGGAAATCGGGGATGTGCGCGTCGTCCACCGGCGTGGGCACGGCGACGATGATCATGTCGGCCTCGGCCAGCATGGCCGGGTCGCTGGTGTAGACGGCGTGTTTGGCCTCGGCCATCTGCGCGTCTTCCAGCTCACGCGAGGGGTCGGTGCCGCGCTTGCAGGCGTCGACCTTGTGCTGCGCGATGTCGAAGCCGATGGTGCGCATGTGCTTGCCGAACTCGACGACGAGCGGGAGGCCGACGTAGCCGAGGCCGATGACTGCGAGGGTGTTCATGATGTGCTCGGGCAGTTTGAAGGGATGAAGGGGTTCAGCCGCGGCTCGCGCTTCAGCGCGCGGCCTTGTAGGCGCGCACCTGGCTCAGCAGCGGGGGCAGTTGCTGTTCGATGAAGCGCCCGAGGAGGGCCGATGTGGCCGCGGCGTCGTTGCCGGCGGTATAGATGGTGATGAGCGCGCCGTCGTCGCCGCGGCCCAGCAGGCGCCCGGCCAGCGAGTACAGCGCCGCGCGCGCGTCGCTGGCGGTGAGGCGGTCGTCGACCCAGTAGATCTGCCGCACGTCCAGGCGCTGGGTGTTCGTGCCGACGGTGCCGACATGGCCTTCCACCAGCTCTGCACTGCGCCAAGGTTGGGCCTGGCCACCGGCCGGGTGCATGGCGATGCCGGAGGATATGCGGCGCCAGCGTTTGTCCTCGGAGCCGACGAGGTAGTTCTGCGACGACACCAGCTTGCGCCCGTAGCCCTGATGGCGGTAGTAGCCCACGTGCACGGTGACCACGCGCCCTTCGAACTGGTAGCTGCGCAGCGCCGTGCTGCTGGGGTTGAGGAACACCGGCTCGAAGCCCGCCTGCGTGTCCGCGGCCGGCGCGCCGGGCAGGTCGGCCAGCGCCAGCGGCGCGCTGGCGGCCTGCCGGCCCTGGCGCTCGAAGTGCGCAAGGACGAGGTGCGGCACCAGCAGCACGGCCAGGGCCAGCACGAGCGTCATGCCCAGGCGCATCGCGCCACCACCCGGGGCCGCGCTGCCGGCGGCACCCGCGGCCGCAACCGGCGCCGGCGCTTCGGACCAGCGTGCGCCGATCAGGAACATCACGCCGATGACGACGCCGAAGAACACCCAGCCGTAGATCAGGTGGTCCACACCGACCGCCAGCTTGTTGCCCGAAAAGTGGCCGAGCATCACGATCATGTAGGCGCGCAGCCAATTGGCCACCAGCGGCACCAGCAAGGACACGCCGACGAAGATCAGGCGCCGCCGCAGCGAGCGGTAGTTGAGGTACGCGAACAGCGTGCCGACCATGAAGCTGGCGATCAGGTAGCGGATGCCGCTGCAGGCCTCCACCACCGACCAGCTGCCGCTGGGAATGACGAAGTTCAGCCCCTCGCGGTACACCGGGATGCCCGTGAGGCGGATGGCCAGCACGGTGAAGTCCGCGGTCCACTCCATGAACTGGGGCATCAGGAACTCGCCCACCGGGACCATGAAGAACAGGAACAGCAGCGGGAAGGCGAGCACGCGGGCCACGGCCAAACCCAGCACCGCCGGCACGGTGAGCACCAAGAGGGCCGTGACGGCGAACTGCGCCGCCGCGTTGACGCCCGCCATGTCACCCAGCAGCCACAGGAAGGCGAAGGCCGCCAGCCCGAGCAGCAGCCAGGGCTGTGGCTGCGGCGTCAGCCCGGCCAGGCGAGCGCGGCTGCGCCAGGCGAGCCAAAGGCTGATCGGTGGCACGAGGAAACAGTGGGCGAAGGTCTCGGACCGTTCCCAGATGGTGACCATCGCGACCAGCGTGTCGCGGTAGAGGAGAAGCAGGGCCAGCAGCACGAGCGCCAGCGCGGCCAGCGGCCACCTCCAGCGCGAGGCGGGCAAAGGGGGCGCTGAACCGAGAACGGCGCTCAAGACAGGGCCTCCTTGGCAAGGTGTGCAGAGAGGGGCTCGGCCTGCAGCGGCGCCCCGGACGTGGCCTGCTGCAGGTGCAGGTCGAGCTGGCGCAGGTGGGCCTGCCACGTGAAGTCGGCCAGCACACGTTCGCGGCCGGCGGCGCCCACCGCCCGTGCGCGCTCGGGGTCGGCCAGCAGGCTGTGCACGGCAGCCACGTGGTCGGCCACCTCGTGGGCAGCCAGCAGGTCGTGGCCCGGCCTGGCCTGCAGGGCCTGCGCGCAGCTTTGGGCGGCCACCACGGGCCGCCCCATCGCCATGGCCTCGAGCACCTTGTTCTGGATGCCCCGCGCCAGCCGCAGCGGCGCCACCACCACGGCGGCATGCTGCAGGTAGGGCCGCACGTCGGGCACGGTGCCCGTGACGACCACCTGCGCGCTGGCCAGCGCCTGCACGGCCGGTGTCGGGCTGCGGCCGACGATGTGGAAGCGCAGCCGCGGGTGCGCCTCCAGCAGGCGCGGCAGGGCTTCGCGGGCAAACCAGGTCACGGCATCGACGTTGGGCCAGTAGTCCATGGCGCCGGTGAACACCAGGGCCTGCTCGCCGGGACCAAAGGGCGAGGCACGGTCGGCGGCCGGCGCGAAGAAGGCGGCGTCGACACCGTTGTTCATGCCCGATACGCGCTCGGCACTTTCAGGAGCGAGGCTGCGGAACAGCTCGGCCTCCTTCTCGGTGGCCAGGAAGGTGTGGCGCGCTGCGGCGGCCGCTCGGCGCTCCCAGGCCAGCAGCGTGCGCCCTTCGCGCCGGTACAGCCACGACAGCGGCCAGCGGTGGCGCGGCGCGTACTCGTCCCACTTGGCCGAGTCGACGTCCACCAGGTCCAGCAGCACCTTGGCGCGTGGCATGCCGCGGGTGTACTGCGCCATGCACGAGGAGAACACCAGCGCGGCGTCAACGCTGGCGGCCTTGCCGCGGACCCAGGCGGCCAGCCCGGCGTGGCGGTAGTAGGGCAGCGTCAGCGGCTGGCCTTCCAGCAGCCCGCGCAGGCTCGCCACGCGCGTGCGGCGCGGGTTCAGCGGGATCGCCTGCACGCTGGCACAGAGCGCACGCAGCGCCGGCAGGTGGGCTTCGTCGGCGGGATCGTCGACGAAGGTGCCCAGGTGCACGCGGTGGCGCTGCACCAGGTGCTGCAGCAGGTGGTACGAGCGCACCTTGTCGCCCTTGTCCGGCGGGTACGGGATGCGGTGCACCAGGTACAGGATGTCGGCCATGTGCTGCCTCAACCCAGGTTGCGCACCACGAACGGCCCCAGCCAGTTCGCAAAGCCCAGCGGCAGCTTGCGCCAGGTCTTGATCATCAGCGCGTACTTCGGGTTGGCCGGGTTGTTCTGCGGCACGCTGTCGCGCTTGTACAGGCGGTACTCGTAGTGCAGCGGCTGCGGTTCGAAGCCCCAGTTCTTCTTGAAGGCGTAGGGGCCGGTGCCCTGCTTGCTGCGGCCGTAGTCGAAGAGCTTGATCCCACGCGCGCAGGCACGGCGCATCAGCTCCCAGTACTTGAAGTCGTTGGCGGCCAGGTCGCGCGCGGCTTCGTCGTCACCGGCGTAGTAAGGAAGCACCTCGTCGCGGAAGTAGAAGCTCATCACGGTGGAGAGCAGCTTGCCGTCGGGGCCGGTGACAGTGAGCACCTCGCAGTCGGGGCCGAACTCGCGCTGCAGTTCCTCGAAGTAGCGGCGGCCCAGGGCGGGCGTGCCGTGGCGGTGCACGTTGTCGCTGTAGAGCGCGAAGAATCGGCTGACGTCGGCGTCGATCTCGCTCTTCAGGCCGTTCTTGATGCCCTTCCTCACCATCGCGCGCTGCTTGCGCGGGATGGCGAGCATGTTGGCCTCCTCGTCGGGCAGGATGGCCTTGCGGAAGGTGACGTACAGGTCCTGCTCGGGCCAGTCTTCATGGCGGCGCTTCAGGTGGCGCAGTTCCAGGTGCTGCACGGCCAGCTTCCCGGCCAGCGCGCAGGCCTCGCGCTCCAGGGCGGCGGCGCTGGCTTCGTCGGCCGCGGCCACGCCGGCGTAGGCGGCAAAGGGCAGGCTCGCCAGGCTGTTGCCGAACAGCATGCTGTTCACGTGGGCCAGCGGCAGAACGCCGGTGATGCGGCCTTCGGTCTTGGCCAGCAGGTAGTGCGTGTCGTGCCTGAACACCTCGCGCAGGATGCGCTGCCAGCCGGCACGGTGGAAGAAGGTGGCCTCCGGGCAGGCGAGCACGAAGGCATCCCACGCGGCGGCTGCGCCGGCGTCCTGGGGCTTCAGGCGCTCGACCGTGACCTGCGACATCGCCTCAGGCGGGAACCGCTTCGCGCTGGGCGCGGGGCAGGAAGATCTGGTCCATGCGCCCCCAGCGGAAATCCGCCAGCAGGCTGGCCAGCCGCCCTTCCATGCGCGGGATGTTCACGTAGTGCCGGAAGCGCGTCTTGAGGTCGATGCCCTCGATGCGCGGCTGCCCGGTGTCGAGCTCCCAGGGGTGGAAGTAGAAGATCGCGCTTTCGCGGTCGACCTGGTTGATCTGCCGGATCATCCAGCGGCTCAGTCCGTAGGGCAGCAGCCGGAAGTAGCCGCCGCCGCTGGAAGGCAGGTTGCGCCCGCCCACGCGCAAGGTGGTCACGGGGATCTCGATCAGCCCACAGCCCAGCCGGTAGGCAAAGCGCGGCGAGTCTGGCATGCCATAGTGGTCATGCTTGATCGGGTAGATGCTGCTGCTGTACGCGTAGCCGGCGCGGGCCAGCGTGTCGAAGGCCCAGAGGTTGCCGGTGCCGATGGAAAAGCTCGGCGCGCGGTAGCCGATGACGGCCTGGCCGCCGATGTCTTCCAGCAGCTTCTTGGCGCGGCCCACGTCCTGCGCGAAGGCTTCGTGGCTGAGGTCGCTGGCGCGTTCGTGGCCGTAGCCGTGGCTGGCCAGTTCGTGGCCGCCTTCGACAATGCGGCGCACCAGCTGCGGGTAGCGCTCGGCGATCCAGCCGAGCGTGAAGAAGGTGGCCTTGACGCCACGTTCGTCCAGCATCTGCAGGATGCGGCCGACGTTGCGCTCGACGCGGCATTCACGCGCGTCCCATTCACTGCGGCGGATGTACGGCGCAAACGCCGAGACCTGGAAGTAGTCTTCCACGTCGATGGTCAGCGCGTTGGTGATGGCGGGGGCCAGCATAAGGCGCGAAGGATCAGGCAGCTCCGCGTTCCAGCCAAAGGAACAAATCGGCGGCGATGCGTTCCGCAGCATGCCCATCCCACAATTCAGGGACCCGGCCGCGCTTGCCGCGGCCGGCCAGGATGTCGGCCACGCCACTGCGGATGGCGGCCAGGTCACGGCCGACCATGGTGTTGGTGCCCTGCTCCACGGTGATGGGGCGCTCGGTGTTCTCGCGCAGCGTCAGGCAGGGTACGCCGAGCGCCGTGGTCTCTTCCTGCAGGCCGCCGGAGTCGGTGAGCACCATCGTGGCCCCGTTCATCAGGCCGATCATCTCCAGGTAGCCCTGCGGGGGCAGCAG
>VFQQ010005025.1_pt1 | contig 11236 bp, 15 predicted proteins | sample 3512341 | NCBI WGS metagenome assembly VFQQ01 (sample SAMN10412373, study PRJNA504923) | tailings metagenome | isolation source: Relicate 2 Philex TSF1 revegetated site | place: Philippines: Tuba, Benguet | collected 2017-08-29
CAGGCATCAACACACGCGCATGCCACGACGCTGTTATGCACAGAGTGGCTTGCACACTGCAGCGCCCGCATGCATGCATGGCGTTCTACATGTGTGACCTAATGACTGAATCGTGCATACCTCTACCGCTGTTGCCAACACCTGTATGTGCTCAGCTCTGACGCTGCGGCCTAGCAGATAACACGTGCGTGAGCCTTGTGTGCGCACCTCTATCGCTGTGGCCAGCACATCTGTGTCTAAGACGAGTGGATAGTCTGACACAAACAAGTCAACGTTCAGCCCTGGTAGCATCTCACGTAGGGTCCCTGACGCCGCCTCAACCGAATCAATGTCATCGTCTAACAGAAGTGTGAGACGGTTACCCACCATGCGGACAAGGTCAGCCTGCATGCAGCATGAGAAGTTGACACCGATGATGCCCATGTCATGCCAAGGGCTACATAACCAATTATCGACGCATGCCCGTGGCTTGCTAGCGTTGATCAAGGCAAATCCATGCAGTTTGGCCGTAATGCGGCAGTGCATGCTGATATGTACTTGGTAGAGCCTCTCGCGTACTTACAGATGGGAAGGCTATCTTCAGTCGCAGTAGTCTGTTGGCTATCTGCTCAGTGTGTGCGGCAGCTCGCGCGACTAGGTGCGGAGGCGCTCTGAGCAGCGTGGGGACCAGCCCTGGTAAGAGGTTTGCTAACTGGTTGAGGCGCCAGTCCATCTCTTCGTCTGACACGCCCATCTGCTGCGCTGCCACTCTCTGCACATACAGCGGTCCCCACACACAGCCATGCTCAACCGAGGTGCGGCGGCACCGAGGAGCCCGCACGACTGAGCAAAGAGCCAATGTGTCTGCGCTGAGCTGCGCGCCGCGTGGGCTGTCCTCGCTGGATGTGCCTTCCACCCTGCCCCTCACCTTGATTAGGCGGACTTTGAGGTCATCGTTCCACACTAGGTTGCGCTCGTTTATCTGATATGTCATATACGTGCCAACAGTCCCGCTGCTGTCCGTATCGCTGCGTGACGCTGCGTCACGTTGTAGCGGACCCCACACGCGCTCCAGGGTGGCTTTCTGCTGTGTGGTGCCGTCAGAGGCTGTGTAACTGTAGTCTGCTATGGGCGTGTCTGCCGTCTGCGATGAGCTTGAGGCTTCTGCGGTCTGCGATAAAGGCACTGGCTCGGGCGGGGTGGCCGCACATCGGGTTCGCGTCCTGCTGTGCCAATGCCGGGCTGGTCTTGCATCGCCAAGGCTGCTGCATAGCTCCCGCAGCTGTGCCGCTGGAGGTTGGGGCCAATGCGCGAGCGCGGGCGTGGGGTGGGCGGCAAGGTGTGGGGTTTCAGTCGCAGGTCTCTGCATCCTGCCGCTGTGCTGCGATGCGTTGAGGGCCACCATCGTGCGGATGCGAAGGACGAGCACAACAGCAGAAGGAGCCAAGGGCCGGCCCAGAACGGGTATGGATTGTCACTGAGATGTGACCTCTGGCGATATACCACCCCTTGCGCTGTAGCTCGCGCTGAAACTCCTCTCAGCTGACCAGGAGCGCATGTGCTGGGAATACCGCGATCCGGAGGTGTATGACCTGACACATTTCTTGACGTAGGGTTGCTTACATACGCACAAAGTAGCATTGAACAAGCCAAGCCAATCACGGACGCGCACATGGTAAGCGAATCACAGCGCTCAGAGCAAGGTGAACAAGCCTCAATGCGAGTGTGCAGACGGCAGTGCAGTCTTATGCAACCCAGCCCCCTGGCCCCCGCCACTCGCAGGGTACACCAGCGGCACAGAAGGTGTGGGTCCGTCTAAGCCTGGCTGTGTCAGCGGCAGCAGCTGACCACCACCCACGTCCTGTGCTGCGTTCGCGAGACGCTTTTGCGCCTTCACCAGCGCGTGCGCTGCGGGCAGCGGTAGGACCTGTAGCACCCATCTGGGTATGGGTGGTCCGTATGTTACTATGAGCGCTGCTAGCGCGTTTAATGCAGTAGCAAGCCCCTCCGAACCACCTACACAGAGACACACAGCCACCAGCCAGGACATGGCCTGAGTCCGTGCTTGCACAGCGCATCGTACGCAGTTGCGTGATCCGCGTACCCTGGCTGTCGTATGGCCTGGGCCACATCGCGTAAGAGAACACACAACAGCGGACGCTGGGATATGAAAAACACTGTGTTGCATGGTGCTGCGTAGTACATGGACCGCTGCTGCTAAAACAAGGTGCGTGAGAGACTGTGCTGCCACCCACCTGCTAGGCTTGACACGCCTGCTAAGATGGCTGCCCATGAGAACAGTCTGGCGAGCTTCATGTGATGACTGGAGGGCATCTTCTCACCCAGCGCTAACAGACCCGCTAACACACCTGACACACACCCACACACACGACACACACACACATGGCATCACAGACGTACTGACCAGCACAACCAGCATGTGGTCCTTATGCAGTTGGTAGCGTGATGAAGCACACATGACAGCCGACGCATACGTCGGCACATACACCTATGAAATCACAGGCGGACACGGGTGTGAAGCCAACACGCAACCACAAGTGCAGCACACAAGACACCGCGAGCTTGCACCGTGCATACCTGTTGCCATGGGCGCCACAGGCGCGCGCGCGGTATGGGTGCATCTCCTCACTTGCGTGCAAGTGCACAGCTTTCGCCATGCATGCGTTACGTACCTGTTGCCATGGACGCCACTGCTGCCATAGTACACACGACTACTGTGTTGCCTGCCTTGAGGCCACGTGTCTGCAGCACGAAGCCGAAGGATGTGAGCATCACGCTACACAGCAGGCCCAGTACGGAGCACACCCACGACCAGCGACGGGCGAGAATGAACCCTGCAGGACAAGGGAAAATAGAAGTACGCACACCCACACACACACACATCAAACCTGCTGTCTTTGTCAAGTTGGGCCGGCAACTCTGTACGCCTAGTGTGCAAGCGCGCGCGCGTCTGTGTTCGTGTGTGTGTCTGTGTGTGTGTGTGTCGTGTGTGTGTGTGTCTGTGTGTCTATATGTGTGTGTAACCCACCTGTCCTACACGCTGCCGCTGAGAACCCGAAACACGCTCCACCCTCCAGTCCGCACAACACTGCATCCAGCGCTGCTGACGTGTGTGACGTTGTGTGAGAGCCTCCCCCCTTGACTGTGTGACCTGAGTGAGATGTGTGACGCTGACCACTGGTGGAGCTGGTGAGAGACTGACCACCGCCGTGACGCCACCAGCACTCCGCGCCTGGCACACACACACACACACACATACACACACACACACACACACACATACAGGCGCCTTGTAGCAGAGTGACATCCATTTACGCAAGCGCACCGTGAGTGTGCATTGCTACGGGGTGCGCGTCTTTGTGTTGTCAGGATGACATGTGCTTGTCAATGTGGCGCAGGGCCCATGTGTACATGTGTTCGTGTCTGTCTGTCTGTGTGTGTGTGTATGTGTGTGTTTGTGTGGACACTCAGACAGGATATGCTCACCTAGAGCTCCCACCATCACCAGAAATCCCGTTACTATCCTGAGTGGGTGAAGGTGATCGGGGTGGTCTAGGTGGTCGGGCTCCGCGCTCACACCCAGTCCCAACACACCTACAAACGCCACTGCTGCAGCACACCACTCCCGGGTTTTCAAACGCTCCTGCAGGGTGAAGCAAACAACCACGTATGCGGAATTGCTGCACAAGCGTGTGCCTATAACTGATTGTGTGTCTATGACTGTGTGTGTCGGTATGCGCGTGGTCATGTGTGTGTGTGTGCTCGCACCTTGAGGTAAAAGTGAGAAAAGATGAGGAGAATAACAAGACCCACAGCTGACACTGGCTGGACAACAGACACCTGTGTATAGGCATGGCCACAGTACACACTGCATGAGGTCACGGCATGCTAAGGCACCCGTCGTCGCAGGTAGCTGCTTGCGCACCATGTACTGCAGCAGGCGGCCTACTCACCGGGGCCTTGGCAAAGGCTGTGATCATCAACAGGGCGCCTCCCAGGTCCGCTGCTGTGCCCAAGACCCATGTGCGGTTGCTCAGGTACTGCTGCAAGATGGGGCCTTGCAAGCTGAGCCGAGGGAGGCTCCGTGTAGCTTGCTTCTGGAGCACTTTGCCGATGTTGTTGCCACTGGCTGCTAGGACTGTGATGAGGATGGGAACCCACATCGGGCGAGCCTTCGCTACGGGCGCGTCTGAGGTCTGCCGCGCTCATACGCTGGGACACGCGCGAGGCGACCAGCGCTGTCCGCAGCTGAAGGGCAAGTACGCTATGCCGGGGCCACGCGCGTTGCTATGCACTGTCCCTTGATGCAGGCGCTGACGATGACGGACTCAGGCGCGCGACGCTGCAGATGGCAGTACCGAGATGTAGCGCCTTCGAAGTGTCGGTGAGATGTCAAGGTCACCAGAGCGCTTCCCCTGTGGCTTTGGTGCGTTATCTCGGTGCGGACTGCAAGCAAGGGGGCATCCAGGGGTTGTTAGGCTATTTTTATGCAGAATTCCGTTCTGGCCGTTGAGAATTCTTTCGTCGAGTCTAGCGCCTCTGGCCCCTGGATTGACTGTAGGACCAGTACACAGCGTCCCTGAACACTTCAAGAAGCAAAGAAAGCCAGACGACTTCCGGCGACTCGCTTCTAGAGGAATGCAGCTAAGCATCTCAAGTTCAGCTCGTGGAGTGGCATTGAGACATAGTCGAGCAGGTATGAGGAGAGCAGCAGGTCGACACAGCGTCCGAGGGTTCGGACAGGGTCGCCATCCGTGGTATGCCCGCATGCGCGTCAGCATCTCCATCAGACGTGCATTTTCTTATGACTGTGGGTGTGGAATCCGTGCGTTCCGGGTCACGCAGGGCGAGTGCAGGCGCAACCTCAGCCCCACCTGCCTCAGACAACCAGGCGTTTGCTCAGCAGCGTTGAGGGCCGAAGTGCTCGGCTCGCACCCTGCCAGGCCTCCTCTGCCAGCCCGGACACGCAAACTAAGCCCGGCCCGGGGCAGAATGGCTGCACAAAAATCGGGGAAGTGAACTGGGACCTAGGTATGTGTCGGCCCTTCGTCATACACATACCCAACGACCCCACCGCTTCTGCGGCCTGCTTGTTCTACCAAGAGGTGCAGCGAGCGGCAGAGCAGACAGCGCGGCGGCCCCTCGTGCTTCAGCGGCGTCAGCGCACGCTCAGGCGCCAGCCAGCACGCCTCTGCAGACCAGCAGCCATTGGAGAGCATTGAGAGTTCAAGAGCAAGTCGTATGCCTAGCACAGACGTAACGAGCTGTTGGACAGCAAGCTGTGTGCAGCCACCACGGTGCAGGACACATGGCATTGCGTCATCAAAGCTGTGCTGGGTTTGTGTGTCTGCGTGCAGATTGGTTCCACTACACGCCCTTCTGGTACAAGCCCCACTATCTTATCATTGGCGGGTGAGTTGACAGCAGCGGAATTGCTGAGAAGCCAGGCTGCCGTAGGCCCAGCTTGCACCCTGTTCAGCTCCGCGCTACCTGCTAGTCTTCCTCCATTGTCGCAGCCGGGCATGTACCTCATGTTGTTTGGTTCTATCATGCTTCGCCTCTGCAGTATCTCATTCATCGTTGGGTGCAATCTGGGCACGACCCCCTGCATCAAGACGACACTTATAGCATCTGCGCCAGTCGCGTAAGTGAAGCAAAGCAGCGCAGTCACGCTAAGGTGTCCTGCATCCCGCCAGCCCAAGCCTGCTTAGTGGGGCTCTGTTCTGCCTGCATGCATAGCTTTGTTTGTGTGGCTGCTGTGCGCAGGGTTGGATGGTTCATCTTCCTGTGGATGGTGCCACGACAGTTCGCGGACTTCGCCAAAAAGTGAGTTGTGTGTGCACAGCGGGCGTGTCTGTGTTTCTCTGTGCCGTGTCCTGTCCCAGACTTCACCGCAAGCACTACATGGTCCTGTGTGTTAGCGTGTGACGCACCAAGCCCAAGAGTTGGAAAGCACTGGCACCGCACAGCGGCCCGCAAACTGACCTGTATGTGTATGTGTGTGTGTGTGTGTCTGTGTGTGTGCGCGCAGATACATTGAGTCACACCCAGAGTGTGAAGAGCACGCTCGCCAGCAGCAGGCCGAGCTTACCAAGGAAGTCAAGATGTAGATTTGAGAGCGCGAGCGTGATCTCGATGATGATTTGTTTTGTTTGTCGTCAGAGGCTTTTCATTTTGACTTGTTGCAGCGCGCACTGGCTGTCAACCGGCCGCCAGCGACCGCTGCGCGTTTTGTACCATCAGCCATGGATTGCAGGTTTGGGTGTATTCATGTGTGTGAGCAGGATGCCAGGCGCGGAGGCATGCCGTGTCCTTGGTCGCTGGTCGGAGGTGCTTGAATTTGTGTGAGAATGCAGCTGCGGTGCTGCTGCGAGACGACAACATACATTGCTTGTGCTTGTGAGATGACTGCCGAGAGAGAGTTTTGTACCATTTGTGGGAGTTTTGTACCTGAATGGATTTTGTGTGTAAGCTCTCTGTGACATCAAGGCAGAAGTGGCACTCTGCGTACCGCGCGCTGGGATGCAGCTCTCCCTGTTACGTCCATACTCCACAGCCCATGTGTACTTTGCACCTTGCGGGCAGCACAGTAAGCGCGTCTCGCTGACAGTACACCAGAGGAAGCGCCGCAGCTGCGTAAGTGTAATCAGGAGGCACCTTGTCATGAGTGTAAGCAGGAGGCAGTACAGCCATCAAACTGCTTGCAAGCCCAAACTGTGGCTTGCTTGCCGCATTGCTTCTGTGCCTGTGCCTTCCACTGCTGCTCTGCAAGTGGCAGAGGGAGACAAGTGGCAAAGGAGGCGCGCTCAAGTCAACCGCAGCCCCGCCTTGCCCGGCCAGCTCCACTTCGCGCCAGCTTCTCCAGGACGGCGGCCAAGCTGCAACCCACAGACGCGCCAATAGACTTCACGGGATGGCCTGCTCTCTTATGCTGCGCCCTGGGGAGGCGAAGGGCGCACCAGGGCCTCTCTTCGCATCGGGGTCACCTGTCCGCTCTCTATCGTCGGTGGCTGGCGCGGCCATTACCATGAAGAACAACACACCGTATACATTGACGCTCATATGGTAAGCTCAGGGGGGCCTTTTACACTCAGGGACTACGGCGGCATCGCGGCCCAGCACGCTGATCACTCGCGCATGGCCCTTTTTGCCTGCAGGCTGAACTACTTTGGAGAGCAGGTGGTCTATGGGTCCTTAAAAGCAGGACAAACGAAGACGTGAGTAGCCCGACTCACCCACTCTAGACGCGCTCTGGCACGCGCTACAGCCTTGAGAAGGCTCTGCGTACGCACCTCTTTGCTACAGCTGTCGCAGACTGCTTTGCCGCAGGCTCCACACCTTCGTCACCCACCCTTGGATCTTCAAGGCCGTAGAGGACCCAGCAGCAAACGCGTACCTGGCTCTCAGAGGCACCAAGAAGCAGGTGAGCTGCTGCACACAGCGCTCAGCTACGCAGGGCCATCCCTGGCATCGCAGCAGCAGCAGACAGAGCCTCACAGGTACAGCAGGCGTGTGTGCAGTAGGAGCACACCGCGACTGTGTCTTCGTACGACGCAGGTCTTGTTCCCCGACCCCTCCGTCCAGATGTACCACATTGACGTGATGCCAGACATAACATGGTCACCCTCAGTCCACCTTGCCATGTGCGAGAAGCATCCAGAGTTCAAGCGCGCGGTGCAGACACTGCTGCTCAGCCACCACCGCCTCAGCTCCTCAGAGACCGTACAGACACGTCAGCGTGCACAGGGCACCCGGCATCTGCGCGCCAGCCGGCGCGCATTCAACGCAGCCCTCGGGTGTTTCACTGGCAGCTCAACAGGTATGTGTACACACTGCAGACATGCGCACCATGCAAACGCATGCTGCTGAACGTCACAACACGCATGAAGCTGGCTACAGGTGCACTGTTTTGCTGCCACTGTCAGCCAGTGCTGTATGATGCAACATGCATGTAAGGTTGTGCATGGTGCCTCCCTGACACGTCGCTGCTCTCATGCGGCCTGCGCAGGCACACATCCCGACTCCAGGAGCCATGCAGCGTCTGGCAGCACCACAGCATGCGCCCGCCGCGCGTCCAGCGGTGGTGAGCGCGCCGCCAGCCTCCAGGACCTCCCCTTGGACGTATTGCTGCTCATAGTCAAGCACATGGCCCCACGCGTGCCAGACGTGTCAGTGTGTGACCCAAGTGACATAGTGCTGCCCGGCCCATGCGACATGGAGCTTCACATGGAGACAGTGGCAATGGTCGAGCTCGTCATGATGCACCAGCTGGTCGTGCCATCGGCTCCGCCCCATGCCACGCACATGGAGGTGTTCCTTCAGCTACAACAGATTGCCCAGGTGTGAGGGGTTGCGTGTGTGTTGGACATGGTAATACGCACACATGCCTGCGAAGCATCGAGGACCACGCAGTGCATGGGTGTGGTGCATCAGGCCGCGGTACGGCGTATGGCACGTGGACTGCGGGTAAAGGCACGGGGAGTATTGAGTCAGAGAGGCGCAGGTTGTTTGGACGTTCACCAGGGGGGGGCGCGATAAGGCATGACACACGGGGTTCGTGATTGAATCTGTGATTGAGAGCACACATCAAGCTCTGCACACTGGCAAAGGGTCCGTGGAAAAGGCACAGGGTCACACTGTTCTTGCCGATAGCATTACTAGGAATTCAGTACGCACAGCACCCAGGCATCCCACACTGTTCCTCATTCGATTCTCTTCGGTGCACCACGGTACTGCAAAGGCATGATTGATGCAGTATTGGTATTCACACCTCGACTACGGAGCACGGAGCACAGCACACGTCTCTCGGGGCTGCAAGGATGCAGAGACACGTCTGGTACATGCATGCACTTTGAGTACGCATACGAAGGCAGCATCACACCGTCGGGAATCCTAACGTTGGTGCATTGCCTGTATTGCATGCCCCTCGCGATGTGACCCTGCGATATGCTGACGTCGGCGTACATAAGACTTGTATTGACGTCACAACAGGGCGCACTGAGTAAGTGCCTCCTCGGGACACGGACTTCTTTGTGATTCTTCTCTTGTGTGCTGTGTGTGCTGAGAACGGTAGAGTGTGCTGTGAAATGTCGTGTGTGACTGGCTTGACTTGATGGGGGCTTCGGCATGCCTTGTCTGCATGTGGGCTGATTGACCATCTAATCGTATGTCCTCTGTGACCACACTGCTCGGAGATGAGAGCAGCACGGCATGCGACATGGGTGTCTTTTGCCATGGTCTGCGCTGAGCGCCTTATGTGATTTCGTTTTCATTCCTTTTTTTTTGCTGTTCCGGCTTCCCATGGACGTTCTTCTTTGGCTCTGTCCGGGTATGTGTCCGTAAGATGTCTTTCTGATGGCTGCAGAGCACGTCTTGGTATGATGTGAGCCACGCAGGACAAGGCCCTCGTGAGCCTGAAGCCGATTTGTATCCATGCGGGGTATCATTTTATGTATAGTTTCTGTTTCATACGCCAAGGTGTTTTACCCATTGGCCGTTGAGGTGTTGCAAGCGGGGTAGTTGAAGCCGCGCTCACAAGATGATGAAAAGTGAGCATGCTGCTGCATGTCAGTGCACATGAGTTGACTAGTACGCATGAGAAGACAGGCCTCCCCAGTTTGGCGCAACCTTTTGCTGCCGGCCTATATCTAGGTGTCACACATAGCTACATTGCTGCCGGCTTATCTTTAGGTTCCGAGCACATAGCCTACCATGATATGCTTGTTTCTAGGAAGCTGCTCTCTGGTGTTGCTGCCGTCAGTGAAGGTGTTGATAGCACTGCCATACTAGTGAAGGACTGAAAGGTGTTGATGGATGATAGTACTGTCTACATATGATCGCTAGTGAATGTCCTGCCTTAGTCTACATTCAGCGCATATCATCTGCTTCATCCTTGCTTGTGTACGTGTGCCTTGTGCAAAGTCTGGTGTACCTGCGTCCATGGTGTTGTTGTGGTATGGTGTTGACGCTGCCTGGTTTTGTTGTGGAGTGCCACTCTACACTGTTGTGACACTGCGCATTCATGCATGTGCGCAGACAAGAGGTGTTGATGCGTAGAGGGCTACGGCCAGAGTGTAAGAGACCTCTACTGTTTTGTGTGCATCAAGCATGAGTCGGCATGAAGCGACAAGCAAGGACAGCCAAAAACGTAGATGAGAACTACACAGGCATTCCAATGAAGAGTCCTTACGTGTTTTCACGAGAGGCAGGGTTGGGTATGTTAAGGGGCGGGGGAGGCGGACGGCACGGTGGGGTAGGAAGGAAATGTATCAGCAAAGTGGGCAGGTCGACTGTTGGGTGGGCTACCACACACGGTGGAGTGGGAGCACACCGTGTACTGGTACCCTATTCACAGTGTGACACCATACCATATCTGACACCATGTCTCCGTGTGCCACGAATAGCTGCATCTGTGCAACAGCGGCGTACCTGGCCCATCTCACCCTCCTAGATGGGGCAGTGTACCTACAGAGGTAGCTGTAGGTGCAAGTTCAGCAGCTCAGAAGCCGCCAGGATCGTGTCAGCGCACTCACACTGTCGCCACGCGTTATCGGGGCAACGCGCATGTCCTCGCGTGCCTCTGTGGAGATGCATAAGGCGAATAGTGGAGCTTGCAACTAACGCAGAAGCCAGCTTGCACGCATTCGCGGCAGATTCACAACTTTTCACGGCGGTTGACGCCCCAAAGCAAGCTCATCTGCTCGCCCCTAGCCACCATTCCTCAGCCCAGGCAGCTTTCATGGGTATGGCGAGTTCAGTCGAGGACAAGAAAAGAGACCTTCCAATGTACCGCGATGGCAGCCCCGTGTGTTCCCTATCCTCAGTGGCTGGCGCGACCATAGCTCTCAGGAACAACACGCCATTCACTGTGGCACTCTTCTGGTGAGTAGCGCTCTTCTGGAGGAGGGAGGGCAGTCATCTCAGGCCGCGGTTCATGCAGCTCACATCTGCCGCGCCTGCAGGTTGGATTACCTGGGTGAGCCCAAGCCATACGGTACCCTGAAAGCTGGAGAGAGCAGGAGGTGAAAGAGAAAAACAGGACACACACACACACGGTGCTCGTCCAACTCCTCGCCATCGCACTGCTTCTCCGGACTCTTGGCAGCCCCCTTGCTCATGTGCTGACGCAGGCTCTACACCTTCGTCACCCACCCTTGGATTTTCAGGGCCGTAGAGGACCCGGCAGCAAACGCGTACCTGGCTCTCAGAGGCACCAAGAAGCAGGTGAGCTGCTGCA
>VFQQ010005027.1_pt1 | contig 11234 bp, 8 predicted proteins | sample 3512341 | NCBI WGS metagenome assembly VFQQ01 (sample SAMN10412373, study PRJNA504923) | tailings metagenome | isolation source: Relicate 2 Philex TSF1 revegetated site | place: Philippines: Tuba, Benguet | collected 2017-08-29
CGTGGGCAAAAGCATGAACAAGGAGGAATTCGTCACCTGTGGCGGCGTGCGCCTGGGCGAGGTCGATTTCAAGACGATGGAGAGCAAAGTCTGCCCCGGCCTGCATTTCGCCGGCGAGGTGCTCGACCTCGACGGCATCACCGGCGGCTTCAACTTCCAGGCGGCCTGGACCACCGGCTGGCTCGCCGGTCAGGCGCTGGCCGGCTGAACGCTTCCATGCCCACCTACCTGCAACTGCTCGGGTTGATCCTGCCGGTCTTCGGCGTGATGGCCGTCGGCGTGCTGTTGCGGCGGATCAACGTGCTCACCGCCGCGGCCGACGAGAGCCTGCTGCGCATCGTGGTCAACGTGCTCTACCCGTGCATCATTTTTGAAAACGTGCACAACAACCCGGCGTTGCGCGATCCGGGCAACCTCGGCTGGGCGCCGCTCGTGGGCTTCGGCACGATGGCCGCGGGCATCGCAATCTGCTACTGCGCGGCCCGCGCGCTCGGCTACACGGTGGGCACGGGGCTGCGCACCTTTGCCTTCATGGTGGGCATCTACAACTACGCCTACATCACGGTGCCGGTGGTGGAGCGGCTCTTCGGCCGCGAGGCGCTGGGCGTGCTTTTCGTGCACAACGTCGGCTGCGAGGTGGCGATCTGGGTGGTCGGCGTGCTGGTGCTCTCGGGCCGGTCGTTGCGCACCGGCTGGCGGCAGGTCCTCAGCGCACCGGTCTGGGCGCTGGTTGTGGCCGTGGCGGTCAACCTGACCGGTCTGGGCGGACAGGTGCCGGCGGTCGTGGCCGGGGTGATCCAGGCGCTGGCGGCCTGCGCGATTCCGTTTGGGCTCATCCTCAGCGGCGCGGTGTTGGCGGAGCATCTGTTTCAAAAGCCGTCGGCATTGGTGGATGCGCGCACCACGATTGCTTCGGTGGTGCTGCGGCTCGGGGTGCTCACCGTCCTCATGCTGGCGCTGGCGCGCTACGGTCCGTTTTCGCCGGAGCTGAAGCACGTCATCCTCGTGCAGGCGGCAATGCCGGCGGGCTTCCTGCCGCTCGTGATCGTCAAGCACCACGGTGGGCACGGCCTCGTCGCGGTGCGCGTGGTGCTGGCCACCGTGGTCGCCGGCATCCTGCTGATCCCGCTGTGGCTGCGCGTCGGTCTCGCCTGGGTGGGTTGAATTATAAACCCAAGCTTTTCAGCAGGCGGACCTGCCCGCCCACCTACGACCCGATTCCCCCAATTCGATCGCCACGCGGTTTCACCGCGTCACTTTTTCTTGCTCAGCGCGGCGGAGAACCAATCGCCGCCGAGCGACTGGCTGGCGGCCGGCCGTGAGGCCGGGGTGGCGGGGCGGTCCTGCGGGCGCGTGCGGTTTTGCGCGCCCGGCGCGGACTTCGGCCCGATGACGGGATTGCTGCGCATGGAGAGGGCGATGCGGTTGCGCGCGAGGTCCACCTCGGTGACGACGACACTGACCTTCTGCTGCGGTTTCACCACCGCGGCGGGGTCTTTCACAAAGGTGTCGGCGAGCTGGGAGACGTGGACGAGGCCGTCCTGATGCACGCCGATGTCCACGAACGCGCCGAAGGCGGTGACGTTGGTCACGATGCCGGGCAGGCGCATGCCGGGGGTGAGGTCCGTGGGCTTGCTGATGCCTTCCTTGAAGCTGAAGGTTTCGAACTGCTCGCGCGGATCGCGGCCGGGCTTGGCCAGCTCGGCCATGATGTCGGTGAGCGTGGGCAGGCCGACTTCGGCGGTGACGTAGTTCTCCAGCTTGATCCGGCGGCGCAGTTTTTCGTCGCGCATCAGGTCGGCGACGGTCGCGCCGAGATCGGCGGCCATCTTTTCGACCAAGGGGTAGCGCTCCGGGTGGACGGCGCTGGCGTCGAGCGGGTGCGCGCCGTTGCGGATGCGCAGAAAACCGGCGGCCTGCTCGAAGGCCTTGGGCCCGAGGCGCGGCACCTCGAGGAGCTCCGCGCGCGACTTGAACGGGCCTTTTTCGTCGCGCCGGGCTACGATGGTGGCGGCGGTCGCCGCGTTGAGGCCGGAGACGTAGCTGAGAAGCTGCTTCGAGGCGGTGTTGAGTTCGACGCCCACGCCGTTCACGGAGCTGACGACGGTGTCGTCGAGCGAGCGCTTGAGCGCGGTTTGATCGACGTCGTGCTGGTATTGGCCGACGCCGATGGACTTCGGGTCGAGCTTCACGAGTTCGGCCAGCGGGTCCATGAGCCGGCGGCCGATCGAGACGGCGCCGCGCACGGTGAGGTCGTGGTCGGGGAACTCCTCGCGGGCGGCGTCGCTGGCGGAGTAGATGGAGGCGCCGGATTCGTTGACCATGACGACGGTGATGTGGGCGGGGAGCTTGAGGCCGCGCACGAAGGCCTCGGTCTCGCGGCCGGCGGTGCCGTTGCCGATGGCGACGGCCTCGACGTTGAAGCGCTTCGCGAAGTCCCGGAGTTTCCCGGCGGCGTCGGCCTCCAGGCGGTCGGGATAGACGACGTCGTTGTGCAGCAGCTTTCCCTGGCGGTCGAGCAGCACGACCTTGCAGCCGGTGCGGATGCCGGGGTCGATGGCCATGACGGCCTTCTGGCCAAGCGGGGCGGCGAGGAGGAGTTCGCGCAGGTTGGCGGTGAAGACCTTGATGGCCTCCTCGTCGGCGCGCTTCTTCGATGCAAGGCGCATCTCGGTCTCGATGGCGGGGAAGAGCAGGCGCTTCGCGGCGTCGTGCACGGCGAGGCGCACCTGCGCGGCAGCGGGCGACTGGCCGGCGACGAACAGCGGCTCGAGTTCGGCGAGCGCGGGCGTTTCGTCGGGCAGCGTGACCCGCATCATGAGGCACAGTTCCTTTTCGCCGCGGCGCATGGCGAGGATGCGGTGGGAGGGCGCCTTGGCCAGGGGCTCGGACCACTCGAAGTAGTCCTTGAACTTCGCGCCCTCGGTTTCCTTGCCCATCATGACCTTGGAGGAAATGACGGCGTGGGTGCGGTAAAGGGCGCGGAGTTTTTCGCGGGCGCGCGCATCGTCGCCGATGCGCTCGGCGAGGATGTCGCGGGCGCCGGCGAGGGCGTCGTCGGCGGACTCGATCCTGCCGGGGGTCTGCTTGCCGTCGTCGAGCACGTATTCATGGCCGACAAGCGCGGCGGCCGCGGCCGCGATGTCGGCGGCGGGGTCCTGCGTCCAGATGAGCTCCGCCAGCGGTTCGAGGCCCTTTTCCTTCGCGATCGTGGCGCGGGTGCGCTTTTTCGGGCGGAAGGGCAGGTAGATGTCCTCCAGCCTGGTAAGCGTCCCGGCAGCGGCGACGGCCCTTTCGAGTTCGGGGGTGAGCAGGTTGCGTTCCTTGAGCGAGGCGAGGATGGCGGTGCGGCGCTCGTCGATCTGCTTCATCATGTCGAGCCGGTCGCGGATGGCGGCCACCTGCACCTCGTCGAGCTCGCCGGTGGCCTCCTTGCGGTAACGGGCGATGAAGGGCACGGTGGCGCCCCCGGCGAGGAGCTGCGCGGTGGCGGCGACCTGCTGGACCCTGAGGTTCAGTTCGCCGGCGAGGCGGAGCACATGTTCGGGATTGGGCGTGGGAGTGGCGGACATGGAGAGCCGCCGAGTGCATGGGGCCGGCCTTTCCGTGCAAGCGCGAATCTGCGCAAGCTTGCGGCCGATTTGCCGCCGGCGGTGGATTTTTGCGTGCGCGGGGTTGAAAGCCCCGCGGCGGCGGCATTCACTGCCGGCATGGAAAAACGCAAACTGGGCGGCTCCGACCTGATGGTTTCCGAACTTTGCCTCGGCACGATGCAGTTCGGCTGGACGGCGGACGAGGCGGAGTCCTTTGCGCTCATGGACGCCTTCGCGGCGGCGGGCGGCAATTTCATCGACACGGCCGACATTTACACCAACTGGGGTCCGCGCGGACTGGCCGGCGGCGGTTGCTCCGAGGAAATCATCGGCCGCTGGCTGCGCGCCCGCGGGAACCGCGACCGGATGGTGATCGCCACCAAGGTGCGCGGCAAGATGGCCGAGGGCCCGGGCGGCGAGGGGCTCAAGCGCGACCGCGTCATCCGCTGCTGCGAGGACTCGCTGCGCCGCCTGCAGGTGGACCGCATTGATCTTTACCAGCTGCACTGGGCCGACCTCGCGACGCCGGTCGAGGAGACACTCGGGGCGCTGGATGCGCTGGTGCGCGCCGGCAAGGTGCGCTGGATCGGCGCCTCCAACTATCCCGCGTGGCGGCTGATGGAGGCATTTTGGCGGAGTGATCAAAACGGTTATCCGCGGTTCGTCAGCTATCAGCCGGAGTATTCCCTGATGGAGCGGTCGCTGTTCGAAATGGAGGCGAAGCCGCTTTGCCGGCATTACAATCTCGGCGTCATCCCTTATTCGCCGCTGGCGGCGGGTTTTCTCACCGGCAAATACCGGCGCGGCCGGACGGTGGACAGCGTGCGGGCGCAGCACATCGCCGGCAAATATGCCCACGACCGCGGCTATGCCGTCATCGAAAAACTGGAGGAAATCGGCCGCACCCGCGGCCGGACGGTCGCCCAGACCGCGCTGGCCTGGCTGCTCAGCGACCCGGTGGTCACGGCGCCGATCATCGGCGCCAACACGGTGGTGCAGTTGCAGGAATCCCTCGGCGCGGCCGGCTGCCGGCTGGCCCCGGACGAGGTGACCGCGCTCAACGGCCTCACGGATTATCCGCGCAACTGGCGCCCGATCTGGGACTGACGGCTTCCGGCCAGTGTCACGCGATGCGTGCCACTGGCCGGAGGGAGCGGGGGCGGCTCAGGTCTTGGGCAGCGCGCTGGTCAGCTCGACGGCGTGCGGGTGGTTGCGCTTGTCCTTGAAACGCCGGTGCCGGCGGCGGATCAGGCGGTCGAGCTTGTCCATCAGGAGGTCGATCGACTTGTAGCAATCCTCGGTCGCGACGCTGGCGAGCAGGTCGGGACCGCCGATTTCCAGATGGCCTTTGGCGATGAACTGGTCGGCGCTGCCGCGGGTCTTGTCGTATTCGAGGTCGATCCGGATGCGGATGAGATGTTCGTTGTGCCGGAGCAGACGCTCGGCCTTCTGCGCGACGATGTTGCGCAGGGCGTCGGTGAGATCGAGATGGATGCCGCGGAGGATCAACTTGGCGGCGAGGTCTTCGGGGGGCGTCGTATTTTGGGTCATACGCCATGTTTGACTCACTTCGGCCCGGAACGTTGCCTGAAATCGGCCGGCCCCGGGCAAGTGTCACCGCGCGGACTGACCGTGATAAGCCGGCGTAATTTTCCGGCCCTCAGCCGGCGGGCAGCGCGATGTGAAAGGTGCTGCCGTGTCCCGGCCCGGCGGATTCGGCCCAGCCCCGGCCGTGGTGCATCGCGACGAGCTGCCGGACGATGAAAAGGCCCAGCCCGCTGGAACCTTCGCCGGCCGTGGGCCGGGCTGAGAGGCGGGCGAATTTGCCGAAAAGCCGCGTGCGGTCCTCCGCGGTCAGTCCCGGGCCCTCGTCCTGCACCGCGAGCACGATTTCCCCGGCGGAGTGGCGCCCGGCCCGCAGCCGCACGCAGCTGCCCTCCGGACTGAACTTCGAGGCGTTGGAAAGCAGGTTGGCGACCGCGGTGGTGAGCAGTTGCGGATCGCCGGTGCAGGTGAGGTCGCCTTCCAGGCGCAGCTCGATGCGCTGGTGCTTGGCCCGCACCTGGGCCTCGTGCAGGCGGGCGAGATCCGTGAGCAGCGGACGGAGATCGAGCGGCCGCAGCGCCGGGGCCATGCGCCCCTCTTCCAGCGCGGCGGCGTCCAGAAGATTGCTGACCATGCCGAGCACCGAGTCGGCCGACCGGCTGATCATCGCGGAAAATTCGGCGGTCTCCGCGTCATCGGGATGGCGTTCGGCCACGAGATCCGCCAGCGAGCGGATGGCCGCGACGGGGCTGCGCAGGTCGTGGGCGACGATACGGAGCACCTCGCTCTTGTATTGGTCCGCCTCGGTGGCCCGCTGCCGGTGCTGCTCGGCCTGTTCGAGCGCCGCCTGCAGTTCGCGCGAGCGGTGCTGCTCGGCCTCGAGCTGCTGCTGGGCCGCTTCCACTTCGTGCAACACGCGCAGGTTTTTCAACCGCTGGTCGGCCTCCTGCGTGGAACTCCGGTGCTCCAGGTCGATGACGGCCTCGCAATGCCGCAGTGCGGCGGGGAGATCGCCGGCGGCCTTGGCGGCGCGGTGCAGGACCTTCTGCGCGTTCAGCTGGATCCCGGTGGCGCTGGTTTCCCGCCCGATGGCCAGCGCGCTTTCGGCCAGCGCCTGCACGCGTGCGGCATCGCCGGGGCCGGCGGGATGATCCAGCAGCAGGTCGGCGAAGGCGATCGCGGCCTCGGCTTCCAGGAGACGGTCGCCCATGCTGCGGCGCAGGTCGAGGGCGCGCTCGGCCTGCCGGCGGGCCTCGGCAAAATCACCGCGCGCCACCGCCAGCGCGCCGAATTCCTGGTGGCAATAGGCCTGCCCCCAGCGGTCGTCCACCTCGAGAAACAGGGCGAGGCTGCGTTCCTGGTGGGCAAGCGCGTCGTCGAGCCGGTCGAGTTTTTTCAGGGCGATGCCCAGATTGTTGAGCGAGATGGCGCGGCCGCGGCGGTCGCCGAGCTTTTCCTTGAGGGCGAGGCTCTGCCGGTGCCACTCGAGCGCGGCGGCCACGTCGCCGGCGGCCTCGCAGCTGGCGCCGAGGTTGTTCAGCGCCGGCATCTCGATGCGGTGGTGACCGATGCGGCGCGCGAGGTGCAGCGCGCGTTCGAAATAGGTCACGGCCTGCGCGAAATCGCCGAGGCTGTGGGCGATGGTGCCGAGGTTGTTGAGCACGACGGCCTCGGACGGCGCGTGCCCGCAGGCCTGCGCCCGTTCCAGCGAGAGACGGGCGCAGCGCAGCGCCCGGGCCGGCTGGCCGTTGACCCGGCAGATGTTGGCCAGGGCGGTGAGCGCGCCGCTCTGGCCGCGGAGATCACCGAGGCGTTCAAACTGCCCGAGGGCGGATTCCGCGTGCATCAGGCCTTCCGGGTAACGGCAAAGGTAAAACAGCGCGGTCGCCCGGACCACGGCGGCCCAGGCCCGGCCCGTTTCCTCCCCCGTCTCCGTCAGCTGGTCCGTGGCGGTGATGGCCGTCGCGAGCGCCTGGGCAAAGTCTGCGCTGAGCAGACCGCAGTAAGCGGCCCCGAGGCTGGTCCAGCCGGCGAGGCGCCTGGCGGCGGGGTCGTCTGTCTTTGCTTCCGCCAGCCGGGAGCGCGCGGCCGCGACGGCGCGCTGCAACCGCGGATTGTCCAGCTCGCGCGTGTTCCAGCCCGCCAGCAACTCTTGTTCGGCGGCTTGCAGAGCCGGGAGGGAGACAGATGGCACCCGCCCATTCAACAGGAACGCCCCCGGGGTCCCGCAACGAAAACACGCCCGGGGGATTCACCCCAGTGCGGGGCGGCCGGGTTTGGGCATCGTCCAACTCTCCCCGGCGGAGGGCATTTGAGGTCGGGGCGGGCTGCCGGATCGCGGCAATCACGACCGTAGTTGGCGAGCGATTGGCGTGACCGGCTGCCGGCCACGGAGCCGAGCGGGCCGTTCATGGCTTCGGATTGTCAAAGCATGGGGTCCGGGTGCACGCTGCTCCCATGAAACCGCTGCTGTGCATCCTCCTGCTGGCGCTGATCCCGCTGGCCCGCGCTGAAAACCCCGGCTGGCTTATCATCGAGGAAGAGGTGGCCGCTGCGGCGGCGAAGCCCGGGATCACGGTCGTGCATTTCTGGGCGCCGTGGTGCCCCAACAGTGCCGCGGAGCACAAGGAGCAGGGCTGGAGCCGTTTTATCGCCGCACACCCGGAGGTGCGGTTCATCTTCATCACGGTGCGCAGCTCGGATCCCGGTTACGACTATCTGGAGGCCCGGGGCGTGGGTGGTCAGGAAAACCTCACGCTGCTGCACCATCCCAACCATGTCCGCCGCGGCGAGGGCCGCATCACGAGTTTCATGGACATCCCGCTCTCGTGGGTGCCGACCACGTGGGTCTTCCGCGAGGGCCGGCTGTGTTACGCGCTCAACTACGGCGAGGTGAGGTTCCCGCTGCTGGCGCAGCTCGTGGCGGACGCCGCGGACGACTGGCGGCATTGAGCCGCGCTTTACTTGCGCCGCATCTGCTGACAAACCCCGCCCATGTCTTCCCTTGTCCGCAACCTGCTCGCGCTGCTGGCCGGCGCCCTGACGGCCATCGCCTGCATCGGGCTCATCCAGGTGCTGGCGCATCTCGCGTATCCGCCGCCGCCGGGACTGGATTTGAAGGATCCCGCCGTGCGCGAGACGATCATGATGTCGGCCCCGGTGGGGGCGCTCATCCTGGTGCTGCTTTCCTATGTCACCGGCACCTTTGCCGGCGCGTGGATCGCGGCGCGGCTGTCGGCGGATGCGGCCACCCGACAGGGCTACATGATCGGCGGCATGATGCTGATTTCCGGGTTCATGAACCTGACCGCGATCCCGCATCCGCCCTGGTTCTGGGCGGCGAGCATCACCGGCTTCATCGTCGCCGCCTACCTCGGCGCCCGCCAAGGCGCCAAGCGTCCGCCGGCGGCGATTGTATCGGAAAGCTAATCTCCCAGACGCACGCGTTTGGCGCCGGATCGGCCGAGGCGGAAGGTGGCGATTTCGCCCGGAGCGACGGTGCCGGGGGCGTGGCGGCGGCCGGCGAGGGTGAGCACGGGGCGAACGGGTCGGTTGGTCGGGTTGCGCAGGCGCACCTCGATGCCTGCGCCGGTGGCTGCCGGTTTGAGGGCGAGGAGTTCGACGGTGTCGGGGGTCAGCCGGGCGAGTGAGCCGGTGGCGGGGAGAGTGCCGGTGCGGTTTTCCCAGATCTGGAGCGTGAGCGGCGGCTGGCTCAGCAGGCCGGCGGTTTGCTCGACCGGACCGTCGGGCGGCAGCAGCACCAGCCGTTCGCGCAGTTCGCCGCGGTCGGTGGTCGGGCGCCACCATTCCTTGGACTGGTCGAGGTTCTCGGCGCGGGCGTAGCGCGTGGCGCGGGCGAGGGTGACGCGCAGGTCGCCGTTTTCCAGGTCGTAGGCCGCCAGCACGTCGCTCGCGAGGGCGAAGCCTTTTTTGCCCAGCCCGGCACGGGCGCGCAGCCAGCGCAGGACGGGAATCTCGCCCTCGGTCGTGCGCCGGACACGCTCGGCAGGGACTTCGCATTCGACCGAGCGCGCGCCGGGCAGCACGAGCTTGATGCGCGCGGCCTCGAGGTCGGTGAATACGCGCGCGTCCATCGCGACTTCCTCGGTGCCGGCCGTGAGCCGGAAGGTGAGGTCAACATGCGCCTTGGACGCGGTCAGCCGCACCACGAGCGCGGCGCGCAGCGGCCCGGTCTCGGTGACGGCGACGCGGGCGATTTTCCAGCGGCCGATTTTCTCGGTGAGGCGGACACCAGGGAGATTTTCATCCATCGAACCCCACGAGCCCCAGTTGTCGACGACGGTCACAAGCTGCAGGCCGCGCGGGCCGAAGAGTTTTTTGCCGCGATGAACGATCTGAATCCCGCGATCGCCGGGCTGGGCGGTGATGCGGTAAAAATCGTTGCGGATGGTGCGGTCGCGGCCGGTGGCCTGGGCGGGTGGCGCCGGCACGGCGGGCTTTTCGACCCAGCCCAGGGTGACGACATTCCAGCCGGCGGCGGGCAGCGTCACGGGCACGACCACGCGCTTGCGCCAGGCGAGGTCCACGAAGGACTCGTGCTCGGTGGCGATGACCTGGTGCGGGACCGGTTTGCCGTTGAGCCGCACTTCGAGGGGCAGCTCCGCCGGGCGGTCCTTGTAGGCGGGAACAGGCCGGTGATCCACACAGGCCTCGACTTCGACGCAGGTCTGCACCGGCCGCAGGTGGGGATTCCAGAGCAGCAGGGGCACGGCCTTGGGGTGGTCGGCGGCGACCTTGGGCAGGGCGACGCGGACGCGCCCGGCCAGATGGTTGAGCGTGCGGAACGCCGCCTCGCGCGCGGTGTGGCGCACGCCGCCGACCTCGTCGCACTGTTCGTCGAAGGCGCGTTCGATGCTCGAGCCCGGCAGGATGTCGTGAAAGGAATTGAACAGCACCGATTCCCAGGCGCCGGCGAGATCCGCGGCCGGGGCAAGGCCGGTCTGCGTCAGCAGCGCGGTGGTGCGTTCGGCGCTCAGCAACTCGTGCTCGGCGCGGCGGTAGGCGTGCTTGAAGCGGGCGACGGCGGCGTAGCAGCCACGCATGCAGAAGTTCAGCTCGCCGCGGATTTCCTGGAGCCGCGGCGAGCCGGGGGCGGCGAGTTCGCGCCGGAGCGCGGCGAAAAACGAGTGCAGGCTGGAGAAGCGCACGTCGAATTCCGGGTGGGCCTTCGCCCAGGCGCGGATGTCGTCAACGAGACGTTGGCTCGGCCCGCCGCCGTGGTTGCCGAGGCCGATGAACATCGCGAGGTTGCGCAGCGGGGATTTCTTCACCCACGGCACGAGCTGGTCGAAACGGCGCGGGATCTCGTCGCGCTCACAGCCATACCAGCCGATGGGCGGACGGTAGGCGAGGATGCGCGCGCCGCCGCGGCCGCGCCACCAGAAGGCCGGGTGCCGCAGGGGCAGGACTTCTGCGGGCGGACGAGTGAAGGCGAAATTTTCCACGCCGCCGGCGGCGAGCACCTCGGGCAGGCCGGCGGTGTGGCCGAAGGAGTCCGCCTGCCAGGCGCACTTCACCTTCACGCCGAGTTTTTCGCGGAAATAGCGCAGACCGACGTCGTAGTGCCGGCAGAGCGTTTCGCTATCGAGGAGGTTGGTGTCGGGCTGGATCCAGGTGCCGCCGACGGCATCCCAGCGGCCGGTGCGGATTTTTTTGAGGATGCGGGCGAAGGTCGCGGGATCGGTGCGGCGGATGTGTTCGTAGATGGCGGCGTAGACGCGGATGAAGGTGAGGTCGGGGTTCGCCTCCATGAGGTCGAGGATGGTGCGGCAGGTGGCGACGCCCTCGTTGAGGCCCTCGCGGTAATCCCAGAGCCAGACGGGATCGAGGTGGGCGTTGGGGATGACGTGGACGACGAATTTTTTCATGGGGTGAAAGCGGGCATTTCAGATTTTCCCGCGGATTACACGGATGAACGCGGATAGACGGACTGGCTGGTCAATCCGCGCTTATCAGCGGAATCCGCGGATAAACAAAAGTCAGGACTGCGGCGGGGCGACGAGGCGCTCGGCGTTTTGCCAGTAGATTTTTTCCACGACGGCGGCGCTGAGCGGCAGGGTTTGGAGAAAATCGTGC
>VFQQ010005028.1_pt1 | contig 11232 bp, 10 predicted proteins | sample 3512341 | NCBI WGS metagenome assembly VFQQ01 (sample SAMN10412373, study PRJNA504923) | tailings metagenome | isolation source: Relicate 2 Philex TSF1 revegetated site | place: Philippines: Tuba, Benguet | collected 2017-08-29
GCGAGCACATGTCGGCCGACATCGAGCAGGTCAACGCCATCATCGACAAGTTCCTCGACTACGCCCGGCCCGACCACATCAAGCCCGAGCGCGTGAACCTGAACCAGGTGGTCGACGCGGCCATCTATTCCGTGGGCCAGGACCCCAACACCGTCGTCAGCACCAACATTCCGGCGCACACCATCGTGATGGGCGATGCGGTGGAGCTGCAGCGCGTTTTCGCCAACCTGCTGGAGAATGCCATGCGCTACGGCAAGGACCCCGACACCGGTGTGACGCGGGTGGAGATTGCGGCCAAGGCCAAGGACGACTTCGTGCTGATCAAGCTGCGCGACTACGGCCAGGGTGTCAGCCCCGACCAGATCGAGCAACTGACCCAGCCGTTCTTTCGGGGCGATGTCTCGCGCACCTCGGCCACCGGCACCGGCCTGGGGCTGGCCATCGTGGACCGCGCGGTGGCCCGCATGGGTGGGCGCTTTGCCCTGGCCAACAGCAGCACCGGGGGCCTCGCGGCTCACATGAAGCTGGTCAAGGCGCCTTCCTGAGCAGCAGCACGACGGCCCGCGCCTCCATGCTGAGGCCCTCCCCCACCGGGCCGATCTTCTCGGCCGTCTTCGCCTTCACATTGACCTGATCCCGCGCCAGGCCCAGCGCACTGGCGATGCGCTCGCACATCGCCCCGATATGGGGCGCCAGCTTCGGGGCCTGCGCGATCACGGTGCTGTCCACATTGCCGATCTCGAACCCGGCCGCGCGCACGCGCTGCGCCGCCTCGGCCAGCAGCACGCTGGAGTCGGCCCCCTTGAAGCGCTCGTCGGTGTCCGGGAAATGCCGGCCGATATCGCCCAGCGCGGCGGCGCCCAGCAGGGCGTCGGTGATCGCGTGCAGCAGCACGTCGGCGTCGGAGTGGCCGAGCAGCCCGTGGGTGTGCGGGATGGTGACACCGCCGATGACCAGGGGCCGGCCGGTGACGAGTGCGTGCACGTCCCAGCCCTCGCCGATGCGAAATGCGGGCGGGCGGGTGGTCATGGGCGGCTCCTGAGCACGGCTTCGGCCAGTGCGAAGTCTTCGGGGTAGGTGACCTTGAAGTTCTGCGCGCTGCCGCGCACCAGCAAGGGATGGAGGCCCGCCTGTTCCATGGCGCTGGCCTCGTCGGTCACGCCGGCAAAGCCCTGGTCTGCGCTGGCCGCCAGCGCGGCCTTCAGCGCGCCCAGGCGGAACATCTGCGGTGTCTGTGCGAGCCATTTATCGACCCGCTCGACCGTGGCCGCCACACGCCCGCCCGCCTCGGCCTTGAGCGTGTCGGGCAAGGGCAGTGCCAGCAGGCCACCCACGGCGTCGTCCCGGCAGGCGTCGATGAGCTGGTCCACCTGCGCCGGGGTGACCAGGCAGCGCGCGGCATCATGCACCAGCACCCAGTCCTCGGCATCAGCGCCCTCCTCCTGCAAGGCCTGCAGGCCGTTGTAGACGCTCTCCGCGCGGGTCGCACCGCCGCACCGCGCGAGCACACTACCGAAGGGCTGCGAAGCCCACCACGCGTCCTCGGGTGCGATGACGACGACGCAAAGCGCGATCCGCGGCACGGCGCGCAGCGCGGCCAGCGTGTGCATCACCATGGGCTGGCCGGCGATGGGCTGGTATTGCTTGGGAAGCTCTGTGCCCGCCCGGGAGCCCATGCCCGCGCAGGGCAACAGCGCGTGGCAACGGGGGGTGGGATGGGAGGTCAATTCGGTCGGGACATCGGGCATGGGTGCCTGCATTCTAGAATCAGCCATCGCACCCCCGACCCCACAGGCCGGGGGTGTTCGTCATGGTCCATTCGGCCCCATTACCCACAAGTCCGACCTCGCCCCGCTTTTCGTCTTCCCATGGACTTGCCCAAACTCTCTTCTGGCAAACGCCACACCCTGCCCTTGCCTGGTGGCTCGGCAGACGCCCTGCTGCTGGCCAGGCTGGCCGCGCGCGAGAAAGCGGCTGGCCGCCTGACCGCGATCGTCACGGCCGATGCCAACGACGCCCAGCGCCTGATCGACGAAATGGCGTTCTTCGCGCCCGAGCTGCGCTGCGCCCTGTTTCCCGACTGGGAAACCCTGCCCTACGACACCTTCTCGCCACACCAGGACCTGATCAGCGAACGCCTGGCCACGCTCTGGCGCATCTCGCAACGCGACAAGGACACCGGCGCCGACGTGGTGCTCGTGCCCGCCACGACCGCGCTGTACCGGCTTGCGCCACCGGCCTTCCTGGCTGGCTACACCTTCCACTTCAAGGTCAAGCAGAAGCTCGACGAGGCGAAACTCAAGGGCCAGCTGACCCTGGCGGGCTACCAGCACGTCACGCAGGTGGTGAGCCCGGGCGAGTACGCGGTGCGCGGCGGCCTGATCGACCTGTTCCCCATGGGCAGTCTGGTGCCCTACCGCGTGGACCTGTTCGACGACGAGATCGACAGCATCCGCACCTTCGACCCCGACAGCCAGCGCAGCCTGTACCCGGTGAACGAGGTGCGGCTGCTGCCCGGGCGCGAATTCCCGATGGACGACGCGGCGCGCGCCAAATTCCGCAGCCGCTGGCGCGAACTGCTCGAAGGCGACCCGACCAAGAGCCGCATCTACAAGGACATCGGCAACGGCGTGGCCACGGCCGGCATCGAGTACTACCTGCCGCTGTTCTTCGACGACACCGCCACCGTGTTCGACTACCTGGGCGCGGACGCCACCGTGGTGCTGCACGGCGAACTCGAACCCGCCTTCCAGCGTTTCTGGCAAGACACCAAGGACCGGCATCGCCTGCTGCGCGGCGACCCCGAACGCCCGGTGCTGCCGCCGGAGGCGCTGTTCCTGGATGCCGAGCAGTTCCACATCCGCGCGAACCAGCACGCGCAACTGGTGCTGCGACCGGTGCAGCAGGGCATGGAGCACGGCGCCCACGTGCAACCCCTGGGCGATCTCTCGGTGCTGCGCGGTGCCGAAGACCCACTGGCGCGGCTGCAGGGCCACATCCGCAACACCACGCACCGCGTGCTGCTGCTCGCCGAAAGCGACGGCCGGCGCGAAAGCCTGCTGGACTTCCTGCGCGCCAGCGGCCTCAACCCGCCGGTGGTCGACTCGCTGGCCGAGTTTCAGGCCAGCGACGAGAAGACCGGCATGGCCACCGCCGCGCTGACGACGGGTTTCTCGTGGCTGGATGAAGGCATCGACTTCGTCACCGAGACCGAACTCTTCGCCGCCGGCTCCACCACGCGCCGGCGCAAGAAGCAGGAACAGGTCAGCGATGTCGATGCGCTGATCAAGGACCTCTCCGAGCTCAACGTGGGCGACCCGGTGGTGCACAACGCCCACGGCATCGGCCGCTACCGCGGCCTGGTCCACATGGACATGGGCGAAAAGAACCCCGACGGCACGCCCGCGCTGCAGGAATTCCTGCACCTCGAGTACGCCGATAAGGCGGTGCTCTATGTGCCGGTGAGCCAGCTGCAGCTGATCGGCCGCTACACCGGCGTGAGCGCCGACGAAGCCCCGCTGCACCGCCTGGGCAGCGGCCAGTGGGAAAAAGCCAAGCGCAAGGCGGCCGAGCAGGTGCGCGACGCCGCGGCCGAACTGCTCAACATCTACGCCCGCCGCGCGGCGCGCCAGGGCCATGCGTTCCGTTACTCGGCGCAGGACTACGAGGTGTTCGCCAACGACTTCGGCTTCGAGGAAACCGCCGACCAGCGTGCGGCCATCCACGCCGTGATCCAGGACATGATCAGCCCGCGCCCGATGGACCGGCTGGTCTGCGGCGACGTGGGCTTCGGCAAGACCGAGGTCGCGCTGCGCGCGGCCTTCGTGGCCGTGACCGGAGGCCGGCAGGTCGCCTTCCTGGCACCCACCACATTGCTGGCCGAGCAGCACTTCCAGACGCTCTCCGACCGTTTCTCGAAATGGCCGGTGAAGGTGGCCGAGATGAGCCGCTTCCGCTCGGCCAAGGAAATCACCGCCGCCGCCAAGGGCCTGGCCGATGGCTCGGTCGACATCGTCGTCGGTACGCACAAGCTGCTCAGCGAGAGCGTGAAGTTCAAGGACCTCGGCCTGCTCATCATCGACGAGGAGCACCGTTTCGGCGTGCGCCACAAGGAAGCCATGAAGGCCCTGCGCGCCGAGGTCGACGTGCTCACCCTCACCGCCACGCCGATCCCGCGCACGCTGGGTATGGCGCTGGAGGGGCTGCGCGATCTTTCAGTGATCGCCACCGCACCGCAGCGCCGCCTGGCCATCAAGACCTTCGTGCGCAACGAAGGCAACGGCGTGATCCGCGAAGCCGTGCTGCGCGAGCTCAAGCGCGGTGGACAGGTCTACTTCCTGCACAACGAGGTGGAGACGATCGAGAACCGGCGCCAGAAGCTGGAAGAGATCCTGCCCGAGGCGCGCATCGCCATCGCGCACGGCCAGATGCCCGAACGCGAGCTCGAGCGCGTGATGCGCGATTTCGTGGCGCAGCGCTACAACCTGCTGCTGTGCTCCACCATCATCGAGACCGGCATCGACGTGCCCACCGCCAACACCATCGTGATGAGCCGCGCGGACAAGTTCGGCCTGGCGCAGTTGCACCAGTTGCGCGGCCGCGTGGGTCGCAGCCACCACCAGGCCTATGCCTACCTCATGGTGCCCGACACCGAGGGCCTGACCAAGCAGGCCTCGCAGCGGCTGGATGCGATCCAGCAGATGGAGGAACTCGGCAGTGGCTTCTACCTGGCCATGCACGATCTGGAGATTCGGGGTGCGGGCGAGGTGCTGGGCGAGAACCAGAGCGGCAACATGCTGGAGGTGGGCTTCCAGCTCTACAACGAGATGCTGAGCGAGGCCGTGCGATCGCTCAAGGCCGGCCGCGAACCCGACCTGCTGTCGCCGCTCTCCGTCACCACCGACATCAACCTGCACGCGCCCGCCCTGCTGCCGAGCGACTATTGCGGCGACGTGCACCTGCGGCTGTCGTTCTACAAGAAGCTCGCCACCGCGAAGAACACCGACCAGGTGGATGCCCTGCTCGAAGAGATCGTGGACCGCTTCGGCAAACTGCCACCGCAGGCGCAGACGCTGATCGACGTGCACCGCCTGCGCTGCATCAGCGCACCGTATGGCGTGGTGAAGGTGGATGCGGCGCCGGGTGTGATCCAGATCACCTTCCGCGCCAACCCGCCGTTCGATTCGATGCGCATCATCGAACTGATCCAGAAGAACCGCCACATCAAGCTCGCAGGCAACGAAAAGCTGCGCATCGAACGCGCCTTGCCCGAAGTGAAAGACCGGGTGCAGATGGTGCGGGACGTGCTGCGCTCGCTGGGCCAACCCTTGAAACAATCCGAACCCGCATGACCACCACCCACGCCACCGAATTCGCACCCGGCCTCACCGTCCAGGGCTTCACACCGCCTTTGAAACTGAGCGATTTCAAGCTCATCGCCTTCGACATGGATTCCACGCTGATCAGCATCGAGTGCGTGGACGAGATCGCGGACGCGGTGGGCAAGAAGGCCGAGGTGGCGGCGATCACGGAAGCGGCGATGCGCGGCGAGATCGCCGACTACAAGGACAGCCTGCGCCGGCGCGTCAAGCTGCTGCGTGGCGTCACCATCGCCGACATGGAACAGGTCTACAACGAGCGCCTGCGCATCAACCCGGGGGCTGCCGAACTCATCCAGGCCTGCAAGGCCGCTGGCCTGAAGGTGCTGCTGGTTTCAGGTGGTTTCACATTTTTCAGCGAGCGCGTTCGCCAGACACTGGGCATCGATTTCACGCGCGCGAACGTGCTGGAGGTGGAGAGCGGTCCCAACTGCGGGCAGCTCACCGGACGCATGGTCGACCAGCCCTGGGGCGACATCTGCGACGGCGCGGAAAAGCGGCGCACGCTGCTGGAAGTGGCGTCCCTGCTGGGCATCGAAGCCTCTCAATGCATCGCCATGGGCGATGGTGCCAACGACCTGCCCATGATGGGCGTGGCCGGCCTCTCGGTGGCCTACCACGCCAAGCCGGCGGTGCGCGCGCAGGCGATGGTGGCGATCCACCAGGGTGGGCTTGATCGGCTGCTGGAAGTGGTGCGCTGAACGGCCGCCGATTTTGTGCGGCACCGTACAGACCGGTGCTCGCTGCAGGCGGAAAGTGGGTTCACCTCAACAGGAGACCCCCATGAACACCACACCTCGCACTTCATCCCGATGGATCGCACTGGCCGGCACGCTTACCCTGGCCGCCTCCCTCGCCGCTTGCAGCGGTTTGACACCTCGACAGCAGAACACGGCCATCGGCGCAGGCGTCGGTGCCGTGGGCGGCTCGGTGCTGACGGGTGGTAGCACCCTCGGCACGCTCGGCGGCGCCGCCGTGGGCGGCATCATCGGCAACCAGGTGGAACCCAAGAAGTAAACACCGCGGCGTGCTCCGCGGTTGCCTCAACCGCCTGCGCGCTTGACGCGGTGCCCGGCGGCCTGCAGGTCCGCGACGACGCGGTCCACGTGGTCGCCCTGCACTTCGATCACGCCGTCCTTCACGGTGCCGCCAGTGCCGCAGGCGGCCTTGAGTTTCTTGCCGAGTGCGACCAGCGCGACGGCGTCCAGCGCCAGGCCTTTCACCAGCGTGACGACCTTGCCGCCCCGCCCCTTGGTTTCGCGCGAGACGCGCACCACACCGTCGCCGGCCGGCACGGTGGTGGCTTCTTTGCAGCGGCATTGAGCCACCGGTTGCCGACAGGCAGGACACATGCGACCGGCTTCCGTGGAATACACCAGGCCACCGGCGGAGGGCTTGTTCTTCATGGCTTCGAATGGTACCGGGCGCTACACTGCCCCGAACCATGCCATTCATCGCCCTGGGCCTCACGCCCGCACTCGCCCAAGCCGCCGCCGAACTCGGCTTCTCCACGCCCACCCCCATCCAGACGCAAGCCATTCCGGTGGTGCTGGACGGCACCGACCTGCTGGCCACGGCCCAGACCGGCTCTGGCAAGACCGCCGCATATGCACTGCCCCTGCTGCAGCGGCTGGCCAGCGCCTCGGCACCCACCGGCCCGAGGCCCGTGCGCGCGCTGGTGCTGGTGCCCACGCGGGAGCTGGCGGCGCAGGCCGGCGAAGTGGTGCGCAGCCTGGCGCAACACCTGCCGCAGCGGCCCAAGGTGGTGGTGGCCTTCGGTGGTGTCTCCATCAACCCGCAGATGATGGCGCTGCGCGGCGGTGCCGATGTGGTGGTGGCCACGCCCGGGCGGCTGCTGGACCTGGCGGAGCACAACGCGCTGAAGCTGCACCAGGTGCAGATGCTGGTGCTCGACGAGGCCGATCGCCTGCTGGATCTGGGCTTCGCCGACGAGCTGGCGCGCGTGCTCGCCCTGCTGCCGCGTGAGCGGCAGAACCTGTTTTTCTCTGCCACCTTTCCGGCCTCGGTGCAGGCGTTCGCCGATGGCTTGCTGGTGCAACCCACGCGCATCGAGCTTCCCGCCACCCCCTCGACGGCCGACGCGGTGGTGCTGCAACGGGCCATCCTGGTCGACAGCACGCGGCGCGCCACCCTGCTGCGCCAACTTATCCAGGAACACGACGGGCAACGCGTGCTGGTGTTCGTGGCCACGCAGCATGCCGCGGAGCGCCTGGCGGCCAAGCTGCACCGGGGCGACTTGTACGCCACCTCCTTCCACGGTGGTTTGAGCCAGGGTGCGCGCCAGCAGGCGCTGGCCGAGTTCAAGGAAAAACGCTGGGACGTGGTCGTCACCACCGACCTTGCCGCACGCGGCATCGACATCGAAGCGCTGCCCGTGGTCGTGAACTTCGACCTGCCGCGCTCGGCGGTCGACCACGTTCACCGCATCGGGCGCACCGGCCGCGCCGGTGCCGGCGGCGTGGCGGTGAGTTTCGTGAGCCCGGGCACGCTGGCGCACTGGCGGCTGATCGAGAAGCGCCAGGGCTTGAGCCTGCCGCTGGAAGTGTTGCCGGGTTTCGAGCCCACCGAGACGGCACCACCGCCATCGCCGGGCCACGGGGGCATCAAGGGCCAACGGCCCAGCAAGAAGGACAAGCTGCGCGCGGCGGCGGCGACCACGCCAAAGAACGCCTGAGGCGCTGGCCTAGAGGCGGGCGAGCAAGCGTGGCACGTTGACCACCACCTTCACCTCACCCGGGGGCAAGCTCTCCCGCACCTCGTGAGCCGGGTCCTGCGTGTCGCGCAGGGCGGGCTCGCCCAAGGGAAGCCCCTGGCGCCCGACGAGGGAAAACACCAGCGGCGCATGGGCCCGGGCCCCGCGTTTCATCACCACCGCCAGCTCACCGCTGGCCAGGCGCACATAGCTCCCCGGCGGGTAGAGGCCGATATGCTTGATGAAGAGCGCACCGAGCGGATCGGGCTGTCGATCGGCCCCGAGATAGAGTTCGCGCGCCACCTGCTGCGCCAGCAAGCCTCCGCGGCCCTCGCGCGGACTGAGCATGGCCACGTAGGCATCGGCCATCTGCAGGAGCCGATGCACGGTCCCCGTGACCTGCTTGCCTGCGGGGTAACCGCTGCCATCGGGCCGCTCATGGTGGTCTTCCACCAACTGCAACCACAAGCCGTCCACCACGCCCAGCCGCCTCAACGTGGCCACGCCCTGCGCGGGGTGCTCACGAACCGCCTTCCGCTGCATGTCGGACAGCGAATCGCCCTGGCGTGCCATGGCATCGTGCGTGCGCGTCATGCCGATGTTCATGCACAAGGCAGCGCGAAAAAGAGAGGCCTGTTGCCTGGGCGCGAGGCCTGCGGCGGGCGACAACAGCGTGCAAAGGCCGGCCGAGAGGAGCGCATGCGTGGTGCTGTAGCCCACGCGCACATCGAACAGCAACTGCACCAGCACAAGCAGGCTTTCGTCCGGGCTTTCAGTCCAGCAGCGCTCTGCACGCTGCACCACGCGTTCGAACCGCTCCAGGAACTGCCCGGCAATCGCTCCCTGGTGGAGCAAGGTGGCCAATGAGGCGTGCAGGTCGGGCCAGACCTGATGCGCGGCGAGCTCGTCCTGCGCGGGCGCTCCACGCACCTCGACCATGTGGCTCAAGCCGGCAATGCGGCTGATCGACTCGTTGCTGCGCACCATCCGATCCAGCTCGGCCGTGTAGCTGTACGACCAGGCCTGCCAGTCGCTCTCGCGCACCATGGGCGCATGCAGCATGAGATGGCCCCGGTGCTGTTCCGAGGTGATGGGTTCGCCCTTGCGCAGCAGCAGCACCCCCTTCGGGTCCCAGACGTTGACGGGAACCGGCTGGTGCAATTCGATGGCGTCCAGTGGCAGCGGCTTGTACATCCCGTCAATCTAAGCGCCTTGTGGCCAGCGAAAACGCCGATAAGAAGCAGAAAAGCCTGCAAGTTCAAGAACCTGCAGGCTTTCTGGGTCTGGTGGGCGGTGCAGGGTTCGAACCTGCGACCCCTGCCGTGTGAAGGCAGTGCTCTACCACTGAGCTAACCGCCCGATTGATCTGACCGATCTCTCGGAAGCCTCAAATTATAGCCGGTTTTTGGTCGACTTCAGACAGCCTGCAGCGTGCGCCACACGGTTTTCCCTTTGCTGGCCTTGTCCAGCTCGGCCAGCACGCCCTCATGGGCCTGGCTTTCCTGCTCGTTGGCGAGCAGAACCGGCAGTTCGAAACGGCTCAGGTCCAGCGCTTCCACCTTGCCGTCCTCGCCCGGCGCATCGCCCAGGTCCATCAGCAGCGCGTCCTGCCCGCGCGTCATGTTGATGTACACGTCGGCCAGCAGCTCGGCATCCAGCAAGGCGCCGTGCAGCGTGCGGCCCGAGTTGTCCACGCCCAGGCGGTCACAGAGGGCGTCGAGGCCGTTGCGCTTGCCGGGGAACATTTCCTTGGCCATCACCAGGCTGTCGGTCACCTGGCCGATGACGGTGTGGATGGGTGGCATGCCCAAGCGCTGCAGTTCCTTGTTGAGGAAGCTGATGTCGAACGGCGCGTTGTGAATGATCAGTTCGGCGTCGCGCAGGTACTCGAGCAGTTCGTCTGCGATGGCGGCGAACTTGGGCTTGTCCTTCAGGAACTCGTTGCTGATGCCGTGCACCTTGAGCGCGTCTTCGTGGCTGTCGCGCTCGGGGTTGACGTAGTGGTGCAGGTTGTTGCCGGTGAGCTTACGGTTGAGCAGCTCGACACAACCGATTTCGATGATGCGATCGCCGCTCTCGGCCGACAGGCCCGTGGTTTCCGTGTCGAGGACGATCTGGCGCATCAGTGGTTTTCCTTGGCGTGGTTGATCGAGTACTTGGGAATCTCCACCGTCAGGTCCTTCTGCGCGACGATGGCTTGGCAGGACAGGCGCGAGTTCGGCTCCAGGCCCCAGGCGCGGTCGAGCAGGTCTTCTTCGGTTTCGTCGAGCTCGTTCAGGCTGTTGAAGCCTTCACGCACGATCACATGGCACGTGGTGCAGGCGGCGCTCATGTCGCAGGCGTGCTCGATGTTGATCTTGTTGTCCAGCAGGGCTTCGCAGATCGAGGTGCCCGCGGGCGCGGTGATGCTGGCGCCCTGGGGGCAGTATTCGGGATGGGGCAGGATCTTGATCGTGGGCATGGTGGGAGGCGTTCGTCTTCTTCAGACTTCTTCGAGTTTCTTGCCCGACAGGGCCTGCTGGATGCCGCGGTTCATGCGCAGCGCAGCGAAGGGCTCCGTCCCCTTCGCGAGCTCGGTCGTGGCGGCTTCGATCGCGGCGGCGTCATCACCGGCTCGGGTGGATTCCAGCGCGGCCACGAGCACGCCGATCTGCTCGCGCTCGGCGGGTGCGAGCAGGTCGGCGTCGGCCGCCAGCGCGGTCCGGGTGGCGGCGATCATGCGGTCGGCATCCACGCGGGCCTCGACCAGGGCACGCGACTGGATGTCCTGCTCGGCCGTGGCGAAGCTGTCCTGCAGCATGGCGGCGATCTGCGCATCGCTCAAACCGTAAGCGGGCTTGACGTCCACCCGCGCTTCCACGCCGCTGCCCTGCTCTCGGGCGCTCACCGAGAGCAACCCGTCGGCATCCACCGTGAACGTGACGCGGATGCGCGCCGCGCCCGCCACCATGGGCGGAATGCCACGCAGCTCGAAACGCGCGAGGCTGCGGCAATCGGCCACGAGGTCGCGCTCGCCCTGCACCACGTGCAGCGCCAGCGCGGTCTGGCCGTCCTGGTAGGTGGTGAAGTCCTGCGCGCGCGCGGTGGGGATGGCGCTGTTGCGCGGCACGATGCGCTCGACCAGGCCACCCATGGTTTCAA
>VFQQ010005029.1_pt1 | contig 11232 bp, 14 predicted proteins | sample 3512341 | NCBI WGS metagenome assembly VFQQ01 (sample SAMN10412373, study PRJNA504923) | tailings metagenome | isolation source: Relicate 2 Philex TSF1 revegetated site | place: Philippines: Tuba, Benguet | collected 2017-08-29
ATGTGCACGTGCGTACCTTCTGTGCGTGTGTGCGTGTACGCGTGTGTGTGTGTGTGTGTGTGTGTGTGTGTGTGTGTGTGCACTGTAGTTGTACGCGTGGGGCTACTCATACGTAGAGAATCTGTCCTGGGTATGGATGCATGCAAACAACTCGATACTGAGACTGCCTGGACCCTGGTTAGCACGCAGCCATCTGTCACTGATCATATTCAGGAAAGAAGGTACACTTTGACGCACACAACACACACACACACACACACACACACATGAATGCATGCGCGCACCGACAGCGCCGCATTTGTGGGTGGCACTGCGCATGGCAGAGTACAGAGCTTGTGTGTGTGTGTGTGTGTGTGTGTGTGTGTGTGTGTGACACAGGTGACGAGGGCAAGTCCATTCACTTACGTCATCAGCGTAACTCAGATGTCATACTGGACACACTCAGACACGCACAGGGTGAGTGAAGCCTCATGGTGTGACACACACACACACACACACAGAGACAGAGTAACCGTCGAGCCTATGCATTCTCGCTCACTGCTTCTGTGTTCCTGGACCAACTAGCATGGAACTCGCACGTGTGTATCCGGTGTGTTCATGTCTGCCTGCATGTGTGTGTGTGTGTGTGTGCATGCATGCAGCCACATGTGCTCCCCCTGACGAGCTATACCGCATCATTGAGACAATGCTTCCCGATGAGGCGCCTCAGGGCAGGTGTATAGAGCTGTGGGCGCCTAGGGGTGTGAGACGCAAGGGATGGGTGCACGTAGCACAGCAGAGCGCTGGTGAGACAGGCGCGCAACAAGAGCAGCCGCAGCAGCAGCAGCAGCAGGCGACTAAGGCTCAGTGACTAGCGCGCACAGACATGCGCACAGCAGCAACAGCAGCAGCGGGGCAAGGGACACATACTGTGCTGGTTACTGTGTGTGTTTGCTAGCATGCATGCTGACCTCTCCACCAGAGCGGCCCCATACAGGCTCAGTACATACGGGTTGGCGCAGTGTGTTTCATGTTTCACTGTTGTATGCTCGCTGTAAGCCGATCCTGTCCCCAGCCCTGGCAGCCTGAGCCGTCAGAGTTTACACAGTCGTCACTCGCATGACTCGCTAAGGTATGCTCGCTGGTATGTATGGGCGTTATGAGCTGTTAAGGGCTGTCTTCGTGCGTCCCACACCGACCGCAACATCAGCCGGTTATGCTTCCACAATCATAAAATCCATTCGTCCGCAACACTGGCAGCATGAGCCGTCATGGCTTACACAATCATGACCCGCCTGAGACACATACGCCCATACAAACTGTGTAGTCCTTGCTACATGGACATGGGATGTCAGCCATTCGTTTGGCTAGTAGCAAAAGCCAGTTGTAAGCTAGTGCTGGACCACTAGTCAAGGCCATCCTGCGCGCATCTCTGTACCCTAGGTGTCTGCGTATGTCCCTACTACATCCTGCTCTCACAAGCCACTCTCAGTATCCTGCTACCTAATCCTGCCTAGCAGACAGAGACAAAGCCCACACACACACACACACACACGGTCATGCGTTCTGCTTCTGTAAGGTCAACCCTGCAACCCTGCTTAGCCGGCAGATAGCACCAGAGCACAGTGTATGTGCCCACCATAACCCTTGCTACATAGGTCACCAGTAAGGGCAATGCTGGATAACCTGTCACCCCTGCACCACTTTGCTCTGCAGCTTAGTCGCAGCCGTATGTGTGAAAGACAACACACACTGCGCCTTGCCCTCCCAGCTATGCAAGGCATCATGCTGCATGTGTCATCACCCCTGCACAACTTTACTCTGTAGCTTAGTCGCAGCCGTACCAGTCAAAAAGTTTCTGCCCCAAGACAATCTCTTCGTCAGCACAGGCGCCGGCCGGTGCGCCGCGCGCCGGTCCTCGTCATCCGCCGCCGCGGCCTCCGCGGCGCGCGCCTTGGCCTCCGCGACAAGCGTTGCCTGCACTGCGCCTGTGTAGTGGCGCTCCTCGGGGTGTAGGGTGTAGAATGTTTGTAGGTTGTCAAGGTGAATCCAGGGGGGCTTAAGCACGTAGTATACGGAACCGTCACCTGGCATAGTGTGCCAGAACTCTGGCACCTGTGTACACACACACACACACACACACACATACTTCACCGCGCTCTTTCACACAAATGGGAGCAGCCATGCGCACACGAGCTCAGACTGTATTGTCATCACGTGTATATGTGTGTTACGCGCTCTTGCATACCAATGGGAGCAGCCATGCGTACGCGTCATTACGTGTGTGTGTGTGTATGTATGTGTGTGCTATGTGGGGTGGACCCACCCCACAAACCCCATGTGTGCGTGCGTGCGTGTGTGTGTGTGTGTGTCACTCACGCGTACGAGCTTGTACTTTCCGACCATTTCGTTGCACCTCACAAACACGTTCATGTACGCTAGCAGCCCTTCAACGGAGTCCACACTCGCTGTCTCCACACGCACCACCCAGCAGTCCTGATGATTCTCGAACAGAGAGATGGAGATGCCCTCCCAGTCCTGTGTATGTGTGACACACACACACACACACACACACACACACACACACAGACACACAGACATACACGCAGCTGTGCAACATTGACTTCCAAGAGACAGGTGCGCGAGAGCATGGCATGATGTCCGTGGCTCTTAAACTGGCAACACCGTGTGCCTGCCATGTCTGAGCCTTTCTTTGTTCGCCATATCTGACTTTGTATGTGTGTGTGTGTGTGTGTGCGTGAGTTTGTGTGTGCGTGTGTGTGTGTGCGTGTGTGTGCGCGCGCGTCACTGGGGCAGTTATGCTCTGAGACCCGTCCCCCTGAAGACCTGGCATCACGTGTGTGTGTGTATGTGTGTGTGTGTGTGTGTGTGCCTGTGTGTGTATATGTGTGTGTTCCCCTACCTTGACAATCCAGTCCCTTAGGTTCTGCATCATTTCATAGGCTGCCTTACGACTGGGCTTATCTGCGAGCTTGGCGGGCCCAGAGGGCACGAAGGGGTCGCCCATGTGCTTGGTAGACTCCACCAGCCTGTGAGAAGGAGCACGCACACATACGGAGTGAGACACACAGGCTGTGTTGTACTGCAGGTGTACACCAGCACCACTGCATGCAAGCCTGCATAGGCACGGGCATACACACGCAGCATGAGGCACGACGGGGTCGCCCGTGTGCTTGGTAGACTCGACAAGCCTGCACAGGAGCGGGGGAGGGGCACACACATGCGGCACCAGACACGCAGTGTGTGTATCACACTCCACCCTATGAAGCGCATACACACCACGGATCATTATTGTAAGCTGTCTCGCTCACACACATGCTTATACCTACACACGGCTATTGCCTCCTCCACTGCACCATACAATACGTAAACATATGACACACACACATATACACACACACGCACATACCTGTACGCTGTCATGGCCTCATCCAGTGCCTCATACGGTCCCCCCAGGTATGGAAACGCCTTGCCCGGTGTGAGGTCCTGATGCTTGCCCAACATGACGGGGCCTGTGGGAATGAACTCACGACCACCCACCTGTGCACACACACACAAACACACACACACACACACACACACACACACAGAGACGCACGGACGCATACACACAGTCACAGACGCACGGACGCATACTCTGCTGTACAAACACATGCAGGGAGATAAGATAAATGCTAACACAGAACGATAGCAGAGGTCTTCTGACAAAGAGCCCTGTTTAAGAGACCGTCTGTATGCATGTGTGCGTATTTGTATTTGTATTTGTGAGCTTACAAATCATACATCCGCAGGGCTCTATCAAAGAAGCGCATACAGGGCAGGAAAAGCACGTGTGTGTGTGTGTGTGTGTGTGTAGTGACGCTTACATTGAGCCTCTTCGCCTCTGCCTCCACGCGTTCTTTCTTTTCAAGCTCTGCTTCGAGGTCAAATGGACTGGGCTGATAGTCAAACGCCTGCACACACACACACACACACACACACACATAGACAGGTAGTGTATGCCCTCCCTATGAACTGTAAGATACACCCGAGCGTGTAACACAGGCACCACAACTCTCTATTACATGCGTCACAAGCCTAGTGCCCTTCGCATGTGTGGTACTCGCGGCACACGCAGGTGCTGCAGGCATGTGCATGTGTGTGTGGTAAGCACCTGGAACAGCCCCTGTATGTTGCCTGGCGGCCCCCCTGATTTGATCAGTGGACCGCTGAGTGCCGGTCTGATGTACTGCCGTGCTGCCTCCATACGCTGGGTGCGGGCCGCAATGACCTGTGTATGAACAGCACAGCAAACAACTGGTGTGTTTGGCCAGGGCATCTTTCTTGGGGTAAGGGCAAGCTACACAGCCCTGTTTCCGTGGCTGCTGCTTGAGCCTGCAGCACGCAGCGCTGTGTGTGTGCCAACAGGAGCCGTGTGAGCAAGCGCGCAGCCGTGTGCGCGTGGCTTTCACACGGATGCACGTGCTGCTTTCGCGCTGACCTGCTGATGCCTAAGCGTCTGCGGAAGGTGCTTGAGGTAGTCATAGTTGCCCGTGTGGAAGGCACGTGTGATGAGCTCCTGCTCGCAGTTGCTATACATCGGCAGGAGGCTCGAGATGGAAGGGATGGCGTAGCGGGGAAGCCACCCCACCACGTCATCCTGTTCATATGCCACCCTGTGCACAGGCGGCACGGCGCAACAGCGCGGCTGAGGCAGTGTGCGTCCGCCGTGCAGGTACGCGCCCGTACATGTGACATCAGGGCGCGCCTGGTCTAGGCATCAGCCGGGGAGCCACTGCACCTACCCAGCTGCGCTTGTTGAAGCTTCCTCCTGCCCAACAGCAGCTTCAGCGCCTTGCTGTGTCATCTTGGATGATGGGGTCGCCACCTACTCGCTCCAGCTGCCCCTGTTCATGAAACACTTATTCAGTCTGCTGCATGCTGTCTTGCAGAGGGCAGGGCTTGGAAAGGCTTCAAAAGGGCAGGGCTGGGAAGCTGCCGGTACACTTTGCACTGAGTTCCTTTTCACCTTCTGCTACAAGAGATATGAACACAGCTATCCAGGAAAAAAGGAGGGGACACAAAATCCACGATTCGGTTGCCGTTGGAAGCTTGCATTGCAGGCTGACAGCTTTGCGGACACAAAGCACACTGCCTTACCCTGCTGCACCGAACCACGCTTTCTCATCAAAGCCTGGACAGGCTAGCTGCGTTTGCAGAGCACAACACAGTTGTTTGCAGCTCGCGCCCACAGTTAGCGCTTGCATTTGCACGCTATCCTGGAATGGACTGGCTTGTAGTCATGAGACATAGCATATAGCGTCAGCTGCAGCGAGCAGAGGTTGCCTGGGATGGAGCCAGTCGGGCGCGCTTCGTCAGACCTTCAGCGCAGCAATCCAGCGTCCGATCCAGGGGCCCCAACAGCCTCAGGGTCGACGCCAGAGCGGTCCAACCCGAGTCGGACGTCAGTCCTGCTGAATGAGTCAGGACCTGTCCTGCGTCCCTCGCCCTTTGGTTCACATTCTCAGCAGGCAGACGGAGCACCCTGGCAGCCAATTTCTCAGAGCCCAGAACACGCCTTGCTGAAGATACTGCCATCTTACGTGAGTGGGACACGCCCCGGGATCACGCACTCGAGCAAACTGTCGCCAGCTTGCACGCAGTCTGCAGGCTCTGACAGCTTCGCTCTTGTGCTGCTGTGGTGTGTGCAGGTGAGCCATCTCAAGCCGGCTTTGGCTGCGGCTGTGACAAAGGAACTCCTGCAGGACGCGACTGCTGTCGTGCGCGACATCCCAGGCCTCCCTTCACGCGTGTCTGCGACAATCCTGGCAAGTCCGCACGCTACTGCACAGCCATAGCGCAGCAGTGAGAGCAGCGGGCACTGTCCTTGAGCAGGGCGGACCGACAAAAGCGTGCACTTTGGTGTAATAGGGTCTGCGGCGCACGCACTACGTCATAAAGCACACTGTTTGAAGGTACTGCGTTCCACGGTGCTGTTTGTGACCGCAGAAGCTCCTCATATCGCCTAGCCAGGATGAGGGCGCAGCGTCAAGCGAAGGCGGTCACAGTTCAACCCTACCGCCAGCATTGCAGCGCGGGCAGGCGCAGAGCGGGGCACGGTCGCTCAGACCAGCCATGTCCACTGGCAGCATTTCGTCGGCGCCCGGCAGCCTTACAGACGAGTCGCGGCAGACGCTCGCGCACGCTGCGTCCCTGCAGCAGTCCCCAGCCAGCTCCCTACGGCCGTCTTTGGGCGGCTCTGCATCATCGTCGGAACGTCCCTCACCGCGCAGCAGCCGCACTAGCTCGCAACTGTCACCCCACTCGTCCGGCCAAACCTCACGCCACCCAGGCCTCCCTCCTCTCCCACCCAGCAGCCCGACCCTGCGGCCTCGCCTCTCAGGCGAGCAGCGCACCACTGCCCCCGCACCCCCTGCCCCGACCCCCGCCACCACTCCCCGCCGTCTTCAACTCCCACCGCCGCAGGCCAGAGACCCGCACAGCACCACTCCTACCAGCATTCACAGCGACCCAGTGGCAGGCACGCCGCTGCAGTTGGCCGGCCAAAGCAAGCCCAGCTCAGCGCCAGCGGCCGGCCGCCAGCTGGTCAGTGCTGTGACTGTCACCGTCCGTACCAGCATGCACAGCAACCAGCCATTGGTGTTAGGCAGCGCGCCCGTGTCACCCAGCCACAGCGACACGAGCCAGCTTATGGCATTTGAGTCATCCAGCGCACTCGCTACAGATACGTCTATGGAAACATCAGACATAGCGCACTCAGTCGGCCAGGTCGCGAGCCCAGGCAGCCGCGACCCCCTGCCCCAGCCCCACCCGCACCACCCCTCATCAGTCCTCGGCCTGCTCCACACCACTGTGCACCTTGACTCCTCAGGCACCTGCGCATCAACAGCAGGCTCAGACAGGACTTCTCTCATGTCAGCAGGGGACCGCCTGTCCCTAGCATCAGATCAAATGTCCATACCCAGCGGCTCAGACAGGCCGTCCACAGCGATGTCAGACCGCAGCTCGCTGCTGCTCGGTGACCGCGGCTCCGCCGTCTCCGACCGTGGCATCTCGGCGCGGCCGTCGTGGGAGACGGGGTCTGTGTCGAGCCGCACGAGCACGGTGCACGGCTCGGCCAGCAGCGTGCCCATCGGCCGCGGCCGCGGCGCCAAGAGCCTCAGCGAGCTAGCAGGGCCTATACTAACGATGCAGGGGTCTAAGGGTGTAGACGTGTCCAGTCCGCAGCAGCGCGGTGGCGAGCTGCCGCTGACGCCAGCCGCCGCGGCTGCCAGCGGCAAGGCGTGGCAGCAGCGCCTGGCCGCGTCGCAGCAGATGCAGGCCACGCTGCAGCACCTGCAGATTCTGCAAACGCAGCCGCTGGTCTCAGCGCTGTCTATGCGGCCTGGCAAGGGCTTTGCCGGCCCTGGACACGAGCGCATATCAGAGGGTGGGGACGGGGATGACCAAGAAGGCGACCCCGCGGCCATGGGTGGGTGGCCCAGCGCTTTCTCATCCAGCGTCAGCTCGCCGGCCGCCGGGCGGTCGTCCGACAAGCCCGGGCGCACACTCGTCGACGTCGGCGTGCAGGTGGGCCCGCCAGCGCTGGTCGACTCGCCGCCGCGCGCGCCGCAGGGTGCGCTGCTCGCGCTGCTGCCGGGGTCGCCTGGCCAGGACGAGCTAGGCCGCGAGGGCAGCATCATTTTGGCCAGCGCTGGGTCAGCGGGCTCGTTAGAGGCACCCGGGGCGTATGGGGAGGCCATTGTGGGGGCCAGTGTGATACCCGAGGCCGAAGAGGAGGGTATGGGTAGTGAGGGTGCGACAAGTGAGGATAGCAGTAACCCAGACGAAGACGTGAACAAGGCAGTGCAGCAGCTGCTGCGACGGTACTACCCGCGTGTGGCCGCCAGCATGCAGACCGTGCTGGAGACTGTGTGCAGCGACGCCGAGCTGCTCAAGCTGGCTGCTGCGGCGCGCTCAGCACAGCCCATGGCACTGGAGGAAATGATATCTACATCCTTGGGCAGACTGTTGGTAAGTCATGTATGCGTTTCTGCGGACAGTACACCATCTTGGCATGCTGTACATAGTCAGGCTTGATATCTACCAGCGCTAGTAATGACAGCTTGTAGCCATGATTGTGAGACTGTAGATGCGTAAGCATGACGGAATCTGCAGCCTCGACACCATAGCTTTATTCAATCCCTTGTTGTGTCCTTGCTGTGGGTTCGCAGACTGAGCATGACGCCGCTAAGAAGCGTGTCCGCGAGCTCGAGAGCCGCGGCCCCCGCATCAGTCTCATGCCAGGGCTAGTCAGCGGCGGCACAGGCCCTGGCTCCACCTCCGCATCCTTCTCAGGGCCCAGCAGTGGCCCCAGCATCAGCTCCTCGCCGCCGGCCAGCGTACGCAGCTGGAAAGACGCCAAGGCACGGCTGCTGCGCGAGACGCTCGCCAGCGCAGCCCGCGACGCCGCGGTCCGCGAGAGCAGCTCGGGCGTTTCCACGTCCAGCGTGTCAACGTCCAGCGGCAGCATCCCGCTGTCCCTGCTGCTTGGCGCGCGGCTTGAGGGCGGCGGGCCGGCCATTGACGTCGGCAGTGCGCGGTCCAGTGAGGCCGGCACTGAGCTGACGTTTGCACAGAACAGCAGCCCTGCCACAAGCAGCAGTGACGGGCGAGGGTCGCTGACGGGCACGGCGCGCACGTCGTCGGACGGCGCGTGTCAGGAGCCGCGCAGCGTGGCAGATAGCGTGGATACTGCGGGCCCGCCGAGTGGGGATCAGGCCACGCCCACTGCAGCCAGTGCTTTGGCGGTGCGGGGCGGGCCTGAGACGCTCTGTGGGGACACAGACGAAGCAAGCCACGCTATCGCGCCTGACCCCAGCCCTGCCGCTGCCGCTGGTGCAGCTGGTGCCAGCGGCGCCGCAGCGCAGCCAGCGCCTGCCGCAGCTACAGATATCAGTCCGGCGGCTGCAGCGGCGCAGTCGGCTGTGGCCGCGCTGGGGCCCCAGCAGCCGCTAGCAGGGGCGCCACAAGGCACTGTGGTGGCTGTCACGCAAGTGGCGAGTGAGGCAGCCCTGGCTGGTAGCAGCCCTGTTCAGAGCCCTCCTGTGGCTACTAGTGCGGGCGCCAGTGCGCCAGAGCAGGTGCCCACAGCGGCCGCCACTCCGACCGACTTACCCAGCACAGCAGCAGCACAGGGCATCCCAGCTGCAGTGCAGCAACAGCGCGTACTGCAAGGCATACAGGCAAGGGCTGCCGCGCACCCGCGGCAGAGCCCAGCAGCGCGCACGGGTCTCGCGTGCTTTGGCCGGTGCTTCGCTGCATCTGAGCCCCGTGAAAACGCGTAACGTAGTGATTGCTACTCGGACTATTTTACGACAGGTTATTGATACATCGCACGCGGCCCCCTTGGCAGCTATATCAGCTGGTCAGCTTGGACATGGGCTTTGTTTGAAGGGCTATTTCTGCATGTTTGAGAGGATTGGTGTGGTATTGTCAAGGCGTGTGTATTGCGAGGAGAGGAAATGGTGGTGGTATTACAGCTGGTTGCGCGCGTGAACTATCCTGCAGGATGGTAGGCAGTCTTCCTGTGTTGTTGTGCTGTGTACAGACGCATTGACATCCTTTTCTCTGTGCATGCCAAAAGCTGGCCAACAGGCGGACATGCGCTTCATTACGAACAATCGACTTGTGTGTGTGCGAAGATGCAGTGTGCAGACATTGGCTTGTCCCTGCGAAGCGCTACCCTTGCTTAGCATACATATCGGTGTGCTACTCACATAAAGCAAAAAAGCAAAGTAAGAGATTGCAGTTTGCCGACATAGCAGGTTTGACGAGGCTATGTGGGAAGAGGTACGACGGTGCAGGCTGCTGCGTTAGTTGGAAGGGCTATGACATGGCTACGCGCAGGATGGTGGCAGGGTGAGCGCGTGCACGGCACACAAATGGCGTTCTTGGCATGGTGGGTGCCTTGTCTGTCTTTGCATGGCCTCCATGCGGCATAGGTACGAAGGATGCTAGTCTCGGTGGCATTGATAATTCGGTACAATCTGTTTGCCTGATTTGCTAAGTCCGAAGAGAGCCAATCCATCTCTCACCTATGACTTGCGGCCGCGTTCTTGGCCCACAGCACTTCAACACTCGTAAAATCTATGCTGCCTGCGTGGCTGTTGCGTGCAAGGTTTGAACTGTCTAGTCTGCCATACTGCGGGCTGCTTGTGAAAGGTGTGCCGCTGTTCAGCCAAGGTTGCGACACACGATAAGATTGTGCGATGTCTGTGTCGTGAAGGGGACTACAAGGTGCAGTTTGTTACGACCCATGAAGCCTGACTCAGCATTCTTGCCACTGACACTGGTGACAGGTGTGATTGCTGATTACGAATTCGAAAACCCGTCATGTAGATAGTAAGTGTAGATGATTCTTTCTTTCTTCGTCACTTTGTCACTTTGGAAGGCGGGACCATGGGTGTGGTGGGTGTGATTTGAGGCTATAAAGAGCATTGGTGGGCAAACTGGGTGCTTCATGCCAGGCTGCAGGTTTGTGCCACTGCATAGTGCATACGCTACATTGGTGCCAGAGTGGGCCTCTTCGTGCCCTGGCCCGTCATACGTTGATCTATGGTGAGTAGCTTAAGGTAATAATATGGGGGCCTTTGATTCAGGTTCTGCCCTGGCACACGTGGCAGGTCAGCCCAAATGGCGACAACCTCTGGCCACACAATTCATCTCGTTTCGTTTCTGTGCTGCGTGTGTGTGCATGTGTGAGCACAAATCCCAGATTTCTAGCAGACCCGCTGCGGCCTTGAAGGCTGCAGGAGCTCAGATACATCAGCCTGTTGTTGTCTGTCTGTGTGTCGGCGAATTTGTTCTGAAGGCCCGGGGACGAGATGCATAGTTGGACAGGAAGGGAGCGAGATTGCTGCATTATCGCTATCAATTGCCAATTCTGACAGGCCTCATCAGGCCCACTTCTTTCATTTTCATGCTCATGTGAATTGCTGCAAAGGCAAGTGGAAAGTCGGACGCACTAGGAGGTCGACTCGTGGAAGGTCATGCATATACCGTCGGTATATGCATGCGCGGTTTTAAGCTCACTGAGCGTGCGGGATGTTCTATGCGCAACCGTGTAATGCTCGACTTCTGTCTTCGCTAACGTCACGTGAATACCGTAGCAGGCAGCAGCACTCGCCAGCGGCAGCCTCTATGCGTGGAGTAAGGTCGCTTTGTGGGATGTAGGTCGCGTACTGTAGATAT
>VFQQ010005030.1_pt1 | contig 11231 bp, 11 predicted proteins | sample 3512341 | NCBI WGS metagenome assembly VFQQ01 (sample SAMN10412373, study PRJNA504923) | tailings metagenome | isolation source: Relicate 2 Philex TSF1 revegetated site | place: Philippines: Tuba, Benguet | collected 2017-08-29
CGGAGGGAGTTCATTGAGAGCAATGCGCTGAGGGCGGCGAACATCGACGTGTGAGTCATGGGTTCGATGTGCCAGCCAGGCGAGCCGCGAACTTGCCGGAACCGCTGAGCGGAATGATCAGCCGCTGAGTCGCCCGCGTGGCGGCCACGTAGAAGAGGCGTGCCTCCTCCGCCTCGTCCTGCCCTTCTGCCGGCATCTGGCCTGTGCCGGATACAGCAACGACGGGGAACTCCAGCCCTTTGCTGACGTGCATGGTCAAGAGCTTGATCGTGTCGGCCAGCGGGTTGAAGGTCCCGGAGCCCTTGCGCATCTCGTGCGGCAGCTGGCGGTACCGCAGGACGGCAGCGCACCGCTCCATCTCGGTGTAGTGACGGCAGATGATGGCCATGTCACCCCACGCGTATCCTTCCTGGTGTGCTGCGCTCAACAGCTCGGCGATCTTGACGGCCTCGTCACGCAAGCTCGGCAGCCGGATCACGATCGGCTCGTGCCCGTCACGTCCGCAACTCACGGGCTGCACGAGTGGCACGCCGTCGTCCGCGCTGTCTTCCGGTCGAAGCAGATCCGCAGCCACCATGCTGGCTGTCTGCAGGATCTGCCGCGTGTTGCGGTAGTTGATCTTGAGGATGGTCGTCCGTCCTTGCGCCTGGATGCCCAGGCTCTTGAAGCTGAACTGTTGAGCGCGGCGCCGCTGGTAGATGCTCTGTGCGTCGTCGTAGAGCAGAAGCAGGCTGTTGGTCGCAGGGTCGACCATTTGTGCGGCCAGCTTCAACCAAGCAGCTTCGAAGTCGTGGCCTTCGTCGATCAGCACAGCCTGGTATTGCCCCGAAGGAATCTGGCCGCGATCCACGCCGCGAATGACGCCCGCGACCATGTGATCGAACATATCCGGGCCCTGGGCTGGCAGCGCTTGGCCGAAGGCCACCAACTGCTGCCGACACCACTTGTGAAAGTTGCGGACGTGGACCTTGGCGGCAAGACCCTTGGCCGCCATCACGGCATCGAGTTTCACCGCCAGCGGCTGGTTGTAGCAAAGGATCAGGACTGGCTTGGCACTGGCGGAGGCCTTGGCCAGGTACTCCGCTCGGTAACTCAGGATCATCGTCTTGCCAGAACCGGCCACGCCATGAATGACACGATGGCCTTCACCCAGGCTGCGAGCCAGCTGCTCCTGCTGCAGGTCCATGACTCGCATGATGTCGGGCAACGTTTCGCTGGCCCCGTCGTCCGCAGGGAAGAGGCCGATCTGCGTGCTGACCCTCACCTCGGGGAACAGGATCCACCGCACACGATCGATTTGAGGAAGCGACAGGACGCCGCGCATGAGCGTCGGAAACATCGACCACAGCCGGCTCTGGAAGTCCTCCGCCTCAACGGTGGCCGTCATCTCGTCGCTGCAGATGACGCGGTGAGGCTCGATGGCGAACTGGAGCTCTGCCGCCTCGAACTGCCTGCGGGTGATGTGCGCCAAGACAACGCCGTAGCTCCAGGGGAACGCGAGTTTGCCGTCTGCGCTGGTTAGTCGGGGGTCCCTGCTGAGTGCATCGACGACCTGATGTGCGTAGTGCCGGGCTTGCTCAATGGGATTGGGTACGTTCTTGGGAATGCCCTGCGCCAGAATTTCCCAGGTCTGCTTGCTGGCCGTCCGGACCGTCTCCAGCCGCCAGTCCTTGACTTCCAGGATGAGCAGCCCGCGTCGCGGGTGGAGGACGACAAAGTCAGGATGAGCATGTTTGGGGCCAACAGGGACGTCATACCAAAGCAGGTAGTCGTCATCGAGCTTCTGCTCGAGACGCTCAGCGGTTCTGCGTTCTCCCTGCGTCATGCGGGAGACGCAGGTACCGAGCGCTGGGATGACGGTTGCCATCGGCTGTAGGCGGACCCTTGATGCGGCGCTGTATCGTGCCTCAGTCTTGGGCACAGTCTCGAAAGGCCCGTCGATGATCTGCGCAAACCGTCATGGAACCCAGTCCGCCAACAGGCGCCGCAGGGCCCGGTCGCAGCTGGACCGAAGTGGCGGTGGTGCGCTCAGTCAGACAGATCTATCGTTAGCGACAGACCCTATGGAAACCAAAGTCCTCCAACTCGAGGTGAGCCTCGATCTCAACACCGCACCTCAGCTGTTGCTGTGCGAGCGGCCGCAGGCCTGAAGCGTCACGTGACCGATCGGGCCTACTACTCAGACACGCTCTCGGGCTTTCTGTCCCGCGACGACTTGTGGGTCCTGGGCGAACTCACGGCGGCCAGCGAGTTCGACGTTGACCTGTCTCAGCGCGGGGCGTGGCTGCAGGAAATGCATGTCCTCCGCGACGCCTTGCGGCCGTTCGCCCAAGGCCATGTGTTCCTGGAGTTTGTTGTCCCGCGGCTCGGCAAGCGCATCGATGCAGTGCTCTTGCTGCATGGGCAGATCATCGTTCTGGAATTCAAGGTAGGCGCCACGTCTTTTGCTCGCGCGGACATCGACCAGGTCTGGGACTACGCGCTTGACCTGAAGAACTTCCACGAGACCAGCCATGGGCGCAGCATCCGGCCAGGGTTGGTCATCACGGAGAGTGCGGGCAAGCTGGAAGAAGGGGCGGAGCGGGCCGACGACAAGGTCACCGACCCGACGCTGGTGTCGTCCGATCGGCTCGGCGAATGGCTGACCCGGGTGGCCGGCCGGCGGGCGGAGGAATCCGTCGGCGCCAACGAGTGGCAAAGCGGCCGCTACCGCCCCACGCCAACCATCATCGAAGCGGCGACCAGCCTCTACAGGCGCCACTCCGTCAAGGAGATCGCCCGCCATGACGCTGGCGCCAAGAACCTCGCGCAGACCTCCGCCGCCGTCGCTCGGATTATCGAACGCTCGCGTGACAACGGCTGGAAGTCCATCTGCCTTGTCACGGGAGTGCCAGGCGCAGGCAAGACCTTGGTGGGCCTGGACGTGGCAACCCGCTTCCAGGACGCCGAGAGCGAACTGCACAGCGTCTATCTGTCAGGCAATGGCCCGCTGGTCGCCGTGCTGAGTGAGGCCTTGGCGCGGGACAAAGTCCAGCAGGAAAGGCGAAGCGGTAGAACGCTGCGCAAAGGCGAGGCGCGACAAGCGGTGCAGGCTTTCATCCAGGCGGTGCATCACTTCCGCGACGAAGGCCTCAAGGACCCACGCCCGCCAGCGGATCACGTGGCCATCTTCGACGAGGCCCAGCGTGCATGGAACCTGGCGAAGACGGCCGACTTCATGCACCGCAAGAAGGGCCGGCCCGGCTTCGCGCAATCCGAGCCAGACTTCCTGATCTCGTGCCTGGACCGGCACCCCGACTGGGCCGTGGTCGTATGCCTCGTGGGCGGCGGCCAGGAGATCAACACCGGTGAGGCCGGCATCTCGGAATGGCTGGAAGTGGCCCAGCGTTCCTACCCCGCGTGGCACGTGCACCTGTCGTCGGAACTGACCGACAGCGAGTACGGCGCCGAGACCGCCATCACCGCCTTGGCGGGCCGCCCGAACGTCAGCTTTGATGACGACCTCCACCTAGCCGTGTCCATGCGGTCGTTCCGGGCCGAGCACGTCTCGGCCTTTGTGAAGAAGGTGCTCGACCGCGAGCGTGCGGATGCCGCGATGCTGTACCCCCAGATAGCGGGCCGATTCCCGGTCGTCATGACCCGTTCTGTCGACACGGCCAGAGCCTGGCTGCGGCGTCGTGCAAGAGGCAACGAACGCTACGGCATCGTCGTGTCGTCGCAAGCGCTCCGCTTGAAGCCGCACGCCATCGACGTGCGCGCGCCCGTGGACCCGGTGAACTGGTTTCTCAACGAGCGAGACGACGTCCGGTCTTCGTACTACCTCGAAGACGTTGCAACCGAGTTCCAGGTCCAGGGGCTGGAGCTTGACTGGGTGGGCGTGGTCTGGGATGCCGACCTGCGCTACCAAGATGGCGGTTGGCAACACCACTCGTTCGTCGGCAACCGCTGGCAGAACGTCCACAAGGCCGATCGGCAGCTCTATTTGAAGAACGCATACCGGGTGTTGTTGACGCGGGCACGGCAAGGTATGGTGATCGTCGTCCCGGAGGGCACCACACAGGATCCAACCCGGGACCCGTCTTTCTACGACGGCACCTATCGCTACCTCAAGTCGATCGGCATCGAAGAGCTTGGACGCGCCTAGGATCAGGCGCTGACGGACGTGTATAGGGAAGGACCATTTCCTATGCACATCACACCTGACATGCACAGCCCATCGACACCCACCGCGCGCCCAGCGCTGACCCTGTGAAACCCCCCGCCCGCCTCCAAGCCCTCATCACCGACGGCCTCATCGACACCGTCGCCCGCCAGCTCAAGAGCGGCAAGGAGGCCGATGTCTATGTCGTGCGCCGGGGTGACGAGACGCTGGCGGCCAAGGTCTACAAGGAAGCGCACCAGCGCAACTTCCGCCAGGCCGTGGACTACACCGAGAACCGCAAGGTGCGCAACGGCGTGCTGCTGATGGAGCTGGTGGCCGACGCCGATGGCGACGCCGCCCCGCGCCTGAACGACCTGCCCTTCAGCGCCGAAGACGCGCGCCAGCACCACGCCACGCTGATCACCGGGGTGCTGCGCATGTTGTGCGCCGGCGTGATCCATGGCGACCTGTCGGAGTTCAACATCCTGCTCGCCCCCGACGGCCCGGTGATCATCGATCTGCCGCAGGCCGTGGACGCCGCCGGCAACAACCACGCGCCGCGTTTGCTGCTGCGTGACGTGGACAACCTGCGCAGCTTCTTCGGCCGCTCGGCACCCGAGCTGCTGGCCACGCAGTACGGCCCCGAGATCTGGTCGCTCTACGCCGCCGACCTGCTCTCGCCCGGCACGCCGCTCACCGGCCGCTACGAGCACCAGCCCGGCGCGGTGGACCTCACCGAGGTGCTGCGCGAGATCGAAGACGCGCGGCTCGAAGAATCGGCGCGCGTGCTGCGCATGGGCAGCTGAGGCCCGCTGGCTCATGAACACCGACGCCCGCCGCCACAGCGCTGCCGCGGAGCGCAACCGCGGCCCCATCCTGGCCGAGCTGCAGCGTGTGCTGCCCGCCAGCGGCCTGCTGCTGGAAGTGGCCAGCGGCACCGGCCAGCATGCGGCCTTCTGCAGCGCGGGCCTGCCGGGCTGGCAGTGGCTGCCGAGTGATTTCGAAGCCGGCGCGCTGCCCTCCATCAGCGCCTGGTGCGCAGGCCTGCCGCGTGTGCTGCCGCCCATCGTGCTCGACGTGCTGCAGCCCGCGTGGCCCGGCGTGCCGGCGCAGCTCGATGCGATCTACTGCGCCAACATGATCCACATCGCGCCCTGGGCCTGCTGCGCCGGGCTCATGCAGGGCGCTGCGCGGCACCTCGCGCCGCAGGGCCTGCTCGTCACCTACGGCCCGCACCTGGAAGACGGCGTGCCCACCTCGCCCGGCAACCTGGCCTTCGATGCCGACCTGCGCCAGCGCAACCCAGCCTGGGGCCTGCGCCGGCGCGAGGCGGTGCAAGCCGAGGCAGCCCGGGCCGGCCTGCAGCTGCGTGAACGTGTGGCCATGCCCGCCAACAACCTGCTGCTGGTCTGGGGCCGCAGCGCGGCGGCGTGAACCGATCCGCGCTGCCCTACCTGCAGGGCTACCCGGCTGAACTGCTGGTGCAGGTGCAGGGCCTCATCGAGGCCGGCCGCCTGGCCGAGACGGTGGCGCAACGCCACCCCGAGCCGCACGCCGTGCGCAGCGAACGGGCGCTGTACGACTACGTGTGCGAGCTCAAAGCGCGCCACATGAAAAGCGCGCCGCCGCTGGCCAAGGTGGCGTGGGATCCGAAGCTGCACCTGCTGAAGAACGTGCTGGGCACACACACCGCGGTGTCACGCGTGCAGGGCGGGCAGCTCAAGGCCAAGCGCGAGATCCGCATCGCCACGCTGTTCAAGGAGGCGCCGGCTGACTTCCTGCGTTTGATCGTCGTGCACGAACTCGCGCACCTGAAGGAGCGCGAATACGGCCGCGCGTTCTACGCGCTGTGCGAGCACATGGAGCCCGCGTACCACCAGCTGGAGTTCGACCTGCGCCTGTGGCTCACCGCTCAGGCCTGCCAGACGCCGTAACCCGCCTCGCGCAGCGCGATGGCCAGCTCCACCTCCATCTCGCGCGCGGCCTCGTAGGGCATGGGGTTGTAGACCTCGTACAGCGCCGGCAGCAGGCGCAGCCCATGCTCCAACACGTAGCGGTTGGCCTGGATGCCGGCCTTGTGCTTGTCGAAGCGCTGGTCGGGGTCCAGGCCCGTCATGCCCACGTACACGAAGGGCTTGCCCAGCTGCCAGCCCGGGTTGGCGGCGCGGAAGCGGGGTTCGTTCCAGACGCGGTCGTCGAGCTCGACGACGTACACGTGATGGTGGTGGCGCGGCGCCCGAGCCACGCCGGCCTCACCAGCGCCGCGGCAGCTTCTTCAGCAGCACGATGCGCTCCTTGCCCAGCGTGACGTAACCGCCCTTCTCCAGGTCGTGCAGCAGCTTGTGCACCATCGCCCGCGAGGCGCCCACGCGGTCGGCGATGCGCTGCTGGCTCAGCGGGCCGGGCACGAAGCGCACGCCGCGCTCTTCCTGCGCCAGCGCGTCGAACAGGCCCACCAGGCGGCCATAGACGTCCATCGAGGCCAGATCACGCACCGTGCGCGTGAGCGCGCGCACCCGTGCCACGAGGCTCTGGATGAGCAGGAAGGCAAGGTCGGGCCGGTCTTGCACCAGCCGCTCCAGCGCGGCGCGGGTCACGCGCGTGAGCTGCGTGCGCGCGGTGGTCTGCACGCTGGCGGTGCGGCGCTCCACACCGAGCATCAGCTCGCCGAAGAACTCGCCCGGGCCCAGCGTGCTCAGCTCCACCTCGCGGCCGCCTTCGCCGGAGACGAAGACCCGCAGCTCGCCGTGGTGGATCACGTACATGCAATCAGCGGGGTCGCCTTCGGTGACCACGATCTCGCCCGGCTCCCAGGTGCGGGTGTCGCCGAGCCTGGCGAGTTCGGTGAGGATGTCGGCGGTGCCGGGGCTACCGGAGATCAGGCCGAGGGTCGCGGTCGGCATTTCGGGGCAAGGCAGTGCAGTTGCGCTTGCCACACTGTAAGCCGCCCTGTCGCAGCGCCCGGGTTGCGGGCCGTGGTTGATTCCCGCTCAGTGCGGCATCGTGAGCGGTATCGCCACCGCCAGGGCAAATGCCAGGGCCACCACGGCGCCGGCCGCGAGCACCTTGCGACGCCGTTGCCGCGGTTCAGGGCCGGCGGGCTGCATCAGCACCAGCGCCAGCAGGTAGATGGTGCCGGCGCCCATGGCCAGCATCGGCCCCAGCAGGGGGCTGGCGGCCAGGGCGGCGGCGGCCAGGCCGGGCTCCATCACACGGTGGCGCGGTGCGCGCGCGCGGTGGTGGTTGGCCGGGTGCCGATGTAGAACATGCTGCCATCTCCTCGTGATGGCCCGCATGATCGGCCGCGGCGTGCGCGGCGGGAGGGCTGGCGTCAATAGTGAACGCACGGCAGGGCGGGCGGCTCGTCGGGCCGGCGCGGCGCCTCGGCGGCCATCTTGGAGGGGCGCATGCCTTGTTGCGGCATGCCGCTCAGGACGAAGCGGGCGCCACGGCAGCGCAGGGCACGCCAGGCTGCGGTGGCAGGACATCTCCTGCGGCGACGCAAGCCAAAAAAAGACCTCGGGCCTGGCGGCCGGTAGGGGCGACCGGCCAGAGCCCGAGGGCGTGTGACAGCGCGTGCGGATGGTGCGGCGCCGCAGCGCCAGGTGCGCAGCCTTGTTCAATACTGAACAACCTACGGGTTAGCCCGGGGTGCCAGCACAGCCGCGCCCGCGCCGAGCACAGGCACCCAGGCTTGCACCGACACCATCGTGGCAAGCATGAAGCCACTGAAGGCGCACCAGGCCAGCGGCACGGCCCACGCCAACGCCGTGAGTACCCGCCAACCGCGGCCGTTCACGCGCGGCAGGGCCAGCAGCAGCGCCAGCGTGAAGAGCGCCGTGGGATCGGGCGCCAGGCCGAACAGTTCGGCCTGGGCCCAGGGCCGGCCGGCCAGCGGGGCCAGCAGCGGGTGCAGCAGCAGCGCCCACAGGGCCAGCCCCAGCGCCACCCGGCGCGCCCGGGGGCCGGGCGCGGCGCCATGGCGGGCCTGCCAGGCCAGCGCCGGCAGCAGCAGCACCAGCAGCCCGATCGCGGGCAGGGCGAGGGCCGCAGCCCAGTTGACCGGCACGTAGCGCTGGTGCACGAACAGCACGGCAGCCAGCACCCAGGCCCCGGCCAGCCCCCAGCCCAGGGCCGGCCAGTGCCGGCCGCGCGCCAGCGCCACCACGCCCGCCAGGCCGGCCAGCAGCAGCAGCGGCTGCAGCGGCCACGCCGCCTCGTTGACCAGTTCGAACAGCCGCCAGTAGATGCGCGGCGAGAACATCAGGAAGTCGCTCGGGCGGTAGCTCCACCACTCGCTCATGCGCCGGGCTCAGAGCGCCGCGATGTCGGCCGCGATGCGCCGGCGCAGCACGGCATCCGGCATCGGCCCCCGCGCTGCGGCCATGTTCTGGCGCAGGTGCGCCACCTGGCTGGTGGCCGGGATGGCGCAGGTGACGGCCGGGTGGCTGACGGCGAACTTGAGCGCCACCTGGGCCCAGAAGCGGCAACCGATCTCGGCCGCCCACCCGGGCAACGGGTGGCGCTGCAGCTGACGCAGCAGCGCGCCCTCGCGGAAGGGCCGGTTCACGACCACCGCAATGCCCCGCTCGGCGGCCAGCGGCAGGATGCGTTGCTCGATCTCCCGGTCGAGCGGGTTGTAGCTGGCCTGCACGAAGTCGATCGGCTGCGTGGCCATCACACGCTCGATCTCCACATGGCGCCGGCCTTCGCTGGTGGTGATGCCCACGTAACGAAGCCGGCCGGCGGCCTTCATCTCCAGGAGGCGCGGCAGGTGCTCCTGCCAGGCCAGCAGGTTGTGCACCTGCATCAGGTCGAAGCGCGGCACGCCCCAGAAGGCGCGCGAAGCCTCGATCTGCGCCGCGCCGCGCGAGCCGTCGCCGATCCACACCTTCTCGGCCGAGAACAGTGCCCTTGGGTGGCCGAGCCGCGCCAGCGCCTCGCCGATCACGGGCTGCGATGAGCCATACATCGGGCTCGAATCCACGAGCCGCCCGCCTTCCTCGAAGAACGCGCGCAGCACCTGGAAGCTGGCCTCGCGGCCGGCGGGGTCGCTGCCGACGTTGAAGGTGATCCAGGTGCCCAGGCCGACCACGGGCAGTGGCTCGCCGGTCTTGGGGATGGGCTTGGTGAGTGGCGGCGTTTGTGCGCGCGCATGGAGCGCAGGCAGCGCGCCAACGATGGCGGCGATGGCGCTGCGCCTGCTGCAAAAGAGAGAGCCCGGCATGCGCACGATGATGCGCCGCCGGGCTCGCCTTGCGGTCCCTGGGGTCTGTTGCCGGCTCAGGCCGCCACGGCCTGCGCCTTCGCCGCCACCGCCGGCGCGCGCATCAGGTGGTCAAACGCCGACAGTGCCGCCTTCGCCCCATCACCCGCCGCGATGATGATCTGCTTGTAGGGCACCGTCGTCACGTCACCCGCGGCAAACACACCCGGCAGCGAACTCGCACCCCGTGCATCGACCACGATCTCGCCGTGGCGGCTGAGCTCCAGCGTGCCCTTGAGCCACTCGGTGTTGGGCACGAGGCCGATCTGCACGAACACACCTTCCAGCGGCACCTGGTGCTGCACGCCGCTGTTGCGGTCGGTCCAGGCCAGGCCGTTCACCTTGCCGCCGTCGCCCAGGATCTCGGTGGTCTGCGCCATCGTGTGCACGGCCACGTTGGGCAGGCTCTTGAGCTTGGCCACCAGAACGGCGTCGGCCCGCAGCTGCGCGCCGAACTCCAGCAGCGTGACTTGCCCGACGATGCCGGCGAGGTCGATCGCCGCTTCCACGCCGGAGTTGCCGCCGCCGATCACCGCCACGCGCTTGCCCTTGAACAGCGGGCCGTCGCAGTGCGGGCAGTAGGCCACGCCCTTGTTGCGGTACTCACGCTCGCCGGGCACGCCCACCTCGCGCCAGCGTGCGCCGGTGCTGAGGATCACGGTGCGGCCGGCCAGCACCGCGCCACTCTCCAGCTGCACGCGCACGAGCCCGTCTGCACCCGCGGGGATCAGCTTCTCGGCCTTCTGCAGCTTCATGATGTCCACGCCGTAGTGCGCGGCATGGGTCTCCAGCGCAGCGGCGAACTTCGGGCCCTGCGTCTCCAGCACCGACACGTAGTTCTCGATGCCCAGCGTGTCCATGGTCTGGCCGCCGAAACGTTCGGCCACCACGCCGGTGCGGATGCCCTTGCGCGCCGCGTACACCGCGGCCGCCGCGCCGGCAGGGCCGCCGCCGACGATCAGCACGTCGAAGGGCTCCTTCTCGGCCAGCTGCGCGGCCTGGCGCGCGACGGCGCCGGTGTCGAGCTTGGCCACGATCTCCGCGAGCTCCATGCGGCCGCTGCCGAAGACCTGGCCGTTCAGGAACACCAGCGGCACGGCCAGGATCTGGCGCTCTTCCACCTCGGCCTGGAACAGCGCGCCGTCGATGGCGGTGTGGCGCACCCGCGGGTTCAGCACCGCCATCAGGTTCAGCGCCTGGACCACGTCGGGGCAGTTGTGGCAGGTCAGGCTCATCCAGGTCTCGAAGACCAGGTCTTCGGCCGGGTCGAGCGCCTTCACCTGCTCGATGAGCTCGGCTTCCACCTTGGGCGGGTGGCCGCCGGCCTGCAGCAGCGCCAGCACGAGCGAGGTGAACTCATGCCCGAGCGGGATCGCCGCGAAATGGATGCCCATGTCGGTGCCACCACGGCGCACCTGGAACGACGGCCGGCGCGCGGCCTGGCCGTCGAAACGGGCGCTCACCTGCGGGTGCAGGCTGGCGATCTGCTCCAGCAGCGCGCGCATCTCCTGCGCGGCTGCGCTGTCGTCGAGCGTGGCCACCAGCTCCACCGGGGCGCTGATGCGCTGCAGGTAGGCCGAAAGCTGGCTCTGGATGGCGGCGTCCAACATGGGCGTTAGCTCCTGTAGCGGTGTGGACTCAGATCTTGCCCACCAGGTCCAGCGAGGGCGTCAGCGTCTTGGCGCCTTCGTTCCACTTGGCCGGGCACACCTGGCCGGGGTGCTTGGCGGTGTACTGGGCGGCCTTGAGCTTGCGCAGCGTTTCCTTCACGTCACGCGCGATCTCGTTGCTGTGGATCTCGGCGGTCTTGATGACGCCATCGGG
>VFQQ010005032.1_pt1 | contig 11228 bp, 6 predicted proteins | sample 3512341 | NCBI WGS metagenome assembly VFQQ01 (sample SAMN10412373, study PRJNA504923) | tailings metagenome | isolation source: Relicate 2 Philex TSF1 revegetated site | place: Philippines: Tuba, Benguet | collected 2017-08-29
TGCGCGCCGCGCTGGATCTCGCCAAGCTCGCAGGCAAGGCAGACGATACGAGCGAGCTCGAGCAGCGGCTCACGGCAAATCCGGCTGACCACCAAGCGCGCTTCGATCTGGCCGTGGCCCTCGCCGCGCGGGGCAAGAAAGAACAGGCGCTCGATCACCTGCTGGATCTGGTCCGCCGCGATCGGAATTGGAACGAGCAGGCCGCTCGCAAGCAGCTCGTCCAGCTTTTCGATGCCTGGGGGCCGAAGGACGAGTACACGATCGAAGGCCGCCGCCGCCTGTCATCAATCCTGTTCAGCTAGACCTGTTCAGCTAGACCACACTAGGAGCACGACGTGGCCTTTGCCGACCAATACCGGCGCCCTGCCGATCTTCCCTCACGCTTGCCGTTGTTTCCGTTGCGCGGCGCGATTCTGCTTCCGGGATCGACGTTGCCGCTCAACATCTTTGAGCCGCGCTATCTCGAGATGATCGACGATGTGATGAGCGGCGCGCGCATGCTCGGCGTGATTCAGCCGGTCGGTGCGGATGCCGAGGAAAGTCCGTTTGGCAAGTCGGTCGAGCTGCGCCGGATCGGCGGCGCTGGGCGCATCACGAGCTATCAGGAGCTGGACGACGGACGCATTGGCATCGCGTTGACGGGTATCTCACGGTTCGAAATCGTGGGTGAAGCCGAGACGGGCAAATCCTACCGCGCGGCGACCGTCAGCTACGATCGATTTGCCGGAGACTTCACGCGCGGCCTCGGCGAGGAGCAGATCGATCGCGCCCGGCTCACTGAAACCTTGCGCACCTACCTCGAAGAGCACAATCTCAAGACCGATTGGTCGCTGATCGAGCGTGCGCCGAGCGAGTTTCTCGTCAACGCGCTCTGCGTGATGAGCCCCTACGGTCCGGAGGAGAAACAGGCGCTGCTCGAAGCCGCGGATCTGAAAACGCGGGCCGAGGTCCTGATTGCGTTGGCGCAGATGGAGAGCGCCACACGCGGGGGATCCGGCGGTACGCTGCAGTGAGATGACGATGCCTGAAGAAATGCCCCCCGCCGCTGACGCCGACGAGCCCGATCCCAAGCTGCTCGAACTCCTCGTGTGTCCGGTGACGAAAGGCCCGCTGACCTACGACAGGGCGGCGAAGGAGCTGATCAGCCCGAAGGCCAACTTGGCCTTCCCGATCCGCAACGGCGTGCCGCTGATGACGGTCGAGGCCGCGAGATCCCTGGACGAGCCACGGCCGAAACCAGCTTGACCCGCGCTCTGAGCTCCCGGCGACAATCGTCGTAAAATTGTCTCCGATTCGTGATTGATTGCGCTTCGCCGACACCACGTCGGTTTCGATCCCCTGGACGGAATTCATGACCATCGAACGGCATCCCAAGGTGCGTGGCTTGACCAAGCGCATTGCCGGGCGTTGGCAACACAACCCAATTCTGAGCGCCGCCCCGCGAGGACTTCTCGCGTTGAAGGCGCTGAACGAGAAAGCCCGTGCCACCGCAACTGGCCTGCCCTTCGTCAAGAAGCCGCCGGCCAAGGTGTACGGGCGTATTGGAAGCCTGAAGGTCCGCTTGGCCAATGGCCGTAAGGACGTGCTGCGCGCCCAGCGGCTGCGCTTCGAGGTGTTCTACGAGGAGATGTCCGCGACCCCGAGCGTCATCGCCGGCATGCGCCGCCTCGACCAGGACCCCTACGACGCGATCTGCGACCATCTGCTGGTCGAGGATCATAGCCCCGAGGGCGGAGCCGTATCCGAGGCCTGGACGCGCACCCGCAAACCGCATGTGGTCGGCACCTATCGTGTCCTCCGTCAGGAGGTCGCGCAGCGCAGCCTCGGGTTTTACACCGAGAGCGAATACGAGATCGCCCCGCTGATCGCGGCCAAGTCGCCGCGTTACCGCTTCATGGAGCTCGGCCGCTCCTGCGTGCTGCGGCCCTACCGCACGAAGCGCTCCGTCGAACTGCTTTGGCATGGTCTGTGGACCTACGTGCGCGAGCACAAAGTCGACGTGATGATCGGCTGCGCGAGCTTCGAAGGCACCGATCCCGAAGCCCACGCCATGGCGTTGAGCTTCCTCCACCACCACGCGCTCGCCCCGCCCGAGTGGCGCTGCCGCGCCCATAAGCACCTCTACGTGCCGATAGATCGTCTCCCCCGCGAGAAAGTGGACACCAAGGCAGCGCTCAAGGCCCTGCCGCCGCTTATCAAAGGCTACCTGCGCCTCGGCGCGTTCGTCGGCGATGGCGCCGTCATCGACCGCCAGTTCGGGACCACGGACGTGTTGATCATCCTGCCGGTGGAGAACATCGACCCGCGCTATTTCGGCCATTTCGGCGCGCCGGACGAGCTGAAGAGCCGCATCGCGGTCGAAGTGTAAGCCCCTGCCGGGCCACACGATCCCCGCCAATTTTGTCCGGAGCGTCCGCGAGGGTTTCCAATCCCCGCCGTGACCGGCTATCCGTGGGCCGGGAAACACGGGAACCGGCACGGCATGGCGGGACAGAGACGGCATCGGCGGGACGAAGCGGAGCAGGCGGACGAAATCGCCGACACCGCCGTTGCGCCTGCGCCGCCCCCGGAGCTGCAGGCAACCGGCACGCCCCCTGCGGGGATCGGCGAAGCCACGCCCTCCATGGCGCAGTTTCTCGAAATCAAGACCGCCAATCCGGACAGCATCCTCTGGTACCGGATGGGCGACTTTTATGAGTTGTTCTTCGACGACGCGGTCGTCGCCTCCCAAGCGCTGGGCATCGTGCTGACCAAGCGCGGCAAGCACCTGGGCCAGGACATTCCCATGTGCGGCGTGCCCATCCATCGCGCCGACGAGTATCTGCAGCGCCTGATCAAGGCCGGCTATCGCGTCGCCGTCTGCGAGCAGCTCGAAGACCCGGCAGAGGCGCGCAAGCGTGGCTCCAAGGCCGTCGTGAAGCGCGACGTCGTCCGGCTTGTGACCCCGGGCACGCTGACCGAAGACACCCTGCTCGACGCGCGCGCGCGCAACTACTTGACGGCCCTATTCCGCGCGCCGGGCGGTGCCGAAGGTGCCCTTCTCGGTTCCGACACCGCCGTCGCGTTGGCCTCGCTCGACATCTCGACCGGCGAGTTCGAGGTCGGCGAGGTGCGCGGCAAGGATCTGCCGGGCGAGCTGGTCCGGCTTGCTCCGGGGGAAGTCATTGCTGCGGACACGGTCTTTGCGGAGGCCGACCTTTCCGCCTGGATCAAGCACGCCGGAGCGGCACCCACGCCCGTTCCGTCGGCGTCGTTCGACAGTCTCGCCGGCGAGCGCGAGTTGAAAGCGCGCCTCGGGGTCAAAGACCTCGGTGCGTTTGGCGCGTTCACGCGCGCCGAGCTGGCGGCCATCGGGGCGCTGCTGCGTTATGTGGATCTGACGCAGATCGGCAAGAAACCGGTCGTGCGCGCGCCACGCCGCGTGGGTGCGGACGCAGCGCTCATCATAGACGCCGCGAGCCGCGCGAGCCTGGAGCTGGTGCGCTCCACGTCGGGCGAAAAAGCGGGAAGCCTGCTCGACGCAATCGACCGAACGGTGACAGGACCCGGCGCGCGCGAGCTGGCCGCATGCCTTTCGGCGCCCCTCTCCGATCCGCGCGCCATCGATGCCCGTCTCGATGCCGTGGCCTTCTTCGTCGAGGATGAGACGCTGCGTGAAGCCATCCGCGAGACGCTGAAAGGCGCGCCGGATCTTGCGCGCGCGGTGTCACGCCTCGCGTTCGGACGCGGCGGCCCGCGCGATCTGGCAGCCATCGCGCACGGGCTGTCTTCGGCCGAGGCCGCCGCCGCACTGCTGCGCGGCAAGAAGAGCATGATCGGGTTGCCGGCTGAAATCGCGCGGCTGCTCGAACGCCTCGATGGCAAGGGCGCTGAACTACTCGCGTTGCTGTCGGCAGCCCTCGTCGATAATCCGCCGCATTTGCGCCGCGACGGTGGTTTCGTGCGCCGTGGATTCCGCCAGAGCCTCGACGAGTCGCTCGCGCTGCGCGACGACAGCCGCCGCGTCATGGCCGAGCTTGAAGCGCGTTACGTTGACCTGTCCGGCATCAAGACGCTCAAGGTTCGCCACAACAACATCCTCGGCTACTTCATCGAGGTCACGCAGACGAACGCGAAGCCGCTCACCGAGCCGCCGCTGAGCGATACGTTTCGTCACCGCCAGACCATGTCGAACGCAATGCGCTTCACGACTGTGGAGCTGTCGGAAATCGAGGGACGCATTGCGTCCGCGGGTGAGCGCGCGCTCGCCATCGAGCAGGACATCTTCAACGAGCTGGCCAACAAGGTCGCGACGGACGAGCAGACTCTGTCGGCCATCGCGGCGGCGCTGGCAGAGCTCGACCACACGGCGGCGCTCGCCCACCTCGCCCATCACGAGCGCTATGTGCGCCCTGTCGTCGATGCGAGCCAGACCTTCGAGATCCGCGACGGCCGTCATCCCGTCGTCGAGCAAGCCCTGAAGCGCGCACGCGGCGGCCCGTTCGTCGCCAACGACTGCACGCTAGGCCGCGCCGCGGCCGACGAAGCGCGCAATTCCGACGACATGCCGGATGCCCGTGTGTGGCTCGTCACCGGCCCCAACATGGCCGGCAAGTCGACGTTTCTGCGCCAGAACGCGTTGATCGCCATCCTCGCACAGATGGGCGCGTTCGTGCCGGCACGCGCGGCCCACATCGGCGTCGTCGATCGGCTCTTCAGCCGCGTCGGCGCTGCTGACGATCTCGCGCGCGGCCGCTCCACGTTCATGGTTGAGATGGTCGAGACGGCTGCGATCCTGAACCAGGCCACGTCGCGCTCGCTCGTTATCCTGGACGAGATCGGCCGCGGCACAGCGACCTTCGACGGCCTCTCTATCGCTTGGGCCGCCGTCGAGTACCTGCACGAGGAGACCCAGGCGCGCGTCCTGTTCGCGACCCATTATCACGAGCTGACCGCGCTTGCCGGACGGCTGAAGTCCGTTGCCAACGTCACCATGGACGTCAAGGAATGGCAGGACGACATCGTCTTCCTGCATCGCGTCAAGGCGGGCGCCGCCGATCGCTCCTACGGCATCCAGGTCGCGAAGCTGGCGGGCCTGCCGCCGCTCGTGATCGGCCGCGCTCGCGAGGTCCTGACGCTGCTGGAGAAGGCCGATCGCCGCCGCGGACAAGGCGCCGGGCCGCTCGAAGAGTTGCCCCTGTTCGCCGCCGCCCGGCCAACGAGCGAGCCTCCTCGCAGCGGTCCGGCCCCGGTCGAAACGGCACTCGACGACATTAACCCCGATGAGCTTTCGCCCAAGGCGGCGCTCGAAACGCTCTATCGTCTGAAGCAGATCCGGGCCGGCAGCTCGGTCAAATAACCCCATTCGCAGCCGGCGCGGCTGTGTCCTAAGGTAGACGCATGGATACTTCGCTTTTCCCGCCAGCGCCCTACTTCGAACCGAGCGAGCTGCGCCACACGCTGACCGCTTTGTTCAACGCGCACGGCAGCGCGCCGGAGGCGCGGCCCGCAATCCTGGATCGGTTGAAGCTCCTGGTCAAAGCGGCGCGCGGCACGGCGCGCCTGCAGCTTGAGGCCGACGGCAACGGCCGCCGCTGCGCCATAGGCCTCGCGCGCTTCCAGGATGAGCTGGTCCGCCTCCTCTACGACTACACCATCGCGCACGTCTACCGCGCTACCAACCCCTCCGACGCCGAGCGCATGGCTGTGGTTGCCACCGGCGGCTACGGCCGCGAGATGCTGGCGCCCGGCTCCGACATCGATCTCCTGTTCCTGCTTCCCTACAAGCAGACGCCGTGGGGCGAGAGCGTCGCCGAATACATGCTCTACCTGCTTTGGGACCTCGGCTTCAAGGTCGGCCACGCGACGCGCACCGTGGATCAGTGCCTGAAGCTCGCCATGGCGGATACGACGATCCGCACGTCACTGCTCGATATGTGGCTCATCCATGGCGATGCCCAGCTCTACGCCGAGCTCGAGCAGCGCTTCCGCAACGAGGTGATCCGCGGCTCCGAGCGCGCCTTCATCGACGCCAAGATGGCCGAGCGCAGCGAGCGTCACCGCCGCGCCGGCGAAAGCCGCTACAAGGTCGAGCCCAACATCAAGGACGGCAAGGGCGGCCTGCGCGACCTCCACACGCTGCACTGGCTTTCGAAATATCTCCTGGGCCACGAGGTCGGGCCGGACAGCATCGCCAAAGGCGTCTTTACGCGCGAAGAGGTCGCCACGTTCCGGCGCTGCGAGAACTTCCTCTGGACCGTGCGGTGCTTCCTGCACTTCTACACGGGACGCCCCGAGGAGCTTCTGAGCTTCGAGATCCAGCCGGTCCTGGCCGACCGCCTGCGCTACAAGGACAAGCACGGCCTGCGCGCGGTCGAGCGCTTCATGAAGCACTACTTCTTGGTCGCGAAGGATGTGGGTGATCTCACCACCATCCTCTGCAACGCGCTTGAGATGCAGCAGTTGAAGACGCCGGCCGGCATCTTCAACCCGCTGTCGTGGCGGCTGCGCCGTCAGATCCGCGAGAAGACCGACTTCCGCATCGACAACGGACGCCTCAACATCGCGGACCCGGATGTGTTCAAACGCGATCCGGCAAACCTCATCCGCTTCTTTGCGCAGGCGGAGAACACGAACACGTTCCTGCACCCGAACGCCATTCGCCAGCTGCGCCGCTCGTATCGCCTGATCGACGACAAGGTGCGCAACGATCCCGAAGCTAACCGCATCTTCATGAAGCTGCTGACGGGCCACACGAGTCCCGAAGCCACGCTGCGCCGCATGAACGAAGCGGGCGTGCTCGGTCGCTTCATTCCGGATTTCGGCCGCGTCGTCGCGATGATGCAGTTCAACATGTATCATCACTACACCGTCGACGAGCATCTGATCCGCACGGTCGGCATGTTGACCGATATCGAGCGCGGCGGCTCTGCGGGCGAGCTGCCGCTTTCGACCGAGCTGATCAAGACAATCCAGAACCGCCGCGTGCTCTACGTCGCTTGCTTCCTCCACGACATCGGCAAGGGCCGCATCGAGGACCATTCGCTGGTCGGCGCAAAGATCGCGAAGAAGCTGTGCCCGCGTCTCGGCCTGACGCCCGCCGAGACCGACACCGTGGTCTGGCTGATCGAGCAGCACCTGACGATGAGCAACGTCGCCCAGAGCCGCGACATCACCGATCCCAAAACCGTGCGCGACTTTGCCGACATCGTGCAGAGCCCGGAACGCCTGAAGCTGCTGCTTCTCTTGTCCGTCGCCGACATCCGCGCCGTCGGCCCCGGCGTGTGGAACGGCTGGAAGGGACAGCTCCTGCGCACGCTCTATCAGGAAACCGAGCCGCTGCTCTCCGGCGGCCACACGCAAGTGCCGCGCGACCAGATCGTAGCCGACGCGCAGGCCGATCTGCGCAAGGCGTTGAGCGATTGGCCCGAAGCGGACGTGGATCGCTTCATCGGCCGCCACTATCCGGAGTACTGGCTCCGCACGGAGCCCAAGCGCCAGGTCGATCATGCGCGCCTGCTGCGGCGCGCCGAGACCGAAGGCAAGGCGTACGCCTTCGAGCACACGACCGATGCCTTCACGGCCATCACCGAGCTGACGGTCTTTGCGCCGAACCATCCCCGGCTGTTGTCGTTGTTCGCCGGCGCCTGCGCCGCCAATGGCGCCAACATCGCGGGTGCGCACATCACGACCACGCGCGACGGTTTCGCGCTCGACACCTTCCTGCTCGCGCGCGAGTTCACCGAGGATGAGGACGAGATCCGCCGCGCCAAGCGCATCGAGGAGACCATCGAGCGCCTCTTGCGGGGCGAGACCTGGGTGACGCAGCTGCTCGAGAAACGCCGCTTCGCGCCGCCGCGTGTCGAGGCCTTCACCGTTCCGCCGGAGGTCTACGTCAACAACGCGTTGTCCGACGTATTCACGGTGATCGAGGTCACGGGCCGCGACCGCACCGGCCTGCTGTACGAGCTCACCAACGCGCTGTCGGATCTCTCGCTCGACATTGCCTCCGCGCACGTCACGACCTTCGGCGAGAAGGCCGTCGACGTGTTCTACGTCACCGATCTGACGTCGAAGAAGATCGAAAGCGACACCCGCCAGCAGACCATCAAGGACCGCCTGACCCAGATTCTCGAAGGGCCGGTTTCGACGTAGTTTCCACTTGGTTTTTTGGCGAACCGCTGCCAAGCCCAACACGTCATCCCGGCGCAGGCCGGGACCCACGCAAGCATCCCAACGCGGGACATCAGAGTTTTACGCGAGCGACATCCGCGGGGCCGAAACGGATCTCTCCAGTGTCTGGATCAAAAAGATCCAACCACTCGGGGTTCATGCTCTCGATGAGGCGAACCTTCCATGCCCGTTTCCATTCCTTCAGACGCTTTTCGCGTGTGATGGCCTCGTCCATGGTCGCATGCATCTCGTAGTAAACGAGATGTTTGATGCCATAGCGCTTCGTGAATCCGGAAATCAGACCTTGGCTGTGTTCGGCCATCCGATGCGCAAGGTCACTGGTCACGCCGATGTAGAGAACACCGTCGCGCTTGCTCGCGAGAATATAAACGCACGGCGCCTTCACGATGCGGTCCCACCTGATGGCGGTCAGTAAACGCGATCGGCTCGCTGCCGGCAAGCTTGCGTGGGTGCCGACCTTCGTCGGCATGACGTTAAATTTTTTCGGGTGAGGTTTGCCCATACACACCGTCATCCCGGCGTCATGGCGGAGCCATGCTTCGCATGGACGACCGGGATCTACGCAAGTTTCAAATCGTTCGACGCCAGAGGGGAATCACCCGATGACGCCAACGCTGTGCTGGATGAACGAATGATCCGAAACCTAATGCGCCGCTTCCCAGTTCGCGGCTGCCTTCGCGTCCACATGGATCGGCACCGCGAGTTGCACGGCCGGTTCGGCCGCACCTTCCATCACGCTGCGCGCCGTCTTGATCAGCGTCTCGGCTTCCGCCTCTGACACCTCGAACACAAGCTCGTCGTGCACCTGCAGCAGCATGCGCGCCGTCTTGAGCTTCGCGGCCTCGAGTGCGGCCGGCATGCGGATCATGGCGCGCCGGATGATGTCCGCCGCGCTGCCCTGGATCGGTGCGTTGATGGCGGCGCGCTCGAGGTTGCCGCGCACGCCCGGGTTCTTCGTGTTGATCTCGGGATAGTGGATGCGCCGCCCGAAGATCGTCTCCACGAAGCCGCGATCGTGCGCCTGCTTCTTCGTCGCATCCATGTAATCGCGGATGCCGGGGAAGCGCTGGAAATAGGTCTGGATGTAGGCGCCCGCCTCCTCGCGCGGAATGCCAAGCTGATTGGCGAGCCCGAAGGCCGAGATGCCGTAAATGATGCCGAAGTTGATCGCCTTGGCGCGCCGGCGCACGTCGGACGGCATATCCTTCACAGGAACGCCGAACATTTCCGACGCCGTCATGGCGTGAATGTCGAGCCCTGCCGCGAACGCGCGCTTGAGCTGCGGAATGTCCGCGATATGCGCCAGCACGCGCAATTCAATTTGAGAATAGTCCGCTGAAACGAGGGTGTTGCCCTTTTCCGCGATGAAGGCGGTGCGGATCGCGCGCCCTTCCTTGGTGCGGATCGGAATGTTCTGCAGGTTGGGATCGTAGGACGCGAGCCGCCCCGTCGTCGTCGAGGCGAGCGCGTAGCTCGTGTGGATGCGGCCCGTCTCGCCGTGAATGTAGGTCGGAAGCGAGTCCGTATAGGTAGAGACCAGCTTCGAGAGCTGCCGCCACTCGAGCATCTTGTTGATCAGCCCGCGAGCGCTTTCGGGGACGTCCTCGTTGGCGGCGAGATCGTCGAGAAGGCCCGCGCGCGTTTCCCACTGGCCGCTCTTCGTGCGCTTGCCGCCGGGAAGCTGCAGCCGGTCGAACAGCAATTCGCCGAGCTGCTTCGGCGAGCCGAGATTGAATTTGTGTCCGACGAGCCCGTTGATCTCCTCTTCGAGGCGCGTCAGCGACTGCGCGAACGAGGACGAGAGTTTCGACAGCACGCTCTTGTCGACAAGAATGCCCGCATGCTCCATGCCCGCGATGACCGGGACGAGCGGCCTCTCGAGCGTTTCGTACACCGTTGTCAGATGCTCGGCCGCGAGCCGCGGCTTGAGCTTGTGCCAGAGCCGCAAGGTCACGTCCGCGTCCTCGGCGGCGTATTCTGCGGCCTTTTCGATCGGCACCTGCGCGAAGTTCTTCTCGCCCTTCTTGCCAGGCGCGAGTTCCAGCACCTTCTCGAACGAGATGCACGTGTGGCCGAGGTGGCGCTCGGAAAGCGTGTCCATGCCGTGCGCGCCGCGGCCGCAATCGAGCACGTAGGAGACGAGCAGCGTGTCGTCGATCGGCGCGACGGTGATGCCGTAGCGCTTAAGCACGAGATAGTCGAACTTGATGTTGTGCCCGATTTTGAGCACCGACGTGTCTTCGAGCAGCGGCTTGATCAGCGCCAGCGTCTCGCGCAGGGGCGCCTGTGGAAGGTTCGCGCCGTCACCGAAATCGAAGCCGCCTTCGGCCGGGCGATGCCCCACGGGCACGTAGCAGGCCTTGCCCGGAGCCACCGCAATTGAGAAGCCGACGAGGTCGCACGTCATGCAGTCGAGCGCGGTCGTCTCCACGTCGAACGCGACGCGGCGCGCCTCGCGGGCCGCGTCGATCCACCACTTGAGGCGATCGAGAGTAATCACGGTCTCGTAGGCCGAACGGTCGAACGGCACCTTCGCGATGCGCGCCGAATAGATGGCCGCACCGGCTGCAGGCGTGCCCGTTCCCTGCGGACCAGCATCCACGTCCGCGCTTTGGGGTTCAACCGGAGCGGACCCGGCCGCCGGTTTGCTCTCGCGCGCGGCAGGCTTTTCCGCTTGTCCGGCCGAAGCAGCGGGCGGCTCCACACCCAGCTTCTCCGAAATGCGCTTTGTCAGCGTCGTGAATTCCATTTTGCGCAGGAAGCCGAGCAGCGCATCCGCCTTGGGATCCTGCACGCCGAGCTGATCGACGCGGATCTCCACCGGCACGTCCTCCTTGAGCCGCACGAGATCGCGCGAGATGCGCGCCTGCTCGGCGAACTCGATCAGCTTCTCGCGCCGCTTCGGCTGCTTGATCGAACCGGCCGCCGCCAGCAGCGAGTCGAGATCGCCGTACTCCGTGATCAGCTCCGCCGCCGTCTTGACGCCGATGCCCGGCACGCCCGGCACGTTGTCCGTCGAGTCGCCCGCGAGCGACTGCACGTCGACGACCTTTTCC
>VFQQ010005034.1_pt1 | contig 11227 bp, 10 predicted proteins | sample 3512341 | NCBI WGS metagenome assembly VFQQ01 (sample SAMN10412373, study PRJNA504923) | tailings metagenome | isolation source: Relicate 2 Philex TSF1 revegetated site | place: Philippines: Tuba, Benguet | collected 2017-08-29
CCGGCGTGGTCGGCACCGAATATTCCAAGGACGAGGCCACGCGCCTGGCCTGGGCCGCCAGCGACCGCATCCAGGAAGTGATCAACGAAGTGCAGGTCACCGACGAGGGTGGCGTCGGCGCCGCCGCCTCGGATACCTGGATCACCACGCAGTTGCGCACCAAGATCGCCACCGACAAGGAAATCGTCGATATCAACTACTCGATCGAGACGGTGAACGGCACGGTCTACCTGATCGGTCTGGCGCAGAGTGATGCCGAGATCGTCAAGGTCACCGACCATGCCCGCACCATCAAGGGCGTGCGCAAGGTGGTCAGCCATGTCTGGCTGAAGACCGATCCGCGCCGCCGTCCGGTGTAAGAGGAAACATGACCGATCAGGCGGCGATCGAAACGGCTCTCAAGGCTTTCGGCGCCGCGCCCGACGATGGCTTCGACATCGCCGAAGCCGCCCTGCTGCTGGCCGCGCTCGACAGGCCCGGCCTCGATCTCGCGCCGTATCGCCGTCATCTCGCCGATCTGGCCGCGGCACTGAGCCGCATCGAAGCCGGCAGTGAAGTGGCGCCGCGCGCCATGGCGCTGGCCGCCGTGCTGGGTGTGGAATTCGGCTATCGCGGCGACACGGAGACATACGAAGATCCGCAGAATGCCGACCTGCTGCGCGTGATCGACCGGCGCATGGGATTGCCGGTCGCGCTCGGCGTGCTCTACATCTTCGCCGCGCGCGCCCAGCACTGGCCGGTCTGCGGCATCGATTTCCCCGGCCATTTCCTGGTCCGCGTCAGCGGCGAAGACGGCGCGCTGATCCTCGATCCCTTCCATCAGGGCCGCATCGCCGCGCCGCCCGACATGAACGACCTGCTGCGCCGGGTCGGCGGCGCGGAGGCCGGCGAGTTGCAGCCTGAACATGTGCGGCAGATGACCGGGCGCGAGGTGCTGCTGCGCCTGCAGAACAACATCAAGGCGCGCGCCTGGCGCAGCGGCGACAAGGAACGCGCCGCCACCATCCTGCACCGCATGCTGCTGGTGGCGCCGGCCTTTGCGCCGGCCTGGCGCGAGTTGGGCGTGGTGGAGGGCGAACTCGGCCGCATCCGCCAGTCGATCGCCGCCACCGAACGTTTCCTGATGCTGGCCGGCGACGAGGCGGCGAGCCTTGAGGCCGAAGTCTTCCTGCGGCACATTCGGCGCCAACTGAACTAGACGTCGCGCCCATCTTCCCACATCAAGGGTGCCTCCCTACATGGAGAGGCCCAGCAATTAAAAAAAGGACTATGCCATGGCCCTCAAGGTGGCGATCCAGATGGACCCCATCGAAAGCATCGACTTCGATGGCGACAGCACCTTCGTGCTGGGCCTGGAGGCCGAGGCGCGCGGCTACAGCCTGTTCCACTATCTCGCCAGGGACCTGAGCTTCCGCGATGGCAAGGTGCTGGCGCGCGGTCGCGCCATGAAGCTGCGGCATGAACGCGGCAATCATTACACGCTGGGCGAGCCCGAACTGGTCGATCTGGCCGAGATGGATGTGGTGCTGATGCGGCAGGACCCGCCGTTCGACATGTCCTACATCACGGCGACGCATATCCTGCAGCATATCCACCCGAAGACCCTGGTGGTGAACAACCCGGTCGCCGTGCGCAACGCGCCGGAGAAGCTGTATGTCACGCATTTTGACGGCGTGATGCCGCCGACGCTGATCTCGTCGGATATGGAAACCATCAAGGCCTTCCGCGCCGAGCATAAGGACATCATCCTCAAGCCGCTGTTCGGCAATGGCGGCGCCGGCGTGTTCCATCTCACGCCCGACGATGAGAATCTCGGTTCGCTGCTCGAGATGTTCACCAAGCTGTCGCGCGAACCGGTGATCGTGCAGAAATATCTTCCAGAGGTGCGCGCCGGCGACAAGCGCATCATCCTGATCGATGGCCGCCCGGCCGGCGCGGTCAACCGCGTGCCGGCCAAGGGCGAAGCGCGTTCCAACATGCATGTCGGCGGCCGGCCGGAAAAGATCGGCCTCACCAGGCGCGAACACGAGATCTGCGAAGCCATCGGCCCGCATCTGAAGCGCGAGGGCCTGATCTTCGTCGGCATCGACGTGATCGGCGATTATCTCACCGAGATCAACGTCACCTCGCCGACCGGCATCCAGCAGATCAACCGCTTCGACGGCGTGAAGCTGGAAGCGGAAATCTGGGATGCCATCGAGGACGCGCTGAGCCGCCGCAGCATGGCGTAGCCCTCCGTAGGCGGCGTTTCCGTTTCGCAAGATTTGTCTGTTGTCGCTGTCCGCGCCGTTCTAGTCTGTCTCCGGGGATTACGGGGGTAGGCTGGAATGTCGGGTCTGGAGCAGCAGCTCTGGACGTTTGAGGAGCGTGTCAAACACGCCCTGATTCCGTCCGGGTTATACATTCGCTACAAGGTGCTGAAGGAGCGCTGGTCGGGTGAGCCCGAGCTGCGCCTGCTGGAGATGCTGGTCGACCGGCGCCGCAATGCCATCGATGCCGGCGCCAACAAGGGGACCTTCACCCATGTGCTGGCTGGCCTCGCCCGGCATGTCTATGCCTTCGAGCCCAATCCGAAAATGCTGGCGGTGCTACGCCAGACCGCGTCAGACAATGTCAGCGTCTCGGCGCAGGCGCTGGCGGATCGCAATGGTGCGGCCGAGTTCCTGATCCCGCGCGACAGCCGCGGCGCACATTCCAACCAGGGTGGTTCGCTCAGCCGTGTGAAGGTGCGCGGCGCGCATACCGTCGTGCCGGTGCAGATGGCGCGGCTGGATGATCTCGGCCTGCCCGATATCGGCTTCATCAAGATCGATGTGGAAGGCGGCGAGCTGGAAGTGCTGTCTGGCGCGGCAAACCTGCTGGCACGCGACCGCCCGGTGCTGCTGATCGAGATGGAGGAAGTGCATACGCAGACGCCGATCGAACTGTCGCTGTCCAAGGTGCTGCAGTTCGGCTATCGCGGCATGTTCTATGATCGCGACCAGCAGCGCCTGCGCCTGCTGGAGGAGTTCGATCCCGAACGGATGCATCGCCAGCGCGGCGATGGCTATATCTTCAACTTCATCTTCCTGCCGGCGTGACGTTGCGCCAAGCTTGGCCGTACAGGTCCCGTTAAAATCACAGAACCGAACCGGGCCGCAGGCAGTTGTTCTCCGCAACCCAGGAGGACATGCCATGCGCACTCTCATTCTCGCCACTGCCGCCGTCGCCGCGCCGCTGATGCTCGCTGCCTGCAGCCCGAGCCCGCCGCCGCCGCAGACGGTGATCGTCGATCCGCCGCCGCAGCGCGCCGTGGTGCAGCCGGGCCAGACCGTGGTCGTGCCGCCGGGCAGCACGGTGCGGACCTGCCCGCCCGGCTACACCACCTGCTGATCGGCTGAATGAGGTTTGCGCCAGTGTCGGGTATCCGCCCGCGCTGGCGCTGCCCGATCCGCGATGAGACCGGGCTATACCGCAGGCGTCGGTCGGGAGTATCATGCTGGCCGGCTCCCCCCGTCCATGGAGGCTCCCATGCGCAAGACCCTTCTCGCCCTGATCGCCATGCTGCTCGCCGCGCCATTGCTGGCTGCCTGCGGCGACCCGATCAATTACGAAGATCGCCCGCTGGGCGACCGAATCTGCCCGCAGGTCGGGACCAGCACCACCTGCTGACACCACCTGCCGGCCGGGTTGCATCCCGCCATGCGTGCATCACCATTTGCATGCATATGAGTCTGCTGCTGCCGCGCGCCTGATTTCGCAGCCGGTTGCCGCCTGATCGGGCAATGTGAACATCAGCGTATGCAGTGTTGCCGCGCGCGGTCCCGTGAGGATTCATCAGGATATTTCGCCGTGACAACACGGCATCGTTTCCCTATTGTCCGCGCCCAATAACGACAGGCACCAACGAACGACGTTATGGGCGGGGGCTGCAGAGTTTAGTGTCTCAGGGGGCGTTTCTCGGTATTCAGGATGTGCAGCGACTGCTGGCGGACCCTTCGCTGGCGGCGCGCGCCGACACGGCCGCGAAAGTCGCCCGCGCGTTTGCGAATGAGAATGACGGTGGCATCGCCTTAAGCGCCACCGAGCGCGAACTGGCGCAGGCGATCATCGCCGCGCTCGCCCGCGATGCCGAAGTGGTGGTGCGCCAGGCGCTGGCCGAACAGCTGCGCGAGTCGCCGCAGCTGCCGCGCAGCGTGGCACTGAAGCTGGCGCGTGATGTGGCCGATGTCGCGACGCCGCTGCTGCAATTCTCGCCGGTGTTCAACGATGCCGACCTGATCGAGCTCGTGCAGGCGGTTTCTCCGCTGCACCAGAGCGCCATTGCCGGCCGTGCCAGGGTTTCCGCCACGGTGGCTGCCGCGCTGGTCACCCATGCCGCCGAGCCGGCGGTGGCGGTGCTGATCAACAATCGCGGCGCCGAGATCGGCAGCGCGATGATGGAACGCGCGCTCGACCGCTTCCCCGACAGCCGCGCACTCGGCGATGCGCTGGCCGGCCATCCGCATCTGCCGCCGAAATTCGCCGCCCGCCTGATCGCGCAGGTATCCGACGCGCTGCGTGACGCGCTGATCAGCCGCTACCAGATTCCGCCGGCGATGGCGGCCGACACGATGCTGCAGCTGCGCGAACGCAGCCTGCTCGGCCTGCTGGGCGATGGCGCTGAACCGCCGGCGCTGGCCGATCTGGTGGTCGATCTGCAGAAGCGTGGCCAGCTGAGCGGCACGCTGCTGATCCGCGCGCTGGCCGGTGGCGACCTCGCCTTCTTCGAACAGGGCGTGGCGCAGATGGCCAATGTGCCGCTCAGCAATGCGCGGCTGCTGATCCACGATCCGGGCAAGCGCGGTCTGGCCGCGATCTACCAGCGCTGCCGCCTGCCGTCGGAATATTACAAGATGGCCGAAGCCGTGCTGGATCTGGCGCGCGGTTTTGATTTCGTGCGCGGCGCCGCGGAGCGCGCCGAATTCGTCGAGATGGTGACCGGCATGATGCTGTCCGATTACGCCATCCTGTGGGACCGCCAGGAGCAGCAATGGCTGACCCGCCGCCGCAGCCGCGCGCAGGTCGCGCAGAGGCTGGCTGCCTAGCGGCGCGCTGCTCGGTTTTTTTGTTTTCAGACCGGAGTCGATAGCCCGGTGCGCGTGGCCGGGAAGGTCACCGTGATCAGTGTGCCCTTGCTGGGCTTGCTGTCGATGCTGATCCGGCCCTGATGCGCCAATGCGAAGGCGCGGACCAGCGACAATCCGAGGCCGACGCCACCATAACTGCGGCTGAGCTGCGAGCTGGCCTGCTCGAAGGGAGCGAAGATGCGCGCCTGATCCTCGGCGGCCACGCCGATGCCATGGTCGCGCACCCAGAGCGAAATTTCCCCGCTGTCGGAATCCAGGCGTGCGCCGACATGGACCGGCGCCGTGTCGGGCGAGAATTTCAGCGCATTGCCGATCAGGTTGATCATGATCTGACGCACCAGCCGGGCATCGCCATAGAGCAGCGGCAGGTCGGCGGGCAGCTCTGCCAGCAGACTGCCCGGCGGACGGTTGAACTGCTGCGCAGCCAACCGCATGCAGGTGGCGACCTGTTCGCCGACATTCATCATGTCTTCCTGCAGCACGATCTGGTTGGATTCGATGCGGGCAAGATCGAGGATGTCGTTGATGACGCTGAGCAGATGCGTGCCGCTGTTGTGGATGTCCTCGACATATTCCTCGTAGCGGGGCGACTGCGCGCCGAACATCTTGCGGCGGATGATGTCGGAAAAGCCGATGATGGCATTCAGCGGCGTGCGCAGTTCGTGGCTCATATTGGCCAGGAAGGTGGATTTCGCCTGGCTCGCGCGCAGCGCGATGTCGCGTGACAGGCTGACTTCGCGGAACAGTTCTTCCAGCCGCGCATTCTGCTGCTGCTGCTCGGTGATATCGATCAGGATCAGGGCATGGCCGCCTTCGGACAGGTGTCGCAGGCTGGCGCGGACCCAGTGGTCATTGGGCAGTTCGAGCACCGGCCGGCTTTGTGCCACCGGTGCCGTGGCAAGTTGGCGCGGCAGATCGCCGGGCAGTCCGGCCCGCACGAGGACGGGCGCCAATGGTGCGCCACGTTGCATATCCTCATCCTTCAGGCCGAGCAGGACCAGGAAGCGGTGATTCCACAATTGCAGGCGGCCCTCGGTGTCGCAGAAAGCGAAGGCCTCGCTGCTATCGGCCACGTCGAGCAGTTCATTCTGAGCGCTGCGGATACGATCGTAGAGTCCGCTATTCTCACGATTGAGCCGCCAGTTCCGCAACAGAATACGATGGACAATGCGGTTCGCCACCACCATCGCGATCACATAGCCGACCAGCAGGGCGGCCAGTCCGTAACTGATGGGCGTGCCGAGCGTGAAGAAATACAGCGCGTAAGGTGCTGCGATGGCAATGATGAAGGTGGCGCCCGCCAGAGGCAGCAGGGCGAGGGCCGGGGCCGATGCGCCGATCACGCCGGCAATCACGGCCACCAGCAGCACGCGACCTTCGGCATCCAGCAGCGGCAGCGCGAGCGCGCTCAGGCCCCAGACGCAGCCGGCAAAGCCGGCAACGCAGAGTTCGACCGGCATCTGCCAGCGCGGCGGGCTCTCATGCCGGCCGCGATGGCGCGCAGACCAGTCCGCGATGATGATGCCGGCCGACAGCATATGCAGCAGCCACCAGTGCAGCAGCATGTCGTGCGGAATCTGGGCCTGCAGCAGCAGTGCCGTGATGGTGGGAAAGCAGATGGTCGCGCCGGCATTGATCAGCAGCACCTGCTGGAAGCTGCCCTGCAGGGATGGTTCGGCGGTTTGCAGGGCGTCCGTCGGTCCAGGATGGCCGGCGCCATTGGGAGTGGGTGAGATGGGCATCGTATTAAGGTGGCAGCATGGAAGAGTCACTCAACCGGCGCGGCATGTCTAACGGACATGGGCGCTGCAAAAGCGGGGCGCGGGGTGACGGCGGCAGCCTTACAGGATCACCTCTGACGAAGCCACCGCTAAAATCGCCCTGCGGCAATATGGCCAGAACAGGTTTTATTCGGCGGCTGGCTGCTCAAGTCCGGTGCGCGCGGCCGGGAAGGAGACCGTGATCGCGGTGCCGCGGCCCGGCGCGCTGTCGATGGCGATGCTGCCCTGGTGCGCCCGCACGAAGGCGCGCACCAGCGAAAGCCCCAGGCCGACGCCGCCGTATTTTCGGCTGAGCTGGCTGTCGGCCTGTTCAAACGCGTCGAAGATGCGGGTCTGGTCTTCCGGCGCGATGCCAATGCCGCGATCTGTGACCTTCAGCAGGATTTCGTTACTGGCGGCATCCAGCCGCGCCTCGGCCTCGACCGGAATGCCGCTCGGCGAGAATTTCAGCGCATTGCCGATCAGGTTGAGGAGGATCTGGCGCACCAGCCGCGCATCGGCATGCAGCGGCGGCAATTCCTCCGGCATCGACACCACCACGGCTTCCGCCGTGCGGCCGTAATGCGAGGCAGCAAGCCGGGCGCAGATCGGCAGTTCCTCGTCCAGCATCACCGGCTGCTCGTGCAGTTGGATCTGGTTGGCCTCGATACGGGCCAGATCGAGAATGTCGTCGATCACCGACAGCAGATGCCGCGCGCTGCCGTTGATGTCGCGCAGGTATTCGTCGTATTTCGCCCAGTCGGGGCCAAACATCTTCTGCTGCACGATATCGGAAAAGCCGATAATGGCATTCAGCGGCGTGCGCAGCTCGTGGCTCATATTGGCGAGGAAGATCGACTTCGCCTGGCTGGCGCGTAACGCGGCGTCGCGGGCCTGGCTGACCTCGCGGAACAGTTCCTCCAGCCGCGCATTCTGGCTTTGCAGCTTGGCGCTGGCTTCCTGCTGTTCGGTGATGTCGATCACGATCAGCGCACGGTCGCCCTGCGGTGTGATGCGCCGACCGATCTGCAGCCAGCGGCCGTTCGGCAGTTGCAGCGCGCGCCCGGATGTTTCGCTGTTGAGCACATGGTCGGGCAGGCCGGCGCGGCGCAGCAGGCCGGGCAGCGCGGCGCCGCGCGCGAATACGGTTTCACTCAGGCCCAGCAAACTCGGCAGCCGGCGATTCCACAGCAGCAGGCGATTGTCGCTGTCCAGGAAGGCGAAGGCCTCGGTGCTTTCGGCGATATCGAGCAACTCGCCCTGGGCAGCGCGGATGCGCGCATACAGCGCGGTGTTTTCCTCATGCAGGCGACGGTTGCGGCGGATCACGCCGTTGACGATGCGATTGGTCAGGATCATCGCCACGGTGTAGAGCGTGGAGACCACCGCCATGGCGATGCCAATGGTACCGCCCTGCCACAGGAAGAACGCAATGAACGGCACGGCGATCAGCAGCATGAAAGTCAGCGCCGCCTTCGGCACCACCGCCAGCGTCGCCGCCGAGCCGGCCAGCATGCCGGCCGCCACCATGATCACCAGCAGGCGATGCGCTTCATCCAGTTGCGGCAGGAACAAAGCTGCCGCGCCCCAGGCGATGCCGGAGAAGGCAGCGCCCCAGACATCGAAAGTGCGCAGGCGGGCGGCGCGGGTCTGGTCGCTGTCGGTGCGGCGCGCGTAGCTGACCCAGCGGTACAGCATGTAGATCAGTCCCGCCGCATGCAGCAGCCACCAGCCGAGCAGCCAGTTGAGCGGGATCTGGCCGATCAGCAGAACGGCCACAGCCGTGACGTTGATGATGGTGACGCCGGCATTGATCGGCACCACCTGGCGGAAACTGACCAGCGTGGGATTGCGCCGCGACGCCCCGCCGGGTGCTGCGGGTTCGGTCGGGCCGGGAGAGATTTCCCTGGGAGATGTCTCCCGGGGTATTGTGTCCCGCGGCGGTGCGTCTGTGGCGTCTGACATATCTGCCCCCGCTTCACTCAAGCGGAAATGCCCTGCCGCCGCAACTGCCCATCATGGTTACCGGCGGCAGATCACCAACCGTTGACGCGGTCCCACTCGGCCACGATCTCGCTGCCACCATCGGTGACGTAATAACGGTCATACATCGCGCCGGTCATGCAGGAATGGTTCGGCAGCACACGCAGCCGGCTACCCGGCGGGTGAGCGGCGAAATCCACCGGCGGCGCCGCCGGCCCGCCGAGCAGGCCATGCTCCTGATGCACGTCATGGATGTTCATGCCCTCCAGCGGCAGCGCCGCCTCAGGCCGGCAAACCCGGCCATAGCCGGTGCCCGGAACGTTCTTGTTGGCGCCGGTATCCTTCGACAGCGCCAGGCCGCCGGCATCGATCAGCACGTGGTTGCGGGCCGGGTGATGCGAGACCACGGTGGCGAGCACCGAAACGGCAATATCCTCCAGCCTGCAGGTGCCGAGTCCGGCCTGGAACAGGTCGAAAAAGACGAAATTGCCCGGCCGCATCTCGGTCACGCCGGTCAGGTCCCTGGCGAATAGCGCGGTCGGCGTCGAGCCGACGGAAACGATGCCGACCGTGTGTCCGGCCTCGCGCAGGCGGGTGGCGGCCTGCACCACCGCCGCGCGCTCCTCCTCGGCAATACGCTCGATCTCGGCCACGCCTTTCGCGCCGTAGGAATGCCCGGCATGGGTCAGCACGCCGGCGAGTTCTGCGCCCGGCTGGTTGATAGCTTTGGCCAGCGGCAGCAGCAGATCGGAGTCCGGCGCGATGCCGGCACGTCCCAGGCCGCAATCGATCTTGATCATCACGCGGAAAGTGACGCCAAGCCGCTGCCCGGCTTCGGCGGCCGCCTGCGCCACGGCGGGGTGATCGGTGATGATCTTGAGATCGACGCCGCTTTTGATCAGCTTCGCCACCTGATCCAGTTTCTGCGGCGCCATCGGGACGGCATAGAGAATGTCGCGGAAGCCGGCTTTGGCGAAATACTCGGCTTCGGCCAGAGTCGACACCGTGATCGCGCCGGCCTTGCCGACCGCGAGTTCGGCCACCATGGCCGACTTCGCGGTTTTCAGATGCGGGCGCAAGGTCACACCGAGTTGTTTCGCGCGCGCCTGCATGCGGGCGACATTGGCCTGCAGCCGCTGGCGGTCGAGGATCAGGACAGGTGTGGGCAGGTCGGCAAGCGTGGTCATGGCTGGGTTCACTTTACACGTTGTTTTGTGGCGGACGCTTTTTTTGTTACGTGGATAATTTTACCAACGACGTCCTCAAAATGATTATTATTGCAGACAATAAAATGTGAGAAGTGTGTGAATAAGAATTCTCGATCAGCCGTTTTAATGAAGTTCAATGTTTCGTCTGGAGTAGAGTGGTAAGAAGGCACTTCTAATGTTTTACGTCTTCTTTCAATCTCATGCATCTCTTCCATATTTATAGATTCTGAAAATCCACGGAATATATGATTGAAAAGTAACTCGAAATCGGGCCCTTGATCTTTGTATACTATGCACCAGGGTATTTGCTCCGCGACTTCAGTTAGGTCGTTGCTTCTCTCAATTTCTGCAAGATCGACATTCCGCTTTAGCATCCATATTTCAGCTGTAGTCAGTAAGATTGGGGCGTAAAAAAAGGGACGATTTTCTGAAGGTGAGAAGTACAACGAAGCTAAGATGGCCTCTTTTAAATGTCGTGCCATTCCATACTGAAGTTGAGATAGGCCGCGGCGTATTTCAGAGTTGTGAGCTTCCCCTGCGGAGCTATCGTTTAGTTCAACCCCACCGAATGCAAAGCGCGCATTCTTGTCAAATGGCACGGTTGCATCTAATGGCACATATCGGTCAGAGAATTCATCAAGCGTTCTAATTGATCCCCCGATCATAGCTGGAGACATGGGCCCAATATTCGGATCCGGGAAGAATATCCACTTTATATTTTGGTGGCGATACTTGCACTCAACAAGCAACGATAAGTCTCCCGCGAGCTTTGCAGGAGAACCAATTCGCCGTTGAATTTGTCGTTCACGCTTTTCTTCATGGTTAAAGAAGTATGTTGCGCCAACATCAATGGAGAAGTCTTTTGGAACGCCATTGTCAGATCGGCTGTATGTATACTCGCCATCAACGGCAAAGCCTTTTTTCACAAGTAGTTTTGCTGCGGCATGCTCTAAAGGCATGCCAGATTTCAAAAGTGATTTTTTCCAATTTTTGTTTTGATCAGTCATTCGTCATTTCCCCACCGTAGCGCTTGCAGTACTGCGTGACTAAAACTCATGTAGCTCCATATTCGATGGTTATCTGCGCGGGCGGCTGGCCGGCAAGATGTCGCTGCCACATGGCGCGGTAGGCCGCTTCCAGCCCGCGAGTGAAACGCGGGGTGTCGAAG
>VFQQ010005035.1_pt1 | contig 11227 bp, 4 predicted proteins | sample 3512341 | NCBI WGS metagenome assembly VFQQ01 (sample SAMN10412373, study PRJNA504923) | tailings metagenome | isolation source: Relicate 2 Philex TSF1 revegetated site | place: Philippines: Tuba, Benguet | collected 2017-08-29
CGCAGCCGGCCCGCGTCGGCCAGCACGGTCTCGGGCAGCGGGGTCGTCTGCCGGTGGCTGAAGGCCACGCCCTGCTGGCCGGCCCGCAGCTGGAACATCTCGGTGATGCCGGCGAGCAGCCGTGGCAGCACCGCGGGACGCGGCTGCAGTTCGATTTTTCCCGCCTCGATTTTGGAGAGGTCGAGGATCTCGTTGATCATGCGCAGGAGGTGTTCGCCGCCGTGCGCGATTGCGCCCAGCCTGCGCTGGTGTTCCCCGGGCAGGGCGGAGTCGCGAAGCATGACCTGCGTGTAGCCGAGCACGGCGTTGAGCGGCGTGCGCAGCTCGTGGCTCATGCTGGCGAGAAAGACCGACTTGGCCCGGCTGGCAGCCTCGGCCTCGTCCTTGGCCACGCGCAGCTGCGCTTCGTTGTGCCGAAGCTCGGCCGTGCGCTGGCGCACCACCGCTTCCAACTGTTCGTTGGCGCGGCGCAGCCGGCGGATGCGGAAGCGGACCAGCCCGACGATGCCCAAGGCGCCGAGTCCCGCACCGGCAAACAGCACGCCCGGCGTGCGCCACCAGGGCGGCGCAATCACGAAGGCAGCTTCCGTTACCGGGCCGCTGCGACCGCGGTCGTCCACCGCACGGGCTTCGAAGATGTAGGCGCCGGGCGACAGTCCCGGATGGGCGCGGAGACTGCCGTCAGCGGCGTCCGACCATTCGCCATGGCCACGCAAACGGGTTAGGATCCGCCACGATTGGAACGGTGGCGCGAGCGGCACGGCCACGCGGAATGAGCCGGTCGCAGCCACCGCTTGCACCCGGACGGCCGGCGGCGGTGTCTGCGGCCACGGCCGGTCAAGGTCCAGGCGCACCATGCCTTCCGTGCCGCCGAGCCAGAGCACGTGTCTGTCTCCGACACGCTCTTCCATCAGGGCGGTGATCGCGCCCGCGGAACCGAGCAGCGCCGGCGGCAGGTCGAGCCAGTCGGGTGCCGCATCATCCGGCGCAAGGCGGCCGAGCCGCAGCTCTCCGTCCTGCCGGACCACGAGCCAGATGCCCGCCAGCCCAACGCCCGCATGGATGATCCGGTCCGCCGCCGCGGGGATGAAGCGCGGTAGGAAGCGGTTTTGCGCCCGGTCGAACAGCAAAAGCCCCTGGGAGGAGACCAGCTGGAGGCCGGCGCCATCGGCCAGGACACGCAGGGGCTCCGGATCGCGCGGCAGTCCGTCGGCGGGTCCGTAGTGGGTGATGAGAACACCGATCAACGGTGAATCGCCGCGGCGGGCATTCGGTTGCAGCCGGACCAGCGGGAGTTGGCGGCCGGTGGTGGCGGTAGTCTCCACCCTGGGCGGCGGCGGGCGGGTGGCGAGGAGGGCGGCGTGGTCCGGCGATTCGGCCAAGGTGAGCCGCACGACTTCGCCGTTGGCCGAGGCGACCCAGAGGGTGCCCGGCTCCGGCTCGACCAACGAGGAGAGCGAGGACACGGCGAGGGTGCGGCTTTCGAGCAGCTTGGTTTCCGTCGCGTCGATCCGCACCGCGGAGACGGCGTCATGGGAGCCGGCAAAGAGCAGATCGCGGTGATTGCGTGCCGCGGTGAGGGCAAGGATGTCGCCCGGTGGGAGTGGCATCGGTGGCACGGGTTGGCCGGTCCGTTGCTCGAGGCCGCGGGAACCGCCCGCCAGCAACCGGTCATCCCCCGCGAGCAGCGACCAGTAGTTCCCTTTCATTCCGTCCAGCGGCTCGAACCGGGCGACCCGGCCGCCGCCGGCGGGTTCGAGGCGGTGAACGCCGTCGGTGGTCGCGACGTGCAACCGATCCCGGTGCCGCACGATGCTGCGCACGACCCCGCGGCCGGGCCGGTCGCGTCCGACAAACAGCGTGGCGGGCAAATCCGGCTCGAAGCGGTGCAGCCGGTCGCGGGTGAGCACCCAGATCCTGCCTCCGGCATCCACGCAGGCTGACTGGATGGCCTGGGCCGGGCCGTCGGGCTCGGGCTCGATGCTGAACCCGAACTGTCCGTCCGGGCTGATGAGGGCCACCTGCCGGCGGCGATCCAGCAGAGCGATGAGATCGCCTTCCAGAGTGCGGCCCAGCACGCGGATACTGGTGGCCCGACCCGCAGCCGCCGACTTGGCTGCGGCCGGCAGATCCTGCTCCTCGCTGTGGCGTGCGCCGGTTTCATGATCCGCCGTCCCATCCGGGAGCGGTGTCAGCCGCCAGCGGCCTTCGGGGTCCGGTTCGACACGGCAGATTGATGTGCCTTCGGTGACGAGCACCTGCCCGTCGCTTCCGGTATGCAGGGTGGGAGCCGAAAGGCGGCCTTGCATCGCCACCTCGTGCCAGCCGACGCCATCGTGCACGACCAGCCGCCCGTCGCTCAGGGCGATGCAGGCCGCTCCATTCCCAGTCACGGCCAGCTGACGGGCCCGGCCCTGGCCATAGGTGCCCAGCTCAATGGCGATCCCCGGGGCCCGTCCCGCTTCCGGTGCGGCCAACACTTCCGCGCCCGTCGCGGGCAGGGGCAGCGCCCAGCGCAGCGATGCGCCCATGATCAATAAGCGGACGGCTGAAGTCACAGCCGGCGTTATGAGGGTTCCGGGCCGGCGCGCAACCATCCGGGCGGGGCATACCACTTTGGTTCCATATACTCCGGGGATGTCAGTTGCTACGATGGGGGCCATGAGCCGAAGTCCACGCCGCCCTGCCTGCTTTGCTATGTCGGGAACCCTCGGGCCGCGTTCCGTGGTGGTTGTCATCCACCGTGCGGTGGCCGGCATCCGTTCCGCTGGGTCGGTGTGCACGCTGCTCGGCATGGTCATGCTGGCACCGGCGCCGGGGCAGGCGCAGATCAGCCTGCAGAACGGGCCGTTCACGCAGCTCGCGCATTACTTCTACCAGGATGCCGGCTGGCTGGAAAATTATTCCTACGACTATCTCAGCCCCTTCGGCGATTCCGCATCAGATTTCCGTTTTGCCGATATCACGGTGTCCATGAACACGCAGTCGCGGTTCGAGATCACGCTGCGGGCGCCCGACGGCTATGCGTTTCAGATAAATCCCGCGCCGCTGTTCATCGGCGAGAGCCGCCTGAACTTTGTGGCGGGCTTCGGCCCGGCGGCCGGTCCGGGTTCGAGTCCGGGCACGCTGCTGAACCGCACTCTGGTCTTTGAGAATCTGTCGGACCCCGGAGCCGTGCAGGCGCTTGCTCTGGATGCCTCCTATCTGACCACCGACGGAGCTTCCCTTCTGCTCTATTTCTCCTCGCAGGTGACGGCCCCCGTGTCCTTCACGGGCCTGACCTATTCCTTCGACTACGATCCCGCGGATTTTGCGACCTTCGGGCCGCTGGCATTCGCGGATGGTTACTTTGAATATGAAAATGTCGCCTATGGCTCGCTTCAGTCCGACCCCGGCCCGCGCATGACCCTGGTGGCTGCGGCGATCCCCGAACCGTCCACCTATGCGCTCATGGCGGGCGCGATCATGCTCGTGCTGGTCATGGTTCGACGACGCTTCTGACCATGCATGCGGCCGGACATGACAGCAATCCCGCCGGAGTTGCCCTCCGGGTGGTTTTGCTTGCGCTGCCGCTTCTGCTCGCCGGTGGCCCGCTGCGCGCCAATCCCACCGGCCCCGCCGTTGTCGCCGGCCGCGCCGAGATCGGCGCCGACGGCGCCACGCTCACGGTCCGGCAGGGCACCGACCGGGCCATCATCAACTGGGCCGACTTCAACGTCGCCCACGGCGAGACGACGCGCTTCGTGCAACCGGACGCGCTCAGCGCCGTGCTCAACCGCGTGACCGGCGGCAATCCCACCGCCATCCACGGCACGCTGCAGGCCAACGGTCGCGTCTTCTTGCTCAACCCCAACGGCGTCCTCGTCGGCCCCGGGGGACGCGTCGACACCGCGGGCTTCATCGCGTCGACTCACCGGCTGGCGGATGCGGATTTCCTCCGCGGCGGCGCGCTGAATTTTTCCTCGGGCGGTTCGGGCGGCATCGTGAACCTCGGCACGATCAACGCCTCCGGCGGCGACGTCGTGCTGCTCGCGCGCACGGTCGAGAACCGCGGCACGATTACTGCCCCGCAGGGCGCGGCTCGGCTCGGCGCGGGCGACGAGATCCTGCTCGCGCCGACCGGCGACCATCGGCTCGTGATCAACACCGGCTCGCACCTGGCTGAGCGCGGCATCGATGACACCGGCACGATCAACGCGGCCGCCGTGGAGTTGCAGGCTGCGGGCGGCAACGCCTACGCGCTCGCGGTCAACCACGGCGGCGCGATCACCTCCACCGGCGTCGAGCAGCGCGACGGACGCATCCTGCTCACCGCGGCGGGTGGCGCGGTCGCGATCTCCGGCGCGCTCACCGCGACGCGAGCCGACGGCTCCGGCGGCGAGATCCTCGTCGGCGGCGATTACCAGGGCGGCAACGCCGCCGTCGCCAATGCCGCGCGGGTCACCGCGGCGGAGGGCGCCGTGCTCCGCGCCGACGCGCACGCGGCCCGGGCGGATGGCGGACGGGTGATCGTCTGGGCCGACGACGCCACACGGTTTCAGGGCAAAATCTTCGCGCGCGCCGGCACCGGCGGTGGCGACGGCGGATTCGCCGAGGTCTCGGGCAAACAGTGGCTCGACTACCGCGGCACGGCCGACCTGCGCGCGCCGGCCGGGCGTTCGGGGACGCTGCTGCTCGATCCGACCGACCTCGTTATCAGCACCGCCGCCGACGATCCGTCGCTGCAGATCGAGGGCGATGGTTTCGGCGGTCGCACGATCGGTGCTTCCGGTGCGGCGGTCTCATATCTCAGCGTCACGACCCTCCAGAACCAACTCGCGCTCGGAAACGTGCTCGTCAACACGGCGTCGGGTCAATCCGGCCTTGGCGATATCACGGTCAGCGATGCCGTCGTCTGGAGTGAGGCGAACACCCTCACCCTGCGCGCCGACCGTGATATCGCGATCAATGCCAGCATCACGGGTGCGGCCGGTGCGCTGGTGCTCGCCGGACGCCATGTCACCTCCGCCGCCGCAGCCGCGATTGAGACCGGCACGCTGACGGTCGCCACACGCGTCGACGGCGGGGCGACAAATTTTCAAGGCGCGATCACCGCCGACACGTTGAACCTGTCCGTTGGCGAACTCTATGTGCCGACACTCGGAGCTTTCAGCGCGACCAACGCTGCGAACCGCATCGGCACCGTCATGTTCAACCAAGCCGGCAGCACCGGCGGTGTGCAGGGGGACATCACGATCGTCGACAGTTCCGGCGGACTCAAGGTCGACGGTTCCGCCGGCACGCACACGGGCAATCTCACGCTGCGCACGGTCGGCGACCTCACGCTCGCACCCAACGCCGGCCTGAACGCCACGGGCGCCGTCGTGCTCGAGGCGGCGGAGGGGAACTTCATCAACGAAGCCGGCGCCGGCGTTTTGCCCAACGCCACGCGGTTCATCGTTTACGCGAACGACCCCGCCGCGACGCAGCGCGGCGGGCTGACCGGCACGAAGCGCTACGACGCTACGTTCACCTCGCGCGCACCCGGCACGGTCACGACCGCCGGCGGGCATTTCTTCTACCGCATCGCCCCGACGCTGACGTTCACCGCGGACAACCAGCGCAAGACCTACGGCGAAGCGAATCCCGTATTCACCTTCACCGGACCGACCGGATTCATCGATGGCGACACGGCGGAGACCGCTTTCGCCGGCGCGCCGGTGTTCACGAGCGCGGGAGTCGACGCCGGCACGCACGCCATCACGGGTGCGCTCGGCACGCTCGTGTCGGAGCTCGGCTACCGTTTCGCCTTCGCCGAGGGCATGCTGACGATCGATCCGGCGACACTCACGTTGCAGGTGATCGTGAACAACGCCACGCGCACCTACGGCGCGCCCAATCCCGTGTTCACGGCGGCAATCACCGGCTTCGCGCCGGGCGACGATGCGTCGGTGGTGAGCGGGTTGACGTTCAGCACGCCGGCCACGCTCGCTTCGCCGGTCGGCAGTTATGCGGTGACGGCCTCCGGCGCGACGGCCCCGAACTACGTTTTCACCTACACCGCTGGCGCGCTCACGATCACGCCCGCGCCGTTGACCATCACGGCCAGTGATGCGACGCGGCTCTACGGCGCCGCAAATCCTTCCTTCCACGCGACGTTCACCGGGCTCGTGAACGGGGATCGTGCGTCCGTCGTGAGCGGGCTCTCGTTCGCCACCACCGCGACGCCGGGATCGGGCGTCGGCACCTACGCGATCACGCCCGTCGGCGGCACGGCATCCAACTACTCGATCGTTGCCCGGCTGCCCGGCACGCTGACCATTGCACCCGCACCACTTACCATCACGGCAAACAACGCCGAGCGCCAGGTGCTGCGCTCCAATCCGACGTTCAACGCGACTTTCACCGGCCTCGTCAACGGCGACACTTCTGCGGTTGTGACCGGTCTCGGGTTTACGACTCCGGCCACGCGGGCGTCGCCGGCGGGCGATTACGCGATCACGCCCATTGGCGGTCAGGCGGCCAACTACGCGATCACGCGCGTGCCCGGCGTGCTCACAGTGCGTCCGCGCCCGCCGAATCCCGCCGTGAATCAGGACGTGGTCGAGGAAGGGCTGGGCACGGGCCAGCGGCCGGATACCGTGCTCGCGAGCGGCGCGCGCCCGGGCGCCGGAGCCACGCTGACGATCAATTTGCAGGACGGTTCCAGCAGTTCCGGCAACGAGGGGAGTGAACCGACGAGCACAAACCATTTCAATATAACCCTCATCGAGAACGAGCCGATCGGCCCGGAGGAACCCGGCGTCAACCGCAACGGTTACACGCAATGGTGGGATGTCGGCTCGGTCGAGGACCAGCTGCGACAACAGCAAAGAATGCTGGAGCAGCGCGGAATCTACGACAGTCCGCACGACCAGTTCATCGATCTGCTCAAAGGAGGGAGCCTCAGCCCCATCGCGCGCAGCACGCTCCGCCAGTCCGGCTACTCTGACGCCGACATCGCGCTCATCGATCGCTACCTGCACAAGGAGAGTGTGATCAACATGATCGCAGCCGATCGCGTGCTCACTTCGGCCGAGCGCAACGCGATCGACAGAATGCTGCGCGATGCCCGCATCCGCGACCAGGTGGTGAACCATTCGCAAGGTCCCTACGGCCTCGTGCCGGCGGCGGCACCGGTGATGGACGAGATCATCGCCTCCATCTCGCGGGAGGACATCAAGGACATTCTCTTCCGCAAGGCTTACCTCGAATACCTGAACACGCCCGAAGGCCTGCTCGCCCGCACCAGCGGCGGGCCGACAGTCTTGCCGCTGCACTTGATCCCGACGGCGGCCGACATCGATCTCTACTACAACGGCCTGGGCAAGGACTCGATCACCGACGGCATCATCATGCCGTTCCTGATGGAGCGCGTGCTGTCCGTCCGTCAACGTGATGCGATGATGGGTATCGCGCTTTCAACCGGCGCCGCGGTCAATGTTGCGCCGGTCAGCGCGGCCGAGCGCGCTCTCTACAATCAGGTCGAGGCCTTTATCCAGATGCAGCTGGAACAGGCCGCAGAGGCGATGTTGGTGAGTTACCTGAACGAATTTACGAGCGAGGCGCTACGGGTGGAACAGCATGAGACCGAGCGCAGTCAGCGCTCCCACGGCCTGCACAACCTGATCGACGTGAACGCTGAGGGACAGATGCGCTACGGCGAATACACGACCGATACGGCGGGCTTGCTCCAGTCTGCCTTCGGTTCGTCCGGCGAAAACACCCTCGCCACGGATCCTCTCGCCATCGCGGCCGGCATGAGCGGCGTGGTGACCGCTGCGGGCACCGCAGGCATGACCGGCAGCACCACCGCCCTCCAGGCCATCATGCCTTTTTTCAAGGGCATCAGCAGCGCGCGGGTGCTCGGCGGTCCCATCGCCGCCATCCTCGGCACCGCGTTGGCCATCATCTTCGAGACGGCCGCCGAACTCGACTGGAGCGGTGATCCGCGCGAGGCGATCGTGCGCTGCCTGCAGGAAGTGCGGAGCAACCCCGTCAGCCTGAGCGAAATCATCCGGGCCGATGGCGGCGAAGCCATCGTCTGGTCGGCCCTTGCCGACATGGTCGGAGGTGCGGGCGACGAAGGTTATCAAACCGCGCACCTCATCCCGTATGTGGAAGTTCCGTCCGGGCCGTGATGCGCGACCGCTCCACACCACGTCCCATGAATTTGTTTCACTGTTCCTCAATCCGCCTCCTCGGCGCGTTTTTGGCGGCCACGAGTCTCCGCGCTGTTGAATCTTCGCCGGCGGCGCCGGGGGTTGATCCGGCAGCTGTGCAAGCGGTGCTCGCCGAGTTCGAGGCCCTGCTTCGCGCCACGCCCGACCCGAAGATTCAGCCGGAGCCGGTGGCGGATCCGGGCGCAGCGCGCCTGCGGGGCATCGTCGTGCTCGCCGATCCCGCGGCGGTCGCACCGGAGTCGCCCACACTCGCGCAGCTCACGGGGCAGTCCAATCCGCGGCCCGGCCAGCAGCTCATCGACCTGCGCGCCGTGCCGGTATGGAACGAGCGCGGCCTGGCCGAAGCGCTGCGGCCGTTGCTCGGTGCCGCAATCACCCCGGAATTGCCACCGCGGCTCGTCACCGCCGTGCAGGAGTTCGCGCGCGCGCATGACCGCCCTTTCGTGGCCGTCACCGTGCCGCCGCAGGACGCTACGAGCGGGGTCGTGCAGCTGGTCCTGCAGGACGCCGTCATCGGGCAGGTGAGCGTGCGCGGTGCGCAGTGGTTCGCTGAGGATTATTATCTTTCCCGCCTCGGCGTGAGGAGCGGCGACACGCCGACCGCGCAGCTCGGTGAGGCCGGCCTCGCCGACCTCAACCGCCGGCCCTTCCATCAGGCGCGCCTCGAGGCCGCCCCCGGCGCGGCGGCGGGCACGACCGACCTGGTGCTGGCGGTGAAAGAGACGCGGCCGTGGCGGATTACGGCGGGCTACAACGACAGCGGCACGCGCACGACCGACCGCTCGCGTGTCGTTGCCAGCCTGCAATGGGGCCATGCCTTCGGCCGCGGCGACACGCTCGGCTACAATTTCGCTGCGAGCCCGGATTTCGAGCGCTCGGTGAGCCACGCCCTGAGCTACACGGCCTATCTGCCGCGCGCCGCCACACTCTCGCTCAGCGCCAACGTGGCGAAGATCCGGCCCGATCTCGCTCCGCCCTTCAACCAGACCGGACGCTCTGGCGGCGCCACGCTCGGCTACTCGCGTCCGCTCGGGACCGCGGCCGGCTGGCAGCTCGAGGGGTTCGCCTCGCTCGATTTCAAGCAGAGCGACAACAACCTGCTCTTCGGCGGCATCCCGGTGACGGACAATCTCACGCGCATTGTGCAGGCGGTGCTGCGCTTCGATGCGAGCCGCGGCGACGCGCGCGGGCACACTCGCCTCGGCGCCTGGCTCACGCTCAGCCCCGGCGGGCTGGGTGGGGCGAACGACGACGCGGCGTTCGGCGGCATGCGGGCGGGGGCGCAGGCGCGTTACGCCGTGCTCGGCCTCGACGCCACGCGCACCACGAAGCTGCCCGGCGACTGGTCGTGGGTGCTCGACGCGCGCGTGCAATTCGCCACCGGCCCGCTGCTCGGCAGCGAGCAGCTCGGGCTCGGCGGCAGCGCGAGCGTGCGCGGTTACGAGGAGGGCGAGATTTACGGCGACCAGGGTTTCCTCGTGAAGAGCGAGCTGCGCGCCCCGCCCCTCGGCGTGGCGGCAAAGCTCGGGCTCGGCGATGCGGGACGGGATCAGTTGCAGCCGCTCGTGTTCATCGAGGGCGGCTGGGCCGGCAACCGCGGGCGTCTGCCCGGCGAGGAACGCGGCGCCGGCCTGCTGTCGGCCGGCCTCGGCCTCCGCTACTCGCTCGGTCAGACGCTCAGCCTGCGCGCCGACTACGGCTGGCAGATCGAGGAGACCGGTCGCAACCGTTTTGGCAACCACCGCGGTCACCTCAGCGTGACGGCCGCGTGGTGAGCGCGAACTTTTTCCCCATGAAATCCCATGTCCTCCGCCTGATCCTCGGCGCCGGCTTGTTCGCCGGTGCGGTTTCCGCCTCCGCCCACCTCACCGCCGACGAGCAGCGCGCGCTGACGCCGCAGGCCGCCTTCGACCGGCTGTTGTCCGGGCATGAACGCTTCCTCGCCGGCACGCCGGAGCGCGGCGATTTGCGCGCCTCGGTGCTTGCGACCGCCGCGGCACAGCACCCGGCCGCAATCGTCATCACCTGCATCGATTCGCGCACGCCGGCGGAGCTGATCTTCGGTCAGGGAATCGGCGATATTTTCTGCGGCCGGATCGCGGGCAACTTCGTCGACGACGTCATGCTCGGCAGCATCGAATTTGCGACGAAGGTCGCCGGAGCGCCGCTCATTGTCGTGCTCGGGCACAGTGAATGCGGCGCGATCAAGGGCGCCTGCGACGATGTCCGCCTCGGGCATCTGACGGCGACGCTGGCTGCGTTGCGTCCGGCGATCGACGCCGTGCCGGCCGACGGCACGCCGCGCAATGGCGCCAACGCCGCCTTTGTGCGGCGGGTGACCGCGGCCAACGTGCGGGTGACGGTCGAGCGCATCCGACGCGAGAGCCCCGGTCTGGCGGAGCTGCTGGCCGCCGGCAAGGTGGGGCTGGTCGGCGGGGTTTATGATCTCGCCGACGGACGGATCACCTGGCTCGGCGACACCTCGGTGAATGTAACCCTGCCCTGACGGCTGCGGCGCTTTTCACTCCGTTTCCGGCCAACGCAGATCGTTGGCGCGGATTTCGTGCTGCCAGAGCTGCTCGCCGGTTTTGCTGAAGCAGGTGATGGTGATCCGGCGGTCGCCGGGCGGGCCGGAGACGGCCACCTGGCAGTAGTTTTGATCCTGCACCACGGTGCCCTCGATGCGGCCGGTCTTGGCCTCGAGCGTGCGGGTGTGGGCGCCGCTGGAGAGGGGGGAACTGGTGAGCTCGTAGAGCGGGTAGGGCAGGAGGTCGTCGCGGCGGACGAGTTCGGTGTAGTGCACGTCGCCGCTGAGGAGGATCACACCGGGGATGCGGTGGGTGCGGATGAGGTCGAGGATTTCCTCGCGCTCGCGCTGGTAGCGGTGGTGGTCCTCGGAGCCGGGATAAAACCGTTCGTTCAGGAACTGGCCGCCGGTCACGATGAAGCGGATCGGCGAGTGCCGGCGGTTGTTGCCCTCGAGCATGCTGACGAGGTTCTGGCGGAGCCAGGCCATCTGCTTGGCG
>VFQQ010005036.1_pt1 | contig 11226 bp, 15 predicted proteins | sample 3512341 | NCBI WGS metagenome assembly VFQQ01 (sample SAMN10412373, study PRJNA504923) | tailings metagenome | isolation source: Relicate 2 Philex TSF1 revegetated site | place: Philippines: Tuba, Benguet | collected 2017-08-29
AGTTGGGATTACAAGTTAGTGATCCTTGCTGATCACAAACTCAGAAGAACGAGGCATGTTCTTCGAATGAGAGTACCCATAATTTCCACTCCTCCTATCCAACACAGACAATTGGGACAGCAATGCCAAGCTGTGCTGCGCCGAGAGTGAGTTGAATTTAAACAAGCGGATTGGGGAGAAAAAGCAGATTTGCCATCCCAAATCCTCTGAGCCCGCCGAAAGGCAACTGCTAACATACTTGCGGTGTATCCTGCTTGTCGCAGAGCTGTGCGAGATCAAGACCTTCATGACCAAGCCACCCTTCTTCAAGATTGAGAAAAAGTGCTGCCCCAGCGACGGCTCCACCTGCTGGAGAGGCGTCGTCTTCGGCTACGATGTCTGCTGCCCAGAAGGTGAGTGCGAGATCGCCGCTGCTGGGATGCTCACAAGGCAGGGTGCTACCGCAAAACGCCTCACATCGTTTACTGCTGGCTGCCCTGCAGACAAGTGGACCGGCTCTGCATGCTGCATTGGAGACAAAAAAGCAGGTAAGGTTGACCCCTGAGTCGCCGGATGCAGCGGCTCAAGTTGGGCCTGACCTGTGTCCTGCGCCTGGCATGTTTTACTGCCCACCACATGTTCTCAAGGTGTGCCATTTTTTCATTGGCTTGGAACTGGCGCTTACACAGCTCCTGACCAATCTCGCAGCCACCTGCCCTGACAACTCCAAGAAGTGCTGCCCGGCCGGCGACTACTGTTACTCCGACAATGGCAAGAACAAGTGCTGCGAGCAAGGTGGGCAGACTGAAACATGAGTTCCCAGAAACAAAACTACTCATGTTCTACAGGAACGGGTGTCAACGAATGTTTCGCCACCTAAACCATGAATGCAGAACGCTGGAACACGGATACCCAGACCTGCTGCCCCGACAGTGAGTGGGCCTGCTATCATGCTACAGGGCGCACATGCAGACTGTTTTTATGCTCTGTTGGTGAATAGGAGGGTGCACTGTTACCTCCAAGTGTTGGTGCTGCACGCTAGACTGAAACAGCCGCTGCAGCTTACTAGCTACATGCATTGCCCTGCCGATCACACTTGGCTGCAGGCCAATGGAACTCCGAGACCAAGACGTGTTGCGCCTCCGACGAGAGTGCGTTGCAGGGATGAGGGTCTGCTGCCTAGCGCTTGGAAGAGCAGAGGAGTGTGCTGCGTTAGAGGTTGTCCTGCAGCCATCTACCTTGCCACAACTTATTGACAACAATGTTGCTTGCTACTGAAGGCCACGAACACCCTGTCTCTGCCACGCCGTGCCTCTGCAGAGCCTTGCGGCAGCGCATGCATCAAGCAGGGTAATGTCCCGCTCTGGTCTTGGGGCTGGAGCCATGACAGGCTGTGGGCTGAGCGTAGAATCGGCTTCGAGATGCATGCATAGGTGAAGACTGCTGCAGCGCACTGCTGCTGACCGACAGCTGCAACTGCTCTTCCTGATGCAGACCAGTGCTGCAACAGCGGCGATTGCGAGTGTGTTGTGCCCCAGGGCCTGTCCAAGACCGCCGCCCTGATGTGCACCAAGCCGCCGTGCTGCATCCAGAAGCTCTGCTGCGGATACAGCTGCATCATTCCCGATGACGACAACTGCGCCGCATGTGGCGACAAGGTGAGATGAGCTGCCTTGAGCAAGGAGCTTTCTTGTGTAGCCATGCAGTGCAGCATTATGTGGTGATGTACAGCAGCACTTTGCAGCCTGCACCTCCTGCATCAAGCCGAGTCCTGGACGTATTGTGCTCTCCCGTCTGGCTCAGTGCCCCGAGGACAAGCAGTGCGCGGGCAACGCGTGCGTCTGCAAGCCCCTGTCTTACAACTGCTGGGCGGATGATTGCGACAAGAACTCCAACCGTGAGTGTGGGCCGCGTGCAGCATTGTCGGCCTGCCAGGACTGTGTCCAGTTCACATTGAAGGCAATTCAAATGCACCCTGCAGTGCGCCCTGCTGGCTGGAACCAGTGAGAGCGAGGCAGCGGGATGCATACTTGTGCTGACTGTACCGCCATTTTTCTACTGTATTGCAGACAAGTGCTCTTGCCACAACGGCAACGACCACCAGGCAAGTCGGCGGCCCTTGCAGCTGTGGGCACACTGCCTTCCAAGTCAGCACTGATGCCTGCCCCTCAAAGGGGTTGAATACGAATGGGACAATCCACGACCCGTTCCCCTTCCCTTCTCGGGCGCCTGCAGTGCGTCAACTGGACCGCCACATGCAACTACGACAAGTTTGTGTGCGCTCCCGGTGTCGCAAAGGACAAGTGCAAGTTTGGCCCCAAGAGTAAGCTTGGGTAAAGGTTCTTGGCCTAGTCGGCGAGGGGTTGGTATTGTGCTTACATTTACACACAACAACCCGCGCCGCGTTGTTTGGGGCAGCGCCGCATTGCCTGAATCACAGCTACTAGCTGGATATAGTATATCCAGCAGCTACAGTATAGCTAGGGCGCAGCTAGCCATGGCGGTGCATGACTGCTGACCTCGAACCCACACTTCTCCCCCCTTTCATACGCAGAGCTGTGCATCTTCGCGCCTGCGACCGGCGGCTTCAGGTCCTGCTGCCTGGGAAGCGTTGGCACCAACAACTGCGGCCACAACGACGAGAGCAAGTGCACCGAGGTGGTGGCCGCGGCTTGACGGGAGCCCGCTGCCTTTTAAACGGCAGATTCGCCGGCTCAGCAGCGCGCTGCTTTGGCGGCATCTCTGCAATCACCGTTGAGCTGATTGCCACACAAGCATGCTGGAGGCCGGGCAACACGCCCGCCACCAGTATGCATGCTTGGTAGAAGACCCCCCCTTTCTCCGCTCACCCCCAGTTTTGTCTTTGTATAACCAGCCCCGTGTTTTGACCCTCAACCAGTGGGCCACCAAGTCCCATCTTTTGCAGCCAACTCCCAAGACTGTGCCCATGCATTGCCGGGCATAGAACTTGCTCAGAAACAGTGTTTTCAGCCTCTGCTCCCCACCATTCACCCTCACCATCACCCTGTGCATGATGTGCATCATGCACGCCCTCACCCCCATGCACGCCTTGTGCACCCCAGCAACCTCAGATTCCCTCGCACAACCACACTCACCCCTCAACAGCACTTTCAAGCTGCATGCTCCTTTCCAAGTAGACCGGCAGTTTGCACCCCATCTTCAACCCCAGCCTTCCTGAGGCGGATGCTGCATATTGCCTCTGCAGCCGTCAGCCTCAACAGGCCCCCAAGCCTGCCGCATTTGTGGTGCAGGCAGCAGCCTGTTGCTCCCTGCTGCTGCCTCCTCTACCAAGCGTGCCTCCTTCTGCAACATTCCGCTGTGTTTTGCAACACCCCTGAGGGCTTCATTCCACCCTCGTTTGCACTCTGCCCCAAGCCAGTCTGCCGCCGTGATGGCACCGCAGCTGGCCTCGCCCCTTTTTGGAACGGCGCCCCCCCCTCAATGCGCCCTGTGAGCTGCCCTCGAGCCACCGCCAACGTGCCCAGCCTCATAACTTCACCCAACCTCGCATTCTCTCCTTCTTACCCAACACCACAAACACTTCCACACAAACGCTCACGCCCATCCCCCCTCCACCTCACAGTTCTCCCTTCCACGCCGTTGCTGGGGTGGTGTGTCGAGGGCAGCCACCTGTAATAAGTAGCGACTTAACCTTGGAGGCAGGGATGGCCCAGATGGCCCAGATGGCCCAGTGTGGCCCAGGTGGCAGCAGGCAGCAGAGGCAGGGTTTGCAGTGGGAGCGGCAGCCACCTGGGGGCGTGTAGTCGCCTCGTACGACAGACATGTAACAGCCAGCCAGCCAGCCAGGGTAGGTCAAGTCAGTGGTGTGGCACCACGCACACCATGAGCTGCTGCAACACGTGCCGCTGCCCTAATTGCGCTCTCGGTCATGTGCCACCCAAGGCACCGTCTGGTGCTTTGCGGTGTCCCGAACCTTGCAATCCAGCCTGTTTGCAGCCCAGACCTGCGATGCGATCAGCCCCCGCCTCCCGAACAGGCGCAGGCGCAGCGGCGGCGGCGGCGGCGGCCGCGGCGCATCACAACCGCAGGGCCAAAAATAAAAACCGCTCCCTCTCTCGACTTGTTTCATCGGAATGGGACGGCGCGCGGGGCCCGGAAACGAGTACTTGTCGCTGCCCCCTTTCTGGTCTTTCCACCGCTTTTCGTTCTGCTGCCCCTTACCGCTTGAAAAACATACTTTATGAGCGATGCTGTGTCCGCGCGCAGACGCGTGCGGTCTGGGCGGACAGCGGTTCTGCCGCTGCTCAACCAAGGCTCGCTGCGGAAGTGGAGCGTGATGATTGGGTTGATAGTCGCCAAATGTGCATGTCCATCTACCGGCAAGGCACCTACTGCAGCGCCCACAGCCGCGCCGCCGCTGCCGCCCGCTGAGCGTCGCTGAGCATGCTATTGGCTGGCCGAGGTATTCCCAGTTTCCCGCTGAGCTGCTCCCCAGTTGCCCTTACTGTCAGCACCGCAGTCCATGGATCTGATGTGCAGCCAAAGTCAACCTGGTTGAGAAGCTGCAGGCTGCCGCTGGCAGCAGATGTAGCTCAGGGGATGTCGAGCGCGGGCTGTGTGCATGCAAGCTTTGTAATGAACCCTTCACTCAGTTCAGCCGAGGTTGGGGCGCTCAGTGTGCCACTCGCGCGTGCTGCATAGCTGCAGCGGTGGAGGCCATCAGATCTGCAGCAGAGCAGCGGGTGGGCAGAGCAGATGGCGACGGGAGTGCAGAAGACACCTGAGCGGCAGGGGAAGGAGGCTGAGGATGCAGGGATACTAAAACGAATGATTAGCAGGGTACGGTGCTTACAGCGGGGCGGAGAGTGTTTGAGGGGTCCTTATTGCTCAAGAGTAACAGAGATGCCGCTGTACCTGACACGGGTGGTTGGCAGCGAGCGGGGTGGCAGCAGAAGCCGGCCGTGCTGCAGCGCCGCATGTGGCTGTTGCCATAGCCGATTTGTCCGCTCATTGTCTCGCCTTCTGGCACATTCAGGACTTTTGGAAGAGAGGAACTCGGACGACCCATGCAGAATCGCAACAAGTAGAGGATGTACAGTCCCGTCTCCCCTGTGCATGCAGCGCTTGCAACCCCCCCATGCGCGCAGCGCCGCAGCACGGTGGGCAACGGGCCTCTCTTGCACCCTCGGTCGATCAGCAGTGTTTCCGTCCTGTGTCGCAATTGCTTCAGCAGCACAGGGAGCCTCCGTCACGAGTGGTGCTGGGCCCCCAGGTGGCCCCCAGGTGGCCCATCGCACCGCACAGCCGCCCTCGCCCAACCATGCACGCTTCACGACTCGTGGCAGCCGCGGCGATGTTGCTATTCGTCGCCATGGCTATCACACACAGGTGGGCAGCCTGCTGGTAGCTGGCAGGTGGACGCCGCACTTGCAGGCTATCGCCCGGCGTCTGCAGCCCTTTGACCTGCAATTGGGTGCTTTTAGCGCATCATGCGTGCTTGGAGACAGCAGGCGAGCCGATGGCCCCATTGCACACGGCCGTTCCCGCGCTTGCCTTCCCTTCCTTGCGCCTCAGACCCGCCACGGACTCGCGCCCTTCATCCGGTGGGCAATCCAATGCGCTGCAACCGCGCCGGCATGTCGTGCACTCTGTGCTGCGATGGTTCCCGGCCCGGCGGCAGCCGGGCGGCAGCCGAGCGGCGCCGCCGTACGCCCCGCACCAAGTCACCACACATGCGCATGTGCTGCTCGCCCCTCCCGCAGCAAGGGCCAGGCGCCCATCACTCATCTCGAATGCAGCCTCCCTGCCTGTCATTTCACTTGTTATGCAGACGCCGCGGACATCCAAGATGTGGAGATGCCCCTGCTCAACAGCGGTGAGTGGCCCCAGGTGCCAGCGGCGGCAGTGGCCGTGACACCAGGAAGAGATCACCAAGCAGCATGCAGCAGTCCATGCCAGTTTATTGTGGTCTTCTTCACGTCAGCCGGCTGTGCCGCAACTTACGTGGTGGGCTTTGCCCCCGCCGGGTATCCACCCGCCCCCGTCCCCCTTCCCGCACGCGCTGCTGAGGTGCAGGCCTGCGCCGCCTCATGAGCCTGATGCGTGGCGGGGATGCTGCACAAGACAGTGAGTGGGCTGTGGAAAAATCATGCATAGCTTTCATCAGAGAGAAGCAGTGCATTGTGATTCGAGCACGCCGCTCACACCCGACCGTCGGCCTGGCCTAACCTGCCAGCCAAAGGCACCGCCGCGCCTGCGCCAGCGGGCCAGTTGCCCAACATCAATGCAGCCCTCAGGTCGCAGTGTTGCACATGTGTGTCGCTTGGGACCACAATAGGGGCCCTGTCAGCACCGGAATGCCCTTGCGTTGTGGCCCTGCCGCAGGTGCCCACCACCGCCTGCTGGCCCAGGCTGCCAAGCCTGCCAACGCCTCCAAGCCGCCTGCAACGTCCAAGCCGGCCGTTGCCGCGGCAGTGCCAGCCAAAAGCCCCAACCCAACCGTCACCTCCAAGCCTGCCAGCAAAGCTGTGGTGCCGGTGAAGGCCGCTCCCAAGAGCACATGCAGTGGCAGTGAGTGGAATGAGCAATGGCATGGGTGGTAGCTGCATGCCAGCTTGCGTTTGGGGCCGCCTTCTCTCGCCATCGGGCTCTCTTGCGCGCCTGCAGGCAGCACCATGCATCGCTGCCGGCAGAGGACTTGAACGTGGTGGTGCTGCCTGCCTAACTGAACCAGCTGCGCTCCGCCTCTCGGCCTCAACTGACAGGGCACCAGAGGCTGTGCAACGGCAGGTGCGTGGACATCACCTTCGATCGCAACAACTGCGGCGGCTGCAACAAGCGCTGTGGCAGGGGACAGGTCTGCGACAGCGGCCGCATCGTTCAATGGCCTCAGGATGATGAACCCTGCCCCAGTCCATGTGAGCTACTATTAAACAGGTTTGGGCACCTGATGGCTTCAGACGCCGACTCACGCATTTGCAAGGGGAAGGCTCTGCTCGACCGGAATAAGTGCTGCCATGAGTGCAGCTAATCCCACTGTCTGCACCCAAACCCCGCAGACCGTTCCTGCAACGGCCAGTGCTGCCACACCCTTGCGGATCCTGACAACGTGAGCTGGGGCAGGCTGGGAATCTGGAGCAAGCGGGGTGGCTTAGGTTTGACGGTCATGGGCTGGTTGTCAGCGGGCCCCTTGCTGTAGCACCAGACACAGCTCCCAGCATGTGTGTGGAAGCCGGAAGGGACAGTAAGGGCAGTGCAGAGTGTGCAGGCAATGCAGGCGCTGCTGGCATGCCTGAGTGGCACTTTTGGCCCTAGCGGCCGTTGCAACTGACGACCTGACCCACCCCAACGGCTGCAGTGCGGCTTCTGCGGCAATGCCTGCGCCAGTGGCGAGCAGTGCGATGGCGGCGTGTGCAAGAAGGTCAGGGCACTGAAAGAGGCCCGAGGAAAGGGCACCTGCAGCAACCGTGGCCGGTCCTGCTACTACTCTTTCTTCGACTCCAACAACAACTGGTGGGTGTGAACAAAGGGAGGGTGGTTGTTTGACATCCAAGCTCTGGCCAGCGGCGCAACCCTGCACTGCTTTGTGATTACAAAGCGGGTCATGAACTGTGCTATGCCATGACTGCCCTCATGCTGCGCAGTGGGCGATGCGGCGTCCGCTGCCCCTCTGACGCCTGCTGCATCCGTGGCCGGTGCCAATGCCGCCGCAGTGAGTAGCGGCCCGACGGGGATGCCAGCCAGGCAATGACGCAACTGAGATGCGTTGTCCCGTCTTCGCCATTGCAAGTTACACTCCCTCACACCACCACTCCTGCTGGTTGCTCGCTGCAGAGAAGTGCCTTTGCTTCATCAACGGCCAGCCCAAGGTATGTGGTGCACCAGTATGCCCCTCTTCCTGGCCCAAGCTAGGTGGTGCACCAGTCCTATGCCACCAGTCAAGCGTGACGCTGCTGCAATACGTCACAGCCCGCTACAAAAATGTCTGCAGTGCATCAAGCCCGGCGATGTCTGCCCGAGCACCGGCACAATGTGCCCCAAGCGGGTGGGTGCGGTTCGGTGCATGCTAGGGACACGTGTTTGTACCCGCATGGTTTCAGTCAGTGTCGCTGCATCGTGACCCGCACCTGCGTGGGGCCAACCGCACACCCTACCTCGCACACCCAACCCTTGCAGTGCAAGACAAGTGAGCCTTGCTCAACTTCAGCCAACGAGGACTGGGGAGCCTCAGTTCGGGGTTGCCCTGCATTAGCAAGCTTGCATTTGAATATAGCAAGGCAAGCCTGTCTGGTGCCTAACTCGCGCGTTGGTGCAACTTCCTGCCGACACCCCTTCTTGCAGAGTGGTGTGGAACCGAATGCTGCGCTGGCCCGTACGATGTGTGCTATGACTCAAATAACGATGGCAGCTGCGACAAGTGCTGCCCCCTGAGTGAGTGCTCAATTGAGCCTGCAGCATATTACCAATGTGACTGCACGCAGAAGGCAAGACCTAACATGCACTCTCAACCTCCCTGGTCGCAGTCCGCTATAGCCAAAAGCTCAACAAATGCTGCCCTGAGAGTAAGCAGTCAGTCTTGCAAAACATGCATTTGGGCTGATCAGTGCGCTGGGCTGCGCTGAAACACACGATGAGACGTACTGATGGCGCCCCATCTACTTACGTGTCCACGCAGATACTGTGTCTTGCAAAAACGAACGGGGTGAAGCTGCTTGCTGCCCAGCCTGCCCAGCAGGTTAGTAGGCTCCGTGGACTGCTGTCTAGTTGCATTCGCATGGCTCGCGTGGCTGGACAGCATGTGCCCTCCTAGCGCTGATGTGTTTCTGCCGCCCTTCCATCTCCAGCCCTTTGCGACACCGCCGCCGGCAAAGTGTGCTGCCAAAAGGTACTGCCGGGCACCTCTTGCCAACCGGTGCCGGGCGAAAAGAACGACCAGTGCTGCGCCACACGTAAGTGAAGAAGTTGACCCGTGCGCATGTCTGCTGTGCGGCCTCGCTATTGTGGTTTCATCAGATGTGTTGCGATTGTCAGCCTGGCACATTCCCCCTTCCGTTGGTGCAGCGCTGTGCCAGACCGGCGCGTCTACCTACCAGTGCTGCCCCAGCAACCAGCAGTGCAAGAAGCCGCAAGGCTCAATCTACAGCGTCTGCTGCCCTGGTGGTGAGCAAGCATGTTGCATGAGAAGTCGCGCTGTGATTGTGCCCTCCTGTTTGATTGAGCTAACAACCAGTTCCAGCACGCACTTTCGAATCCTGGGCGTTCGTTCCATTCTGCAGGCCAAGTGTGCGGCGACACTTGCTGCCCTCTGGGGGCTGCTTGCTACAACGATGATGGCGTTGCGGCCACCCCCACCAAGTGCTGCCCCAGCGGGAGTGAGTTTACTCTGCAAGGCACCCAATGGCTTGGAAAACAGGGATGAATCTGTATTTTCAGACCGGCACGCCCTTTCGACTCATCACGAGCCTCTTCTGCTGCATCCTTTGTGCAGGCTCGGTCTTCCCCCCAACAGACCCATCGAAGCCCGACGTGAAGCAGGTCTGCTGCCCAGCGGGCCAAACCGGCTACACCGATAGCGAGACAAAGGAGCCTGCGTGCTGCCCGAACGGTGAGGCCGTGGCTGCTGTATTGCAAGGCGTGCATTTCGCTGCGCATGCCCAGCGTTCGAGTGGCGTACCAATGGCTGTTTTGCACCCGCACGCTTGTCCTGCAGCCAACTATGACGCCAGCACCAAGACCTGTTGCGATACTGGTGAGGCAGCAGGCTCCAGTGCAATCGAGGGACTGCAGGGAGTGGGCGGGCCCTTCATGCAGCTAGTAGTTTGCTGGATGCCTCAGGCCCACTGCACTGACCATGTTGAAGTACCATTGCAGTCTGACTGCATCCCCCTGCACCCCCGTCACGAGTGCAGCACTCTGCTCCACGGCGGCCGGCAGCGTGTGCTGCGCCCAGGTGGATGGCGCGCCGCCAAACTCGGTTTGCCGTCTGGACGGCATCGAAGGGGGCAACCTCAACGTGTGCTGCCCCTTGGACTTCAGTGAGTGCAGGCAGTTTGCGGGCTGCGCTTGGGGTTAGGGTGGAGCACCAATGCCAGACAATCGAGTCACTGACCAGCCAGCCATACGTGCTGCACAGCAGCGATCATCAGCCAACCCAACCTTGCCCCTGCTCCCTGCTTGTTGATTTCAGATGTGTGCGGAACACAGTGCTGCGACCCCGCCGCGAGCGACCCCCGCAACGGCGCCTGCTTCACAGACCCAGATACCGGAATAGTGGGCTGCCCCCCGGTGTCTTTCGTCTGTGTGGACGACCCCGCCAGCCCCAACTACAACTGCGAGGATGGCCCCAACGGCGCGCAGTTCCAGTGCTGCCCCAACCAGCTGGGCGTCAACGAGTGCATCCAGCTGGGCACCGACCAGCACTGCAGCGACTGCAGCCCCTGCCCCACGGGCAAGAAGTGCGCAGCCAAGGTTGGCGGCGGGTTTGAGTGCGTCTGCGAAACAAGCGGTGAGTGACAGGAATGTGCACTGCATTGTAGTTTTACCTGGATCCATTCCTGAGCAGGTGCTAACCACCTACACACAACAACTCATGTGTGCAGCCCCTTACAATGCCCAGTGCGATGCCGACACTACCACGGCATGCGGGCCCTCCACTCCGGACTGCAACCTGGCATTGTGCGCTTGTGCATGCCTGAGTCCCAACTGCGGCGCCAAGTGCTGCCCCGGCATCTGCAACGCCAACGGCGACGACTGCTGCACCACAAGTGAGGCACAGACTAGCTGGACTGCGTACACTGCTGGTGTGGAAATTCATTAGAAGTGCAAAACCATTTGGGGCCACCCTGCGAACAGGGGGTATCTGATGGTCAGGTGATGCAGCTGCAGGTCAGGCTGCTTGCTCATCTCACAGTGCACTAGCCTGATAATGATCCTTGCTTCCCGCACCGCAGAGGCGTGCGGCACCACGTGCTGCAACAACGGCGATGACACGTGCTACACAGATGACGGCGGCAAGGACGCATGCTGCGCAAAGAGTGAGGGAGTGGCACACCAGGGGCGAGCATGGTGTGCTGATGTGTGGGCAGCGCAGTTGAGGGTGGGCTGTCCAAGGCAGACCAGGCAGCCGCTTGGGGTTCTGTGCATGGATTCACCGGCCACTGCCGACCTCCCCCTGCTGTGCCCACTACCTCCTGCCCGCTTGCTGCTGCAGGCAAGTTTGTGTGCGGCACCAACTGCTGCGACATTGGGTGCAACGGCAATGAATGC
>VFQQ010005037.1_pt1 | contig 11226 bp, 11 predicted proteins | sample 3512341 | NCBI WGS metagenome assembly VFQQ01 (sample SAMN10412373, study PRJNA504923) | tailings metagenome | isolation source: Relicate 2 Philex TSF1 revegetated site | place: Philippines: Tuba, Benguet | collected 2017-08-29
GGTGAAGCAGAGATGAGCCTTACCACCGCCCATTCGGTCGTCGCGCCGACCGCCACCTCGAAACGCGTCGCCGGCACGATCGTCATCGTCTATGCGCTGATTTCAATGGTGCCGCTTCTGTGGATATTTGCCACCAGCTTCAAGACACCGCCGGATTCCATCGCATATCCGCCGAAAATCCTTTTCCAGCCGAGTGTCGAGGGCTATTGCAACCTCTTCACGACGCGGACGCGGCAGACGCCGGACTACATCAACTCGCTGGGGCCTGCGACGACCTTCTGCGACGAGACCACGCGCAAGCGCAACATGGTCATTGCCGGGCCGTCCAACTTCCTGCCGCGCTTTGTCAATTCGCTTATCATCGCATTTGGTTCCACCTTCTGCGCGGTGTTTCTGGGCACGCTCGCAGCCTATGGCTTCTCGCGCTTCAAGGTGCCGCTGGCCGACGATCTTCTGTTCTTCATCCTGTCGACACGGATGATGCCGCCGATCGCTGTCGCTATCCCCATCTACCTGATGTACCGCGAGCTTGGCCTTTCCGACACCGCTCTCGGCATGATCCTGCTCTACACGGCGGTCAACGTCTCGCTTGCCGTATGGCTGCTGAAGGGCTTCATCGACGAAATCCCGCGCGAATACGAGGAGGCGGCGATGATCGACGGCTATACGCGGCTTCAGGCATTTTGGAAAACCGTGCTGCCGCAGGCCACTACCGGCATTGCCGCGACCGCCATCTTCTGCCTCATCTTCGCCTGGAACGAATATGCATTCGCCGCTCTCCTGACCTCGGGCACTGCGCAGACCGCGCCCCCCTTCATCCCGACGATCATCGGCGAAGGCGGGCAGGACTGGCCGGCGGTTGCGGCTGGAACGACGATCTTCCTGGTTCCGATACTCGTGTTCACCATCCTGCTCAGAAAGCAGCTGCTACGCGGCATCACATTCGGGGCGGTGCGCAAATGAGCATGGTCCAACCCCGCAAAGGCAAATCCCGTTGGCCCGCATGGTTGCGGCGCGGCCTGTTGGAAAACATAGCCACGATCATCATCGGCCTCGGTTTCCTGATGCTGTTCCAACCCTTCGCGCTGTCGCTCTACACCTGGTCCTTCGTCACGATGCTTTTCGGGACCGTCATGTTCATCGTCGTTTCGAAGTTTCCGGAGTAAGGCGATGGCGGAAATCCGGGTCGAGAATCTGAGGAAAGAGTTCGGAGCTTTCACGGCGGTCGAGAACTCGAACTTCGTCGTCGAGGATGGCGAGTTCTTCGTCATGCTCGGACCGTCTGGCTGCGGCAAGACGACGACGCTGCGCATGATCGCCGGCCTCGAACTGCCGACGAGCGGGCAAATCCTGCTCGGCGGCGAGGACGTGACCATGCGGCGCGCCCGCGAGCGCGACATCGCCTTCGTCTTCCAGCTTTTCGCGCTCTACCCACATATGAATGTGCGCAAGAATATCGGCTTCCCGCTGCTTGCCCAGGGCATGCCGGCCTCGGAGATCAGGCAGCGCGTGGAAGAGACGGCAAGGCTTCTGCGCATCGATCATCTTCTCGACAAATCCGTGTCGGGCCTCGCCGGCGGCGACCGCCAGCGCGTGGCGCTAGGCCGCGCCATCGTTCGCCGTCCGAAATGCTTCCTCATGGACGAACCGCTGGGCACACTGGACACGGAGTTCCGTGACCTCATGGTTCATGAACTGCGCGAGCTTCACAACCGCATCCATGCAACCACGGTCTATGTCACACATGACCAGATGGAAGCCATGGCCATGGCCGACAAGATCGCGGTGATGAACCACGGCGTCATCGAGCAATTCGCCACACCGCGCGAGATATACGACCGCCCGGCAACCATGTTCGTTGCCGACTTCATAGGCTCGCCGCCGATGAATTTCATGGGCTTTGGCGGCGGGCTTCGCAAAGGCGCGAGGGAAGTGATCGTGCAAGGTTCGAAGGTTGCCGTGCCGGAGGTACGCGAGGATGTTGCGCCGACGGATATGGCGCTGGGTATCAGACCGGAACATATCCGATTCGACGACAGTTCCGCCCTGCGCGGCGCCATCTACGGCACCGAATATCTAGGCACCACGCAGATCGCGGCGGTGGAGACGGCTGACGGCATCATCAAGGCGAGAGTGCCGGCTGAAATAAAACTCAATCCGGGCGACCAGGTCGGCCTATCGTTCAACAGCGCAAGGCTGTCGCTATTCGACAAGCAGTCAGGGCGCGCGGTCCGCACCTCGATCCATGATCAGGCCTACCAGGGGAGAGCGCATCATGGCTGACGTTCGCATCGCCGGCGTAACCAAATCCTTCGGCGAGCGGACAGCCGTCAGCAATCTCGACCTGCATATTGCCGACGGCGAATTCGTCGTGTTGCTCGGCCCGACCGGTGCCGGCAAGACCACGACGCTTCGGCTGATCGCGGGATTGGAGAAACCGGAAGCCGGAAAAATCCACATCGCCGGCCGCGATGCCACTGATCTTGAACCGGCGGCGCGCGACACCGCCTTCGTCTTCCAGCAATATTCGCTCTACCCGCATCTGTCGGTGTTCGACAATCTCGCCTTTCCGCTGCGCTCGCCGGCGCGCCGGCTGAGCGAGGATGCCGTGCGCCGCCGCGTCGAGGACGTCGCGAAGATGGTGCGCATAGACCATAAGCTCTCCAACCGCGCGACGAAACTTTCCGGCGGCGAGATGCAGCGCGTCGCCATTGGCCGGGCACTGGTGCGCAAGCCGGCGATCTACCTGATGGACGAGCCGCTGTCCTCGCTCGACGCCAAATTGCGCGCTGATCTGCGGCTGGAGTTGAAGCGCATCCAGTCAGAGCTGGGCGCGACCATGCTCTATGTCACCCACGACCAGATCGAGGCGATGACCATGGCCGATCGCATCGGCATCCTGACCGACGGCGTGCTGGTGCAGATCGGTACGCCGAAAACGATCTACACCGAGCCGGCAAACCTGCATGTCGCCGCGCGGCTTGGCCAGCCGGCGATCAACCTGTTGCCGGCCGGACTGCTGCCGGATGGCGATGCGCCGGCGGGCACGAACACGATCGGAGCGCGCACCGAACATCTCGCCATCGAGAAGGCGGTGAACGGGCATGCCGACGGCACTGTTGACTGGGTCGAGCATCTGGGCGACCAGAACCATCTGCATGTGACGGTGGGGTCTAAAAAGCTGGTGACGCTGACCGACCCCGATACGGATCTGACGAAGGGCGACAGGATCGTGATCCGCTATCGCGAGCCGCTTTTCTTCGACGCGGCAGGCAACAGGATCGCAAACCGATGAGCGCGGAGACTATGACGAAAATCGACATGAAGGCGCTGATCGCGGCTGTTGCCGACACGGTAGCGGCTCATGCGGAGGAGCTTACGACGCTCGACCAGGCGATCGGCGACGGCGACCATGGCCTCAACATGAAGCGCGGCTTCGAGGCCGTGCGGGCAGACGTCGATCAGATCGCCGCAAAGCCGTTTCCCGACGCACTGAAGGCAATCGGAACCAAGCTGGTAATGACCGTGGGCGGTGCCTCCGGCCCCCTGTTCGGCACGTTGTTCATGGCGCTCGGCAAGGAGCTTCCGGCGGAGTTGGATCGTTCCGGGTTTGTAACGGCATTCGGCAAAACGATCGAGGCGGTCGCCGCACGCGGCAAATCGCAGATCGGACAAAAGACGATGCTCGACGTTCTCCAGCCGATGCAGGACGCCTTGCAGCAGGGTAAGCCGCTGGCAGGCATCGCCGATATCGCGGACGAAGCTGCGACTGCCACCATTCCCATGAAGGCAACGCGCGGGCGCGCATCGTTCCTGGGCGACCGGTCTGTCGGCCACATGGACCCCGGCGCGCGTTCGGTTGCCCTTATCGCAAGAGCCATTATCGAGACAGTCGAGGGTAATGCATGAAAAACGTCGGGATCGTCATCGTTTCGCATTCGCCGCTGGTCGCGGAAGGAACCGCCGACATGGTGCGCCAGATGGTCGGCGACGAGGTGCCTCTTGCATGGTGCGGCGGAAACGGCCATGGCGGTCTCGGCACCAGCGTCGAAGCGATCATGGGCGCCATCGACACCGCGTGGTCCGAGGCCGGCGTGGCGATCCTCGTCGATCTCGGCGGCGCGGAGACCAACAGCGAAATGGCCATCGAAATGATCGGCGAACCACGCGCGGCCAAGATCGTTATCTGCAATGCGCCGGTCGTCGAGGGTGCGGTGATGGCCGCTACCGAAGCCTCGGGCGGGGCTTCGCTTAAGGAAGTCGTGGCGACGGCGCATGAGCTGTCGCCAGCGTGAACGAACAGGAATTGAGAATGTCTGCAACTGCCGAGGCCACCGTTATGATCACCCATGAGGTGGGGCTTCATGCCCGGCCCTCGGTCAAGTTCACCAAGCTCGCCAAGAGCTTTTCGGCGCAGGTGGAGATAGCGCTTGCCGCCGGCGGCCCGTGGTTCGACGCCAAGAGCATCGTCAAGGTCATGGCCGCGAAGGCTCCGAAAGGCACAGTGCTGCACCTCAGGGCAACGGGAGACGAAGCGAAAGAGGCAGTGGGCGCATTGGTGGATCTGGTGCGGCGGGATTTTGATGAGGGTGCGGACCATGCCCGCTCCGCTTAGACTCAAGGGCATTCCCGCTTCGGCCGGTTACGCCGAAGGGCCGCTCCACAGCCTCGATCATGTGGGCGCCACCTATTCTCCAAGCGGCCTGCCAGATATGGAAAAGGCAGCCCTGGAAGCCGCAGTGGGCGCCGCCATCGCCGGTCTCGCCGGTTTGATCGAAACAAGCGAAGGCGACGCTGCGGAGATTCTCGAATTCCAGATCGCTATGCTCGAAGACGATGCCCTGACAGGCCCTGCCTTCGCCGCGATTGCCGGCGGCATGCCTGCCGACCTGGCATGGCGGCAGGCGCTGGGCGCGGAGATACTGGGCTACGAAAACTCCGATCAGGATTACTTCCGGGCGCGCGCCGCCGATATGCGCGATATCCGCGATCAGGTGTTGCGCGCGCTTTCATCCGAGGATGGCTCAGAGGCGCCTGCCGGTGCAATCCTTTACGGAGACGATATCGCCCCTACCCGCTTTCTCGAAACCGACTGGAGCCGTGGCGGCGGTATCGCGCTCCGAGGCGGCAGCACGGCCAGCCATGTCGCCATGCTGGCGCGGGCGCGCGGCATTCCCATGGTGGTCGGGTTGGGTTCGGGAGATGCAGTGATCACCGGCCTTGCCCTCCTTGATGCCGAGCATGGCGGCATCATGCTCGACCCCTCGAAGACGGAGATCGAGGAATTCCGGAGATTCTCCACGTCCTTCACTGCGCGGCGGAGCGAAGCTGATGCCTTTCTTTACAAGCCTGCGGTGACGAAGCTCGGTACGCCGGTGCGCGTTCAGGTCAACATCGCCGACCCTTCAGACGTCGACGGCATCGACATCGTCACCTGCGACGGCGTCGGCCTGATGCGGACGGAATTCCTGTTCGGCCATGCCTCCGGTCTGCCGGACGAGGAAACGCAATATAAGGCTTACCGGAAAGTGCTCGAATGGGCCGCCGGCAAACCTGTGACGATCCGCACGGTCGACGCCGGCGGCGACAAGCCGGTTCCGGGCTTTACGGTCGAGGAAAGCAATCCGTTTCTGGGCTTGCGCGGCATTCGGCTGTCGCTGGCGCGATTGGAAATCTTTCGGGTTCAGATAAGGGCGCTGTTGCGCGCCGGCGTCCATGGCAATCTCAAGGTCATGTTCCCGATGATTTCGATCCCCGAGGAATATGACCGCGCAAGCGCCTTGTTTGTGGAGGAACAGGCAAAGCTCGCAGCCCATGGCGTGCCACACAAACTGCCGCCGCTCGGCATCATGGTCGAGGTTCCGACCGTGGCGATCGCGCCGGAAGCATTCTCCGATGTCGCCTTCTTTTCGATCGGTTCCAACGACCTGACGCAATATGTGATGGCAGCGGCTCGCGACAATGGCGCTGTTGCCGCCCTCAACACGGTCCGCAATCCGGCCGTGCTCCGGCTGATCAAGGAGGTGACGGTTTTCGGACGTGAAAACAATATTCCCGTCAGCCTTTGCGGTGATGCCGGCGGCGATCCGGCTTCGATCCCGGCGCTTATCGAAGCCGGCCTGCGCGACCTCTCCATCGTCCCGGCACAACTCGCAATGGCCAAGGCGGCTATTGCGGATGTTTCGGTCTAGGTTTCCCGCGCATGGCCGATACCAAGAAACTGAGCGACATCGGATCGGAAGAGGCGATCCGCGCCTACAAGACGATCCTGTCGAACGTCATCGATCAGCGGCCTTCCGGCATGCGCCAGCGGCTTGCGGATGCTCTCGGCAAGCATCGCAGCTTCGTCACGCAGATATCGAGCCCGGCCTATTCGACCCCGATCCCTTCAAAGCATCTGGCGGCGATCGTGTCGGTCTGCCATTTCAGCCCTGCCGAGCGCGAGCAGTTTCTGGAGGCCTATCGCGAGGCTCATCCAGGCAAGATTTCGCCGGCCGCGGGCGTGAAGAAAACCCGGCACATCTCTCTGACGGTCCCCGATCTCGGCGACCACAAGCAGAACGCGGCGCTCGACCGCGCCATCAACGAATTCATCCAGCGCATCACCAGCATTACGGGCAAGGGCGGAACCTGATCGTTCCATTGCCCGGCCAATTCGGGAGGACGGCCGTGAAGAAATTTCTCAATTCGATAGACACCGTGCTGACCGAGAGCCTCGACGGCTTCGTCGCGGCCCATTCCGACATATTGGCGCTGGGTGACGGCCACAAATTCGTCCGCCGCAAGGTCCTGAAGCCCGGCAAGGTGGCACTCATTTCCGGCGGAGGCTCGGGCCATGAGCCGCTGCATGGCGGGCTGGTCGGCCACGGTATGCTCGACGCTGCCTGCCCCGGCCAGGTCTTCACCTCGCCGACGCCCGACCAGATGATGGCGGCTGCAGCCGCTGTCGACACCGGCGCAGGCTGCCTCTTCATCGTCAAGAACTACGAGGGCGATGTGATGAACTTCGACATGGCGGCCGAAATGTCCGAAGGCGTCATGCAGATCGTCATCAATGATGACGTGGCGGTCGAAGATTCGCTTTACACCACCGGCCGGAGAGGCGTCGCCGGAACGCTGATCGTCGAAAAGATACTCGGCGCGGCAGCCGAACAGGGCATGGGCCTGAAGGAACTCAAGGTGCTGGGCAGCCGTGTCAACACCGCCACGCGCTCCATGGGCGTGGCACTGACCAGTTGCACCGTTCCCGCCGCCGGCAAGCCGACATTCGACATCGGCGAAAACGAGATGGAGTTCGGCGTCGGCATCCATGGCGAGCCTGGCCGTCGTCGCGAACACCTGAGGAGCGCAGACGAAATCGCCCAGGAGATATGCTCGACAATAGTCGCTGACCTAGGCGACGCAGCAAGAGGCCCTGCCCTGCTTTTCGTCAACGGTTTCGGCGGGACACCGCTGATGGAACTCTACCTGATGTACAACAGCGCCCGGAAGATTTTCGAGAAGCATGGTGTTTCTGTCGTGCGCTCGCTTGTCGGCTCCTATGTCACGTCTCTCGACATGGCCGGATGTTCCATCACGCTGAGCGGGCTCGATGACGAGTTGATCGGATATTGGGAAGCGCCCGTTCACACGGCGGCACTGCGATGGGGCATGTGACCCGCGAATTATCCGCCTTCAGGCGTCGGCAAAAAATTCCTAACATATGATGCAAATATATGCACAGAACATCTTTGCCTATTTTATAATCAACATTTGCTGCACTGCGCATAAAACCCGCAACCGCTCACGCCCACGCTTCGTTCGCCACCGGAAGCCCGGCGGACAAAGCCGGATAAGTATTTGAAAAGACTTCCGTCAGACGAATCCTAGACCATCACTTCCTGACTGGCATGGTGGTTGCATCTGTTATTGCGGTGCAACAACCCGTTGGGAGTGTCATAATGAGGGGAAGTTTTTCATTCATCGGTAAAATAGTTGCGGCGGGTGCGATTGCCGCGAGCCTGATCTCGTCCTTGCCTGCGCTTGCGCAGGAAGAAACCATCAAGGTCGGCGTTCTTCATTCGCTGTCCGGCACGATGGCGATCTCGGAGACCACGCTTAAAGACACCATGCTCTTTCTCATAGACGAGCAGAACAAGAAGGGCGGCCTTCTCGGCAAGAAGCTCGAAGCCGTGGTCGTCGATCCGGCTTCCGACTGGCCGCTGTTCGCCGAAAAGGCGCGCGAGCTGATCGAAAAGGACAAGGTGGCCGCAGTGTTCGGCTGCTGGACCTCGGTGTCGCGCAAGTCCGTGCTGCCGGTGTTCGAAGAACTTAACAACCTGCTCTTCTACCCGGTTCAGTATGAGGGCGAGGAAAGCCAGCGCAACGTGTTCTACACAGGCGCCGCCCCCAACCAGCAGGCCATTCCCGCTGTCGACTATCTGATGAGCGAGGAAGGCGGCTCGGTTAAGCGCTGGGTGCTTGCCGGCACCGACTACGTCTATCCGCGCACGACCAACAAGATCCTCGAAGCCTATCTCCAGGCCAAGGGCGTCGCGCCCGAGGACATCATGATCAACTACACACCATTCGGTCATTCCGACTGGCAGACGATTGTCTCGGACATCAAGAAGTTCGGCTCGGCCGGCAAGAAGACCGCCGTCGTTTCCACCATCAACGGCGATGCCAACGTTCCCTTCTACAAGGAACTCGGCAACCAGGGCATCAAGGCCGAGGACATTCCGGTCGTGGCATTCTCGGTCGGTGAAGAAGAACTCGCCGGTCTCGACACCGCGCCGCTGGTCGGCCACCTCACGGCCTGGAACTACTTCCAGTCGGTCGACACGCCCGAAAACGCCGACTTCATCGCCAAGTGGAAGGAATACACCAAGAACCCGAAGCGCGTGACCAATGACCCGATGGAAGCCCATGTCATCGGCTTCAACATGTGGGTCAAGGCGGTCGAAAAGGCCGGCACCACCGATCCCGACGCTGTCATCGACTCCATCGTCGGCGTTTCCGTACCGAACCTGTCGGGCGGCTTCTCCACGATGATGCCGAACCATCACATCACCAAGCCGGTGCTGATCGGCGAAATCCAGGCCGACGGCCAGATGGAAACGGTGTGGCAGACTTCCGGCCTGGTGGTCGGTGACGAGTGGTCCGACTTCCTGCCAGACTCCAAAGACCTGATCGCCGATTGGCGCAAGCCGATGTCGTGCGGCAACTTCAACGTTGCCACCGGCAAGTGCGGCGGCAAGGGCACGAACTGACGCTCTTGGGGTGCGCGGCCCACGGTCGCGCATACTCCGGGCGGGTTTTCTCTCTGCCCGCCCGGAGTTCGGTTTCAAATTCTTCCGGATGATTGCTTACCGATGAGAATCCTGCGCGCTCTTGGCCTGACATTCCTGCTGACGCTGATGTTTGCGGCTGCATCATCTGCAGACGAAGCCGCACTTCGTCAGACCATCGCCAAATTCTCCGCCGCAAAGGGCTTTCCGGCCATCGAGGCGGTGGTGCGCGAACTGGGTGCTAAGGGCGACCCGGCGGTGGAAAAGGTGCTCAACGCGCTTTCGGAAGGAAATCTCTACTTCCGCAAATCCGACAATGGCGTTTTCATCGGCAAGGAAAGCGGGGCAAGTGCCAGCCTTTTGGACCCGCTGAGCGGTGAGCCTGCTGGTGAAGCTCAAAAGGCCGAGATCACCAAGATCAGGGTCAATAACGGCCTGCGCGGCACCATCCGCGATATTCTGGGAACACTGACCTTGGGTTCGGAAGACCCGAAGGTGCGCTTGGCCGCAGCCACCACGATGTTCAAGAGCCCGGATGCGGACGCTATTGCGGCCCTGGATGCTGCCATTGCCAAGGAAACCGCAGCCGCCGTGAAAACGCGAATGCAGGATGCGCGGGCTTCCGCCGTGCTGGTTTCGGATTTGCCCGAAGCCGAAAAGCTTGCGGCCATAGAACAGCTCGGCAAACGCGGCGACCGCGACGCGCTCTCTCTTCTCACCGGTTTCCAGGCCAATGCTCAAGGCGCGCTGAAGGATGCTGCGGGCGCGGCTGTCGAGCATATCAATTCCACGCTGGCTCTGTGGCAGACCGGACAGAACGTCTGGTACGGCATCTCGCTCGGGTCGGTGCTGCTCTTAGCGGCAATCGGCCTCGCCATCACTTTCGGTGTCATGGGCGTTATCAACATGGCCCATGGCGAAATGGTCATGCTCGGCGCCTACACGACCTTCGTCGTGCAGGAGGTCATCCGCAGCCATATGCCGGGATTGTTCGACTGGTCGCTGGCGATTGCGCTGCCGCTCGCGTTCCTCGTCGCCGGCGGTGTCGGTCTCGCCATAGAGCGCGGCATCATCCGCTTTCTTTACGGTCGGCCGCTGGAGACCCTGCTTGCCACATGGGGCGTATCGCTCATTCTTCAGCAGGCAGTGCGCACCATCTTCGGCCCGACCAACCGCGAAGTCAGTAATCCGTCGTGGATGTCGGGCGCGTTCGATCTCGGCCAGATTGCGATCACCTGGAACCGTTTGTGGATTCTCGTCTTCGCATTCTGCGTCTTTGCAGTGCTGCTCTATGTCATGAAGCGCACCGCCTGGGGTCTGCAGATGCGCGCTGTGACTGCCAACCGGCGCATGGCGGCATCGATGGGCATCCGCACGCCATGGGTCGATGCACTCACCTTCGCGCTCGGTTCCGGCATTGCCGGCATCGCCGGCGTGGCGCTCAGCCAGATCGACAACGTCTCGCCCAATCTGGGCCAAGGCTACATCATCGACAGCTTCATGGTCGTGGTCTTCGGCGGGGTCGGCAATCTCTGGGGCACGCTGGTTGGTGCGATGTCGCTCGGCATCCTCAACAAGTTCCTCGAGCCTTATGCCGGCGCGGTGCTCGGCAAGATCCTAGTGCTCGTCCTCATCATCCTGTTTATCCAGAAGCGCCCGCGCGGCCTGTTCGCGCTCAAGGGCCGGGCGGTGGAAGCATGATCACCGGACGCTTCTTCGCCGCCGGCGCGGATCGCCGCATCGTCATCACCATCGCGATCCTGCTTGCGGCGGCGGTTATCGTGCCGGTCCTCAACATCGCAGTTTCGCCGGCCAGCGCCTTCCATGTACCGGCATATATCGTGGCGCTGGTCGGCAAATATCTCTGCTATGCCCTGCTCGCACTCGCGCTCGATCTGGTGTGGGGCTATTGCGGCATTCTCTCGCTCGGCCACGGCGCTTTCTTCGCGCTCGGCGG
>VFQQ010005038.1_pt1 | contig 11221 bp, 9 predicted proteins | sample 3512341 | NCBI WGS metagenome assembly VFQQ01 (sample SAMN10412373, study PRJNA504923) | tailings metagenome | isolation source: Relicate 2 Philex TSF1 revegetated site | place: Philippines: Tuba, Benguet | collected 2017-08-29
ATTGTCTAAAATCAATTTTGAGCTTGTATTTTTCCGCAAGAAGTAAATAGGGAGAATTTGCGTCTGTAGGCTTTGGCTGGGAAACTAGGATACTTTTTACTGGCTTAAAGCGATCTTTTGGAGCTGCACTCATGCTAGTCTTTCCTTTATTTATGAGTTTAAAACGTCATTGGCCTAGCACCATAATCCACTTGGAGAGGATTAAAAAAGGTACTATTTCCGCGATGCAAAGGTAAGTAAATAAATGGTATTTCTTAAAACTCAACCGATTCATCATAATCAAAAAGAGCCCGAAGACCCCTAAGACATAAAACCAAAAGAACAAAGACATCAGCGAACCGAAGACCGAGGAGATTACTGAAAAATTGTTGACCATAAAATAACACCCTATTAGGATCACCGCGGAAAACCCGATTACAATTAGGCGTAGCAAGTAGAAAAAATGAGCGAATTCAGATTTGCCCAGGTCAAAGAGATAGCTGATTATCCTGATGGCGATAAATTTAAGAATCGTCAAAATCAACATGCCAAAAGATCCTGCGAGCCAAATCATCATAAACGAGGCAAAATCCCACCCCAACCAACCTTTCAGCCATTCCGGCCTAAAAATCAAAATTGAGGTTACGGCACTTTGAGAAATCATCATTCCGACAATCAACAAATAAAACAGGATATCGAAAGAGAAGAACTTCTGCAAACTCCCACTTTCTGAAAAATCCTCGGCATTAATCACTGCCAGTGGCTGCAACAACACGCCCAGTAGATAGGGATACGCCAGTCGATAAATAGCCAGTAGGAAAAGAATAATCAAAAGGGAGGTGAAATAAAAATCTTTGATCGGCTGGGCGATGACCCTTCTATTCTCAGGCGTATCTCCGGCTTTGGCTGTAAAGCCCACAGTCATTTCCTGATCTAAAACTTTTGAAACACTCAATGAAACTCCCCCAAGACTGATCCTGTCATTGATGACTGTCAATTGGATGGTTTCTTTCTCAAACTCTTCTTTCAGCTTGTAGACAGGCACCTGAAAAACAGTATCCTTTTGAAACAACCTCCACAGCTTCCCCTCGATAAATAGCGTGGAATTCCCTGGAACCTCAAATCTTAAAAACGACTCTGGAAAAGTCTCTAAATTTACCGACAGCTGTTTTTGGACTTCTCGGGAGACAAGAGATTGTTTGTCTGAATTGACCCATTCTTGGTCATAATTCTCCACTAATTGGGCAAAACCAGTACGGCCCAAAAACAGAAAACCAAGAATCAATACAAGCCTTAACATCTCAACAGTCAATCACTCTAAAATCTAGCCAAATAACCAAAATGAATCCGGGAGTAGGAAAACGATAAGGGTTGCATATTCGAACTTCCCAAACCAAACACAAAACTGAACAATCCTCCTTCAGTGTCCAAATTTATTCCCAATCCAAATGAGCGGGGTTTGTCATTTTTTGGTGAAAAATAAGGGTTGTTAAGTACTCCAAAGTCTCCGAACACCATCAGAAAGGAATTGTCTCCGAAGAAAACTCGCTGCTCAACACTAAAAAAAGCATACCTGTCGGCAAAGAAAAACTTCTCGTTGAAACCTCGGATGGACCGAAGTCCTCCCAATCGGTAAAATTCGTTGAGAAACAAATTTTCATTTTTCATGATTGCCCCATTCAGGCGAAAAAACAAGCCAAGAAAAGGTTTTAGGAAAAGATGCTTTTCCGCATTTACCATACCCTGAAATTGAGGAGAGGACCTTGGGATTTCTTGGTATAATTCTACTGGAAGGGCTGTGTTTTCAATTACCCGTTTATTCCCCAATGAAATCTCGGTAGTCAAACTTGCTCCTCTTCGAGCAAAAAAAGGATCATCCAACCAGTCCCAAGTACTTCCAATTCCATATTGATTCCATCGGTAATCCAAAGATGTTGGAAGAGGGCTAGTCCTCTCTGAAGTTCCTATCAAGTCTCCTGATTGCCTTCGGTTGAAAAACTTCAAATACCCGGAGTCAGAAATCCGATATCCAAAATCAATCTGGAAAGTCCGGTTGACAAATGAGCTGTCTTGCTTGAGCAGCGAAAAATTCAATTGAAGGTCGAGAGGAGATCGAAACAAAAAGGACTCCTTTGCACTTACCTCCAGACTTTGCGATTGAATGTTTAGGCGTTGCCAATGCACTGAAAAATCTCTTCCTTTTCCTCCAAGGTGATACAAATCCAAATTCAACTCTCCGGTCAGTAATAAGGTATTGGGTTCATTCTGATTGGGGATCAATCCGATGACACCGTCAAACACATTGATTTTTCTGTCTTTTAGAATAAAGTACGGCTTGGCAGTTTTGATCTGGAAGTTGAGTTCGGGTACGGAGGCCAAGGAAAAATAAGGTGATCTTTTAATCCTCTGGATCGATTTTTCCAAATCCGATTGGGAAAACACCGCTCCCGGCAGTATGCCCGAAAATTGCTGCAGGTACCTTTGTTGGGTCTTGGAATCTCCGCTGACTACAAGACTATCCCAAGTAATCAACGGCCCTTCCTCAAAGACAAACACCCCAGAAAGGCTTTCCCCTTCGATTTTCACACTGTCCAGCCAGATCTTCGCGAAGGGATAACCATGGTTTTCGGCTTCTCTCACCACCTTCTCCATCCATCCATACGGCTCAGAATAATTCTTTCCAGACATTCCGATTCTTGTCCAAAGCTTCTGAGGTACCTCTCCCATTCGGAGTTCTTCCCAAAAAAACAGAGGCCCGGAGTCGATGTGAATAAATAAGGTATCCAATCGCTGCTGTTGGCCGACTTCAGTCTGAAGAAATCCATTCTCAGTCCATACATTCCTGATGGAATCCGCGAATAGCCTTGCGCTTCCTATTTCTTGAAACACCCGACTTTTGTACTGGGCCTCCTCGCTTTTTTTCCACTGAACAGAGAAAACGTTTTGTCCCAAGCACCACGTGTTTCCGAGGAGTAACCAAAACATCAGGATCAAACAAGGTGCTCTCAAACCAAGAGATGGGGATTAGTTATATTTGCAAGTTAACTGAAATAGCGTGGCAGGCATCTACATCCATATTCCATTTTGCAGGCAAGCCTGTCACTATTGTGATTTCCATTTTACTACCAACCTGGGTAAAATGAATGAATTGACTGAGGCCATTCTCATCGAAATCGAGCAAAGGAAAGACTATTTGAATGGAGCGGCGGTAGAAACAGTCTATTTTGGAGGGGGCACTCCTTCTTTGTTGCCTGAAGTCCAATTGGAGAGGATCTTGGAAAAGATTTTCACTTTTTTCCCCGGAAAAAAAACAGAAATCACGCTGGAAGCAAACCCCGATGATCTGAATGAGAAAAAGATCAACCATTGGAAATCCATGGGAATTGATCGGCTCAGCCTGGGAATCCAAAGCTTTCAGCAAGAGATCCTCAAAGCATATAACCGGGCCCATTCTGCCGATGAGGCCAAAAAAGCGATAGAATTGGGCCGAAAGGGAGGATTTGAGAAATTTTCGATTGACTTGATTTACGGTTTCCCACATCCGGATCATCATCTTTGGAAAAAAGACCTCGAGGAAGCTCTGCGGCAGGATCCAGGCCATATTTCGGCCTATGCACTGACTGTCGAGCCAAAGACTGTACTCGGAAACTGGACCAAGAAAGGAAAATTCACACCTGCAGAGGAGGACTTCACTGCGGAACAATTTGAATGGCTTCAAGAGCAGACCGACAAAGCAGGGTACGTCCAATACGAGATCTCAAACTTTGGTAAACCCAATCAATTTGCTGTTCATAACACCAGCTATTGGAAGGGTATTCCTTACTTGGGATTGGGCCCGAGTGCCCATTCTTTCAACGGAGTAGAAAGGGGATTCAACCCCTCTTCCAATCCGGCTTATGTAAAAATGCTCCTATCCGGATCTAGCCCTTTCCAGGTTGACCCTATGGACCGGACCGATCAGTTCAACGAGGAGATATTAACCGGACTTCGTACCATTTGGGGCATTGATTTGGACGATTTGCTCCACCGATATCAGGTCGACCTTAGGACAATCAAATCCACTACGATCCATAAATTAGAAAAGGAAGGGTGGTTATTGGCCCAAGGCAATCACCTATCTTTGAGCCGAAGAGGTAAATTACTTGCCGATACTATCGCCTTGGAGCTTTTTATCTGATTTTATGAAATACGATCCCTATCACGGAAGGAAAAAAGAAGCTGCTCCACTGGAATCCGCATTCCAAGAACTGCTCAAAGCTTATCGACTGGAGGATAAATTTCGGGAAAATCTGCTCATCAACTCCTGGACAGACCTGGTAGGCAAAACCATTGCCGATAGGACCGGTACTATTTTTATAAAAGAAAAAAAACTGGTGGTAAAAATTACCTCGGGACCTGTAAAAAAAGAACTCCAATTGAACCGTTCCAAGGTTCTTTCTCTAATCGAAGAAAAAATCGGAAAAGGCATCGTGGAAGATTTAGTTTTCCTTTAACCAAATTTTGATGATTTTTAACATCGATCCCTGATCCTAAGTCTGATCAGAAAATCAGGATTGATCGACATTAAGTATTATTGCGAAAGCATTCCGATGGTCAAGATCCCAACAATTCATATCGGCAAACTCAGTTTTTTACTAGCCATTTTGGTATGGCTGGCCCTACTGTTTGTGGATTTGGTGAGAATTTTTGGAATCATCAATGAATTGGATTCCGGAATTTCCGAAGAATTTACCTGGATTTTGGAGATCCTGTTTTTTTTCACGCTCTATGGATTTTACACCTATTCTATCGGCAAAAACAGTCAGGGCGATTTCCTTAACCTAATTTGGCGGGGAGCTACGACCGGAATTTTTGCTTCGGCGATGGGGCTGTTGACCCAGCTTTTCTATTCGGTCATGGGCGAAAGTAAAATCGGAAATGAGCCTTTTCTGAGAAACTTCTTTTACCACCTCAATTTCGCCTTTACTACCCTGTTTCTTATTTCCACAGCCTTGCTTTGGAAGCACCTCATTCTCTACCAGAAAAACAAACAAGTCGTCAAACAATGGCAGGCTTTTGAATTTACCATGCTGGTAGCCATGTTTTTCGTGTTTTTCAACAAAAACAACTTTGACTATAGCTTTCTTTTCGGGCTGGTGATTCTCCTGATCATTTCCATCGTCCTGTCCGGAAACCTGAAGTGGATTCCCTACCTGACGTTTAAGGAGAAGTGGAAATCCATTCTTTTCCTTTCCATCATTCTGTTGAGTACCGGATACCTGTTCAACCGGCTCCTTACTTACGGGAATGATGAAAAATTTCAAATCAACCTGACAGACAACCTTTTCCTCATGGCCCTTTTTGGGTTTATTTTTGTGTATGCCCTGTTCAGTTTTTTGGTCACGCTGTTTAACCTTCCCACTTCTTCAGTTTTTGAACAAAAATTAACCGAGGCGATCAATTTCCAACGACTGAGTCAATCCATACAGCCTGAAGAAAACGAGGAACAGGTATTGGATATCCTGATGGACTCCTGCATGAGTGCTTCTTATTCAGATGCCGCATGGCTTGAAATGAATCCTTCCGAAAACCTCACTGAAATTGACCAACTCCGATTTTTGGAATTGGAAACCAAAAAGGAGATTTCGGATTGGATTCAAACCCAAAAAGCAGCCCAAGATTGGGCCACGGGAGACAAGCCGGAAAACCTTCAACCACTTTCCCTTCGTCTGGAACATCCCAAATTTGAATCCCTCTTGCTGGTCCCCTTGACCATCAATAAAGTAGCCATAGGCAGAATGGTGTTGTGCAAAGAGGTTCGGGATGGGTTCAACAAAGAAATGATCAACATCATCAGCACATTTGTAAGACAGGCCTGTATTGCAGTTGAAAACCACCGTCTGCTCAATCAGGCCATTCTCAACGAGCGATATCAGGAAGAGCTTAAAATTGCACAAAGAGTTCAAAAGGCGCTTTTACCGACTCGATTGGATCATCCGGATTCTTTTGACATTTGTGCCTATTCCAATGCAGCCGATGAAGTTGGGGGAGATTACTACGACACGTTCAAGCTCGATGAAAACAGATACGTGCTGATCATCGGAGACGTATCCGGAAAAGGAACTTCGGCCGCCTTTCACATGTCACAGATGAAAGGCGTTTTTCACAGTCTCATCCAGCTGGAACTTAGTCCTTCGGATTTTATGATCCGGGCCAACGCGGCCTTGAGTAAATGCCTGGAAAGAAACCATTTTATTACAGCTTCCATTTTCCTCATTGATCTAAGGGAAAATTCCTTCACTCACGCCAGGGCAGGTCATGTGCCGACGCTGATTTATCGTGCCAATGAACAAAAATCTGAGTTTCTGATGTTTGATGGATTGGGCTTGGGAATTTTAAGAAACAAGCTCTATGAAAATCACGTTCAGGAGAGAACCTTCCACTATGCTCCCGGAGATATCCTGGTTTTGATCACGGATGGAGTAGTAGAGGCAAAAAACCAAAAAGGGAATCAATTTGGTTTTGAACGAATAAAAAGTCTGGTTGAAATCAACTGCCACAAAACACCCAAAGAGCTTCAGCAGGTTTTGATCGACTCGCTTCATGAGTTTGTGGGGGGAGATGGCATGATAGACGATGATTATTCGCTGATGGTGGTCAAGTTTAAAGAATCAGAAAGCTAAAAAACGATAGAAGTACCTACATGCTCAACCTACACAAATCCAAAGAATCCCATTTCGACATCCTGAGCTTAAGCGGCGAAGTAGATGCAAGCAACTCTGTGATATTGGATCACGCAATCAAAGAGTTGGTGGAAGAAGGGGCCAAAGTTATTTTGGTAGATGGTCAAAACCTGGAGTACATTTCTTCGGCAGGACTGGGCGTATTCATGTCTTATCTGGAAGATTTCCAGGATCAGGGGATTCGGCTGGTCATTTTCGGGCTTTCTCCTCGAGTGTATGAAGTATTTAAGATTTTAGGATTGGATCAGTTGATTCCAATAGTTGAAGATAAAAGCACGGCAATTGCGAGTGAAAATGAAGTATGATTTGAATATCTCCTGCCAAACCTCTGCGCTATCAGAATTGAGAGCGTTTCTTCAGGGTGCCTTGGCCGGATTTTCTTTGAGTGATATGGAAAAGCACCAGGTAACTCTGGCGGTGGAAGAGGTGTGTGCCAACCTGATTATCCACTCCCATGGATGCAATCCACAAGATCATATCCAGTTAAGAATAAAAGAGACTGGTCAAAAATTGATTTTTGAAATTACCGATCAGGGCATGGCCTTCAATATTCTGGAATATGAAGTGCCGGATCTCAAAAAAGTGATGGTAGAAAAAAGAAAAGGTGGGTTAGGCATCATTTTGGTGAAGAAGATAATGGATGAGATAGAATTCGAATCCAAAAACGGCATTAATACCTGCCGACTGATCAAAAAGTTCAGGTCCTAATTTTGGTTAAAACCTCACACACCAAGGCATTCCAAGCGAATTCCTGTTAAATTTGTAACATTGCATTCTAAATCGGCTTTCTACTTCATGAATTACCGAGCTCTTTCGGCGCTTCTTGCTTTCATCCTCATTGTATCACCGGGTGCACATACCCCAAAAGCTATTGCCCAAAATCAAGATGAGGTTTTAGTCGACATCGGTGGCAAGTCTGTGGAAAAAGATGAATTGGTATACCTTTTATCCAAAGGAAAAGGTTCGAGTGGTACTGTCACTGGAGTAAGTAGAGAAGAATTTGAAGAGAATTTCCAGCTTTTTGTCAATTACAAACTGAAAGTCAGAGAAGCTGAATCGCTCGGGCTTGACAAAACTGAAGAATTCAATCGAGAATTTGCTTCCTTCAAAGAGACCCTTATCGCCCCTTACCTCATCAAAAATTCATTGGAGGAAGGAGAACTGAGAAAAGCTTATTCCCGCATGGAAGAAATCCTCCGAGCAAGTCATATTTTATTCCAATTCCCTCCAAATGCCTCCAATGAGGACAGCCTCATTGTACTGAAAATGGCACTCAAGGTAAAAGGCGAAATTGAAAATGGAGGGGATATCAATGAGTTGGCCCTTCAATATTCTGATGATCCTTCTGCCAAAACAAACAAAGGGGACTTGGGCTATTTTACCAGTCTTCAGATGGTTCAGCCGTTTGAGGATGCGGCATTTTCCCTTCCTCTTGGAAAAGTATCGGATCCGGTTCTGACCAATTTTGGGTACCATCTTATCCAGGTCAAAGACCGACAAAAAAACCCAGGCCAAGTCAGGGTTTCTCATATTTTGGTTCGCTTTGATCCTCAAAATGCAGGACAGGAAGAAAATGCCCGAAGAAAAATCTCAGATATATATGCCGAGATTCAAAAGGAAAACACCATTTGGGAAGACATTGTAAAATCCTACTCTGAAGACCCCGCGACTAAAGAAAACGGAGGGATTCTCCCTTGGTTTGGGGTGGGAACCATGATCCCGGAGTTTGAAATGGCCGCATTCTCCCTCACCGAATTGGGCGAAGTGTCCCCTCCCCTCAAAACTCAATACGGTTACCATATTCTGAGGCTCGAAGACAAAAAACCCCTCGATTCATACGAGGAAATGGAAGAAAGTATCCGGTCCAGGATTTTGAGGGATTCAAGATCAACCATGATCCAATCTCAAGTGGTGGCGATTCAAAAAGCCAGATATGGCTTCAAAGAAAATGAGACCTCTGTAGACAATCTTGCTGCTGCCCTCAATGAGTCGGCAAAATCCACTTTTGGAGGAGTCTTGGAGTCCAAAGGATTAACTTCGGCAGAGCTGTTCACCTTACAAGGAAAAACCTATAAGGCTTCCGATCTTTGGAAATACATGCAGGAGGAAGAGTTTGTGCCAAGATCAAAAGGAGGCACATTCGACATATGGTACGGGAGATACATCGCCAGTATCCTATCTCAAACAGAGAAAATGGATCTTGAAGCTAACAACAAAGAGTACCAAATGCTCCTAAAGGAATACAGGGATGGGATTCTGCTCTTCTCCTTGATGAACCAAGAGGTTTGGCAAAAGGGGATCACAGACTCCTTGGGTCAGGTGGAGTTTTACAGAAAAAATATTTCCAACTACCAATGGAAAAATAGAGTGGAAGCCTATTTGGTGAAGGTGCTTGATCTTTCCAAAATTGATATCGGGCGAAAAGCACTTCAGGGAAATGGATTCAATCCTTCTGTGATTCAGGCATTCGAGACCAATTTCAAGTCCACAGCATCCTTGGCATTTACCACAGAATCTGGAATATTCGAATACGAAAGTCACCCGATTCTTTCAAAAGCCGATTTGGGGCTTTCCTATCAAGAGATTTCAGTAGATGGAACGACGTATTTGATCAATCTAGGCCAAAAACTCCCCGCTGAACCCAGAAAATTCGAGGAATCCAGAGGATTGGTGATCAGAGACTACCAGGAATTTTTGGACAAAAGCCTCACTGATAAACTAAAAGAAAAGTACCCGGTCAAAGTAAATCAAAATGTGAAAGAAGAAGCATTTATCGCTTTGAACCAATAATCCTGACCCCAGGATATCCCAGAGAGAAGACCTAACCATGATGAAATTATTAAATCGACTTATCCTAAGCCTAAGTGGGCTATTAATCTTAGGGCATACTCTTGCCCAAGAAAATCCTCCCACAGGGCAAGTCTTGGATAAAATCGTCGCCAAAGTAGACAACAGTATTGTTCTGGAGTCCGAAGTCCAAAAAACCTACATCGAGGCCATCGCCCAATCCCAACAGGGAATGGAGGCTCCTAATCGATGCGAAGTCTTTGAAAGCCTCCTGATCAATAAACTCATGGTGGCTAAAGCTGCAATCGACTCTGTGATGGTAACAGAAGCGGAAGTATTGGTTCAGACCAACAACCGATTCAATATGGTCATGCAGCAATTCGGCGGGGATGAAAACATGCTTGCCGAAATCTACGGAAAGTCCGGTGATCAGCTGAAGGCCGAATTGGAAGAAGTAATCCGAGAGCAGCTCATTGTTCAAAAAATGAGATCAAAGATTACCGAGGGAATTACGGTATCCCCGGCAGAAGTAAGAGCCTTTTTTAACAGCATTCCAAGGGACTCTTTACCTCTGTTTACTTCCGAAGCCACGGTAGGACAAATTGTAAGAAAGCCTGAAGCAAATCCCAACATCCGAGAGGAGCTCATTGCCCAATTACTCCAGTTCAAACAGGAAATATTGGAAGGGAAATCTTCATTTGCGGATTTGGCCAAAAAATACTCCGAAGATCCGGGTTCCGGGGCACAAGGAGGAGATTTGGGATTTTTCCGTCGGGGAGAACTAGCCCCTGAATATGAAGCAACCTCACTAAGTTTGAGACCGGGTGAAATATCCGATCCGGTCGAAACCCAATTCGGCTTTCATATGATCCAATTGCTGGAAATCAAAGGAAACACCTACAACACCCGGCATATCCTGAGAATTCCAAAGGCCTCTGAAGAGGACATTCAAAAAGCCGAGCGATATTTGGACAGTTTGAAAAAACAAATTCTGGATGGTAAAATCGATTTTGCGAAAGCCGCAAAGGAATACTCTGAGGACAGGGCTACTTCTGATGCAGGCGGATTTTTTACCGACCCGGCGACCAATTCCAATCGTCTTTCGTTGAGAACACTGGAAGATCCGGTACTCTATTTCACCATAGACACCATGAAAGTGGGCGATATTACCCCTCCACTACGTTTTGAAGACCCCAGAGAAGGTACAAAGGTTCGAATTCTTTATTACAAAGCCAGGTATCCTGCCCACAAGGCGAACCTTCAGGATGACTATGAGAAACTGAAAGCCGCAACCCTTCGTCGAAAAGAAGATGAAGTCCTCATCAAATGGTTTTTGACTGCTAAGGAGGATGTTTTCATCGACATCGATCCCTCCTACGATCGGTGCAATCCTCTCCAGGATAAATAGAAAAAGGCCTCGTCGAAATCAATTCGGCGAGGCCTTTGGATTTAACTGAAAAAAGACCATTACTTTTTTCCAAAAAGAATTTTTAGCCCTTGTCCTATTTGCCTTAAACCTGCTCTGACAAAACCCTTAGACTCTTCAAGCCGGGGTTCCAGCTCTTCTTTCTTTTCCTTGTATTCTTTTTTGAGCAATTCTTTGGCCTTTTTAAGTTCAGCTTCGAGGGTTGTTTTATTCTCCTTCAAGTCATTGATTTTTTGTTCAATTTCCTCTTTGAGTTCCCCTCCTGCCTCGGCGCCTTTTTTGACCAACTCTTCAATTTTTTGACCGA
>VFQQ010005039.1_pt1 | contig 11217 bp, 9 predicted proteins | sample 3512341 | NCBI WGS metagenome assembly VFQQ01 (sample SAMN10412373, study PRJNA504923) | tailings metagenome | isolation source: Relicate 2 Philex TSF1 revegetated site | place: Philippines: Tuba, Benguet | collected 2017-08-29
ACGCGCGCGCGCGCGTGCGTGTGCGTGCGTGCGTGCGTGTGTGTGTGTGTGTGCGTGTGTCACTCACCGCTCCAGGTATCTTCAGATAGCTAGGCTGACCCCCCACTGCAATCAGGATATTCTTAGCCTTTAGGCGCTTAGTACCCCCTGATGCGAGTGCTATCTCGACTGTGTGGGGGTCCACGATGGTACCACGACCCTCTGTGTATATGACACACACAAACACACATACACACGACACATGGACACACACACAAGCATACAGACAGCGCAGCACACAACACGCTTGTTGATACACCCAACAGAGTTGCGCACATACATGCATACATGCCCTGTGTGTGTGTGCGAGAAGGAACACCTAGCAGATGTGTGTGTGTGTGTGTCTGTGTTGTGAGCTTACCGTACATATCCACACCAGCGTTCTTCATGATGTTGTTATACACACCGTTGAGCCGCTGAATCTCCTTCGCCTGTGGACACATAGCACACACACGCACAGCCGCGTACACACACACACATACACAGGCACACACACCCACACAGACTGACCCTCTACCTCCTGGCTGGCAATCTGGCAACGCCTGTGAGCTTGCATGCATTTGGTCCATCTACTTGGTTGACAATTGCGGTTTGGCTTGCGATGGCGTGCAAGGGTGCATATACAAGTATGTGCACGTGTGATCTGTGCCCGTCAGACCTTAGACGCGACCAGCTGCGCCCAGTTGTGTTTGTGTCCGCTGTTGACGTCCCAGCCAAACCCACGTGCGTCCTCAAGGTCCTCGTTGTAGTGTGATCCGTACATGAGAAGCTTCTTGGGCACGCACCCACGGATCACGCACCTGCGCACGGAACAGGGCACTCCCAGGCTCTGCTTAGGCTTGCTGGGAGAACCTTGCGGCAGGTCGTGATACCAGTACAGAGCAAAGGAGCTGCCTTGCGGGGAGCATGGATACAGCGGTGGGCGTTGTGCGGCAAGGTACGGGCCTAAGGGCGAGGGCAAGTGGGAACGTCCGCGGCCTGCCCTGTGGCTGGGGCACTGTGCTGCGCCGGGCGTGTGTTACTAGAGCCCTTTGCCTACAGCAAGGTTGCTGTACATTGCTGCATTCAGTGTCCGCACGGTTCAGTAGCCCAACAGTAGGGACTTACGTGCCGCCTGCGCCACCGATGGTGTCCGACGACACGAAGCCAAAGGGCAGCTCCACGCACGCCACCCTCGCTTTGTACAGCGTTGACGCGAAGCGGCTGGCCCTCACGCCTCCGCTGCCAGCGCCCAGGGTGACGAGATCATATTCCTGCACCTCCGAGTCTGCCATCGCTGCAACGCGGTCCCGTCAAGCTTGCAGACGTCCAATCACGCGTGCGCGCTGCGTTCTGCTGTCCGGCGTGTGTGCGTCTGTGCCAAAGGGCTTAGGCGCAGCAGTTCGAAGTGGTGCGAAGGCGCGTAGGTGCCACGCGAGCTTGCAACGTGTGTGCCAGAAACCAGTGAGTGTGACCCAGTCCCTGCGTTCGTTCGCGTTCGCAGCCCAGAGTCGTCTTTCTAGCCTCTATTGCATTGCAGTGTAGGAAGTGTAGCGTAGGAATGCGTGCGATACAAAGTATGCGTTGGCAGTGAGCAGCGCCCTTCTCAGAGTCCAGGGTCCCGCGTGTGCCCAGAGCAGCAGCACCATGATGCAGCTGGCGGGCAGCACGCTCAGCTGGGCCAAGCAGAATGTTGACTGCAGCACTGTGGTGGGAGCCATGGTGAGCAAACTCATAACGCACACAGGGCGGGAGTCCGCGTGCTCACGACCTGCCCGACTTGCTCCGCCTTCACGCAGCGCCGAGCAGCACTCAGTAGTCCCACATGTCCCAGGCTGTCTCTGGCGCCTCCCGAGCGCCAGCTGGGTGCACGAGTGGGGCAGATGCTGGCCCCAACTTGTGCAGCGCTGACCTGGACCGCCTATGTTGCTGTTTTGCCTCGCAGATGTGGGCTACGGCAGCCTGCGCGGGCATCACAGCAGGTACCGTCTTCCTGTCTGTGGTTGCGTTTGTACTCTCGGGGCTTATGGCGTGCTTCTTGACCTTCCTATCCATAGGAGGTAAGGTTCTCACCTCCACCCTGGTCGCACGCACAACACCCCTGTTTTGACACAGTTTCACGCTTAAGCATCCATTCCCAATGACAGTGCCCGTGTCCCCGTGACCACCTGTGCATTACAATTGTGTACGTCCTTGTATGTATGCCTGACAGGTGTTTTGACAGGTCTTGTGCTCGCTGGCGCCGCCTGCATCACATGTGCGCTCACAGCTGGCGTGGCATCCCTTTGGGCTACGTCCTGGGCAGCAAACCTTGGTCTGTCAATCACGCTCTATTTGGTGCAGCAGTTCTCGCCAAGCTTACACGACAGGTGGGTCAAATAGCCCACACAGCACACGAAGACACACACACACACACACAAACACACACACACAAACGTTGTCACCTACACGGGCGGCGCAAATGCTAGCTTGCGTCCGTAGCTCTGTAGCTTACTCTGCATCTGCCATCGTGTGTGTGCGTGTGTGTGTGCACGAGCTCTTGGTTTTGAATCGCATCCATGAGTTTGACATGCTGTGTGCGTGCGTGTGTGTGTGTGTGTGTGTGTGTGTTAGCACGCTTTCTGCTCCTGATTGGCATCCACGAATCTGACATGCTGTGTGCATGCTCCTATGTGTGTGTGCTGTACTGCAGGCTGCTCAAGCTACTCACAGACCTTAGTCCCATGCCCTTAGTCCTATCCCTACTTGGCTGGGGCGAGGACAGAGCCGTTATTGACAACAAGCCACCCACCCAACCCACGGCAGACACACAACAGCCAGCCAGCGTAGCAAGGCCGCAATCTGCGGCGCAGGCCGGTGTGATGCACGGGAGCAGGGCCGTGCAAGGGCCCACAGTGCCACAAAGTGGGATAAGCCCGGCGGCACGGGCTGGTGCGCACGTGCAGCAGGGTGGGGCGCTCTACATGGGTACCCTTCCGCCGCCATACGCGCCAGGTGTGCAGCCCGCACACCAAGCAGCTGTTGCGCCCAGTAGTCACACTGCAGGGAGCTCTAGAACCCATTCGCCCCACAGTGACGGGACCAGCCCCAGCGCAGGCAATGCTCTCGGGCCCAATGCAGCAACCGCCACAGCGCACCAGCCACACATCAGTGGCCACAGCGCCACCAGCACAGGGAATGCTCCCAGTACGCACAATGTCAGTGTGGTGAGACCCTCAGCCTTCGCAACAGCCACCGCCGTGCCCCGCGTCCCCGAGCTCCTGACACCCACTCCCTATGTGCGTACAGGCGCGGCCCCACCCGCTGCAGGTCCCCAAAGTGCGCACCAGGCACACCTCGTGCCCCCCCTAGGTGTAAAGCAGGCACCAGGCGTGTACTCAGACTGGGCCAGCATGCCCACAGTGCCTGTCGGGGGCAGCCCCTTTGGCACAGGCGTCCCTACGCCGACCACCACCACTATGCCACATGCGCCGCCTAGCATGGCGTGCCCGCCGGTCCATGTGCTGCAAAACAGCGCCAACATTACGCATGGTGCCTTGAGCCCTGGGGCGGGCGGCATTGAGCGTGCGTTGGACGGTGCTGGTTTGGGCGATGTGGTTGGTGGGAGTGGTGGGGTTCTGCGCCATCGTGGGTCGAGCACGGGACAAAGAACAATCAGTCCTTGGGGCGGCGGTGCCGAGGTGGTCCTAAGCCGCGCAGGCAGTGACATCGGGACAGGGCACGCCCGTGCAGCGGCCTCATCAGGGTCGCCAGGCGAAGCCCCTGGCATACAGGGCGTGCAAATGCGCCTGCCTGAGCCACAAATGACGGCTGCAGCAGGCCAGACACAGGGGGTGCTCAGCGGTGTGCAGGGAGTCAAGCCAAGGCTGTCCCAGGCACGCAGCGAGCCAGAGAGCATCCAGAAGCTGCTTGAGGCGCACGGCATGGGTGGGAGTGTAGCGTACGTGTCGCTTGGCGCTCCCTTGTACGCACAAGGCAAGGCCACCCCGCCAGGTGATGGTCACGTGGGGTCAAGTAATGACTATGCGAGATCATCGGATGTGTCCTGTGAAGAGGGCCTGCGTTCGCACGGTAGTCATAAGGCCAAGACAGCGTGATTCATGCAGCGCATTGCTGCGCACGAGGCACGCTATGTATAGTATAGTGCAAGTGAATCGAAGCACAGACATAGAAATGAGCTTGGCCGTGAACGCCTGTGTCCAGCCAGCCAGCGTTGGAAGAGTGTGTGCGCATGCGTGCGAAGGAAACGATTAACTCGTTCATATGATGTCAAGACCTTGATAGAGCAGTAGCATTCTTTGTCATTGATCTCTTGTGTGTGAGTCTGACGTGCATTCATTTCTTCGAGTCGCCCAAGCGTGCGAATGAGCGATGTACAACATTACACGGTTTCACTTTCCTTGACGTCTGCTCAAGCTGCAACACCTTGGTTTGTATCCCTGTTTGTATCCCACTATAGTATCCCACTATAGATCCCACTCTAGGACTTAACCCACTATAGGACTTAGTATAGATTCTGTGCTGCTGGTCGACGTTTACATAGCTTTGAACCCGGTGCCTCGACTATACACAGGTTCGGTGCTGCTGGCCGGACGCGCGCTTACGTTTACCTAGCTTTGAACGCGGTGCCGCATTGTGTAACTGTTGTCGCACTGCGTACAGCAGCGTAGCTAGGCAGCCGCGAGAGTTCTTTCGCTGCATCACAGCCGGCAAGACCGACTGACCGAGGGCCGCAAATCTAAGGCGGGCGCACGTTGTTGTGCACTTTTCTGGCCGGGCCTCCGTCTTGCTTTGGATGCTGCCCTACCTTGCAGTTCAACGTTTGTGAGTATGAATGACTTGAGAATGTCTCTAGATTCTGACTGGTGCCGACTGAAGACAGCGTGGCTGTAGCCGCTCCCAAGACTCGGTCACCGCGTGTCCCGATGTGACCCAGGCACAGTCTTGAATGCCTAGCCATTCGCAAGGTAGAAAGGAAAAGTGGGCAGCCACCGCCACACTAGATGAGGAGGAGGAGCCAGGTCAAGACGCGCAGGTGCGCACGCGTGACGATGCAGTTGCCGCAAGCCCTTTACCCCTAGCTCACTCCACACATACAGCTTTAGAAGTGCAGAGCTGAAGCAGACTGCCGTGGGCGTATCTTTGCGCACAGGTCCGCACCCCGCACGGTGCCAAGCCCACAGCGGTCAAAGCCAGGGAGATTGTCGGACCTCTAGAGTGGCCTGCGCAAGCACTCCTTATTGCAGCAAGCGTGGTGTACCTCTTCCACTTCGCAGCAGACATTGCAGCGACGCAGGTGAGCAGACAGCTTGGCTCAGATACTCATCACGCTCCGCCTACGTCCGCCCTCTTCCCCGCAGCCTCAGAGGCCCTGCTACCTGAGCTTCTGGCGCGGCTGGTATGGGCTGCTAACGTGATATGTGCTTGCAGGCACTCTGGCGCGCAGACATTGCAGTCGGCCCGGCAGCAGTCACATTCCTACTGCTCCCCTTGCTGCTATGCGCCATCAATGCAGCCCTGCACATACCCCACCCCAAGCCAGCCTGGCCCCTCGCAGCCCTCCTCACTCTCCCACTCAACCTCGCCTCCCTCACACTCATACACATAGTTCCTACACTCGTTGATAGATCACGCATAAGCCTCGATGAGCCTAACACAGCCCAGGCTTCACCCAGCAAGGTTGTGCCCCATGGCAGCGTGCGCGTGGGGGCGCACGTAACAGACGAGGAGCAAGCTAGCGAGCAGCAGCCGAGTTTTAGCAGGCCAGCGCGCTCAGCAGCAGCCCTCGCAGCACAGCGCATCAATCGCTTGTTTCAGTTTGAGTTGCTCCTCAGGCAGCACAGAGCAGCGTACCTGCTCATATGGACGGTTCTTGGTACGTTGCCCATGGCGGTTGTTCAGTTGGTGAACCTAGCAGAACCAACAGCAAACCAAACAGCGGTTACAGTGGGCGCAGTGGGGAGCTTAGTCAGTTTGGTTGTTGCGACATGTGAGTTGGTCTGGTACGGCCGGCCGCTGGCCGCCGCGGCCGCCGGCGCGCAGGCGGCGGCGACGGCGGAGCTCCCAGGCGCGCCGCCGTTGCCGCCCCCGCGGCTGCCGGCACGTGCTGCGCAGTTGGTACACCCCCTGGCACAAGCCATCCTGTCGATTCTTCGCTACCAAGCAGGCGTGGTCGTGCCCACAGCATGGCAGCAGCGGGCTAAGCAACAGTACTTGATTCTTGCCATGCAAGACATCAGTACACTGCCTCGTGCGGTGCGCATCACATTGCTGCGACAGGCCATGGCACGAGAGCACGTGACTATCACCAATGCAGCCACAGGCACAGTTGCATCCATAGCACCAAGGCGCAAGGCATCTGCTGGCAGGGTGATTCCGTCAGCGACCCTAGCCTTGCCGCCAGCTCCGCACTGCGAGGCCAGGTGGCTCGAAGAGTTGCTTCAGCCGGCCGTGCTGGCCGCGGCCGGCACGCTGGCGCCGCCGCCGCCGCGCGGCGCGGTGGTAACGGTAGCTGCGGCGGCGTCGGCGGTGCAGCTGCCTGAGCCGCACTTGCCGCAGATTGCGAGTAGCAAGACGCTCGCAACGCTTAGCACGAGTCGTGCGAGCAGCATGCAGGGCCTGGCGGGGATGCAAGGGCAGGAAGTGTTGACCCCTCTACAACTCGCAGACAGCCAACAGGTGCGTGCAGTGCTGCTCCGTGTCTCCACACACACACACACACATGCACACACACACGCACAGCAGTCAGACAGAACAGTGCAGTCTTGGTAACTAACTAGACACCGGTATGCGTGCTCCTGCTGTAGCTCAACTGGTCAGTGTTGTATATGTGCGTGTGTGTGTTTGTGTGTGCCTGTTTACTGTCTGCAGCCCTGCCTCACACTCAACCTGTCTTCATGTGAAGACGAAGGGGGCAAGCCTCAGGCATTAGTGTCAGGCCTAGGTGTCATGGCCCCTGCCCTTACACACCTAATCCTCAAGGACATACGACTGCCCTCAGAGGCCTTCGTGGTGAGTTAAATGCCTGTATAGCAGCGTCTCACACCCAGATATGTTATGCTCACACACATACTTACGCAGACACGGACATGCATCTTCGCACATGCTGCGGCAGCACCTTATGTGAGAAAAGCGCGTGTGTGTGTGCGCGTGTGTGTCTGTGTGTGTGTGTGTGTGTGTGTGTCGTGCAGGCTCTCGAGGATGCGCTCACAGCGTCACACTGTCAGTTACGGTTTCTCTCACTTAAAGAGGTCAACCTCAGCCGCATAGGCCTCCAGCACCTTTGCACGGGGCTGGCCAGTAACCGCTCTGTATTGGAGTTGGATTTGAGTGGTAACAAACTCAACCAATTGGGACCCAAGGTGCCGTTGGACCTAAGGGCTATGCTGGAGAAGAACAGATCATTGAGCAAACTCAATCTGTCTTATACAGGTATAAGGACTCACAACACACACACACACGCACACAGACACACACAAACACGCACGCACACACATGTACACCTAAGGACGTGTGTCGCGTCGCGGTTGAGCACGCTTGTGTCACCTCTGAACACGGAGGAAAGGACATGTCTGCGTGCGTGTGTGTGTGTGTGTGTGTGCCACCATACAGGTGTGGGGTCTGAGGCGGCTGCAGACATTCTCCTAGGTGCAGTCAGCAGTGTGAGCCTCACACACTTAGATCTCTCACAGTGCCACATCAGCGATCAGCTGCCCGCGTCACTCTTACGGGCCAGTCCAAGTGTGAGACCGCCGCCTCTGACGCATTTGAACTTGGGATTCAACTGGGTACAGGTACGCTAATGTCTTTGCATCGTTGCATGCTCCCTTAGCCTATCCTTCAGAGCCATGATTCAATAAGCAATCAGGGCAGCAGGATGTTCTTTTCTGGCCTGTGTTGGCTGCGTCCTTTGTCCTTTGTTGCATCGTACTTGCAGTAAGCACTTGTAGCGATGCATGTGTTGGCATGCTTCGGTCATGCTTGTGTGGGTTCATATGCCGCGTTGTTGTTTGCGCGTGGCCTGACGTATGTGTGCAGGACTGTCTCCCAGCATGGCTCATCCTGTCTCTCACTCTCTTCCCCCAACTAACACACCTATGGCTGGATCATTGTAGCGGACAACCGTTTCTGGGGACCAATAGCATGCGGAGACGCATGCAGGCCAAGTAAGCATAGCAGACACAAACACATACACAGACAGATGCACGCATACACGCTCTGCGTGGCCACGTCCAGTCTGCACACAAGCATACAACTTCAGCTGGACTGCGCAAAGGCATAAAGCGCGTGTCGTGTGCGGCTCAAGCGCATAAAGAGCGTGTCGTCCATCCTGTGCCTCCAGCGTATGTCATCCCTGAAGAGCTTGTGTGTTGTGTGGCATTTGTGTTGTACGCAGGCAGCGCATGACCTCCTTTGAGCGTCTGTCTTGCACAGCTGAAGAAGGGGAGGGCGAATTGGACGGGGAGTCTTTGTCCGGCACACACCCAAGCAGCTCGGCGCACAGCCGCATGCCGGATGCAGGACTCGCGCTGCTCGCGCACCTGCACGCGCTGCCGCACGTACAAGACAAGCTCAGGCACATGCAGGTGCGTGCGCAGTCTCTTGTCTCGCCTCTCTTTGCACTCGCACTAGCCACTCATGACAATCTCATACAGCGCCTGGCACTTCCAAACACGCAGTGCATCTACTCGACTAAGTGTGTGTGTGTGTGTATGTGTGTGTGTTGCAGTACGTGGACCTGACAGGTCTCACCATGCCTCTAGAATGGAAGGCACATACCACACCCGGCCTGCGCTGCAGCTGGGCACTCGCCCGCGGCGCGACAGCCACCCCCTCCCTGTCCCCTCTCACTCTCACGCCACAGTCAACCGCCCAACTAACAGAGGACGAGGATAGCAGTTGGTCGGATCTTGTCAGTTTGCCAACGACGTGGCTGCAGGTAAGGATCACACTGCATGCTGACTGACACGTATGACAGACCTGCACGCATGTGGCTGGGATCATTATCTCAGCCACAGCAGCGCCTACTGCAGTGCTCGTATGCCTGTGCTGTCTCGTGCGCGGTTTTCATGCATGGGGTTGAGAATGCAGTCTATTGCCATGGTCGCATGGTATGTATGCGCGTGTGTGCCTATGTGTGTGTGTGTGTGCCCCATAGGTGCTTCATCAGCCCGGGTTCATCCTCGACCTCGCCGCCCTCCCCTGGCAGACCCTCTCCCGCGCACAGCGCATCGTAGCACTATACGCCTTCTGCGGCAGCCAACGCCGCCTCCTAATCACCAACATGCCGCCCCACAACCCCTCCCTCCTCACCCACCGAGCCAGCAGCCTGTCAGATAAAGGCACACGCACCTTTACATCCCCCATAGGCTTCCACAACGCACTAGCCACACCTCCTAATCCAGCGAGAGTGCACCCTGATATGACCCGTATGTTTAGCGGGTTGCGATCGCCGTTTGCGCCGGCGCGGCCTTTGTCCAGTGGGGTTACGAGTGTGGATTTGGACCGTTGTGTGACACACAGTGGGACGGGGCTGAGTGGACACTGGCACTTGCCACCCCTTGCGCCCACACGGGTGCATGGCGGGGCGAGTAGTAGCCACCATGGGGGTGTGGCGAGTAATGCGAGTGAGATTCAAACGGCAGAAACGCCTGTGTTGTCATCTACTGGTACGGCATGGCCAACTGTGAATAGCGGGGACTTTGCAGGTGGGGGTTTTCCGCCGCGTGCGGCGCCACTGCCGCCGCGGTTGCATCGCTCGCCGAGCCTGCCTTCGCGGCCGCGGCCGCCAACGCGCGGGATGTCTGGGCCGCTGCTGCAGCGGCAGCGAAGCGACCAGGAACTCGTCGCCGGCGGCGGCGGCGGGGCCGCAGGTGCTGCGGCCCGCGCTTCGCCGGTGGCGGCGGGTGTGGCAGGTGCGGTGCCCAGAACTTACTCACGGTCGCGGTCGGGTATCCGCAGGGCGTCGTTGTTGGGCTTGCCACAGCGTGCAAGTGGTGTGGCGACTACCATTGGCGAACAAAGCTTGGCACCCGAGCCTTCGTTGCACACCAGGTACGAGCCATGCTACATATAGCTTAGCATTGACTCGTACCAATGCTGTTCACACAACATTCATGTGAGCACTGCATGGCCTGAACAGCATACGCGTGCAAGCCGAGTCAATGTCATGTTTCACACCATGCACCAGTGCTCATGTGGTGTGTGTGTTTGTTTCGCAGGTTGGCCGGCGGTGACATGGAGCAAGGGCTGGGCACTACCATCAGCACAGCTGAAAAAGTAACTGCACAACATAGTAACTGCACATCACAACGGGCCTCTACCCCATCCCAGCGCACCTCACCAGCCGGAATCGCATGGCTGTCACCACGCCGTCAGTCACTCGGCCAGAAACCGCCCACACCCGCCCCACAACAAACACCACCCTTCCGTCGCATGGCGTCCGCGCACGGTGACCCAAGCGCGCGTGGGGCCCCCACGCTTGAGCGTGTTGGCAGCACGCCTGGTTTGGCCCAGCGAGGGCTAGTAATGAGTAGTGGAGGTGTAAGGGGTGGCCGTGTGTCTGACATAGATGAGGTGCAGATAGATATGGGTCAGTTCGGTATGGCGGTTGGTGGTGCTGGTGTTGGGTATAGCGATACGGAGGCAGGGGGTGGGGAGGGGTCAGAAGAGAGCGACCCTGAGGAGCTGTGGGTGAGCTATGCCAGTCGACCCATGCAGAACAGCGCAGGTATGTTTGACAGGGTGCATGTGAAGTCATTTTGGCATGGCGTGAGCAAGCTGGTCATTGCATGGCGACCCGTGGTGTGAGAATGGAAGGGTGCGCGCAAAGACATCTTGGTGTGTGCTGTCCTTGCCTCGTCTTTCTACAGCGACGAGCATCATGCATTCTGCCTCCCTCCCTGTCCCCGAGCTGCCCGCGGACGCCGTGCCAGCCCCCCTGTCCCTACTTCTCACCAGCATTCCCGCCGCACAGTCCTCGGGGGGCTGGCACACACCTGCACTGGACAGCGGTGAGGCCCGTTGGAGCGGGCTAATGACACAACGCACCATGTCAGTTCGGTCTGTGCGGTCATTGGTGTCCGAAACCATGTCAACACATCAGCAGTCCTTTGGGTGAGCGCACGAACACACACACAGAGAAAAACACACACACAGAGACAGACAGACACATACACACACATGCTCTTGGCCACTCAT
>VFQQ010005040.1_pt1 | contig 11216 bp, 11 predicted proteins | sample 3512341 | NCBI WGS metagenome assembly VFQQ01 (sample SAMN10412373, study PRJNA504923) | tailings metagenome | isolation source: Relicate 2 Philex TSF1 revegetated site | place: Philippines: Tuba, Benguet | collected 2017-08-29
GAGGCGGCCGGCGGGCAGATCATCGACAACCTCCTGGTGCCGCAGAATACCCGCGACTTCACCGCCTATCTTCTGAAGGTCCAGCAGGCCAAGCCCGACGTGGTGGCGACCGCTATCGGCGGCGACGACATCAAGGCGCTGCGCCAACAGGTCAGCGACCTGAAGCTGGAAGACAAGACCGCCTGGATCAACAACCAGCAGGACTGGCCCGACGTCTGGGGCGCGCCGGAAACCCTGTTCGGGGTCTTCGGCACCACCTGGTACCACAAGCTGCCGCTGCCAGGCGTGGCCGACTTCGTGAAGCGCTGGCAGACTACCTATCCGCGGTCACCGATCCCGGTGCCGGGCAACGTCTCCTACAACGGCTACATGGCGGCACGCGAACTGCTGCGCGCAATCGAGCGGGCCGGATCGACCAACAACATCGCGGTGATCAAGCAGCTCGAAGGTCACAAGATGCCGGCGATCGACCGCATGCAGCACTTCGATGCCTATATCGATCCCAACACGCATCAGGTGCAGCAGACCATCTACCTGGCCCGGCGGAACATGAAGCCGTCCGATCCGACCGACCTGTTCGAGGTCCTGAGTTGGACCGAGGCAGAGAAAGCGATCGACCCGGCAGCGGCGGCGGCCTGCAAGATGAAGCCGCACGCCGAAGTCCCGACCTTCGAACTCTGAGCGTCCCGGCCGCGGCGCCGACGGTGCGCCGCGGCTCCGACCGGATCACCCATGTCGCTTCTCAACCTGTTGCCGCACCTGTTGAATGGCATCACGCTCGGTCTGCTGTTCGCGCTGATCGCGCTGGGGTTCATGCTGATCCTGGGCCTGATGGAACAGATCAACCTGGCCCATGGCTCGTTCTTTGCCCTGGGGGCCTACTTCGCCTATGCGATCGCCACGCCGCGCCTGCCGCTGCCGACGGAGGTCTTCCAGGTCTGGGCCGCGGTGCCGCTCGGCTGGCGCTTCACTGTCGCCCTCCTCCTGGCGCCACTGCTGGTAGCCCCTTTCGGCCTGATGTTGGAACGGCTGATGCGCCGTACCTACGGCCGGGATCCCCTCTACGGCCTGCTGCTCACCTTCGGCGTCGCCATGGTGCTGGAGGAACTGATCCGCATGGTCTGGGGCACCCGCGACTATCTGCTGCCGGTGCCCAGGAGCATTTCCGGCGGCTTCATCATGATCGACCTGATCTGGTCGGCCTATCGATTCTGGGCCGCCGGGTTCGCCATTCTCGCCATGGCTATGGTCTGGTTCATCGTCGAACGCACTCGCTTCGGCGCCATGGTGAAGGCCGGCGCCCATGACAGCGAGATCGTCCGCGCGCTCGGCATCGACCTGACGAGACTGAGGGTCTGGATTTTTGCGCTGGGCACCATGCTGGCAGCCCTCGCCGGCGTGATCCTGGCCCCGCTCTGGGGCATCCGCCCGCATATGGGTGTCGACGCGGTGATCCCCGCCTTCCTCATCATCGTGCTCGGCGGCGTCGGCAGTTTCTGGGGCGCTGTGCTGGGCGGCATCCTCGTCGGCATGGTGGTCGGGCTGGCCGGCGCCTATGCCTCGGAATGGTCGCTGATGTCGATGTACCTTCTGCTGATCGGCGTCGTGACTTTCCGCGCCCGCGGCCTGTTCGGCAAGAAGAGCGTGCTGGAGGCCTGAGAGATGATCGGAAACCGCGCCGTCCCAACCTTCACGCCGCCGATGCTGCTCACCTGGGCGCTGTTCGCCACCGTGCCGTTCTGGATCGAACGCGTCGGCCTCTATCAGTATCTGGGCGTCGAGATCCTGATCTGGGCAACCTATGCGCTGGCCTACAACCTGGTGCTCGGTCATTCGGGCCTGCCGTCTTTCGGGCATGGCGCCTTCTTCGGCCTCGGCGCCTACAGCTTCGGCCTGGCCCAACTGAACCTCTTTCCCAACCTCTGGCTGTGCCTCGCCGCCGCCACCCTGGTCGCAGGCATCGGTGGCGGCCTCGTCGCCCTCTTCATCTCGCACCGGCGCGGCATCTACTATTCGCTGATGACTATCGCCTTCGGCCAGGTGGCGTGGTTCATCGCCATCAAATGGCACGGCGTTACCGGTGGCGAGGACGGGCTGCTCAAGATCGAGCGCCTGCCCGCCGACTTCGGCGTCGTCGCGTTCGACCTCAAGGAAAACGTCGCCCTCTTCTACTTCGTCCTCGCCGTCTTTATTGCCGTCTCGCTGCTGCTCTGGCGGCTCGTGCACTCTCCCTTCGGCAGGGTGTTGAAGGCGATCAAGCAGAATGAGACCCGAGCCCGCTTCGTCGGCTATGACGTCTGGCGCTACAAGGCGGTCGTCCTGGTGGTCTCGGCCGGGCTATCCGGCCTTGCCGGCGGAATGTTCTCCATGGCCCAGACGTCCGCCTTTCCCGACGTGATGAGCCTGCACTACTCCGGATACATCGTGATGATCACACTGGTCGGCGGCGGTCTCGTCTCCTTCTGGGGACCGGTCGTCGGCGCGGTGGTTTTCCTGCTCGCCCGAGACGTGATCGGCGCGGTCACCACGGCCTGGATGCTGTGGTTCGGCCTCCTTTTCGTCTGCCTCGTGCTGTTCAGGCCGGAAGGTCTCGCCGGTCTCTTCACCGACGCCACGAAGCGAAAGCCGGCGCCCCTTCCTGTCGTGAAGGAGGCGGGCTGAGCATGCCCCTCTTCGAAGCCCGCGAACTCCACATGCGCTTCGGCGACCGTGTGGTGCTGGAGAATGTCTCGCTCGCCTTCGAGGCGGGAGAACTCGCCGGCATCATGGGGCCGAACGGGGCCGGCAAGACCACCTGCTTCAACGTGCTGACCGGCCGCTACCGCCCGGACCGCGGCCAAGTGCTGCTGGAGGGCCGCGACATCACAGGCCACTCGCCCCAGGCCATCGCCCGGGCCGGCGTTGCCCGCTCCTTCCAGATGATGACGCTGTTCGACGAGTTCAGCGTCTTCGAGAACGTCGCCGTCGCCCTGCCCTCCTTCCGCCGGCGCGGCGGCGATCCCTTCGCCAAGGCTTATGGCGATCCGGGCCTGGTGGCCGAGGCGATGGAGGTGCTGGACCAGGTAGGCCTCGCCGACCGTCCGGACGAACCTGCGAAGGCGCTCTCTTATGGTGCGCGCCGGGCGCTCGAGATCGGGGTGGCGCTGGCGGCGCGGCCGAAGCTCCTGTTCCTCGACGAACCCACCGCCGGCCTCGGAAGCGACGGCCGCCAGCGCCTGGGCGAGCTGGTCCGTGGCCTGAAGGGCAGTCTCGCCATCGTTGTGATCGAACACGACATGGAGTTTCTCTTCGCGCTGGCGGATCGCATCTCTGTGATCCACTGGGGCCAGGTGATCGCCGCCGGCACGCCGGACGAGCTGAAGGCCAATCCCTGGGTCAAGTCCTCGAACCTCGGGCGGTTCAGCTGATGCTGGAGATCGCCGCCATCGACACCTTCTACGGCGAGACCCAAGTTCTGTTCGGCGTGTCGCTCGATGTCCGTGAGGGCGAGGTCCTGGCCCTCCTCGGCGCCAACGGTGCCGGCAAGACCACGCTCATCCGCTCGATCCTCGGCCTCACCCCGGCCCGGCGGGGCGATATCCGCTTCCGTGGAAAGTCGATCACGCGCCGGCCGACCCATGAGATCGCCCGCGCCGGTGTCGGCTGGGTGCCGGACGACCGTCGTCTCTGCCCGACGCTGTCGGTGGCGAAGAACCTGATGCTGGGCGCCAAGCGTTCGCCTTTCCCCGCCTGGACGCTGGCGCAGGTGGGCGAGCTCTTCTCGCCGCTCAAGTACCTGATGGGCCGCGAGGCGGAAACGCTGTCGGGCGGCGAGATGCAGATGGTGGCCATCGCGAGGGCGCTGCTGGGCGGTCCAGGCCTGATGTTGTTCGACGAACCGAGCCAAGGCCTGGCGCCTAAAGTCGTCGATGACGTGATGGCGGTCATCCGCCAGCTTCGCGCCGCGGGCATCGCCTCCATCGTGGTAGAGCAGAATGCCGACATCGCACTCGGTGTCGCCGATCGCGTCGGCGTGCTGTCGCAGGGCCAGCTTGCGTGGCTCGGCGAGGCGGCCAGCCTTCGGGCCGACGCAGCGCTGAAGCAGCGCCTGCTCGGAGGTTTCGCATGACGCCGTTGCTGCATCTCGACGGCGTTTCGAAGGTCTACACCCGCGGCCTGTTCGATCGCGCACCGGCATTCCGGCTCGCTGCCGATCACCGCTTCGAGCATCCCGAGATCATCGGCGTCATGGGTCCGAACGGTGCGGGCAAGACCACGCTGTTCGAGATGATCGCCGGCTCCAACATTCCTTCCACGGGCCGGGTGCTCGTCGGGGGCCAGGACATCCAGCGCGTGCGCTATCGCCAGCGCGACCGCCTCGCCATCCACTATCACCAGTCCTACCAGGTACGCCGCTTCGCCCGCCGCCGCCCATCCTTCCTCCTGGAGCCGTCGACCAGCCCCTACCCCCTGGTGCATCTCTTCGACGAACCTCAGTTCAACACCCAGGACGGCTATATCGGCTTCATGCTGGATTTCTTCCGAACGTTGCGCGCGAAGGGCCACCTGGTCTTCATCTGCCTGCACCCCACCGCTCCCTTCCACTTGCAGATTCTGCGCGAGATCTGCGAGCGCTTCCTGTTCGTCAGCGGTGGTGCCGTCGCCTCCTTTCCCGATTTCGACGCCATCACCGCCAACGAAGGCGTGCGCCGCTACCTCGGCGCGCTGGCGCCCTGACCAGCATCCCGCCAGACTGCGCGACCGGACATTCAGGGAGCCTGGCGTGAACGAGCTGTCGGATCTGATCGAGAAGCGTTTCGGCGAACGCCCCGGGATCGACGAACCCGCCGAGGGGCGGGAGACGATCCGGAAACTCCTCGACCATCGCGTCATCCGCCGCTTTGCCGACCGCCCGGTGGAACCCGGGCTGTTGTCGCTCCTCTGCGCCGCCGCCCTGTCTTCACCCAGCAAGTCCGACCTGCAGCAGGGCGACATCCTGATCGTCGCCGATGCCGAGAAGCGCAAACGGATTGCCGCGCTTCTGCCGGACCAGCCCTGGATCGCCGGTGCCCCGGTGCTGATCCTCTTCCTCGGCAACAACCGCCGCCAGCGCCAGATCGCCGCCTGGCGCGGCAGGCCCTTTCCGAACGATCACCTCGACGCCTTCTTCAATGCCGCCGTCGACGGCGCGATCGTGATGACGACCTTCATCGTCGCGGCGGAGGCCGCAGGCCTCGGCTGCTGTCCGATCAGCACCATCCGCAATCACGCCGCCAGGGTCTCCGACTGGTGCGCCCTGCCCGAACACGTTTTTCCCGTCGCGGGGCTCGGCCTCGGCTGGCCCGCCGACCGCGGGCATATGAGCGCTCGCCTGCCCCTTTCCGCCCGCGTGCATGTCGACGGTTTCAGCGAAGAGGGCATCGAGACCAAGGTCGACGCCTACGATCGGCGCCGTCATGCCATCTTTCCCTTTCGCAACCAGCGGGACGAGGCGCGCTTCGGCCACGCTCCCTTCTATGGCTGGTCGGAGGACAAGGCGCGCCAGTATGCGGTTCCCGAGCGCGCCGACTTCGGCGCCTATGTGAGGGCCAGGGGCTTCCGCCTGGATTGACCGCCGGGGTCCACGGGAGGATGTGGTGGTACGGGCGGCCTAGTCAGGTTATCGTACAACCGCCCGATCGGGGCGAAGACGGACGCCGGAAAGGCGCCATAGGGAGATGAAACTCATGCGACGCAGGACAGCACTCGCTGGCCTCGGGGCGAGCGCATTCGCATCCGTGGTCGGCTTTCCCACCATCCTCCGCGCCCAGGCGCCGATCACCTTGAACGGCGCCGTTCAGTTCAACGACGACCACGTCTTCACCCGGGCGCTGGTGAAGTTCGAGGAACTGGTCAAGCAGTACTACGGCAAGCCGGTCAATTTCGTGCTGCACAAGAACTCCGCACTCGGCCTGGAGAAGCAGTATTTCGAGTACATGGCGCAGGGGAAGGCGGTTGACTACGGCATCGTCTCGCCCGCGCATATGTCGACCTTCTCGAAGGCCGCTCCCTTCATCGACGCGCCTTTCCTGTTCCGCGACCTCGACCATTGGAACAAGGTGCTGGACGCCGACCTCCTGAAGCCGGTCGCCGACGAGATCAATGCCAAGGCCAACGTCATGCTGATCGGCTATGCCGGCGGCGGGGTGCGCAACATCTTCATCAACAAACCCATGAGCACGCTGGCGGAGATCAAGGGGCTCAAGGTTCGGGTGCAGGGCGCACCGATCTGGTCCAAGACCTTCGCCGCCGTCGGCATGTCCCCCACGGTGATCGCCTACAACGAGGTCTATAACGGCATCCAGAACGGCGTCATCTCGGCGGGCGAGAACGAGGCGGCCGGCGTCGAATCGATGAAGTTCTACGAAGTGGCGCCGCACCTGGCGATGACGGAGCATGCCATCACCATCCGGCCGATCTGCTTCTCCGGCAAGACCTTCAAGGCGCTTCCGGCCGACCTGCAGGCGGCGATCGTGAAGGCCGGCAAGGAAGCAGGGGCCTTCGGCCGCAAGGCCGAATCGACCGAGGATGCGCAGAAGCTGGAAGCGCTCGAAAAGGCAGGCAAGCTGAAGCGCGTGCCGTTCAAGGACCGGGCCGAGATGGCGAAGCTCGTCGCCCCGGTGATGGCGGCCTACGCCAAGGAGATCGAGGCGGAGGCCATCTATCAGAAGATCGTGGCCTTGAACTGAGGGCCCATCTGCCGATGCCAGTGGTTCCGGCGGTCGGGATCCGTTCCCGACCGCCCGCTCGCCTTCCCTGCACGGGTTCATCATGACCGACCTTCCGCTGCCCGGCCGCCCCGGCCCGTGGCGCCGCTTCACCCGCGCTTATGCGGCCTTCCTGTCGCTGCTTCTCGTCCTCTCGGTTGCCATCCTGGTGATCCCGGTTTCCCTGCAGATCTTCTCCCGCTACACGGCCCTGATCCCCTCCTACATATGGACGGAGGAGATGGCGCGCTTCCTCTTCATCTGGACGATCATGATCGGCGCCATGATCGGGGTGCGCGAGTCGACGCATTTCGAGGTGGACATCTGGCCGCGGTTGGGGCGGCGGGGGGAGGCGGCGGCCCGTCTCGTCGGGCGCCTGGGCGTCCTTCTCGCCGCCTTCGTCTTCGTCTGGGCCGGCATCGAGTTCACGCAATTCGCCTGGAACCGGACCTCGGAATTGGCCGAACTGCCGCTCTGGCTGATCCACGTCGCCTGGCCCTTCACCGGCCTCACCTGGTTCGTGTTCCTCGGCGAACTGGTCTACGACGACCTCGCTGTCGTCGTCGGGAGAGCCGCATGACCGGCGCCGTACTCGGTCCGGGAACGGCCGCCCTCTTCCTGTTCGGCCTCTTCTTCCTGCTGATGTTCCTGCGCGTGCCGGTCGCCTTCGCGCTGGGTCTCGCCTGCCTTCCGCCCCTCATCATCGAGCCCCGGCTCGACATGATGACCCTGATGCAGGAGACCTTCAACGCGTACAACTCCTTCATCCTCCTGGCGGTGCCGTTCTTTCTTCTGACCGCCAACCTCATGAATGTCGGCGGCACGACCAGCCGCCTGATGAACCTGTCGCGCGCCATGGTGGGCCACTTTCCGGGCAGCCTCGCGCAGATCAACGTCGTCCTGTCGATGTTCTTCGCCGGCATCTCGGGCTCCTCGACCGCCGATGCGGCGAGCCAGTCGAAAATCTTCATCGAGGCGCAGACCCGCGAAGGCTACGATCTCACCTTCTCGGTCGCCATCACCGCCGTTTCGGCGGTGCTGGCCGTCATCATCCCGCCCTCGATCCTGATGATCGTCTGGGGCGGCATTCTCACCGTCTCCATCGGGGCGCTGTTCCTGGCCGGCATCTTGCCCGGGCTCCTCATAGGCCTCGCGCAGATGGGGACGGTGCACGCCTATGCCAAGATCCGCGGCTATCCGACCTATCCGCGCGCGAGCTTCCGTGAGTTCCTCTGCGCCGCTTGGGTCGCCATCCCCGCCCTCGCCACGCCCGGCATCATCATCGGCGGCAAGATCTTCGGCTGGTTCACGGCGACGGAGTCCGCCTGCATCGCCGTGCTCTATGCCGGCGTCCTATCGCTCATCGTCTATCGCGAAATGGACATGAAGGGCCTGTGGGGTGCGCTGCTCGATACCGGCAAGCTCGCCGGCATCGCGCTCTTCTGCGTCGGCACGGCGAGCACCTTCGGCTGGTTGCTCGCCTACTACAAGATTCCGCAGGCGATCCTGTCCGGGGTTACCGCATGGGAGATGGGATTCCTCGCCACCGGCTTCTTCATCGCCATTGTCTTCCTGGTGATCGGCTGCTTCCTCGACGCCATCCCCGCCATCATCATCTGCGCCCCGATCCTGGAGCCGCTGGCCAAGACCGTGGCGATGGACCCGGTGCAGTTCGCCATGATCGGCATCGTCTCCCTCGCCTTCGGCCTGGTGACCCCGCCCTATGGCCTCTGCCTGCTGATCGCCTGTTCGATCGCCGGCATCAGCGTCCGGTCGTCCCTGCGGGATGTCGGCATCATGCTGCTGCCGATGTTCGTGGTTCTCGGGCTCGTGATCGTATGGCCGCAGGTTTCGCTGTTTCTGCCCAGCCTGATCTCGCCCGAATTCCTGCGCTGAGCGATCAGCGCAGATAGGCCGGCCGGGCCGACCTGCGGAACAGGTCGATCAGCCTTCGCCTGAAGGCGGGCATGCGAAACAACATGGCGAAGCTGTGCTTGGGCGTCTGCTGGACGAGCGAGGACAGCGCGAAGAAGTCGGCCGCGATCTCACGTCCCATCACGACCGGCGGTTCTCCGCGGGTCGCCAGGATCCAGCTTGCGATCAGGATGCCGCAGCGGTGATTGCCCTCGAGAAACAGCTGGGGCTCGCTCACGATCCTGACATAGGCGCCGGCGGCACGCTTCCAGAGGCCGTCGCCGCGATGACGCTCGTACCAGCCGACATGTCGCAAATGGCTTTCCCCGGAAGCACGCGCCCGCCGACGCCTCGGACACGCTGAAGGGATCCTGGAGCGGTCCCGGCCGGCTGGAACTGGTGCCGCACGTGAACGCGCCGGTCGCGGATCTGCCGCTTCGGCGGATCGTCGAGGCGCATCACTTCGTGGCCGACGTCACGCTCCCCGGGGGCCGGGTGGTGCACGACTACCTGGCGCCCTGACGCCGCCGCCGGGAAGGACGGCTTGCATCCGCGCAAGAAATGAACTAGGATTCATTTCATTGTGAACCGGGATTCATTTCTTGGCCTACCGCAAGACCGATAACGTCGAGGCACGTCTCGCCGACAACCGCGTCCGCATCCTCGCCGCCGCCCGCGCCCTGGTCAGCGAGGGCGGCTGGCCCGAGGCGCAGGTCGGTGCAGTGGCCGCCGCCGCGGGCCTCGCCACCGGCACCGTCTACCGCTACTTCCCCTCCAAGGCGCACCTGTTCGTCGAGGTCCTGTCGAAGGTCTCGCAGCGCGAGGTGGATGTCATGCGGGTCATCGCCGAAGGGCCGGAGCCGCCGGGCCAGCGCCTGCACGCCGCGGTGACGTCCTTCGTCGAGCGCGCCATGCGCAGCCGCCGCCTCGCCTACGCCCTGATCGCCGAACCCTGTGACCCGGAGATCGATCGGGCGCGTCTCACCTACCGGCAGGCGGTCAGCGAACAGGTGATGCGCATCGTCCGCGATGGACAGGCGGCCGGCGCCTTCCGCGCCGATGTCGATCCCAGCCTCGCCGCCACCGTCATCGTCGGCGGCTTCATGGAAGGGCTGATCGGCCCGCTCTCGCCCCTGAACGCCGAGTTCGACCGCGCCGGCCCGCACGACATGGCGGGCGTGCGCATGCTCGCCGGCCGCATCGCCGACCTGTGCTGCGCCAGCATCGCCCCGCGCGGCGCCACCGTCATCCCCCTTACCCCCTCCCGCCGCAGGAGCCGGCCATGAACGTCGCCCTCGATGCCACCCGCTTCGCCCCCCTGCTGCCCGACCGCTTCGACACGCATCGGGTGCTGAACCAGGCGAAGCCCGCCGCCGGGTTCAATGCCTTCGAAGGCGACGCGGTACTCACGGCCGCCATCGGCCGCGAGGCCCCCTGGGCGGCGGAGCGCTGCGCCGCCCTGGGCCGGCTCGCCGGCGACGAGGAGACGCAGGAACTCGCCCGCCTCGCGAACCGCCACCTGCCGGAACTGAGGACGCACGACCGCTACGGCAATCGCATCGACTGGCTCGAGTTCCACCCGGCCTGGCATGCGCTGATGACCCTCGCCTGGAAGCACGAGGTCCATTCGCTGGCCTGGACCGCCGCCGAGGTCCAGCCGCATTTCGCCCGTGCCGTGCTCTCCTATCTCTGGAATCAGGTCGAGCACGGTACCGGCTGCCCGACCGGCATGGCCTATGCGGCGACCGCCGGCTTCCGGGCCGAGCCGGCGCTGAAGATCTGGGCCGACAGGGTGACCGGAACCCAATACGAGTTCAGCCGCCGCGAGGTGGCCGAGAAGCCGGGCGTGGTCGTCGGATACGCGATGACCGAGAAGCAGGGCGGCTCCGACCTGCGCGAAACCCAGACCACCGCCGTCTATTCGCACGAGGCCGACTATCACGGCGCCGCCGCGCACTGGTACGAGCTCACGGGACACAAGTGGTTCTGCTCGGTACCGCAGTCGGACGGGTTCTTCACCCTCGCCAAGGTGGCCGGCGGGGTCACCTGCTTCTTCCTGCCCCGCACGCTGCCGGACGGCGGCTTCAACCGCTTCTTCATTCAGCGGCTGAAGGACAAGGCGGGCAACAAGTCGAATGCCTCGAGCGAGATCGAGTTCAGCGGCACGCTGGCGATCCGGGTCGGCGCGGAAGGGGCCGGCATCCGCGAGATCCTCTCGCATGCCCATCTCACGCGGCTCGACTTCGCGGTCGGCTCGGCCGGGCAGATGCGCCAGGCCCTGACGCTCGCCCTGAACCACACCGCCACGCGGCGCGGCTTCGGCGCCCCGCTGTCGGCCCAGCCGATGATGGCGGGCGTTCTGGCCGACATGGCGGTGGAGGTGGAAGCGGCGACCCTCCTGGCACTCCGCGTCGCCCGCGCCACCGACCACATCGGCACGGACGAGGGCGAGACCGCCTTCGCCCGCGTGGCCACGCCGGTGGCGAAATACTTCAACTGCTCGCGCAGCCCCGCCATCGCCTACGAGGCGCTGCAATGCCACGGCGGCAACGGGTTCATCGAGGAGAACCCGATGGC
>VFQQ010005041.1_pt1 | contig 11214 bp, 19 predicted proteins | sample 3512341 | NCBI WGS metagenome assembly VFQQ01 (sample SAMN10412373, study PRJNA504923) | tailings metagenome | isolation source: Relicate 2 Philex TSF1 revegetated site | place: Philippines: Tuba, Benguet | collected 2017-08-29
TAGGATTGATGGCCCACTGCTTACGGAGCTGGAGCGCAGCGAGCAAATGCAGCACCTTGCCAATCGGATCTATACCCTGGGCTATATGCTACACCGGTACAAGGATCCTAGCAAAGCATGGTGTGTATGGGCAATGGATAATAAACTCAGTGAGCTGGCGGGAGAGGATTCAAAATCAAACGGGGGCTCTGGTAAATCCCTCACTGGAAAGGCCCTAAAATGGCTTTGGCGGTACAATGTGAGCCTTAGCGGTAGAAATCCCCTCCTTACCAAAAACCCTCACATATACGATAAGGTAAGCAAGCAAACCGACCTGATCATCATTGATGACTGCTATGAGTTTTTGGATTTTGGGTTTTTCTATGGCGATATAACGGGCGATATGAACCCCAACCCAAAGCAAACACAGAGTTTCAGTGTGCCTTTTGATGAGTCTCCCAAGTTTTGGTTTGATAGCAATTTTGGGGATAGGGACTTTTCGGAATCAACTCAACGCCGCAAGCTGGTAACGGCCTTTTCGGATTACTATCACGAAAACAACGGGAGCTATCTGGAGACGCGTCAACCTACGGACGATTTTGATGGGCGCCGGCTGTTTTATGACTTCACGGCTGAAGACTGGAACCGCTTCTTTAACTTCATGGCTCAGTGTCTTCATTTTTATTTGTCTTGCCCGGACAAGATCAAACCTCCGATGAACAACATCGCCAAACGTAACCTATTGAGCTCAATGGGCGGGCGTTTCTTTGAATGGGCTGAGGTGTATCTGGCCGAAAAGACCAATGTATTTATCTGTAAAAAAGAGGCGAAACAGGAGTACATGAGCGCCGAAAATATCCGGGAGCTCAGTACGCAAAAATTTACGGAATACTGTAAAAAATACGCCGAATACCACGGCTATCTGTTTAACCCGCTTGAGTATCAAAACAACCAGGGGCGTATCATCCGTGATCACAATGGCAAACGTGAGGAAATGATCTATTTCCGTACCAGGACTAATCTGCCTCCAGTGCTTGATTTTCCCCCCGCTACCCCCGACGATGAATTGAGTTTTTAACCTTTTGTAACTTTTTATTAACCAATAAACTTTCTGAGCAAATGAATGAACAACTTTCTTTAGATGAAGCAAAAAAAATAAAGCGGCTGGGCTGGCCACAAAAAAAGAGTCGCTTTTACTGGCAAAAACGTACACATTCATCAGTGTATGATTTGAAGGATAATAGAGACCAAAAAAACTGGGGATTTTGTACCTACGACGCTCCTACTAATGAAGAATTTAAGGCTGTTTTACTCTCCTATCACTTACCGACAAAACTAATGCTGTATATCTGTTCCCGTTTGAATATACGGGCTAAAGTAATAGATATGACGGGTTTTAGTGAAGAATTTGAAAGCCTAACGTCAGATTCAATTCATGAAATCATAGCATGTCCAAAAGGGGAGGAACATTTAAGCGGAGTTTGGGTAATGGGTAAAACACAACCTGTAAGGTTACTGCCAGAAGAATTTGAATTTGTTATTAACCAATAAACTTTCTGAGCAAATGAACATGAATAAAATGACGCTTAAAAAATGGGGCCGTGATGGCCGCGAAGGTGGTACCGTTACGATCTATGTAGAGGAAATTGATAGTATCTCCAGCTATGATGATAGAAATGATTTTGGCTCTATCATATATATGAAATCAGGGGTAAAACACTCGGTGGGTGAATCTCCTATGGATATTGAGCTGAAGATAGCAAAACTTAGCCTCCAGCTCCCTAAAGCTGAAGTAATGACGCTCCGGGATCATTTTGCAGCGGCGGCTATACCGGCGCTTATTGCAAGTTTGGGAAACATCCGTCTGGTAGCATCAAGAGCCTACCAAATAGCTGATCAGATGATGTATGAGCGTGATCAGAAAGGAGGTGAATCATGAGGGCTAATATTGTGGAATGGGAGGAGATTAAGGAAAACTACACAGAGGAAGAGCTCCCCGAAGGATACGCATATACGGTTATTTGCCACGGCCCTTTTGGTACTTCAGTAGGGTATTTTTATAATGATTTCGCAAAGGGCGATAATGTATTTTTTATCGGTATTACAGCCCCTACGGGATTGATTCCGGCAAAGCTCTTAGGCGTACAACGTGTAACGATTATCCAACTTTTTAACACTAACGACGATGACAGCACAAATCCCAACGGATAGCGAGGAGCTAGATTTTAACCGGATGCCACTAGAGCACCAGAACCGGCTTTTGGCGTGTCATTTGAAGACCCACATTCAGATGGTAGACGATATGACCGATGACAACCGGATACTATATGAGCGACTCAAAAAACGTAACAAGGAGCTTGAAAACACAAGGCTCACCCTTGCAACCAGGAATAAACAATGTAGTGCCCATTGGGAGTTTTTGCGGCGCCACGGCCTAACTACGGCTTTCGAGAAATTCGCGGCACTCTATGAGCAGGAAGGGGGTGAGGGATGAAATCATTCTTTTTGAAAATTGAGCGTCGCTACTCTCCAAAGAACCTATATCAAGAGGCGGTAATAGCTTCGCTCAACAACTACGACCATCTTATCATCGGTGATATTTCTAAGCTGGTAGTGGAGATTGAGGGAATAATTAAAACCTTTCATAAGCTGTACAAACGCTGTAAAATCCTTGATGTGAAAGTGCATAGCATAAGCAAAAATGAAAAAAGTTTGTGGGTTAGTGCCGGGAATGATTCTATTATTTGTGTGAGTCTTTTTGAGGTTAAGGAAAAAGATAAGGGATGAATTTTCTAGCTCATATTGAGTTTGTGGAGGGGTATCGCTCAGCGCTGGAGCTCCAGCTCTACGCTGAGCTTTTTCGGACTGATAAGCAGGTGTCCAGGCATTTTGTAGAGCTGAAGAGCCGAACGTTTTTTTTTAGGTTTCAATCCCGCGCCAAAGCGGTAGAGTTCCTGAAAAGTATGGAAGTAATGTATAGAAGGCACAACGAAAAAACCTATCGCGTAAACTGGTAAAATGGCAAACTACGATAATCATACCCGGCTACTGACTGAAGGTAGTGTATGGCTTGACGAGAAAAAACGCACGATCGTGATTTTTCGGGTAATTTGGGCCAATACGGTCAACGTGGGAGAGTTTGAACTGCTAGTGATACCAGATATGAAACTCTCACGCCGGAAGGCTTCAGAGATAGAAAAATACGTTAGAGCTGGCAAGCTCCAGTACTGTAAAGAATGCTTGAGGGACTAATCTCCCCCGCTCCCCCTCTCACCTTCAGAGAGGGGGATTTTGTAACTTCTAATCAATTTAATTCTTATGATAAGAAAATTTAGATGCGATTGTGGAGAAGGAGTAGTTAAGCTCATAGTCTCTAGGAAAGGAAAATCTACCATCGTAAGCGTGGGAAGTTGTAATAAATGCAATAAATCTCACGGTTTGAAATCAATTCAGGCATTAACCGAAATCATATAAACACTATGTTCATGAACACGGAATGGATAGTAATGGCGGATAAACCGCTGGATCAAAACGAAATGGAGGTAATAGCGTTTCATCCTAAATGGATTGATGCGGATTTTAATCCCAATGGTACACGTGTAGGCTTTATAGGAGGAGAAGGCACTTTTATTTCTTCTCGTTGGATTGATTATCAAGATACCTATGAAAATGATGAGGAATACATGCCCACGCATTATATGCTCATGCCCCTTAATCCTCTAGTTAATCCCTCATACTCTCCCTAAAAAATAAAAGAAGTCCAATTTTAAAGCCTCCATTTTGGGGGCTTTTTTTGTGGCTCGAAGGGTGGCGGCCTGTTTTCCCCCAAACCCCTTCCCTAAATTTCTTATATATTTTTGTAACTTCTTATCATAAATAGAAAAGTATGGCCTTATACTCTGAAAGTCAGGACTTAACCTTGATAAGAAATTATTTTATTTTTTGTATCAAAAAATAAGAAGTTACAAAAATGATAAGAAAGTTCTTACCCTGTTTGTATCGCTTTGCTGGGTTTTGGGGCTCTGTACAAAAAATAAAAATAGTTTGTACAAAATCTGTAAAGGGGGAAAGGGGTGCAAAGTGCTGTTTTTCAGCCTTGTACAAAAAAATAAGAAATTACAAAAAAAATAGTGGTTTGAATGGGGGTAGTGTTGGGAGAAAAGCAAAAATAGAAGGTGCAGGGCTTGGAAAATCACTGGTTTTTGTGTAACTTACTCCCTTAGAAAAATGCAAAAAGCCCTGTGTAGGAAACAGGGCGATAACGGTTTTAGGGCTGGGCTGGGCACTAAAATTACATTTTTCTGATGACCGTAGCAAAAATTGAAAAAACGCTGGAGATTCCAGTAAAGCCTCACGTTTTAGCATTTCTTAGACATGGCAACAACTTAGGCCCCGATGAGATCCTCACGGTGAGGAAAGATCATTGGCTGGGTGAGCTGCTTACGTCGGTGTTTTCGTTTCATCCGCTTTCGGATGATGAACTCGGTGTGGAGTATTTGCCGGCGGTAGCGGCCAAGTACCCGGCGCTCAAGTTACGCCCTTCGTTTCGTCTTAATCTTCAATTGATCACGGATCGACACCTGGCTAAAATTGGGTGTAGCCTTGAGGTGGTCTTTAAAACTTCTCTCATTTACTATGTGCGCGGGCGGATGTCGGTGATTGGGTCGCTTCAGGGAGCCGTCAAAAAATTCTATGAAGAATACGAAATCAATCCGCTTGATTATGATTATGACAGTGCCTATAAGGTAGTGCAGCGAAGCTACACAGAGAAAAAAAGTTTGTGATTTTGTGTCCTATTTGGGGCTTTTTATGTCCTGTTTGGGGCAAAAGATGTCCTATACAAAAATGGTAGATTGAAAAGGTGTCCTTTGATTGGATTGGGGCTTTTTCGAGCTTAGCGGGATGATATATACCGTTGTCAACATAGGGGCTGAAGATCAGACTGGTAACGCGGGGCACGTGCGTAGTATCTACCTTATTAATAAGGCGGATGTGTTGGGTATTATGGATCCAGTACGCTACCAAAATTCGCTTGGGATGGTGGTCCCAAAAAATGGGATTTCGGTAGTGGATGGAGTGGAAATAGTGAAGCTGGAGCGGTTGCCGCTTCTAGGCTTGTGGGAAGAGCCACGGCTGGAGAGTGAGCAGGGTTATACCTATCAACCTAGTTTTAGTTTCGACCTTCCCGGAAATAGCCCTGGTCTGCTTGAGTGGATTGCAAGTACTGAAGGGCAAAAGTACATCGCACTGTGGGAAGATCGTAACGGTATCGCTTACGTGACAGGCTCCAGCGACAACGCTCTCAAGGTAAATGTCTCTCGGCAGGTGAGGGACATTAATACGGTAATGGTACAGCTCACGGCACTGATGCCTACTCCTAGTTTTGTATTGGAAAGTATCAACCTAGCGGAATTGTTTCCGCTGGCTGATTTTAGTTTTTCGTTTTCGATGGATTTTAATGCTTAATTGATATGCCAACATTCGCAAATTTGGCGGCTTTTGTCGCTAGTATAACGGCAAAACTCAATAAACCCCGGCGGGGCGTGGGTGGCGCTGAAGGTGTGAGGGCTTCGGACCTTATTGATGCTTTTACGGATATGGGTACCTATGTATCAGAGTCCATTCCTGAAAGTGGTGGGGTCGTCAATCCCACTACCGGGAAGATCCCTAAGAAAAACGGAGCGGGGGGATTTGATGATAGCCTTATTTCGGAATCGGGCGGCGTGATTACGGTGGCGGGCAATTTTAATTTTACGGGGGTAATGAACGGTATCCAAATGAGTAAGGACATGGGGAATGCCTTTGGAGCCACTACGTATTTGAAAATAGCTCAGCTTAGGGAGTTTGAGGATTCGGGCAATTATGACAACTTAATCATAGAGCTGGTAATGTGTAGACTCTGGTCAGCAGATCACTTGCTCACAGCCCGGTATATCTTATCTAATCGGGGAAGTACCAACGCCAGTTATAAATATAAGTGGTATATCACTGGCGGAAAAGGGGTATTGGCGGATAACATCGTAGCGGGGATTTTGTGCGTCAAAAATACCACTACAGGCAAGGTAGATATATATATAAAAGTATCACCTACGTATAACTTGGTGCGTTTTAATGTGCAGAGCGCAAACAATTTAACTTTTTACCCCAATGAGGCAACAACGACCGTAACACCTTCGGGAACGGTGGAATTTGACTCTACACAGTACAATACTTACCCTCCTATGTTTTATGTGGATAGCCTTGGCAACATGAAGCTAAGAGGCACATTAACTCAATCTGTAACCAGTTGGTAATTATGAATATAGTACTCAATGAAAAACTTTTTACGCTCCTATACGAAAGTATGACAGAGGAGCAAAGAGCTGAAGCGATTGAAACGCTTGGCTTTGGTCAGGATACGGAGTTTGAGGTAGTAATCCGCGGTACAGTATCGCGTGGGGTACTTACGCACGAATTTTACGTTACGAATGTGGTAACAAAACAAGTAACGATGATTGAGGGCGGTCCGGTCGAAAATAAGCCGGTAGTGTTTGGGGAGCGGCGTTTGATGCCCATCAAAGAAGCCGATATGCAAGCGGCGATGGGTATGATCATGACGGCGGCGGTGGGATGAGTGCCTTACCCTCTCCAGCAATACGGCACTTACTAGATGCCCCAAAAAATGATTGGTATGTATTGGTGGAAGATTTTTTGTTTGTGCCAGGGGGCTATGTCTCGGATGGGTGTAGCGTGCCGCAATGGCTTTGGGGTGTATTCCCTCCTTTGGGTGCTTTTTTTGTGCCTGGGCTCATACATGATTTTTTGTATGAAACTAAGCTATACAGCAGAGCCTACGCGGATTGGCTGTTTTTGCAGTATTTAGGGGCTTACTCTCCTACTACTCCACGGGCTAATTATATCAGGTATCTCAGTGTGAGGGTGTTTGGTGGGTATGCGTGGAAAAAAGCGAAGTATATTGATATTAACAACTATAAAAATGAACAAAATTGAATTTTTTGAGGGTGATAGCTGGGCTATTGCCCTCAAAATTGATGGTATAGATACATCTGATATAGAGGAGATTAGTGTAGTACTTTCTATTCCACTCACTGACCTGTATAAACAATATAGCAAAACAGAAGGAACGTTAATAAAAGACAATTTTGATGATAAAGTATGGTATTTTTTGATTGATGATCAAACAAGTCGATTCAAATCAGGATTCGGAAAGTGGCAAATTAACCTCAAAACAGAAGCTTTGGGCTGGAAACACTCGGAAGTTTTTCAGCTTGAAATTAAAAAGTCTGTAAATGTACAGAGCGAAAACGCGGCCACGAATACTACTATTATTAATCAGCTTTTTGAGGTGGAATTTTCGACCGGAATGATTGTAAATAGCGCAATGCTATACAATCTTTTTCGTGGCCCCTCGGCTTACGAAATAGCGGTTTTTCATGGATTTGTGGGTACGGAGGAAGATTGGAATAATGAGGTAAATGCAAATGTATTAGCAGCTTCTAATAGTGCTAATCTAGCACAAACAGCAGCCACCAGCGCGGCAAATAGTGCCACCAGCGCGGCGACATCGGCCTCAACAGCCAATACAAAAGCTACTGAAGCAGCTACCTCAGCCACTAATGCGGCCAATAGTGCCACCAGCGCGGCGACAGCGGCCTCAACGGCCAATACAAAAGCTACTGAAGCAACTACCTCAGCCACTAATGCGGCCAATAGTGCTGATCAAGCTCAAACAGCAGCCACCAGCTCGGCCAATAGTGCTGATCAAGCTCAAAACGCTGCAATACAATCTATCGTAATGGCTATAATAATGAGTTAAATATGAAAAGGTCTCTTATCTCCAAATCGGTTTTCAACCCGGGTGCTAAAACATTAGATACAGGCATATCGGGGTTCGATGTAAGAAATTTGTACGCTATCATCAATCAAACGACTGGTGATATATTGTATGCAACTGGTCTAAGTGGTAAGGGCTTAGATTGGGTTGATGGTAGTATAGTAATGCTTCAGGCGGATACTTCCTCCATGAGCTCTACGGATGTGATTCAAATCCTATACGAAGATTTGGAATTTACGGAGCTTACTCAAGGAATATTTGAGCTCATAAGCCGCTTGGGTTTTCTCTCAAGTGTAAGGGGTGTGGCCTCGGATCTTAGAGTAACTCCACTGGGGGGCACCATCAATACAGTAGGGACGGTGAATACAGTAGGGACGGTGAATACTGTAAGCGCGGTATCAAATGTGTCAAGTATAGGGGGAATATCTGCTAATCAGCATGTACCTTCTACTCAAAATAATATTGCAGTACTAAGCAACATTAATAATTTAGCTATAACCTAAAATGGGAATAATAAATAAAAACATACCATTTGTACACAGAAAAGAGTGGCAAATGATGAATCCAGCACCCGCAAACTCTGCAAACGGGGTATTTGTGGTAACTGATACAATGGAGGCAGATAAATACGCATTGTTGGTATTTTCGGCCACGTTACACTATCTCTACAATAGAGAAGAAGACTCTTATGTACTAATTCCTTCAGGGGCTTTGGCGGGAACTTTCGGCGCTGGGGCTTGTGGGACGCGTGGACGCTGGAGCGCAACATTAACGGCCAATGGAGGGAGTAATACAAGCGTTACCACCACGGCCAATATATCGGGTATTGCAACAGGGAAAACTATTAGATTTCTTACTGGAGCTAATGCAGGTAGAGAAACAATAGTGTCTAATGTATTGATAGTAGCAGGTGGAACCAGCACCCTTTCTTTTTCGGCATTGCCCAACCCGGTAGCCAATACAGATACATTTGTGATTGAAACTGGGCGTTATTTTGTAATGTGTGCAGGTACGGTAGGGGCTAATATCTTTAAGGCTTATGACGTATTGACTGGTACGTGGACCGCTCTAGCTAATGCAGGATTGCCGGGCAGTTGGGGAACAGATGGGAAATTGGTAGCTACTCCTAGCAACGACATTTTTGCGACAGGAACAGCCACTTCAGCAACGGCAACAACTCTTAGTAACACCTCCAAAAATTGGAGTGTAAACCAGTGGACTAATTACCAAGTTCGAATCACTTCTGGAACTGGAATTGGGCAAATTAGGACTATTGCAAGTAATACATCTACGGCGATTACTGTCACTACAGCATGGACTATCAATCCAGATACGACCTCTAATTACGAAATTACGGGCAATGACGATTTTCTTTACATGCTGGGGAATAATGCTGTTACGATGTATAGATACAGTATTAGCAATAATACATGGATTACCTTGGCACCTATTGTTGCAAGATCTGGTAACCCGGTTGCTGGTATGAGTGCGAACTGGGCCGGAAAAACAAGTGATGTGAATTGGGGGATTGAAAACGCGATTATAGACGGGCGTTATATCTATTCTTTTCGTGGAGGTGGGTCAAGCGTGCTTGATAGATATGACATTGCGGCCAATAGCTGGGGGGTAGTATCGTATGTTAATATGGCTGAAGCTTTTACGTCTGGTAGCTCTTACGGGATTAATGGGAGGTATATCTATATCAGGAAAGATGCAACCAATCGTTTTTTTAAGTATGACATCATTGGCAATTTCCTTGAGTCGCTAAGCGTGAATCTATATCCAGATGGAGCCGCTGTAACGGGCGATAAGCTATGGATTTCTGTATATCAGGAGGAAAATATCACAAAAGCTACATGGCTATATTCTCTTAGAAATTCAGGTAATGAACTACATAGGATTCTTATTTTCTAAATAGTATATTAGATAAGATTCAGGAGCCTGAAAGCGATGCTTTCAGGCTTTTTTGTGTCCTGTGGGTTAAAATTAGGGTTGGCTATGTTCGTAGCGTGAAAAAGCTAACGAAAAAGCAAAGCAATGATTGAGCAGTTGATTTCTAAGGCGTGGGCGCTTGAGCCTCGTTTCCATACGACAAACACAAATCTGATTTTACGGCGATTGGCCAAGGGTGAGCCCGCGCTCGAAATCTCGGACGAAAAGCGCGGGCCTTATGCTTCGGAGCCTTTGGCGGGGTTTCGGGATATGAACGGGGTGTATCATCCGTGGGATAAAGCCGCGTCTAAAGGCCGTACGGTGGCGGTCATACCGATTATGGGCGTGATGAGCCGCTACGGGGATTTGTGCAGCTATGGCACTGAAGATATAGCGTCGTGGATTGTGGAGGCTAATAGTATGGAAGATATAGCGGCCATAGTATTAGAAATCAATAGCCCTGGGGGGCAAGTAGACGGCACTGAGCTACTCGGCGAGGTGGTACGTCAATCCCAAAAACCTGTAGTGGCGTGGGTGGCTGGTATGGCAGCCAGCGCGGCCTATTGGGTGGCAAGCCAGGCAAAGGAGATCGTGATGGAGTCCGAAACCTCCAGCGAGGTGGGGAGTATTGGCGTATTGGCCGTGCACGTAGACGCGGCTGCTTACTACGAAAAAGAAGGGTTTAAGGTGAGTATTATCCGGGCGGATGGCTCGGAGCAAAAAGCCCTTTTTAACGATGTAGAGCCGCTCAGTGAGGATGTTTTGAAAGAAACGAAAGCCTCATTGAACCCGATCCGGGCGGCCTTCCTGAAAACGGTCAAAGCCGGACGCCCGAAGATCTCCGATGACGTGTTTACGGGCCAAATGTACAATGGCAAAGACGCCCTAAAAAAGGGCATGGCTGACCGTATAGGCTTCTTAGGTGATGCCATCAATCGGGCGGCTTTTTTGGCTTCACGGGCACAAACAGCGTAACCAATTTTTAATTTTTTATACGAAGATGAATAAGACACTTTCTAGTTTCCTGGGCTGGAATCAGTCCAAACCAGAGGCGGCGGTGGTGGTGGTAGCTGGTGGAAATCCAGCACCGGCGAGCGATGCTCCAGAAAAAAAAGAAACGCCCGAAAACCCAACGCCAGAGGCTCAGACTCCAGCGGCTCCCACTGCTCCCACTGCCCCAAAAGAGGAGGCCAACATGGTTTCGATTTCGAAAGATCGCTTTGCGGCGCTTGAAAAAGCAGAAAAAGAGCTGACCGACCTCAAGCCCCAATATGAAATCCTGAATACCTGGTACAACAATGTGAAAGGTGAAGGTACGGGCGCTCCCACACAAGACGCAAACGCGGGCGGTGGGGAGAAAAAAAGCTGGCAAAAAGCCCCTTGGAACCAGTAGAGAGCTAAGTGAGGGGCGCGGATGCCCCCTCATTGGTGGGTTGATTACGAATCTAATTTTTTTAACTTTTTTACCT
>VFQQ010005043.1_pt1 | contig 11211 bp, 20 predicted proteins | sample 3512341 | NCBI WGS metagenome assembly VFQQ01 (sample SAMN10412373, study PRJNA504923) | tailings metagenome | isolation source: Relicate 2 Philex TSF1 revegetated site | place: Philippines: Tuba, Benguet | collected 2017-08-29
TCCCACATCTACAACACCCTCGGGCACGCGGTCTGGGCATGCCCAGCCGTCCTGCCACCAATGCACATGTCGAGCGCCGTGCCGCCGCTGTTGCGGCGGCGTGCCGGCGCATGGACTGCTGCCCGTCCAGCAGCCTGCTGGGCGCCGTGCGGAGAGCATTTGATGCACCACGCAAATGCCCTGCTTCGAAGTGCCACCGCAGTAGGGACAGAGCGGCGGGTACACAGCAGCGGTGCACCGCAATGGATCTGGTGGGTGCGAGCGGGAACGTCAAGCAGGAGGCAGGGAACAGCATCAAACAGCAGAGCAGGTGAGAGGGCTAAACGAAGTGGGAGGCAGGGCCAGCAGAGGGCCGTAGCACCTGCCACCCACTGGGGCAAAGAGCAAGAAAGGGACCACAAAATAAGGAGGAGGGGATGTTAGGTTGGATTCTGAGGTTCCTAATCAGTCAGCGTGCGTTCAAACAGGGTAATGCGGGCGCCGGCAATGCGCCGGCGGGTCCTGGGTCGCGCGAAGTCGGGCACCTGGCGGCAGTGTGGAATTTATCTGCCGACCAGCAGCTTGACAGCAAGTGCAGAGCAGCAGAGCAGCTGAAAGCTGCCCAGCCGACTGCCGCATATGTGCCAAGCTGCAGTACGCCCAAAGGTTTACTTGGCGGCTGCGCGGGCCGCCTTGTACTGCGAGGTCAGCTCCGACTGCGTGTCGGCTGCGGCAGCAGCGGGTGGAGCAGCGGAGAGGGTGAGCGTGCCATTTGAAACGAACAGAACACACCAGGGCAGCGGGGTCAGCAGCCTTCCCACCCCTCCCCATGTACCGGCTCAACAAAACACAGCAGCAGCAGCAGCGGCAGCGGCAGCAGCAGCAGCAGCAGCAGCAGCAGCAGCAGCAGCAGCAGCAGCAGCAGCAGCTTGGCAACCCACCGGTGACGGGCATGTGCCCCTCGTACTCCATTGTGAACTCGCCCTTGCCCTGCGGCAGGGGGAGCGAAAGCACAGCAGATGTTGTGGCATGTCGTTGAACTAGGAATGACAGCACTTCGCAGTCGCATGGCACCATCCACTGCTGCCAACGCCACCTGCACTGGCCATGGCACCTGCTGCTGCCACCAGCTTGAGAGCCAGTATCCCCAGCACCCACCTGGGTCATGCTGCGCAGGCCGGTGGAGTAGCCAAACATCTCGTTCAGCGGCACGTGGGCCTGCAGGGAAGCGGGGAACAACAACCAGCATGCTGGTCACAGCACTGCCTTTCACAACAACCATTTCAAGACTGCCTTCCAATTATATTGGTAGACAGACGCTTGCACACTGCCGCAGGCACATTGTATTGAGGCCCCAATGCCCTCAAGATGGGCTCACGTTGATGATTACATCGCCGCCCTCCTGCTCACTGCCCGTGATGATGCAGACAGCATCCTTCTACTCTATTACCCCTAAAGACAGACCGACTCACGTTGATGATGACATCGTCGCCCTCCTGCTCGCTGCCCATGATGATGCCTTTGCGCCGATTCACATCGCCAATCACGGTGCCCTGGAACTCGTTGGGCGCGGTGATCTGCGGAAAATGGATGCAGCTGGAACTTGAACTGAGCAATAGCAAGGGCATAGGGCGCCAATCACGGTGCCCTGGAACTCGTTGGGCGCCGTGATCTGCGGCGGACGGGAGCAAAGTCTCGATGCTGGGTGCGATTGGGCAAAGAATGGGCAGGGCAGCGCAAGTGGCCACTGGTGCTGACGAATGAGCAGGTTTTAAATGGCATCGGCGACCCAATACCCAATACTGCAGAAACTGACCTCCACATTCATGATGGGCATAAAACGAGGACAGCCCACGTGCGCTGATACAGCAAGCCAATTGAGCACTGCAGATGCTGCCCAGACCGGCCAAAGGTGACAGCCCTTGTGGGGCCATGAGCATTGCATTTCTCTGAAGCCAGCGCACCTCCACGTTCATGATGGGCTCCAGGATGACGGGGGACGCCTTGTCGTACGCCTGCCTGCAGCCAGGGCAGGAGAGGAGGTTGAGGAGGTTGGGCAGTCATCATCGGGATGACCTGGGAGCCAGAAAGTGAGCACCATGCCAGAATGGGCTACCCTGCCGACTGCACAGCGGCACACAGGGAACTTCATGCAGAAGGTGCACCGCCAGCTAGTAGTGCTGCTCACTTGAAGGCAAACATGGAGGCGAGCTTGAAGGCGAGCTCGGACGAATCCACGGCGTGCGCAGCGCCGTCGGTGATCGTCACCTTGACGCCCTGCGGCAAACAAACATAGAAAACAAACATGAGCCGGTTAGGAAGCAAAGCATGCTGCAAAACGGGCGAGCGCCGCATGCTGTGCCATACACGCATGCCGTGTTTGCGTCAAAGCAGGTGCCAATGAGCTGGCCAGCATTCCCTGCCTCGTGCAAGCTGCTTTACATAACAGCACCCAAGTCAGGCCTGCAACTTACCTCGACAGGGTGCCCGATGAGCTGCCCGGCGTTGACTGCCTCGCGGAAGCCCTTCTCGCAGGCGGGGATGAAGTTGGGCGGGATGGCATTGCCCACGATGCCGTTCTCAAACTCAAACTTGGTGGGGTGGCCGGCTGCAGGGTGGGGCAGCAAAAGAAGCAGGAGCAGGGCTGAGCTCCACGGAATGCGCACACAAAGCGACGCCACTGATGTCAAGCTGGGGCATGGAGGTGCTGCATAGGCCGCTGGCTGGCTTAGCTGCCATCAGTTGCATCATGGTTGTGCGCAAACCCCCAACTGCAGCAGCGGCTCAAAGGCCTCGTGGTCAATCACAAACCCCACCCACAGCAGCCGCTCTCACCGGGCAGCGGCTCGACAAAGCCGGTGACGCGGCCGTACTGGCCCTGGCCGCCCGACTGCTTCTTGTGCAGGTAGTCAAACTCGGCCCTGCAAGCAGTGGAGATTAGGTTGGTTTGTCAGCCCATGCTGACCAGCACCCAGCGAGCAGGGTTGAGGCCCTGCATCGCCACAGCCCGGCAGGCCGCAGCAATCAGGTAGGCTGTGCCATGCGGTCAGCACGAGTCACATGCGAAGCAGGGGCAGCTGCAAACAAACCAGCCCACCTGCGGGTGATGGTCTCGCGGTAGTTCACGCGCGGCTTGCCCACCTCACAGTCCACCTGCAGAGGGGCACGAGCAGGGTATTCTGTTGCAGCTCAGATGGGCTGATGCACACATTTGGCATCAGGTGGGCAGCAGCAGCGTGACACAGGCGGGAGCGGCCCTAGGGAATGCTCGACTGCCCCGCCCCCAGTTCTCCCACCTTGCACTCGCCCTTCATGCGCTCGATGCGTCCCTACCCCCAACTACTGTCCACAGACATAGCCCGCATAACACAAACAGCCCACCTTGTACTCGCGCTTCATGCGCTCAATGTAGATCTCCAGGTGCAGCTCGCCCATGCCGCTGATGATGGTCTGCCCGCTCTCGCTGTCCATGGCCACCTGCAGGGGGCAGGACAGCTCACAGCAAGCTGAAAGTTAGAACGGCTCAGGTTCCAGACAAGACGCTGTCGATGGCCTGACCGCTCTCGGTGTCCATGGCCACCTGGAGGGCAGGCACGGGAAGGGCAGGCCGGGATGAGGGCAGGTGGGGGTTGAGACCCGACTAGCTGTTCAGGGCAGGCTGGGTGTAGGGCTGGAGGTTGGGCGCAGGGCAGCGGAGGATGGTGTGAACCGCTGCTGCTTGCATACACTGACACACGACCAAAAGCAGCTCCTGCTGTGCCTCACCCGGAAGGTGGGGTCCTCCTTGGTGAAGCGGTTGAGCGCCTTGGAGAAGTTGGCCGACTGGTCGCTGCAACAGGGCAAGCCAAGCAGGATGGGCTGCTTGGGTGTGGCTGCACATCCCTCCAGTGTGCATGTGGGGCGCTGCGCAACAGCCTCCATGCATGCTCTCCAAGGGAACGCACACACACTGCCAGGAAGCAAGCAGGCATCGTGGCTGCTGCTGCTGCTGCCCCCTGAGGCACTCACCGGGCCTTGGGCGCCACGGCCAGGCTCATCACAGGCTCGGGCACGGAGATGGAGGTCATGGCCAGGCTGCAGAGTGGATGCACATGTGCAAAACGTCAGCAAGAACAGGCGGCCAGGCTACGCGCAGAAAGGAAGCCAGATGCACAGCAATGCACACACACACATCAGCCTCGCCCACAAAGGTCTCCCTCTATTGCCAGCCTCCCCAGCCCTGCCTCACGTGGTGTTGGCATCGCAGAAGGTGTCTCCACTGGAGCACTCCACGGTGATACAACCCAACCACTCATCTTTCTCTGCACTTCCCAACCCCTGCCTCACGTGGTGTTGGCGTCGCAGAAGGTGTCTCCGCTGGAGCACTCGACGCCGAACATGGCCACAATGTCGCCGGCCGCCGCCTCGGTAATGTCCTCCAGCTCATCAGCGTGCATGCGCACCAGGCGGGGCACCTGCGCAGGGGAGGTCAATTGCCATGTCGAGGTTATGTTGAGTGCAAAGTGGTGTCAGCCACGGTGACATCCTCCAGCTCATCGGCATGCACGCGCACCAGGTTGGGCACCTGCAGGCAGGCAGACAAGCAGTGCCGGAGTGGTACACGACCATCGCAGCAGGCAGCAGCAACAGAAACAGCAGCGAAAGCAGCATTGGCAAAAGCAGAACAAAGGTGCAGCGTGCAGCGCTCAGATTCTATGGGTGTTTTCTTGTCTTCCCGGCCCCGTGGGGCAGTGCAGTACGAGGAATGTTGTATAATCACAGCGCGTCCATGTTTGTGCAAAGCATGCGGGGCAGCGCACGTGTGCAACTGCAGCCGACAGCGGGCAGCACTCAGATTCTATGGGTGTTTTCTTGTCTTCCCGGCCCCGCAGGGCGGTTCAGCACGAGGAATGTTGTATAATCACAGTGCTCTAGTATGCAAGGCAAGCAGGTCAATGCGGCGAACTGCAGCCAGCGACAGGCAGCAAGGAAAAGGCGCAGCGACGCCCGCCAGCTGGGCGTACACAGCCAGCTCCAGCCGCGCAACAGCGAGCAAACCACCGCAGCAGAGACCCTGAGGCTTACCTTGATGCGCTTGCCGCTGCTCTGGTTCACAATGTTATCGCCCTTGCGCAGCACGCCTGCAGGACCGTGGGGAGCACCACCATTGACTGACTGAGACAGGCTGTGTGCGACTGCGCCGCTAAAAGATGCGCTTGTTGAGGCTGCCGCGCACTTGTCTGCGACAGCCCCCGTGCAGCAGCATCTGCCATGCATCTTCTATGCAGACTCCATGCAGGCCTCACCGCTGTAGATGCGCATGTAGGTCAGCTGGCCAAAGCGGCCCTCCTCCAGCTTGAAGGCAAGCGCCACCAGCGGGCCGCTCCTACGATTGCGATCAAATGAAACATGATTAACACGAGCTCAGCAGCACGAGGTTAGGATCTGCGCAGCAGCATTGGGAAGACACATTGCGTCACCATACAGCTTGCAAGCCCTGAAGGCAACAGGTCAGCAAACAGCGAGGCAGCGATAGGCCGCCCACCTGGAGCAGGGCAGCAGCACCTTCTCCTCGTCCTTGTCCAGGTCCAGCGCAAAGTTGTTCACATCGAGGGGAGACGGCAGGTAGTCTGCAGGTGGGATGATGGCAGAAAAGTTGATCCGAACTGCAAGGCAGAGCGTTGCGTCAAGGAGCATCTAGCCACAGGTTCAACAGCACTGCAATACACCTCATCGGGCTGCATAACCCACCCGTCACGCCGTCCAGCAGCAGCTGCACGCCCCGGTTCTTAAAGGCGGAGCCCATGAACACCGGCACAAACTTGAGGGCCAGCACGGAGCTGTGGGGAGGAAAGGGGGGACAAAGGAGCATGGCGCAGCGTTATCAAGGGCCTGAAGACCGGCACAAACTTGAGGGCGAGGACGGAGCTGCAGGAGGGATTTAGGGCATCAAAAGGAGTGCAAACAGTGAACGGAGTGAAAGCAGTGAAATGGAAGTTGGCGACGAGCAGCCAGCTGCAGTAGCCATGCATGCCATGGCAAGCAGGCCAGCAGTTGCAGTCCTACACCACAAAATGCCACGCACCGGCGCACAGCCTCCTGCAGCATGTCGCCGTCAATGGGCTCCTCCAGCACAAAGTGCTCCGCCAGCTGCTCGTCCACCTGTGAAATGGTTCAGGACGGCACAACACGCGCCAGTTTCAGCAAGCTGAAAATCTCCTTGACAGTGCATCGATGCGAGAACAGAGAAGCTGCAGCAGCCTTTCGGCAAATGCAACCGTGGCATGCCCGGCGAAGCAGCCACGTGGCAACAACCACAATCGAGACATCCCATCAACCAAAGAGGCGCACCTCTGCCACGTGCTCCACCAGCTCCAGCCGCCGCCGCTCCATCTCCTCCTGCAGGTCGGCGGGCACAGGCACCTCTGCGGGTGGGGGAAGAAGGAGCAGGGTGCAAGCATGGTGCAAGTCAGCAGCATCAAGGTTTTAACGGCCGACTCCTTTCAAGGCAACAGAATAAGTAACTTGGCAACAGCGTTGCCACGCTGCGGGGGCGCCCGTGCTGCTTGGTGGCAGCAACTCAGCTGCTGCCACATGCAAGCAAGGGGTTGAATGCAAGGCAGCAAACTACCAAACCGACGGTAACTTGCCCATTCCGGTGACTCACCCACCACCTTTTCGCCGCTGCTGCCCTCAAACATGAAGGCCTGGCGGTGCACCAGATCGATCAGGCCCTTGAGCGAGTCCTCCGTGCCAATGGGGATCTGCAGGTTCGAACGGCAGCCAGCATTGCTGAGATGGTGTGGTTGCAAGCCAGGGAGAGCGACCTTCGTCAGTCTCGCTGCATTTGCACCCTCCAACTTGCCCCAAGCCACTGCAATCCCACCAGCGCACCTGCACCGCCGACGCATTGAGCCGCAGCTTCTCCCGCATCTGGCGGATGACCTTCCAGGGGTCGGCGCCCGCCTGCACAAGGGGAAAACCAAATGACGATTTGTTGGCACCTAGCCGGTTTGGCTCGGTCCAGCAAAGCCTGCTGCACACCTAGCAAATCGCGTCCGTCAGCCAAGCCCTGCAACAAACACACAGCTGCGCTCCAGAGCGCCAGCTACATGGCACCTCCTCACCTGGTCCAGCTTGTTGGCAAAGGCATGGCTGCTGCGTCAGGCTGTAGACTCAACCAGCAACTTCACAAAACAGCACCCCAATACATCATGACTGCGGCCACCCGACTCAGCCCCTGCTCACCCGGCCCAGCTTGTTGGTGAAGGCATGGCTGCTGCACGTGCAGGCTGTGCAACTCAGCCAACAAGCCTGACACGTTGCAACTTAGCAGCCACTCCTCACCCGGTCCAGCTTGTTGATGAAGGCAGGCTGTTGCATGCGCCATGCATTGGACTTGGCCCACAAATCAACAGCCCAAAACTCAACACCAGCTGATAAGCCCGTACCTCCCTGCTCTCACCCGGTCCAGCTTGTTGATGAAGGCCACGCGCGGCACATCGTACCGCCGCATCTGGCGGTCCACCGTGATGGACTGGCTCTGCACGCCGCCCACGCTGCACAGCACCAGGATGGCGCCGTCCAGCACACGCAGCGCGCGCTCCACCTGCAGCAGCAAAGTGGCACACACTCAGGCTAAACCACAGCCTGCCTTTGTCACTCAGCACAGGTGCTGCAGCAGTGAGCAGTGCGCCGTTTTCATGCCTCATGTCCCACCGAATGCGCACCTCCCTGCAGCCAGCAACAGACAAACAACAACAGACACAACAAACAAACAAAAACAAAGACAGCGCGCCAAAGCCTCACCTCGATGGTGAAGTCCACGTGACCGGGCGTGTCGATAATGTTGATGTGCGTGTCCTTCCACTTGCAGAAGGTGGCCGCAGACTGCAGGCAGCGGAGTAGGGTCGAGCAGCAGCAAGCGTTGGCACATCCGTGCAGGCTCGTTGACAGCAGCATGCTGCAAAGCATTGCCACATGTTCGCGGCAGCACACTGCACAGCGACGCATCATGCTTGCAGCAGCTGCAGTACCGACTTCACAGCAACTCTGAGTGCCAACAACCTTTGCCCTCTCACCTGGATGGTGATGCCCTTCTCCCGCTCCAGATCCATGCTGTCCATCTTGGCTCCCACACCGTCCTTGCCGCGCACCTGCAGGATTCCACATTGTGATTGCGGTTAGGGAGCGTTCACACTGTGCCAAGCAGGAGCAAACATTGCCGCACTGTGCCAAACACGTGTTTAGGCGAGCATGCCGCGGGCAGCACGGCAGCGGCGGCGGCAGATTGTGCAAATGCCATGCTTGCATGCTGCAAGATCGCACGGCATCCCTACACATGGCAACGGCATAGCATCACAGCCACAAACCTGCCGCACAACCCTGCAGCAGCCATGCCTGCACCTGCATGCCCGCATGCATGTCGCTTGGCATTGCTGGCGGCAGCGGCGGCGGCGGCACCCCCATGCTCAGCGGCAGCAGCAGCCCACCTCGTGGATGGCATGGATGCGGCCGGTGTAAAAGAGGATGCGCTCTGTGAGCGTGGTCTTGCCCGAGTCGATGTGCGCGGAAATGCCAATGTTGCGCACATCCGACAGCGCAGCCTTGTCTTCCTCGGTCACTCCCTCGGGCATCGCCGCCGCCGCGTACCCGCGCGCCCAGGCCGCCTGCAGCGCGCCCCGAAGGCTCAGCCCAGCGGCGCTGGCGCTCCTGCCGGTGCTGGGGGCCGCGGCAGTGAAGCCCAGGGCCGCCACCTCGCCCTGCAGGGCGCTGCCCAGGAGGCCCAGCGCCCGCAGGCCCTGCCGCCCCTTGAGCAGCGTCGCCATGGTTGCTGCAAACCCTGGCAATGCGCCGGGGGTCGCGAACTAAGGGTCGACGCCGGGCTGGCAGTGGCAGCGAGGGAGGCGCCGCCTTGCCCGCTGGCGGCCCACTACACGGGTCTGCAGCGGTAATTGAATTGCGATGGCAGCACCAGCGGGCCCAATGGGTGCAGTGCGGCGCGGCCGCCGCCAGCGTGGCGCTCAAAAGGCGCGGAAGGAAGGCAATTAGAGCGTCTCCGCTTCAATTGAGGCGACCACAACGATCTACAAGCAATTGAATTGCTTCCGAGCGCTGATCGGAGAGTTGCGGCGGTGGGCGGCGGCACCGCCCGACGGCAGTTCTCAGGTGGTGCGGCGCCGACTTGAACACCGCCCTCTCTTGGGCTGCATGATTGCCTCATCGCAAGACTTGCGGTGTAGCTTCTTTCGCTGGGACCCAGGCCTGACTCATCCCTTTCCATCACTTTGACCGGTCTTGCTGCCGCTCCGACACTCGTGCGCTCAGCCTGGAAAAGACAGGGCACCCGATTGGCACCTGGCTGCAAGGCGCTGCTGCAGGGATGCCGCGTGGCATCCAATGGGTTGCAAAGCTGGAGCAGTGCAGCCGCAGCCGACGGGCCCGCCGCAGCAGTGGCGGCACGAGCGGCAGGTGCATGAGCGGCTCCAACTGCCCTGCCTGCCACTCTGATCAGCTGCACTCGTACCAGCCACCACCTTGTCCAAGCAGGCCGCCCAGTAGAGCAGGGATGGCGGAGCGGCGGGCCAGCAAGCGAGAGCGGCGGAAGCCGGAGCTGTTTGGCACCTTTGGCGCTGCCGAGGACGCAGAGGTGGGTGTGGCAGGGGCTGGGGCCCTGAGGGGTGGTGTGGAGGGCAGGCTGGGCCCAACCGCTTCCAGAGGCACCTCTGCAGCCCTGATTGCCTGCTGGGAGGTGCCCAGCGGGCTCAGTCTGCAGTCCAGGCGTCAGGGCCAGCTGCGTGCGCGCCTCCAGCGACCAGCGCCGCCTGCCGCGGCCATTCAAGCGCAGCCACTTGCTTTGCTGCCACCCTCATTCACTGCCGCAGGAACTGGAGCCACAGCAGCAGTCGAGTGATGAAGAAGAGGAGGAGGAGGAGCAGCGGCCGCGCAAGCGCGCTCGCAACCAGCGCCGCCGCGCCGCAGACTCCGAGGCAGATGAGGAGGAGGAGGCACCAGCGGCAGGCAGGGTCGGCGGCAGCGGCCGCACCACCGCCAAGCGTGCGCCCCGCCAGCCGCGCAAGCAACAGGCGCGCGAGGCGGCTGAGCTGCCGCCGCCGGCGCAGCCGCTGAGCCGCGCCGACTTTCTGGGCGCGCTGCACGCCTGCCCCACGCTGATCGGTGGGTGGCAAGGGGTTGAGACAAGGAGCTAGTCCTGCTGACCATAGCTGAGCGGCAGGGTGCCTGCTCCCCTTCCCCGCTGCCCGTGGTGCCCTGCACTGCGCCTGCTTCTTCCTATCTTTCCTCACATTCACCGCACTGCTCTCTATCACCCACCTTCCCACCCACCGCAGACATGATCCTGCAGCAGGACGGGCTGCGCACCCCCACCCTGCTTGCGCGCGACGCCGCCAACCTGGCGGCCGCGCTGTGCGCCAGCACCCAGCAGATGGACGGCGCGTGGCGGGTGATAGCAGCGCGCGGGGCGGGTGGGGAGGGCTTCGCTGGCACCACAGCAGAAGGTGAGTGGAAGTGGGTGTGGAGGGGCTGGGTGGTGGCACAGCATCGGGGCAAAAGAGGCAGGGTGTGCTGCCGCCACAGCAGGCCGCTGTGCGCTGCACATCGGCTGTTTGAATGCATTCAACCCATTCCCCTCACCCTCCCTGCAGCGCTGGAGGCCGCCAAAGCGGCGGTGAAGGGCGACCCCGCGCGCAGCCAGCGGTGCACCACCACCACTGCCAAGCAGGACTACCGGCTGAGCGACAAGGACCTGGCGGTGAGGGGCGGCTGCCCTGAATTGCTGATTCCCTTTTGATGCACCACACACATGTGCGTCATGCCACGGTCTAGTCCAATCTCGCTGGGGTTCCCGGGGGAGCCGTGCTTTGCGAACTGCTCCTGGCTCCGCTGAACCCCGACTTCAGCTCAGCTGAATCCCAACCTGAAGGTGACCCATCATCCATTTCTCTCATTCCACTGTGCTGGCTTGCAGGATCTGGACTACGTGACTCGGCACAACCCCATCTTCTGGTCGGCAGCACCCACCCGGCTGTGAGTTGCAGAGTTGCACAGAGGGCCTGCTATGCATGCTGGGCAGCGCACTGCATGCTGGGCGGTGCTCACAAGCTCGAGCACCTCTCTGTTGCCAGCTCTTGCTCAACAGCCCAACATGCTCATAAGGTGCCTCACCAAGCTGCCTGCCCATGCAGGTATCGCGTGCTGGACTGCATTGCCATCGCGCACCGCAAGTACGGGTGA
>VFQQ010005044.1_pt1 | contig 11209 bp, 10 predicted proteins | sample 3512341 | NCBI WGS metagenome assembly VFQQ01 (sample SAMN10412373, study PRJNA504923) | tailings metagenome | isolation source: Relicate 2 Philex TSF1 revegetated site | place: Philippines: Tuba, Benguet | collected 2017-08-29
TTGGCGAAGAACTCGTTCCACAGCGTCTTGCCGATCATCAGCGTCTGCGACCCGCCGAGCAGGTCGGGGATGACGAATTCGCCGACCGCCGGAATGAACACCAGCAGGCAGCCGGCAACGACGCCGGGGATCGACAGCGGAAAAGTGATCTTCCAGAAGGCGCTGATCGGCGGGCAGCCGAGATCCTTGGCGGCCTCGATCAGCGAATAGTCCATCTTTTCCAGCGCCGAATAGAGCGGCAGGATCATGAACGGCAGATAGGAATAGACGATGCCGATGAAGATCGCCGTGTGGGTATTCAGGATGATCAACGGCTGGTCGATGATGCCGGTGGCGAGCAGGAACTGGTTCAGCAGGCCCTCGGGCTTCAGGATGCCGATCCAGGCATAGACGCGGATCAGGAACGAGGTCCAGAACGGCAGGATGACCAGCATCAGCAGCGTCGGCCGCAGCGTCGCCGGCGCGCGCGCCATGCCATAGGCAATGGGGTAGCCGACCAGAAGCGTCAGGATGGTGGAGATGCCGGCAATGACGACGCTCGACACATAGGCGTTGAAATAGAGCGCGTCCTCGGTGAGCCAGACATAGTTGTCGATGCTGAGTTGCTTCAACTGCGCCCAGAACCCGCTCAAGCCCTCGCCAAGGCCAAGCACCGGCACATAGGGCGGCATGGCGATGGCCGTCTGCGACAGCGAAATCTTGAAGACGATGATGAAGGGGACGAGGAAGAAGAACAGCAGCCAGAGATAGGGAACGATGATGACGAGGCGGCTGACGAAGGCATTCGCGGTGCGGGCAAGCGCCGATTTGCCTGCATATTGCGAGGCGCTCGATGCGGGTATGGCTGTGTCTGTCATGACCGCACCTACCGTGTCAGAACCACGCCCGCATCGGGGCGGAAGGAAATCCAGGCCCTGTCGTTCCAGCTCAGCGGATCGTCGGAAATGCGGGCTGCGTTGAGCGAGCTTGCCTTGACGACATGGCCATCGGCGAGCCTGACGTGATAGACGGTCATGTCGCCGAGATAGGCGATGTCGTAGATCTCGCCCTCGGCGGCATTGGCCTCCGCATCGGCCGGCTTCTTCGACGACACCTTGATCTTTTCGGGCCGGATGGCGAAGACGACATCGCTGCCGGCAGCTGCGTCGCCTGCGTTCTCGGTCCTGATGGTCAGGCCATTTCCGCCCGAAATCTTCGCGCTGCCGGCATCGCGGCTGGCGAGCTTGCCTTCGAACATGTTGACGTTGCCGACGAAGTTGGCGACGAAGCGCGAACTCGGCGCCTCATAGACTTCGGTCGGGGTCGCCACCTGCATCACCTCGCCCTTGTCGAGAATGGCGATGCGGTCGGCCATGGTCATCGCCTCTTCCTGGTCGTGGGTCACCACGACGAAGGTGAGGCCGAGTTCCTGCTGCAAGTCCATCAGTTCGAACTGGGTTTCCTCGCGCAGCTTCTTGTCGAGCGCGCCGAGCGGCTCGTCGAGCAGCAGCACTTTGGGTCGCTTGGCGACGGAACGAGCGAGCGCCACACGCTGGCGCTGGCCGCCTGAAAGCTGGTGCGGCTTGCGCTTGGCGAACTGCTCCAGCTTGACCAGCTTGAGCATGTCGGCAACGCGCTTTTCGATATCGGCTTTCGCCATGCCTTCCTGCTTCAGGCCGAAGGCGATGTTGTTCTCCACCGTCATATGCGGGAACAGCGCGTAGGACTGGAACATCATGTTGACGGGTCGCTTATAGGGCGGGATGCCGCGCAGATCCTGGCCATCGAGCAGGATGCGGCCCGAGGTCGGCTTCTCGAAACCGGCCAGCATGCGCAGCAGCGTCGACTTTCCGCAGCCGGACGCGCCGAGGAGCGCGAAGAACTCGCGCTCGAAAATGCTTAGCGACAGATTGTTGACGGCGGTGAAATCGCCGAAGCGCTTGGTGACGTTTTCAAAGACGATGTAGGGCTTGGCGGCGGGATCGGTCCACGGTGCAAAACTCCTGCGAATGCTTCCAAGCGATTTCATGTCCCTCTCCGTCTTGTACGGATTCCCACTCTAGCTGACCGAAATGGTCTGGAAGTCCTTCCCGGCCCTTTTCGGGCACTTGCGGGAGACCTTCCGAAAGAGCCCCGCGAAGGTTTTCGCGGGGCTCTTTTTTCTTGTTTTTACTGGCCGGTGACGACCTTGGTCCAGAGACGCGTGATGGAACGCTGCGTCTTCGGATCATAGGGCGAGACGGTGAACAGCTTGGCCAGCATCGCATCGTCCGGGTAGATCGCCGGATCGCCGGTGATGTCCTTCTCGATGAACTCCTGCGAGGCCTTGTTGCCGTTGGCGAAGTAGACGAAGTTCGTCGCCTTGGCCGCCACTTCCGGCTTCATGATGTAGTTGAGGAATTCGTGCGCGGCCTCGACATTCTTGGCATCGGCAGGAATTGCCATCTGGTCGAACCACATCTCCGCGCCTTCCTGCGGCACGTCGTAGGCGATTTCGACGCCCTGGTTGGCTTCGGAAGCACGGTCGCGCGCCTGGAAGACGTCGCCGGACCAGCCGATCGCCACGCAGATGTCGCCGTTGGCGAGCGCGTTGATGTATTCGGACGAATGGAACTTGCGCACCATCGGGCGAACCTTCAGCAGCGTTTCCTCGACCTTGGCGAGATCGTCGGGATTGGTCGATTCGGTATCGAGGCCGAGATATTTGAGGACGGTCGGCACGATGTCGGTGGGCGAATCGAGGAAATAGACGCCGCAATCCTTCAGCTTGGCGAGCTTCTCGGGGTTGAACACCGTGTCCCAGCTGTCGATCTTGTCGGTGCCGAGCGCCGCCTCGACCTTCTTCTTGTTATAGCCGATGCCGACGGTGCCCCACATGTAGTTGATGGAGTATTCGTTGCCGGGATCGTACTTCGCGGTGCGCTCCGAAACCACGTCCCACATGTTGGAGAGGTTCGGCAGCTTCGACTTGTCAAGCTTCTGGAAGACGCCGGCCGTGATCTGGCGTGCGAGGAAGTTCGCGGTCGGCACCACGACATCATAACCGCTGCCGCCGGCGAGCAGCTTGGTTTCGAGGATTTCGTTGGAATCGAAGACGTCGTAGACGACCTTGATGCCTGTTTCCTTGGTGAAGTCGGAAATGATCGAATCGTCGATGTAATCCGACCAGTTGTAGACATTGACCACGCGCTCCTGCGCGTTGGCCGAGAATGTCAAAACCGCTGCGAAAGCCGTCGTGGCGGTGAGCCAAAGCGCTTTGCGTATCATCTCAATCTCCTGTTTTCAGTGTTCCATTCCGGCTCCGGGGCCAAGCCAGCCCCGGGCGGTTTTTGGTTTAGCCTATTGGCGTTCTTGCAGTGCGACAAGCGCGAAATCGCGCCCGCCGTTCACAGATAGGTTGTGCGTTCCAGCTGCGTGATCTCGGCCCAGAAGGCCAGGATCTCGGCCCGCTTCAGGTCCTGGTAGACCTTGGCCATCAATGGCCCGAGCGCCCTTTCCACGAAAGTGCTCTTGGCCATCAGCTGCAGCGCATCGTCCATGTCGTCGGGCAGGAAGAGCCCGCCCTCGTCATAGGCGTTGCCCTGGACGGGGGGCGGCGGCACTTCCTTGTTCTCGATGCCCTCGACCATGCCCTGCAACAGCGTCGCCATGACGAGATAGGGATTGGCGTCGGCGCCGGCGATGCGGTGCTCGAGGCGCTTGTTCTCGTCCGAAGACACCGGAATGCGCAAGGCAACCGACCGGTTGTTCTCGCCCCAGACGGCGCGGGTCGGCGCATAGGAACCCGGCGTGATGCGCCGGAAGCCGTTCCAGGTGTTGATGAACAGGAGCAGCGATTCCGGCATGGTCCGCAACAGGCCCGCGACGGCCGATTCGAGCGTCTTGCGCCCCTCGGTTCCGCCGAAGATGTTGCGGCCATCGGCGTCGAGCATCGACGCATGGACGTGCATGCCGTTGCCGGCATATTCGAGGAACGGCTTGGCCATGAAGGTGGCCGTCAGCCCATGGGCGCGGGCGCAGCCGATGACGATACGCTGGAGCATGATGACGTCGTCGGCAGCACGAAGCGGATCGGCCCGGTGCTTGAGATTGACCTCGAACTGGCCGGGGGCAGCTTCCTTGATGATCGTGTCGATCGGCAGGTTCTGCTCGTCGGCGGCGTCGCGTATCATGTCGAACAGTTCGGAATGTTCGGCGAGATCGTCGAGGCCGTACATGCGCAGCCTGTCCGGGCCGGCAGTGGCGCCGACGGGAGCCGGCATACCGTCGTCCCATTCCACCTCGGGGTCGAGGAGGTAGAATTCCAGCTCGAAGGCAACGACCGGGAAGAAGCCCTTGGCGTTGACCTCGGCCACCTTGCGCTTCAACACCTGGCGAGAATCGGCCATGAAGGGCTCGCCTTCGGGCGAGAAAGTCTGAAGCAGCACCTGCGCGGTCTTGCGCTTGGCCCATGGCACGATCGACAGCGATCCGCGCGTGGCGCGGCAGTAGCCGTCCTGGTCGCCGGTTTCGATGTGCAGGCCGGTTTCGCTGACCTCGCGGCCCCAGACATCGAGGCCGTGCAGCGACATCGGGAAATTGACGCCGTCCTGGAAGGCCTTCTTGAGCGCATCGCCAGGCGCCCATTTGCCGCGCATCATCCCGTTGGGATCCACCAGCAGGAATTCGACGGCTTCGATGTCGGGATGTTTTTCGACGAAGGCGCGATATTCGGCCTCGTGCTCTGCGGAAATGAATGAGGATTTCTGGCCGGAAGCGGCTGGAACCAGGGGAATTTCAGGGGAAGGAATTTCGGGCGGGCGTTTTTTCCCGGCGGTGCCGCTTGAGGGAAAAGAAGAGCCGCCTATGGAAGAAGGTTTGGTTCCGGTTTCTATGCTTCCGGTTATTTCACGCAAGATATACCTGTTTACTGGTTGAAGATCACATAACCTGCCTGCTCCGTAACAGTTATGTCAATGGGGAGAAGGCATGCCTGTGACGCCCGGTCTCACCGGACGCGACTGGCGCCGGAATTCCAGCGCTATGTGCGTAAGAAGAGCCGTGAACACAACCGCACCTCCGACGATGGTGCGCGCTGAAGGCACCTCGCCGTGGATGAGCCAGACCCAGATGGGTCCGAGGATAGGCTCGAAGGTGCCGAGAAGGGCCGCGATCGCCGCCGGAACCAGCCGCGCGCCGGTGGCGAAGAAGGCGAGGCCGAGCCCGAGATTGAGCGCGCCGAAGGCAAACAGGAAACCCATGTCGCGGGGCGACACGACAAAGGCGTCGACTTGCGTGGCGGCGAATATGCCGGCGAAAATCGTGCCGAGGCATGTCGCCGGCGTCATGCGAACATGGGCGAAGCGGCGGGTGATGACGGTGGCGATCGAAAACACCATGGCAATCAGCAGCGCAAGGCCGTCGCCGATGGGCGAAACCTCCCCGTTGAAGGATTCCGAGACCATGATGGCGACACCGCAGATCACCGCGGCAATGGCTATCCAGGTCGGCCCGCTGACACGTTCGCGAAACACCAGCCAGGCGATCAGCGCCGCAAACAGCGGCACGCCGGCCTGCATGAGAAGGATGTTGGCAACGGTGGTGTAGGCAAGTGCTACGACGAAACAGGTCGAGGCCACCGCAAAACAGAGCGCCACCGCAAGGCCGGGCAGGCCCATGCCCCGGAACAGCTTCAGCGTGCCGTGCAGCCCATCGCGCCAGGCCATGAAGCCGAGCAGGAAGGCGGCGGCCCAGAACGAGCGCCAGAACACGACGGTCCAGCTGTCGTCCACCTCGACGAAGCGGGCGATCGCACCTCCAAAGCTCCACATCAGCGCCGACAGGAACACCAGCAACATGCCGATGCGCTCCTCGCGCCGAGGTATGTGGGAGCCTGCGTGTGAAACGGCGGTTTCTGTCATGGCTCGACTATCGATGTTTCGAAAAGGCCGCGCATGTCGCCAAGCGACAAACACGTGCGGAATCCGATAGTCGAAAGACGTTTTTCGCGACTGGTCCAGCGCGACTTTACGGTTGTGGCACCAGCTTGGTCAGCAAGCATCATGCCTTTTGCGGCGGCTGCGAAACAGGCCGAACCAAAGCCTGCGCAGGATGCCTCTCGAGGCCAATTCATGCCCTTCGCCATTGTACGAGCGCTGGCGCTCGCGGGATTTTCGGGTCAGTTCGTGTTGCACCATCGTCCAGACGTGAATCGGTTCCATGGCCTTACCCTTTCGCTTGAAGTTCATAATCGAAAAGATAACCGGCCTTTTCCGATGTATCTCCGGCAGATTTCGCGCTATCTTTTTCAATTATGAAAAATCTCGACTGGAACGACCTGAAAGCCTTCATCCATGTCGCGCGCAGTGGCGGGCTTTCGGCGGCGGCAATAGAGTTGCGCTCCAGCCCAGCCACGATCGGCCGCAAGATGCTGTCGCTGGAACAGGCACTCGCACGGCGGCTCTTCGTCCGCCGCCAGACCGGCTATGAACTGACCGAAGACGGCCGCGCGCTGCTTGCCAAGGCGCAGGCGATGGAGGCGAGCGCCCGCCCCATCGAGGACTGGCTTTCGGCCGACATGCGCCGCCCGGTCGTGCGGATATCGGCCGGCACCTGGATCGCCAATCTGCTATCGGCCAATTTCTCGCGGCTGTGGACGCCCGACGACCCCTTTCGCATCGCGTTCAAGACGGCCGAGGCGCGGCTCGACATCGCCCATCGCGAGGTCGAGATCGGCGTTCGCAACCGGCCGGCCGAGGGCATGAACCTCGCCTCACGACCTGCCGGCGAAGTGGCGTATGCGCCCTTCCGGGCGCGCAACCAGCCGGCGCAGGGACCCGAGAACTGGGTGGCGATAGCGCCGGAAGACGCCACCACGCCATCCGCCCGCTGGACGAATGCGCAACCGAACCTGTCGATTGCCGCTTGGGCAAACACGCCGCGCTCGCTCTACGATCTCATCAGCGCCGGCGTCGGCACCGGCGTTCTGCCATGCTTTGCCGGCGACCGCGACCCGCTGCTCGAACGCGCCGGCGAGCCGATCGCCGAACTGCATCATCGGCAGTGGATAGTCATGCATGACGACGACCGCCACCGCCCGGAGGTGCGTAAGGTGATCGAGCGCATGGCGGCGCTGATCGCGGCGCATGCGCCGCTGTTTGCCGGGGAGCGGCCGTTGGGAGGCGACTGAGCGCTGGCCCGCAGCGCTCCAAAATCACCGGTTCGCATTTACTGCTTGACCTCAACTATACATGAGGTTTTATAGGGATGCTCCTGACACTTATTGAAATGGAGCACTTCCCGAAAATGTCCCCGAAAACAAAGCTCGGCCTGATCTATGGCAGCGCCCGGGAAGGCCGCTTCTGCGACACCATGGTCAACTGGGCGGCAGCCGAGATAGCCGGTGATGGCCGTTTCGCTGCAAACCGCATCGACCCGCGCGACCTCGACAGGAACCGGGCGGAGATCGCGCGCAGTCTCGACGAGGCGGACGCCTTCGTGATCGTCACGCCCGAATACAATCACGGCTATACGGGCGCGCTGAAATCGCTGATCGACGCCTATAGTCAGCAGTGGCAGATCAAGCCGGTCGCCTTCGTTTCCTATGGTGGCGTTTCGGGCGGGTTGCGGGCGGTCGAGCAGCTTCGGCTGGTCTTCGCCGAGCTTCACGCCGTCGGCATTCGCGACACGGTGAGCTTCGTCAGCCCGTGGAACAGATTCGACAGTGCCGGAGCATTGGTCGAGCCAAAGGACCCACAGCGGGCAATGAAAACGCTGCTCGCCCGCCTTCACTGGTGGGCCGTGATCCTGCGCAACGCGCGTGACACCTCGTCCTACTTCGAGGTAGCAGCATGAACGCGCATTTACCCGCCGTACCAGTAGAGACGGCACCTGCCGAAATCAGTCATCGCGGCCGCAACATCACCTTGCTGCTGGCGGCAACGCTGACGATCATGTCCGGCGCGACGATCGCGCCTTCCCTGCCGGCCATCGAAGCGCATTTTGCCGGCAGCGACAATGTCGAGATCCTGACCCGGCTGGTGCTGACGCTGCCGGCGCTCTTCATCGTCATCTGCGCGCCTTTCGCCGGTGGCCTTGCCGACCGCTTCGGCCGTCGTCCGTTGCTGCTGGCGGGCGCCCTGCTCTACGGCATCGGCGGCATGTCGGGCCTGATGGCGGATTCGCTCGTCGGCCTGCTCATCGGCCGGGCAGCGCTCGGCATCGCCGTGGCGGGCATCATGACGACGGTGACCGCGCTCATCGGCGACTATTTCACCGGTCAGGCGCGCGACCGCTTCATGGGGCTGCAATCGGCTTTCGTCGGCATCGGCGGGCTGGTGTTCCTCACCGGCGGCGGCCTGCTCGCCGAACTGCACTGGCGCGCGCCATTCGCCGTCTATGGCCTCTCGCTCCTGCTGATCCCGGCCATAACGGCCTTCATCACCCAGCCGGAACGGAACCGAATATCCACCGGGATCACGGTAGACAGTTTTACCGGAACCACAGCATGGCTTGCCGTTGCCGCGGTCTATTTCGTCGCCGTACTCAACAGTGTCGCCTTCTATCTGATCCCGACGCAACTGCCTTTCTATCTCAATGCCATGGGCATCGGTTCGCCGATGCTGTCGGGCTTCGCCATCGGGCTTGGCAATGTGGTCGGCGCGGGCGTCTCGCTGTGCTATGCCCCGTTGCGAGCAAGGCTGGGTGTGACCGGCATCTTCAGCCTCGCTTTCGGCCTGATGGCGGCTGGCTATGTGGTGCTCGGGCTGGCAACCGCATTTCCCGCGGTGCTTGCCGGCGTGAGCGTGGTCGGGCTTGGCCTGGGCATGATGATGCCGAACATCGCCGCTTCGGCCATGACCGCGGCCGCGCCGGAGATGAGAGGCCGCGTCGCCGGCGGCATGACGGCCAGCGTCTTCGCCGGCCATTTCATCTCGCCCTTCGTCAGCCAGCCGATGATCGCGGCGGTAGGTTTCGAACGGACTTATGTCTATGCCGGCGCAGCGGTCGGTGCCGTCGCAATCTTCGCAGCAGGCATCGCAATATTTCGCGCCGCACGCGTCCCGGCGACGGCGGGCTGAGGCGGCTACTGAAATCAGCCACGCTCTTCCAGCAATTCCCGCCAAAGACGATGCCCCTCTGAAACCAGCAGGACATGAACGGCTTTGCCTGCTTCGTCGAGATCATAAGCGACGATATAGTTGTCGAGCACCAGATAGCGGAAGGAGCCATAGGAACGTCCGCTCCTGGGAAATGCGGCCAGTTGTTCAACCGCTCGCCTTTGCAGATCATCGACAAAAGACAGGGCGCGGCCTGGATTGTCTGCGGCGATAAAATCGATGATGGAGAGGAAATCGTCTTCTGCCGACCGGGAAAAATAGACCAGATAGGCCATCAGGCAGGTTTCGATCCGGAGCCTTGACGAATACGCTGGCGAGCACGTTCAAAAAACTCCGGCGTCGCCTCGGTTACAGCGCCTGATGCCACGTCGGCACGGGCTTGGGCGATACGGCTCTGCAAATCGCGCTCCGCCTTCTCGCGCAAATGGCCGCGCAACGCCTCGCGAACGACCTCGCTGGCCGACGAATAATGGCCTGAACGCACCTGTGAGGAGACGTATTCCTCCAGTTCCTTGGTCAGCGAGATGTTCATGCCGAAAAGCTAAGGTCGATAACAGGATTTGTCAATTTTGGTTATTCCCGGTTATCACTGAAAATCGAACGCGCTCAAGCCCGTCACCATCTCATCCAGTCCGAGCGGGCGGGTGACGGGGGGCTCGGCGCGCGACAGGCAGCCGGTGCGTTCGCAGAGCCGGCAGGCGGGACCGACGGGGGTGGCGGCGATCTGGCCCGCCTTGCCGCCCGAGGCACCGGGAAGGGCTGCGCCATAGACGATCTCGTCCTTGAAGGCGATGTCGCAGCCGATGAGCAAGGCAGTGCGGCGCGGGCGTTCGTTGAAGGCGCCTTGCGGCCCTTCCAGCGTCCGGGCCACACAAAGGAACTCGGCACCGTCCGGCATCTCGACGGCCTCGACGAAGATCTGCCCCGGCTGGGTGAAGGCCGCATGCACCGGCAGCTTCGGGCAGCCGCCGCCGAAACGGCTTTGCGGAAAGCCTTGCGCGCCCGCCTTGCGGAAGCGGTTGCCGGCATTGTCGACCTCGAGCATGAAGAAGGGCACCGCCGAAGCGCCCTGCCTTTGCAGCATGGTCAGCCGGTTTGCCGCCTGCTCGAAGGAGACGCCGAAGCGCGAGCGCAGCACGTCGACATCGTAGCGCGCGCGCAGCGCCGCCGACTGGAACGCCTGATAGGGCATCATCAGCGCGTGCGCGGCATAACGGCCAAGCTCGAAGCGGGCGAGACGCCGCGCCTCGTCGGATGACAGTTTCAGCGCCTGTATTTCGGCGGCAACCGCCACCGACATGCGGATGAGGCAGGCTTCCATCGCCACCTCGCGCAGCTGGTCGAAGGGCGACAGGCGCTCGGAAATGAACAGGCGCTGCGAATGGCGGTCGTAGCGGCGGCGCCAGTTGGGCATGGTGGCGACCGGCAGCACTTTCACCACGATGCCATATTCGCGCCTGAGCCATGATTTCAGCGCACCGAACAGGTCGTCGCCGGGATCGAGCACGGCGGTGAACGCCTCTGCCTCCTCCTCGATCGCGGCAAAATGGTTGGGCCGGCGCTCGAAGACCTCATGCACCTCGTCGATGGGCAGCCGTGCGCCGGACAGCGCGGTTGCCCTGCCCTCGCGCGCCAGAAGCTCGGACAGATCGGAAAGGCGTTCGGCCTGCTCGCGGTAAGCGCGAAACAGCTTTATCACCGCCGCCGCCGCATTGGGCGCGCCCTCGGCGATCTCGACCAGTTCCTGGTCGCCCGGCAGTTCGCCGGCAAGAAGCGGGTCGGAAAAGACCTCCTTGAGAGAGGCGATCGAGCCCCTCGCCTCGCCTTGCAATTCCTCGGGCTCGACCTTGTAGACGGAGGAGAGTTTCAGGATGAGCTGCACCGTCAGCGGGCGCTGGTTGCGCTCGATCAGGTTGAGATAGGACGGCGAAATGCCGAGCCCCTCGGCCATCGCCGTCTGGGTCAGACCCTTGGCGTTGCGGATGCGGCGAATGCGCGGCCCTGCGAAGATTTTTTGCTCGGCCATGGGTTAGGCCACGCTTTCGGGGGGATTGGCTAGTCCGGATATGCCGCGTTCCTTCGCGCCCCCCTCTGTCCTGCCGGACATCTCCCCCACAGGTGGGGAGATTAGC
>VFQQ010005046.1_pt1 | contig 11208 bp, 19 predicted proteins | sample 3512341 | NCBI WGS metagenome assembly VFQQ01 (sample SAMN10412373, study PRJNA504923) | tailings metagenome | isolation source: Relicate 2 Philex TSF1 revegetated site | place: Philippines: Tuba, Benguet | collected 2017-08-29
CCCCCCCCCCCCCCCCCCCCCCCTTCCCCCGCAGGTGCTGCCCCGCCTGCCCTCTCTCCTAGAGCTGGCCATTGAGCGCTGCCCGGGTGCAGCCCAGCTGCCGTCCCTGTGGCAGGGCCTGCCGCAGTGCGCCAAGCTGCGCGCGCTGCGCATCACCGGCGGCAGCGTGGGCAGCAGGCTGCCTTCGGCCGTCATGCTGGGCGGTGCTGCACACAGCATGCACAGCATGCACAGCACGCACAGCATGCACAGCACGCACTCTGCGGCCTTTGGCGCCCGCAGCGCTGCCGCCCCGGGGCAGCCCTCGCACCGTGCCTTCAAAGCTGCCCTTGCAGCGGGGGTCACCGTACCGGACAGCATCGCGCTGCTGCAGCAGCTGCGGCGGCTGGATCTGAGCGACAACGGCCTGCAGCTGCTGCCGGGCTCGCTGGCCTGGTGCCAGCAGCTGACGGAGGTGCGGCTGGGCGGCAACCGGCTGGCGGGGGTGCCCGCCGGCCTGGCCGCGCTCGGCGGCCTGCGCCTCCTCGACCTCTCCTGCAACCAGGTGCGGGGGTGGGCGGTTGTCTTGAGAGGGCGCACCAAATGTGGGGCTGGGCAGTGCATTGATCTGGGTTGCCAATGTGCACAGCATGCCCTCAAGCATGCCCCATTGTTACCATTCCAGTCGGCGCCGTTCGACCCATCACTCGTCATCCCTTATTCCCTGTCCCTCTGCCCAACCCACCGCAGCTGACCGCGCTGGCGCCAGGTCCTTACCTGCGCCAGCTGGAGGAGCTGCGCCTTGATGGCAACCTGCTGCTGCACCCCCTGGCGCTGCCTCTCGCTCTGCTGGAGCGCCGCCACCTGCGCCGCCTCGTGCTGCCGCTCTACTGGCGCCTGGTGGGCGGCTCCCCGGATGGCCTGCCCGCCGTGCTGCTGTCCCTCATGCCGTGGCTGCAGCTGGAGCACTGCTGAGCTGCGCAGCGGCTGGCCTGCTGCACGGCCGCACATGCGCAGCCGATAGCCGCCACTCCCTGGTGGGCACGCCTAGTTGCCTCGCAGTCTGGAGCGGGTGCAATGTCTGCCCGCCGTCAGCCGCCCCATGAGCTACCCCGCACGTGCGGCGCCGGCTGGCTTGCACATTTGGATAATGCGGCGCTCAGCGCCCCAGCCTCCTGTGCGAGAGGCTTCCGACATTTTTTTGCGCCCCTTTTTGTCCATTTCGGGCGGGCTCTTCTTGAGTGTGCGCTGCCGCCAGTCCTGTCCTGCAGCGCCGCTCCTCGATTTTTTCCACTTGCACCTCCGCTGGCGCACAATGCACGCCGTAAGCCTGCCAGCCCCAGCCCTCGTCCTCAACTCATCCCCCATTCGATTCCTTCGATTTTCCAGCACGAGCCGACCCCCCGCCGCGCCGCTGCAATGCGCCGGCAGTCCCAAACCCAAACCAATGCCCCCCGCGGACCGATTGTGTGCCCGCATCTGCCCGCCCGCCCATTCCTCTGATCGCGTGCCAATCCATCAATGGGCCCCCTCCCCTCCCTCTTCAGTGTGATTCCCTTGCCGCACTCCCTCTCCGGCCGCCACTCTAGCCCCTGCCCTATCCGAGCCCCTTACCCCCCTGCCGCTGCCTGCCAGGCGTGCACTCTGTCCCCTAATTTCCTCCCTCGCTGCCCGCCACTGTTGTTCTATACTAGCCAGCGCAGCCACCGAACTCACCCTGCCTCTCTCCACCATCAAACCCAAAGCTCCACCCCAGCAGGTCGGCGCACCTGTACAGGCATGGGCGTTCTCGCACATGCCTGCGCCCTGTACCCCCTTCCTCTCCCACCTGGCACCCACTACATTCCTTTTCCGCCAGCCTGGCGGCTTACAGATTTAGCGCGCAGGTTGACCTGCTCGCCCACTACTCCCCTTTGAATAAAGCTTACAATGCATGCCTTGACGTCCTGTAACTCTCAGCTCCACTCAGCTGTTCACTCTGGGCACGAGGCGGCGCTGCTGGCCAGCCAGCAGTGCATCACGGCAGGGCGTGCTGGGCTGCTGCCCCTGGCAAGGCCCACTAGTCTGCTGCTGGTCGTTTCAGTGGGCTGCTGTGTGTGGCGATGAGCCAGCTGAGCTGCTGCCTGTGGCAAAGAGCAAGGTGAGCTGCTGCGTGTGACTAGTTTGTCTGCTACTTGTGGTGGCTGGCTGCCCCCCGCTGCTCGGCGTCCAGCGCCAGCCGCTGCCTGCAGCAGCAAAGTCAAGATGCACATTGGTTGATGACGGCTATGTGTCAGCTGAGCACGGCAGTAGGCAGCAGGTTCAGGCAGCAGCAGGGCAACCACTACGCGCCACAGCAAGGGCAGCAGCAGCAGGGCAGCCATGGAAACAAATGCGCACCTCAGCAGGGGCAGGACGTCGGCCGGCAGGCAGCAGGGGATGCCCTCGGTGCGGGCGCGCACGCGCAGGTTGACGTCCTTGCTGCACAGCTGGATCTGCAAATGTAGAGAAAGAAGAGCATGTGCACAGCAGCAATCGGAACAACGGAGTGGGTGTGCAGAGACAGCTGCACAAGTCAGTCATCCGGCTCGCAGCGCAGCCCTGGCCACCCTTTGAGCGGCCTGGCTTATAACAGCTGCCCTTCCTCACCTGCGCGCCCCACGCACGGAACAGCAGGCAGCAGTCCAGGATGCCGTCGTCGTTGCGGCGCAGCATGCCGTGGTACCGCTCGTCCTCCCTGTACGAAGGACCAATAACCGAAATCGGCATAGCCGCCAGTCGCCCCAGGCAGCCAACAGCCACCCTGTCACCGTTACATGGCAGCCACTTCCAACCAGCCACCACTGTCTGGTGAACAACAGTTTCCAACGCACCGCTGGCCGCGCAGGGCGGCGTGCCCCTGCATGGCCTCCAGGCGCCGGATGGCGCGCTGCGCCCAAAAGCCGCGGAAGAAGCACTTTTTGATGCCGTCCAGCTCGCGCACCACCTCCTGCGAAGCACAGCAGCTTTTGTGTGGAGGTCACAAAGGAAGCAAGCCGAACAAGAAGCCCACTTGGTGCGGACCAGTCCGTACTAAGTCGCCTGGCCAATCTCCCAAGCAGGAAGAGCGGCTGCTAGCGCCCCTACAGCCTGCTCACAACTCACCAGCGGCACCAGGATGCGGGTGGTGCTGCTGCCTGATGCGACGATGGCCTTCCAGCAGTCGTGCCTGCAGCAGGGGTTGTGTGTCGGGGCTAAGGGTTGGAAGTCAGAGCGGGTGCTGGAATAGGTGAGGCGCAGCGTAAGAGCGCAGGCGTGCGGATGGGAGCAGAGATGTGGGCAGTGCAGACGCGTGCTGAACCCATGCCCACACGTGAACCATCACACTCTGCCACCGCATCTCACTTGATCATGCGCGAGTGGTCCATGAACACGTTGGTGTCAAACACGATGTAGAAGCGCCCCGCCTCGCTGCCGCTGCGGCAGCAGCACAAGTGCAGGCGGGGGGGAGGGGGAGGGCAAGTTGCAGGTGGCAGCAAAGAGGTGAAATAGCAGTCATCCGACAACTCCAGCCACTCCACTCCGATCAGGTAGGCAGCACACCGTGCTGTCTGTGCTCCCCACCTGTCTCCCCAACATTCTCTGCGCCCCACCATACACAGCTCCCCCCCCCCCCCCCCCCCCCCCCCCCCCACGCAAACAAGCGGTGATGGGTTGGGGAAAAAAAATGGAAAAGACACACACACACCTGGCACTGCTGCCGTGCACGGCACTGCCAGCCGCCACCGCTGGCTGCTGCTGCATGGTCTGCAGGCAGAGTGTGAGCTGTCCCAGCTTGGAGGACAGTGCCGCCAGCTGGCTCTCCACATCAGCAGCCTTGGCTGAAGCCGCCGCTTGAGAGGCTGCGGGGGCTGGGAAGGTGGGAGGGACAAGGGCAGGTGGGTTGTTGCAGTTGTGCAGGTGTCCAGAGGGACATGCGGCATGGGTAGGCTATAGCCATGACACTCAAATCAACCGCTTCCCTTCGGCCCGCCCACCTGTGCTGCCGCCGCTGACGGCTGGCCCCGCCTTGCTGTCGACTCCAGCTCCGTCAGCCATGGTCAGCTTGCCCAGCTGGCGCTGCAGCGAAGCAGCCTCAGCGGCCATGCTTTCCACCAGGGAAGCAAGGGCCAGCGGCGCATCTGCTGCCGGCGGCGCAGCAGCCGCAGCGGCACGCCTGCGACAGCAGGAGCATGAGGAGAGGGGGCGGTGGGAGTCCAGCAAAAGGGTGGGACATTTCGAGGCCAGGAATAACAGCAAAGCAGGCCGTTTTCGCTAACGCGGCAGCTGCTGGCATGTTGGCGCAGCTGTTGCATCAGCAGTTGGCGTCAACATCAGCCTCACCGCTTGCCGCAGGCTTCGCTGCGGCCCACCCGGCGCAGAGGAGAGCGCGAGCGCCGCCGCCGCCTGTTGCCACGATTGCGCCCGCCCCGCCGCCGCGAATCGCAATCGCTGCTGCTGCTGCGCCTGCCGCGGCTGCTGCTGCGGCTGCTGCTGGCCCTGCTGCGCCTGCTGTGTCCAGACTGGCGGCTGGGCTGCCGCCCACGGCTGGGGCTGCCATCCCGTCGCCTGGCCTGGCTGCCGCCACCGCCCCTGCTGCTGTTGCTGTAGCTGTTGCACTGCTGGCCGCCTGCCGACGGTTTCTTGTGGGCCGGCGGGGACAGCGCTTCACGCCAGGGCTCGCTGCCGCTGCTGCTGGCACACTCTCCAACGAGCTCTCCAACCTCTATCTCTGCCTCAGCCTCAGGCGCCGCAGCAGCTGTCACCGCCGCAGCATCGGGTGTGGCAGCAGTGCATGCCGGCGCCACAGCTGCAGCTGCCTGGGCTGCAGGCTCAGCCGCGGCTGGCGCCGCCGCAGATCCGGGACGGGCGCCGTGCAGGGGGTCAGGAGTGGCTGGCTCCGGCTGCGCCTGCTTGGCCTCCTGTGCGCCCTGCTGTGCCTGCTGCGCCTCCCGCTCCTGCCACAGCCGCTGGATGAAGTCTGGCACAATCGGGCTGGCCCCTGCGCTGCTGGCGGTGCGGGCTGAGCTTGCCGGCTGCGCCTGGCTGCCACTGGCTGTCGGAGGCGGCGCAGGGGTGTAGTCAGCCAGCAGCGGGGTGGCGGCTGCGGCAGCGGGCGGCGCCGGCGTGTAGTCTGCTAGCAGCGGGCTGGCTGCGGCGGGGGTAGCTGCTGCTGCGGGAGTGGCTGCAGGGCTGCTCGGCGCCGGGCGGCTGGGGGCTGGCTGCTGCTGCTTGGCCTGCTGCTGCTTGGCCTGCTGCTGCTGCTGCTGCTGCTGCTGCTGCTGCTGCTGCTGCTGCTGCTTGGGCTGTGGATGCCGCTTGGCAGCGGCCCAGGGCGGTGGGGAGGTCGGCTCCCTCCAAGGGCTGCTGCCGCCACCTGCTCTGGGGGTGACATGCTGCTGCGCCTGCTGCGCCGTCTGCTGCATCGTCTGCGACTGCTGCTGCTGCACCTTCTGGTGCTGCGGTTGCTGCGCTGCCTGCTGCTGCTGCTGCTGCTGCTGAGCACGCTGCGCATGGGCCTTGGCATGCACGTCAGGTGGCGGCGTAGGCAGTTGCGCCTTTCCGCCGTTCTTCTGCTTGCTCTTGCCTTTGCCTTGCTGATTGATGACTGCGCTCCCTTGCGCCGCAGCCATGCCTGGGACACCGCTACTGCTGGCGCTGCTGCTGCTGGGCACCGCCTGCCAAGGTGGCGGAGCCTCCTTGTGCTGTTGGTGGTGCCACGGCGGCAGCGCTTGCTGGCGCTGGTGCTGCCATGGCGGCGGCGCCTGGTGCTGGTGCTGCTGGTGCTGCCATGGAGGGACTGCCAGCTGTGTGTCTGCGTGCTGCCAGGATGGCGGCGCCTGGTGCAGCTCCGGCTGCTGCAATGGTGGCACTGCCTGCTGGTGCTGCTGCCATGGCGGCAGACCCTGCTGCTGCCACGGCTGCTGCGGCTGTGCATACCCCTGCTCCTGCTGCTGCCATGGCGGCAGTGGCGCACCACCATTCTGCACCGTGACAGTGAGGCGCCCCTGCTCCTGCCAGGGCGGCAGCTGTTGGGGTGCATACGCCTCGGCTGCGCCCCAGCTGGTGCCGCTAGCGCCATAGCCGCAGGCAGGCTGGCTGGTGGGGTATGCCCGGTAGTCACACGGGTGCTGCTGCTGCTGCTGCTGCTGATATGGGTGCTGGGCCTGGTTGTGTGGGTGCAGCGGCTGGCACCATGGCTCGTAATACGGCTCCAGGGCGGGAGCACCCATCGGCTCGAATCCGCACCCGCCGCCGCTCAGCTTGATGCGCAGGCTGGCATTGGCGGGCGCGCCGCCAACGCGGCTCACCGCCCGGCCGCCCGGCATGGCAGCCGTGTGCCTGCGGAATATGTCCGGGACGGACGAGGTCGCGGTGGGAATAGGCTGAACAGCACTGCAGGGGCAGTCGTGGCGGCAGCGACGGCGGTGGAGAGCAGGCGGCGGCACGGCGGGGGCACCGCGGCGAGTGGGCGGGCAGCTGCACGGGGTTCTCAACGCGTGCTCAACGGCCGTAGGCCTCACAACACAGCACCAGGCGGCTGGAAGCCTCACCCACGCTCTCGCGCAGCTGTCAGTAGCGCAGTCGCTCCGAGGCGATCGGCGCCGCGGGGCTGGTCTCGCCGGGCGCACAAAGCCCTCTGAACAGTCGCGAGCTGAGCTGCGCCAGTTTGAGTTCTCGTGCCGCATGCTGGGGGCGCTGCCAACCGCCGCTCATCCGCAGCCACGCAAGCTGCCTGCCAACAACCCACACACACAGCCGCCTGATCTGTGGTGATTGGACCGCATGCTCTGCTCTCTGTTTTGTTACACTGGGAGTAATCAAATGCGGCGTCGGACCTGTAGGGCCGCAAAAGGCGAACTGAGGCAAGCGGAGGCGCTCAAAGTGGCGAGGATGCAGGACGGGTTATTGATACAGTAGACTGGCGGCGATTCAAAAGGAGTACAGCAGGCAGGGTCCGGTACAAAACAGACATAATATGCAGGATTCGTTCATTGGAGGGCGTCCGCTTGCTGTTGACATCAAAGCCACAACAAGACAGAGCAGGGTTCCGCTTCAGAAAGCACAAAAAGCCAAAAGCGGCAGCGTGCAAGTGCCAAAAGGCCGGTATGTATAGAATAAAGTGCACACACATGGTCAGCAGAGCGGGCAGCATCAAAAGAGATATACTGGTTGGCGCCGACTTTTTAATGTATATGTGAGATTACGTGACGGTTGGCACAGGTTCATTTGGCGGTGCTGAGCGCAGCAGTCGTGGCACCGGGGTGCAGTGCGCGTCTTCTCGTTACCTGCCGATTTGGGTGAGTTTATTTAAGCATCCCACCAGGGCGCCAGCAGGAAGGTCAGGGCGCCGCTGAGCCGCCAGGCCCAAGCCTTCTCATGGTGCCCAGCATCCTCCTGCAAACCATCAGAACAGAAGCTGGCAAAGGCAGTGAGGGTTGCTGCTTCATACGGGTTGGTTGAATGGCGCCCCGCATCCTTGTCGCATAGCATGCCATGGGCACACTGCCGCAGACAAGATTGCAGGGCAACTCCACCAGAGTTCAGCACAGGCGCTGCCAGGCACGCTCAATTGCGTTCTGCACAGCATGCAGACAGCGCCACAGCTACCTCAGGCTAAGCCACCCGTGACAAGCAAGTGTACCGCGCACCTCCACCAAAAAGCGCAGGCGCTGCGGCCCCCGCATGCCCGCCGCCTCCAGCGCTGCGGCCGCTTCGCAGTACTGATGCAGCAGATAGGCATCAACATCGGGCCTGCAGCGAGCAGGAGTGAATGGGTGAGATGACTGGTCCAATGGAGAGCCTTGTTGCGCTTGCTCTCAAATCGGCCCCAGTGGCGGCAGCAGCACAGCAGGGCGGCTGTCTTCAGCTGACCAGGCCCGCCCAGCTCACCGCTCGTGATCGCGAGTGGCGCTGTACTCCTTGGTGCCTGCAGCATAAGGAGAATGATTCATGTGCAAAGGCATTTCATGTCCGCGGTCACAGCATGACAGGTAGGTTGCGCTCCAACCTCCGGGGCGGCCGGCCTCCTGCCAGCGCATTCCGCCTGCCATCCTGCGGACAGATGCATTTTGCCATTCCACCACGAAGCATGGGCAGGCCCATCCTCTCACCGCAGCCGATAAAGATGCGCTCCGGCAGCCGGCGATGGTACCGCTTTATTCTATTCTGACCAACCCAAGAGATGCAGAGACATGCTCTCCAGCTCACCGCAGCCGATGAAGATGCGCTCCGGCAGCGGGCCGCGGTAGGCCTTCAGGTCCTGCTCCAGAAACCGGCCCTTTGCGATCCACAGGCTGGGGCTCTCCGCCAGCACCGCGCCAAAGACGTGGGGGCAGTGCATGGCTGCATACAGTGCAGTAACGCCTGCGGAGGTGGTGTGGCAGTTGGCAAAATGGACAGTGAGGACGATTAAGGGAAGCTCCGCCAGCAAAGCGCCAAAGGCGTGAGGGCAGTGCATGGCTGCATACAGCGCCGTCACCCCTGCAGGGGGGGGATGGACGGCAGGATGCTTGGGATCAATGCCAAGAATCCAGAAGCCCAGCCAACCAGCAGCAATCCAATGCGCACAAGCGCAACCCCCCAGCAGGGCTGAGGGTACTCACCAGCGAACGAGCCGCCGCCAAATGCGGTCCTGGAGGAGTCGATCGCTGTGTTGAACTCGGCCTGCAGAATGGACAGACAACCCGCACCGGTTGGTTGCGGCAAACAGCAATGCACACAATGGCAGCGCCGCAGCAGAACGATCCTGGACAATACTGCTGATACAACCAAGCAGCTGCGGCAAAGCCCCACCCAACTGCACCAGCGGCATCAGCTCCTGCTGCAGGCGCCGCAGACCTAGATTTACTGAACTCCACAAATTGTTGCTAAAAACTGGTCTTACCTGCACGAGAGGCATCAGCTCCTGCTGCAGCCGTCGCAGGTAAGCGTCGCAGCCGCCGCCCGGCCAGCGCTCGGCATCCCCACGGAAGCCGCCCAGGCCGGTGCCTGCGCGTGCGCAGAGGAAGGTTGTGACGTTAATTTCGCGGCAATTGAGCGATGAGCTGGAAAAGCTCGGATACCGTGCAGAAGAGCAGTGGCTGCTGCAGGACCACCTAGACTGTTGGCCCTGAACACAGCCAGCTCACCAAAGCCCGCCTGATCCCAACTGCGCCCACCTGGCTTGTATGCAGCAGGTTGAGCAAGCACATGGGACCCGTGCTTGTCATTGTGTCATTGGCACACTTGCTGTTCCAGCGTACAGCCAATGAAACCAGCACGGTCTGCACCTAACCAGGCCCACCTGGCTTGTATGGTAGCAGGTTGAGCGAGCGCATGGGACCCGCGCTATCGACTGCCGCAACCACAAATGGCGGCAGCGCGCCGCTGCCAATCAGGTGCGCGGCGCAATAGCTGTGGCAGCAGAGCAGGGGGCAGCAGTGGGGTTGCGCTGGGGGGCGTGTGAATGGCACAATGGTGCTTCTCAAGGCAGAGCTGTGCAGCATCAGGCGGCCATAACGGCATGCATTTCCCTCTGTGAGGCCTTCGCCAACCGCACTCACCCCACATTCCACGCTGCACCCTGCAGCAGCCAGGGAGCGGGTGGGCAGGCAATTAGACCACATACTCAGTGTGAGCGCCGCGCTGGAAAAAAACGCACGTGCTCAAGGCATGCGGAGCGGCATCAGGCAGTGCAACAGGCTGGACGGCAACTCCTGGCAGTGCATGGGGTCTGCTGCAAGACATGCAGCCTGCAAACAAACTTGCCTGGTGAGCCAGGTGGTCCTCAAACATGTTCTGGCCGTCGTTCATCCTGTTGTCAGGATGCAAAAACAATTGTGCAATTGGCCTCTACATGCCTCCGCTGCAGGACCGAAACTCAGCGGCAGTCGGCCGCGGAGGCAACACAGCCGGCAGTGCAGGCAGCAAGGAGCGGATGACAGAGCATAGCGTGCAGCACCCGCTGCGCCACCTGCGGAGCAGCGACTAAGTGGCTATCCTGCTGCCGCCAGCGCACCAGAGCACAGGCCAGCCGCCGGGCGGGGCGCCCTCCTTGCTCCACCCAGCGGGCGTCCACACCCGCAGCACCTTCTCCTCTGTCCATCTGCTTTGCAGGAATGAAGCGAGCACTTGGTTCAATCAACAAGAGCCAGCAGGGCAGACCCAGAGCACCTTCTCCTCTGTCCAACTGCGCCGCAATCGCATTGAGCAGAGGAGAAAGTGTACCCACAGACCACATACTCGTGTGTGTGCGCTGTAAACGTGTGCTGCAAGCCCCCCGGCCTACAGGGCTGCAGGGCATACAGGCAGCTGCCTGAATGCCCCAAGTGCCTCCAGGCCTCACCGCGCCTCCTTGCTTTGTCGGTCGCTGCCGGCGCGGCGCGACAGCTGCATGATGTGCAGCTTGCCACCCGCATGGTCCACCACCTGCGAAAACAGACGGGGGAGGATGACCACATATGAGTGCGCTCAGCCACATGCCAGGGGAGGAGAAGCCAGCTGCGGGATGTGCGGCTGGCCGCCTGCATGGATGGCCCACCACCTGTAGGCAGGAGTTGAGCAGAAGTAGGCCTGTCACAGTTGAAAGGTGCCCTCCTCTTCTTGACTGTGAAGGCACACGGACCGTGCAGGCGTGCGCACCCGAACATTTGTTGGCAACCAGTTGCAACCAGCCGCAGGAAACAGCGAAAGAATGCATTCCTTTGCCTACCTCAACGGATGCAATGGTGCGAGGCGGCGCCCCCTGCCTGCCGCTGGCGGGCTGCAGCACCGGCATCGAGAAGTTGAGGCCGTCGTTGTTGTCCTGCAAAGGCAGGGAGTAGGAGATGCAGCAATATGGGCGCGCAGCATGAAGTCAAGGAGAACAGTTGCGCAAGCAGTACGATGGCGCAAACAGTACAAGGGCGAGCGCCCATTCATATATCAATGGCGGCGGCAGTTGGGAGGGCGGGTGACCATTGATCTATCAATGGCAGCGGCAGCAGCACAAGGGCGGGCAACCATTGACGTATCAATGGCGACGGCAGGTGGGAGGGCGGGTGACCATTGATATATCAATGGCAGCGGCAGCAGCACAAGGGCGGGCAACCATCGATGTATCAATGGGGAAGCAGCAACTGATAAGTCAATTACACAGCGCCCGCCGCAACTGATAAATCAATTGCGCCCACAGCCGCAACTGATAAATCAACTGTGCCCACAGCCGCAACTGATAAATCAACTGTGCCCACAGCCGCAACTGATAAATCA
>VFQQ010005048.1_pt1 | contig 11202 bp, 12 predicted proteins | sample 3512341 | NCBI WGS metagenome assembly VFQQ01 (sample SAMN10412373, study PRJNA504923) | tailings metagenome | isolation source: Relicate 2 Philex TSF1 revegetated site | place: Philippines: Tuba, Benguet | collected 2017-08-29
CCGCAGTTCCTGCTGTGCATGGTGCTGTTCGACGCCTGGTTCTATTTCGCCCACAGGCTGCTGCACACCAGGCCATTCTACCGCTTCCATGCGCTGCACCACAAATCGGTGGCACCGACGGCATGGAGCAATGATTCGATCGGTCTCGTGGATACCGCGCTGAGCCAGGGTTACTACGCCGTCATCGTGTTTTTGGTGCCGTTCTCGCCGCTCGTGTTGCTGGCGCATCGCGCCTTCGACCAGATCAACGGCACCTTCGGCCATTGCGGCTTCGAGTATTTCGCCTCGCCGACGGCGCGCTACCCCTCGCCGATGCTGTGCACGACCTATCACGACCAGCACCACGCCGAGTTCCGCTACAACTATGCGAACTTCTTTTCGTTCTGGGATCGCGTGATGGGAACGATCTCGCCGGTCTACGACAGTCGGGTGGCCGCTTTCGAGAAGGAGGCTCCGGGGCTGCGTCTAACGTTCGACAACAGGGCAGACCGGGCAGCATCCCGATCCGAATGAGCTACTTCTGCGATATGCGGCGGCGAAATGTTCTGCACCAATGATACGATCATGGGCGAACAGCGCGACCCGGCGGTTCGCGGAGGATGGCAAGAGCACGTTTCGCGGCATGAACGACGACAAGGCGATGGACCTGTTGGCTTCACTCGACGCCGCGACCGCGCTGAGCGACTTGAGTCCTCTGAGATCGGTAGGACTTCACAAGCTCACCGGTGATCTCGAGGGACAGTGGGCGATGACGATCAGCGGACCTTGGCGTATCTGCTTCCGCTTCAGAGATGGCGATGCCGACGATGTGGAAATTGTCGATTATCACTAGGGGAGCCGGCCATGCGGCCAGTACATCCAGGTCGGATTTTGAAGCGCGAACTCGACGACAGGAAGCTGTCTGCCAGCCGCCTTGCATCTGCGCTTAACCTCAATCCCGGCAGGATTGCCGAGATCGTAAGCGAGAAGCGAGGCATATCGCCCGACACGGCCCTCAGATTGGCTCGCTTCTTCGGCAACGACGCGCGGTTCTGGCTGAATTTACAGACTGCCTATGAGCTATCCCTCGCTCGGCGCGCGAGCGGCGCGAAAATCGAAGAAGGAGTCAGGCCGCTGACGGACGCGGCATGACAATACCCTACGGCACGATCAGCGTGCCGGCGCCGTGCTCGGTAAACAGTTCCAACAGCACGGCATGGGCGGTCTTCCCGTTCAGGATGACGACGCCCTCGACGCCGCGTTCGATCGCCTCGATGCAGGTTTCCACCTTGGGGATCATGCCGCCCGATATCACCCCCTCGCGGATCAGCCGTCGCGCCTGAGACACGGTCAGCTCGGGGATGAGCTGCTTTTCCTTGTCGAGGACACCGGGCACGTCGGTCAGGAAGAGCAGCCGCGTTGCGCCGACCGCGCCCGCGATTGCGCCGGCAAAGGTGTCGGCATTGATGTTGTAGGTGTGGCCGTCGCGACCGGGCGCCACCGGCGCGATGACCGGGATCATTTCGGAGCGGGCCAAAAGATCCAGCAGCGTGCGGTCGACCTCGACCGGTTCGCCGACGAAGCCCAGGTCGAGCACGCGCTCGATGTTGGAATCCGGGTCGGTGACGGTCTTTCGGGCCTTCTCGGCGAAGACCATGTTGCCGTCCTTGCCGCAGAGGCCGATTGCCCATTCTCCTTCGGCGTTGATGAGTGCAACGATCTCCTTGTTAATAGAGCCGGCCAGAACCATCTCGACGATCTCGACGGTCTTCTGGTCGGTGACACGCAGGCCGCCCTCGAACTTTGATTCAATGCCCATCTTGGTGAGCATCGCGCCGATCTGCGGACCGCCGCCGTGCACGACGATCGGATTGACGTCGCACTGCTTGAGCAGGGCGATGTCGCGGGCGAAGGCCTTGCCGAGGGCGATGTCGCCCATTGCGTGACCGCCATATTTGACCACCACCGTCTTGTCTTCGTAGCGCTGCATGTAGGGCAGCGCCCGCGAGAGCAGCGCGGCCTGCGCCTCGGCGGTTTCCGGCAGCGTCGTCATGTCCAATCCTCTTCGAGAGCCGCGCGGGTCATAGCCGAAATCCGCGTTGGAGCAAACGCCGTCGCAGGCATCGGGTATCGGGGTAGCTGTCGCGATGAGGGTCGTCCTGCCGGATCGGGCGATTAACGCGGCGAATGCCCGCCATCCGTCTTTCTTTAAGTCTATGGTTTTTCTAGACAAAAAAATGTTGCCGGGTTTCGTGCTCCGGCGCAAAGGCGATTTCCTCCGCGGGGCTGTAGCGCGAGTAGGTTCCTTCTGCGGGGAGAGCCGCAGCAATACATAAGGGGTGAAACGCAAAGCCCGCCATGTCACCTCAGCAAGCCAAGCTCAACGCATTTCCCCTCTTCGTGAAGGTGGAGGGCCGCCGCGTCGTGGTCGTCGGCGACGGCGCGGAAGCGCTGGCCAAGGCGAGGCTGCTCTCACATTCATCGGCGCGGGTGAGCATCGTTTCGGACTCTGCAGATCCGGAACTCAAGGGCTGGGCGACGGAAAATGGTGTTGCCCTGATGGAGGAAGCATTCCAGGGATTCCATCTCGACGGCGCGGCCATAGTATTCGCGGCGACCGGCAACGAAGCCGAGGATCGTCGCATCGTAGATGAGGCTCGCCGCAGGGGTATCGCTGTCAACGCCGTCGACCGGCCGGAGCTTTGCGACTTCTTCACTCCGGCGCTGGTGAACCGCGCGCCGCTCGCTGTCGCAATCGGCACCGAAGGCGCTGGCCCGATCCTTGCGCAAAGGGTGCGGGCGAAGATCGAGGCGATGCTGCCGCCCTCGACGGGGGCGCTTGCCGCCCTCGCTGCTTCCTTTCGCGGCGCGGCCGAGCACCTCCTGCCGAAAGGCGCGACACGCCGTGCCTTCTGGGAACGCTTCTTCGACGGCGCACCGGCGCGGGCGCTGGCGCGCGGGGAGGACGAGCTTGCGTGGGCGGAAGCCGAGCGGCTTCTCCGCGTCGCGACCGTGCCACAGAAGGGTCATGTCGCGCTGGTCGGCGCGGGTCCGGGAGCGGAGGACCTGCTCACGCTCCGCGCCCACCGCCTTCTCATGGAGTGCGACGTCATCGTGCACGACGCCCTCGTGCCCGAAGCGGTGATCGCCATGGGCCGGCGAGACGCCGAACGCATTCCGGTCGGCAAGCGCAAGAACTGCCATTCGAAGTCACAAAGCGAGATCAATGCGCTGCTGGTACATCTCGGACGTGATGGCCGACGCGTCGTGCGGCTGAAGTCGGGCGATCCGCTGGTGTTCGGGCGCGCTGGCGAGGAAATGGCGGCGCTGCGCGACGCGGGGATATCCTTCGAGGTCGTGCCCGGCGTGACGTCGGCGCTCGCCGCGGCAGCGGATTTCGGCCTGCCGCTCACGCTGCGGGGGGTGTCGTCGTCGCTGGTGTTCACGACGGGTCACGACCTGAAGGGAAAGAGCCTGCCGGATTGGGCAAAGCTGGCCATATCGGGCGCGACCGTCGCCGTCTACATGGGCCGTTCCGTCGCCGCCGACGTCGCGGAGCGGCTCACCGCCGCCGGCCTTGCCCCCGACACGGCGGTTGCCGTGGTCGAAAGCGCCAGCCTTCCCGGCGGACGCCGTTTTCATGGCACGCTGGCCGACCTTCCCTCGCTCGAAGACCGCAGCGACCTCGATGGACCGGTCATGTCGATCATCGGCGACGCCGTTGCCGGCGCGGATTTCACGGGCTCGACGCCGCTCGCGCAAGGCCGCGCGAAAGCCGGCCAGCGCAAAATCGACGGAGTGACGGCATGAAGGTGCTGACAGCCAACCGCCTGACGGACGGAGAGGCCGTGTGGTTCTCGGCCGACCGGCGCTGGGTCGAGAGCCTCGATCTGGCCGAGGTCGTCTCCGACCGGGCCGGCGAGGAACGTCTCGAGGCGGCCGGCAAGGCCGCCTATGCCAACAACGAGGTGGTCGACGTCGACCTGATCGATGTCGCCCTCGCGGGCGGTTCCATCCGGCCCCTGCGGCTGCGCGAGCAGATTCGCGCCGCGGGTCCCACCAACCGAACCGATCTCGGCAAGCAGGCGCACCGTCCGCTCGCCACAGGCGTCTGAACCGGGAGGCGAAGGCAGGATCATGTATCGCTACGACGAGTTCGACCACGGTTTCGTCACCGCCCGGGTCGCCGAGTTCGCCGACCAGGTGGAGCGCCGGCTGTCCGGAGAGATCACCGAGGACCAGTTCAAGCCGCTGAGGCTGATGAACGGCGTGTACCTGCAACTGCACGCCTACATGCTGCGCGTCGCCATTCCCTACGGCACGCTCAATTCGCGCCAGATGCGCATGCTCGGCCATATCGCCCGCAAGTACGACAAGGGCTACGGCCATTTCACCACGCGCCAGAACATCCAGTACAACTGGCCGAGCCTGACCGACATACCGGCGATCCTCTCGGATCTCGCCAGCGTGGAGATGCATGCGCTCCAGACCTCGGGCAACTGCATCCGCAACGTCACCGCCGACCATCTGGCGGGGGCAGCCGCGGACGAGGTGGCCGATCCGCGCCCCTATGCCGAGATCCTGCGCCAATGGTCGTCCGTCCACCCGGAATTCTCGTTCCTGCCGCGCAAGTTCAAGATCGCCGTGACCGGCGCCGAGCGCGATCGCGCCGCCATCCAGGTCCACGATATCGGTTTGCATCTGAAGCGGAACGCGGCGGGTGAACTCGGTTTCGCGGTATGGGTCGGAGGCGGCCAGGGTCGCACGCCGATCGTCGCGAAGAAGATCCGCGACTTCCTGCCGGAACAGCATCTGCTCTCCTACGTGACGGCGATCATGCGGGTCTACAACCTCTACGGCCGCCGCGACAACAAGTACAAGGCGCGCATCAAGATCCTCGTCCACGAGACGGGGACGGAGGAGTTCGCACGGCAGGTCGAGGCGGAGTGGCTGGCGCTCAAGGATGGCGAGCTCAAGCTGCCGGACGCGGACATCCGCGCCATCGACGCCTATTTCGCGCCTCCCGCGCTGGTGGACCGGCCGGAGGGCGACGCCGTCGTCAAGCAGGCGCGCCTGGATTCGCGCGGGTTTGGCGAATGGCTCGACCAGAACGTCTTCACCCACCGGCATCCCGACTACGCCTCGGTGACGATCTCGCTGAAGGGGATCGGCGAGGCCCCGGGGGATGCTTCGGATGTGCAGATGGAGGCGATCGCCGACATCGCGGAGCGTTATGCATTCGACGAGTTGCGTATCAGCCACGAGCAGAACGTCATCCTGCCCCATGTCGCACGGGCCGACCTGAAGGCAGTCTACGACGCGCTGGCGGCAATCGGCGTCGCGACCCCCAATGCCGGGCTGATCACCGACATCATCGCGTGCCCGGGCCTCGACTACTGCGCGCTCGCGAATGCCCGCTCGATCTCCGTCGCACAGGAAATCTCCGAGCGTTTCGCCTCCCTCGAGCGTCAGCGCGAGATCGGCGAGCTGAAGCTCAAGATCTCCGGCTGCATCAATGCCTGCGGCCACCACCATGTCGGCCACATCGGCATCCTCGGCGTCGAGAAGAAGGGCACCGAGCTCTACCAGGTGACGCTCGGGGGCTCCGGCGACGAAAACACCTCCATCGGCGAAATCGTCGGCCGCGGTTTTGCGCCCGACGAGATCACCGACGCGATCGAGACCGTCGTCGACACCTATCTGGGCCTCCGTCTGGCCCCGTCCGAAACCTTCCTCGACGCCTACAGACGGGTTGGCGCCGCTCCCTTCAAGGAGGCGCTCTATGGTGCCGAATCCAAGGCTGCTTGAAGCCGACTCCTCCGAACGGCTCGGACGCGCCGAGGCGCTGGAGGCGCTCTACGGCTCGCTGCAGCCGCAGGAGATCATTGCGCGATCGGTCGAGCAGGATTTCGGCGGCATCGCCGCCGTGTCCTCGTTCGGCGCCGATTCCGCAGTGCTTCTCAGCATGATCGCGGAGGTCGACCGGAACCTGCCGGTGATGTTTCTGGACACCGGCAAGCACTTCGGCGAGACGCTGGACTATCGCGACGCACTCGCGGCGGACCTCGGTCTGACGAATTTGCGAATCGTGCATCCCCTTCCTCAGGCCCTTGCGGCCGGCGATCCGGACGGCAAGCTTCACCGCACAGACACCGATGCCGGCTGCGAGATCCGGAAGGTCGAGCCGATGGCGCGGGCGGTGGAACCTTTCGGTGCATGGTTCACGGGACGGAAGCGCTTCCAATCCGACACCCGGGCGCGGCTTGCCGCTTTCGAGGAGGTCGGCACGCGACTGCGCATCAACCCGCTCGCGCGCTGGGGCACCTCGGATCTTGCAGACTACATGCGCCGACATGACCTTCGCGAGAACCCGCTGGTTGCGTATGGCTATCTCTCCATAGGCTGCTTCCCTTGCACCCAGCCGGTCAAGCCGGGCGAGGATGCACGCAGCGGCCGCTGGGCAGGTCAGGCCAAGACCGAATGCGGCATTCACCTCACCGGGCTGGAACAGTCCCTGACGGCGTCGTCGCTCTAGGAGAATTCGTGATGGATGAGGCTTCCCCCGCGCCGCGGCTCTGGACACCGGCGGGTTTCCGCGAGGACGAGTGGAGCCATGCCGAGGATGCCGGTGCGCTCGTCGGAAATAGCCGTGTGATTCTGCCGCTCGACGTGCTGCTCGGTCTCGACGAGGCGGCTGTCCAGGCTGCCGGAGAGCGGCTCGGCGTGTTGCTCATGCCAGCCGATCCAGTGGAGAAGATCGTCGGCATTCTGGAGCGGCTGTCCCTGATTGCGCTGGCGTTTCCCGCGTTCAACGATGGCCGATCGTTCTCGAAGGCGGAACTCCTGCGCAACCGGCACGGATACGAGGGTGCAATCCGGGCGACGGGCCAGATACTCGTGGACCAGCTGCCCCACATGCTTCGCGTCGGCTTCGACCAGTTCGAAGTCAGCAACTCGGTGCTTCTTCGGCGCCTCGAGGAGGGGAGGGTTGGCGGACTGGGGTTCTACTATCAGCCCGCCGCGCAGGCTGAACGCAACGGGCCGGGCTATTCGTGGCGCAGGCTGCCGACGGCCTGAACGCCCCTGTCAGTTTCTCACGTTGAATGGCATCAGGGTGTACGCGCCCCTCATGAGGAGCGCGCACCCTTCGACGCCGTGTTGCGCCGCTCGGGCGAGGTGGTCGCGTCGAGCTTCTGGAGCAGGTCGGCGAACGGATCCGGTGTATCGTTCTCGACCTGGAAAGCCGGCAGGGAGCGGACAAACCGGCGCATCTGACCGCTCGTCATCTGCCGGCGCATTTCAAACATGAAATGTCCGGACATCGGTTGAGCTTCCTTCCTGGTTTGATCTTCCTTCGTCATTCCAATCACTTTCAGCTTCGGGAAGAAAACTCGTCTTTGTAGGGATGGTTCCTGCAAGGCAGGCCTGCAGCCTCCGCAAGGTAAAGTTTCTGTAAAATTCGAATCGAATGCCGCGCATCCGCAGTGCCTGCAAGCGGTGTCCCGTCTCGCCGCCAAACCAGTCGAGAGGGGCTGCCAACCCTTGATTTTTCAGCCGCAAGCATCGATATCCGGCTCGATTTCCGAAGACGACGAGTGGGATAGACATGAGCGACCAGCCGAACAGCGAACGCGTGGCCGAAGAGGCGGCAGCGACGGGGACGGCGGCCGAGGCGGCGGCCGCACAGACCAGCGACTACGAGACGCTCGTCAAGCTCATGAAGGAAAACGAGGACCTGAAGGACCGCGTGCTCCGGGCCGCAGCGGAGATGGAAAACCTGCGTCGCCGCACCGCCCGCGAGGTCCAGGATGCGCGATCCTATGCCGTCACCAATTTCGCGCGTGACATGCTGAGTGTGTCCGACAATCTGCGCCGCGCGCTCGAGGCGGTCTCGCCGGATTTCCGCGCGACGGCCGGATCGACCGTCGCCTCGCTGATCGAGGGCGTCGAAATGACGGAGCGCTCGATGCTGTCGACGCTGGAACGGCACGGCGTGCGCAAGCTCGAGCCGGAGGGCGAGAAGTTCGATCCGAATTTCCATCAGGCAATGTTCGAGATCCCCAACCCGGATTTGCCTGCCAACACGGTGGTGCAGGTCGTACAGCCCGGCTATTCAATCGCCGACCGCGTGCTGCGTCCGGCAATGGTCGGCGTTTCCAAGGGCGGGCCCAAGGCGACTGCGGCAAGCGTCGAGCCCGGGCCGCCGGACGAAATCGCCGAGAAGGATGCATAGGGAGCGAATGGCGAATAGGGAGTAGCGAGTAGGGGCGCGGTCGATTCTCCCAGACCGCCGCGCTGCCCAACTTGCTGTCGCAGGATCGCGGCTTTACGCTGCACGTAGCGGCCCTCCTCGAAATCTACTCGCTATTCCCTGCTCGCCATTCGCCGCTGAACCTCGGCCGTCCGATGACCCCGATCCTGCTGCTCGACTATGCCGGCATCGCGGTGTTCGCGGCGACCGGAGCGCTCGCCGCTTCGCGCAAGCAGATGGACATCATCGGCTTCCTTTTCCTGGCGAGCGTCACCGGAATTGGCGGCGGCACCGTTCGCGATCTTATACTCGGGGCGCCGGTGTTCTGGGTTGCGCACCACACCTACGTGCTGGTCTGTGCCGCAGTCGGCATCGCCGTCTATTTCGGCGCGCATCGTCTGGAATCGCGGTATCGGCTGCTGTTGTGGCTCGATGCGGTGGGGCTCTCGGCCTACGCCGTGGTCGGCGCGGCCAAGGGGCTTGCGGTGACCGGATCGCCCGTCGTCGCCGTCGTGACCGGAATGCTGACTGCCACCTTCGGCGGCATCCTGCGCGATCTTCTCGCCGGCGAACCTTCGGTGCTGCTTCGCCCCGAGGTCTACGTGACGGCGGCGCTTGCGGGCGCGGTCACGTTCATTGCCGTGGACTTCTCCGGCATGCCGCTTTCCGTGGCGGCGGCGGCGGCCTTCGTCGTCGCCTTCATCGTGAGGGGCGGCGCGCTGCGATTCGGTTGGAGCATTCCCACCTATCGCGGCCGGCCCGGCCGAAAGCCGGAGGACATAAACTGACGGCCCCGGCCGTCAGGCCGCGAAACGCATGGCATCCGGCGAGTAGTAGGTGATGTAGCGCGGAGATATCGCCTCCACCGGCAAAACCACGAAGACGTCGACGGTACCGAAGTCGTGGTCGACGACGCATCCATCACCGATCCGCGCACCCAGGCGAAGATAACCCTTCATCAGCGGCGGCATGCGCTGGAAGGCGGATTTGGCCTGGATGGCCTCCGCCGGCATGAGATCCATGCTGCAGTAGCGGTGCGGCACCGCACGGACGTCGTGGCCGGGTTCGGCGCGGAAGTGATGTGCCAGGAACGAGAGCACCTCGGCGTGTTCGGCGGGGACGACACCGCGCAGCGATGCGCAACCGCCCATCACCGAAATCCGGTGATGCAGGACATAGGCCCAGATGCCTTGCCAGAGGACCTCGATCGTCCGTTTCGTCCGATAGGCAGGCAGGACGCAGGAACGTCCGAGTTCGAGGAAGCGACCCGCCCGGCCGCCTTCGACGAGGGAACGGATGTCGTATTCGCTCTCCGAGTAGAAGCCGCCCACTTCCGCCGCGCCCGGACTGCGCAGCAGCCGGTAGGTGCCGACGATGCGATCGCGGTCCGACCCGGGAAGCTCGCGGTCGAGCACGAGAAGGTGGTCGCACACCTCGTCGAAGCGGTCCGCGTCGCGCCGGTCCGCCGCGGCCGCGGCATCGCCGCGCGCGCCCTGTTCCTCGTGGAAGACCCGGAAGCGCACCTCCTGCGCGGCAGCGACCTCGGACGGGCAGCAGGCCAGCCGGACCTCCAGTTGGCCGATTCGACCCAGCACGCGCGCCGAAATATCGGCTGCGGGCACGGACACGGCCGGCATGACGACCTTCGCGGCTTCGAGCGGAGCGATCTGCACGGCCGATCTCCCGTTTTCCGGAGTGGTGGTCGCCAAATAAGCGAGACGTGCGACAGTCGTATGAATTTAGCCGATTTCACTTCGGCGCGAAACTGCCCTTGCTCCAGGAAACGATCATGCAGCGTGTTCCTCGACGGCATTCAGAAGCGCGGCCGGATCGATCGGCTTGGTCAGGAAGCCGCTGGCACCGCGTGCGAGAACCTCATGACGCGTGCGCTCCTGACCGTCTGCCGACAGGGCCATGATCGGCACCGTGGGGAGGTCGTGGTCCTCCTCGTAGCGGCGGATCTGCGTGATGGCTTCCACCCCATCCATCACCGGCATGTGAAGATCCATGAGGACGATATCGAAGCGATCCTTCCGTCGCCCGGTCGCGAGCTCCACCGCCGCGCGGCCGTTGGACACCGTCTCCACCGAGTGGCCCGCCTTGATCAGGGCGGTGCGCGCCAAGAGGGCATTGATCTCATTGTCCTCGGCGAGGAGAATCGACAGGCCGGCGACGCGCGCTGCCCGCCGCGGCTGGTTCATCCGGCGCCCGGCCAGTTCGCCGCCGATCGCCGCCGCCGCGCCGGACAGGAGGATGCGCAGGAGAGTCTCACCGCGCACCGGGCGCGCCAGGAACGTCGTGTAGCCGTTGGCGCGGAAGTCGCCGAGCAGTCCACGATCGGTCGGCGCGATCAGGGTGATCGCCTGACTGCCCGAGTACCCGGCCTGCTTGAGGCGCGCGAGCACGCTGCCGTCAGGGGTCTCAAGTGCCGCGTCGACGATGAGCGCGTTGCAGGGCCGGTTCATCTCCATCGCCTGGTCAGGGGAGACTGCGATATCGACCGTACCTCCATAGGCGCGGATGGTGCGCGCGATCGCCTCGCTTTCGACCTCGTTCTTCGACACGATCACCGAATGATGACCTTCCAGGACCGGACCGCGCGCCTCGTTGGTCTGGCCGGCGTCCGTGGCCGGGATTTCGAACGAGAACTCGGAGCCGAGGCCGAAGTCGCTCGAGACGGTGATCGTCCCGCCGAGCGCCTCGACGATGCGGCGCGATATGGCCAGTCCCAGACCTGCACCGCCGTGGACCCGGGTCGAACTGCCATCCGCCTGCTGGAACTCCTCGAAGATGCGGCCCAGATCCTCCTTGCGAAGTCCGGCTCCGGTGTCGGAAATGGCAAACCGGACCATGTCGCCATGCTGGCCGCTGCGCAGACCGACCGTGACGAGCACACCGCCCGATTCCGTGAACTTAATGGCGTTGCCGACGAGGTTCAGCAGGACCTGCCGCACGCGGCCGGGATCGGCGGT